>VOFJ01002665.1_pt1 | contig 165583 bp, 344 predicted proteins | sample 5384081 | NCBI WGS metagenome assembly VOFJ01 (sample SAMN12384729, study PRJNA508395) | human gut metagenome | isolation source: healthy gut I | host: Homo sapiens
CCAAATACCAATATTGCTAATATAAATAATGTAAAGTGTTGTATATCAACATCCCAATTATTTTACCTGTTACTATTGATACAGCTGCGTCTCTGTAATTTGACATGGTCATCTCTTGTTGGTATTTCATTTCCTGCCTTTGAGTTCATATCTTGTAAACCTGTTCATTATAGCTTATATATTTTCGGTACTGTCATTAATATATTTCCATTAAATCTTCTGTAATATTATAGCTTTAATACTAATGTTAGTTCTTTGCTTTGTCCTTGGTCCCTAATTTTACATCTGCTAATATAGAATTATATGTATTTGTCTTTTTGCTAAAAACCAATCTTTGTTTAACTCAGAGTTAAATTTTGTTTGCAGCAGTTAAGTCTCTCAAGTTGGCCTCTACCATAAAGCCACTATCCAAATACCTTAAGCTAGAAGTCTGATACTGCATACCCTCTAGCCTAGCCCAAATTCATTGCAATCCTCGAGCCAAGTGCCTGGCCCCAACTTTCTGCACAAATTTATATTTTCAAAATAAATATTCTAGCCTTGTCTAGACAAGAATCTCATTTTCCATTTTTTGTACATCTGCTCTGAATCTTACCAGCCATATATAATATTACCAGTACATCAATGTTTCACTTTCATGTCTAGCTTAAGCTTACCAAATCAAGAAAATGTATTATTTTGGTATTTTGCTTAGTTGAATATGAAATTTCACTTATTTGCAGCTGTATTTTGTTGCTGCTGCTGCGTTCACTTGTTGTTTCAATTAGTTGGCCTCAAGCAGCTTCAATCCTTGCTATTTGCAGCGCTGCTGTTGTCTTTTGTTGATAATATAAATCATTATGACCTATAGATTTCATTACTTCTAATCCCTGTTGGAATACTCATTTCCCAGATTACATCATTCATATCTTGTTCAGAAACATTTTTTATTGATGTCATAAATTCTATTTTATTTCCTTTTATTAATAAGGTTTGTGGTTCAATTGGTGTTGTTATTTTCAACCTTTAATGATGCTTTTTTAAGTGATAATTTGTATTCATTAGATGTTGTACCTGATGCTTTTACCTTATTTAATATTTCTACAGTTTCTGATGAATCTTCTATATTATTCATTTTAAGCTCATATATTTTTTTCTACAGACTTTCCTGGTGCAATACTTCCTAATAATACTTTTTTGTTCTTCTCATTTGCTTCTATAAAACTTCTTGTTGAAACATCATATTCAACATGTGTTGTATGCTCTGGTGCATCTATGCTTAATTCAACATTTTCTGCTGTTGTTTCTCCCACGTTTTCTACTATTGCTGTGAATCTTACAATTTGTCTTTCTCTAACTTCTGCTCCTTCTGGCATATTTGATGTTAATGTAACTTTTAATCTTGGTCCTTCTCCTGTTGATATACCTATTATTGGAGAAAGCTTTTGTTTCTGCTGATGTTCCAGCTTGTTCGTTATTATCATAATATACTTTATATGTAGTGTATGAAGTATTATTGTATGGTAACTCTGATGGAATTTTTACTTTATAATTGAATTCCACTTTATCGCCTGTGTTTAAATCTGTATCTAATATTATTAAATATGACTTAGCTTTTTCCATGTTATCCATTTCTAATGTCCATGCATTTTCTGCATTTTCTAAATCTTTTGTTGCATTTGCATTTTCTGAATAATATACTTTTACTGTTTCGCTGTTAGCATTTATTTGTATTTTATCTTGCAATGTAGCACTAAATGTACTTTTTAATTCTGTATCTGTATCTATTTGTTTGTTACCTTTAAATGGTAGTCTTCCTAATATTTTAACATTTGAAATACTGTTGTTATTGTTGTTAAGTATAAGTCCGTTAATTGTTGCTACTTTTTTCATCTGCACCTACTGCTATTTTTCCAACTTGTGTATCTCCTGACATTGATAAAATAGCTTTTTTCTCCATCTGCATAGTCTTTAACTCCATTAGCTGTTACTACTCCTGTTGGAGCTACAAGATTAATATATTTGTTTCTGTTATTCCTATTTTATTTTCTGTTTTATCATAAAGGTTTGTATTTTCATTTGTATAATACATTTTTTTATTTTTTTCTTGCATACTTGGTGTTAGTTTTTTTCTAATGTTATATCAGCTAATATAGATATTGTTGCACCTTTTGTTGTTGCTTCTGAATTATATTTTGTTTGTGTACCTTCAAATGATAAAGTTAATACTTTATTTCCATTTTCAGTTGACCAATTATTGTTTTTAATTTCAATTCATTCTCAAACAACAATTTTGCATCTGATATTTCTATTTTTTCAAAGTATTTTGGAAATACCAATTTTATTGTTGGGTTTTTATATAAGCTATTGTTAATATTTGAAGTATCTAATGTTGCTCTTATTTCTACATTTTCATTTACAGTTATTGTAGATAAGTTATTGTTTTTGCTTATTGTTAATTCTGCTTTTTGATATAGGTTCTTTTAAAGCAATTTTTCCCTGTTTTGTTTGTTCTGCCAATTCCTGTTTTTTCCTATTACGCTTGCATTTATTTCTTTAAATGATTTAATTTCTTCTTTGCTATATCCATTTTCGCCTTTTATTGATTTTTTCTACATATATATTCAATGTACCTTCTGTTGTTGGAGCACTTGTTTTTAATGTCAATTTGTTTAAATCTAAGTCTTTACAATCAAATGTATATAAACCATCTTTTTAAACTTTGTTTATTTATTGTTCCAACTTTTTCTAGGTTTGGATTAAATATATCTATATATCCTTCTGTTCCCCAAAATTTTGTTAAATACATTTTCTGAAACGCTTATCTTAGTTGTATAAATTTCATTTTTATTAGAAACTACTGTGCTATATTCTGTTGTTCCATCTTTGTAATTATCTGCCTCTTGAGTAAATTCTATTGCATTAATTAAATTTGCGTATGCAATGTTAGCTGTATATTTTACTGTATATGATGTTTCAACTTTTTCTTTCGCATTAAAGTTTGCATATATATGTCCTTTACTAATTAATTTCCTTTGTAGCTTCTATATTAAAATCCACAATTTCATTTATTTTTCTTTGTAATTTCTGCTTTTTCCTGTAAATTCTTGTTCCTTTATTGTTTCTATATTATTATATGCTTCTATTTTTGCTGTAAAATCTGTTGATACATTAAATTTTTCTGTTGAATTTACATAGTCATATATTTTTTTTCCTTCATATTTAAAAGTAACTAAATATTCATCTGTACAATTCTTTTTCCATGTTATGTTGTTATTTTCTAAAATGTTTTCTACCTTTATATCAACTAATTTTGTTTCTTCATTATAGTTCCAGTTAGTTTGTACAAAATCCATTCCATCTTCTTTTCCATTTGTTGCTTTTGTATTGTTTGCCATTACTTTTTATATCATTTGGAGTATTTTCATTTATTGTTGGAACTTTTACTTGTAATTCTGTTGTTTTTATTGGTAGATTATTGTTTTCTAATCCTGTTTTAATTTTATATTGTAAAATTACTCCATATTCTTCGCCTAATTTGTAAGGAACATACTTTATTAATAGTTGCTTCTGCAACTATTTTTGCTTCTCCATTTAATATTAATTTAACAGTATGTTCTTTTTCTATTGCTATTTCTTTTTCCTTTTGCATTTACATATGTACCATCTATTCTAACTTTGCTTTCTTGTATAAAATTGTCTGCTGATACAATATCATCTTTTTTTTTGGAATTATTGGAAGTTCTATTAATATATTTGAATTTGTATCTAGTTGTTTTAAATATATTTTGTCTTCCTTAATCTCTTGAATGTATTCATTTTCAAATCCAGTTTTCACATTAAAGTTTGCACTAGAAAAACTAACTATTCCATTTTTTTAGATAGCCAGCTTCTTTTACTTTAATATTTAAATACATTTTTGCATATTCTGTATTTACGTCTGATACTATTTCTTTTTTCATTTGCAAAGTAAACATCAAATTCTACATTTTTATTACTTGTTGCAGTATCTCTTGCTTCTGTTGCTATATGCTATTCCATACATTCCTAATGTTGATAGCTCTGCAAAAAATATTATAAATGTAAGAACTGATGCTAATAATTTTTTTGTAATTTTTTTTCATAAAAACCTCCCAATAAAGATTAATATTTTATATATATAATTATGGTTCACCCATATTAATACACTATAATTTTATTATACTCAATTTTAGTTTAATTTTCAAGAGTTTTCCGACTTTTTTCAACTCTTTATGTATAATAATAGACATTTTCATAGTTTCTATATATACATATACTATATTTTTAGCATTTTTTATTTATTTTTCAACATATTTTTTACGCCTTTTCTCCCTTAATATGCTTAACACATTACGGAACTACATTTTACTCCTCTAATATTAAATTTATATTACAAATCATCGCTTTTTAGATGTTCTTTTTGTTTTTTTTTGTTGCTTTAGGGACACTCCCTTTTGCAGTCATTGTTATTGTTTTAATTCCATTTTGTAAGGCAACTTAATATTTTATTTTGTTATTGTAACATTTTTTTTTTTTTCTAATATTATATTATAGTATTTTATACATATATTTTATAGAGGTGATTTTATGAATAATGGCAACAATATGGATATGGCTAAGTTAATGTCAATTTTGTCTAAAATGGATAAAAAAGGATTTGGAGGCTGGCATTGCAAAAGCTAGTAAAATTTTAAACTCTAAAGATAAAGAAACTATTATAAATGAAATTAAAAACAATAATAATAGTAATCATTAAGTCTTACGGGCGATTAGCTTCGCCCTATTATTACCTATATAGAAGGAGGAGATTTTATGAGTAACGATATGTCTGATATTATGAACAAATTAAATAGTATGCTAAAAAACAATGAATTGCCTGATGATATTAAAAACATTGTAAATAATTTCTCTAACTCTGCTAAAAACGACTCAAGTACTTCTTCTAATAATGATACCTCATTTGATACTTCTGGTATAGATTTTGATACTATTTTAAAAATGAAAACAATTATGGACTCCATGAATAATCCTCAAAATGACCCTAGGTCTAATCTTTTTAAAATCCTTAAAGCCTTATTTACGAGATAGCCGAAAGTCCAAAGTAGATCAGTACATAAAAATTTTTAGTATGGGCAAAGTTTTTGAAGCATTTAACCCATTAGGTGGTGACAAAAAAAATAATGTTTAATTTTCCTTTTTATCCTTTTTACAGAAGAAATTACATGTCTCCTTACGGATATGCTAATTATCCGTACAATAATCTAAAAAAGATAATGCCTACTTGTACAACGCAGAAAGAAAAAGGCAACTGCAAATCAAAAAAATCCGCAGAGCCTAAGCCTACGGATTCAAAGGACGAGGATATTCTATTTGAAATTTTGGTATAAAATTATACTCTGATGATATACTTCTTATGGGATTACTTTTCTTTTTGTATACCGAAAAAGTTGATGACCAATATTTGTTTATTGCTTTAATTATGCTGTTACTTAGTTTGATTTACTCCATTGTTATTTTTTGTCATCTTTTTTCTATGTATGCATATGTTTTTAGTATATCTACTTCATCTCTTTCTATCTCTTTAACTATATTTGCTATTCTTATTTGTAAAGTTTCTATTGAATTAGCAGCTATTATAGCTGATTTATTACCATTTGCTCCGGCATGTGCCAAGCCTCTAAGTGTTCCTAATATTACTACATTACCACCTGCTATAACTTCTGCTCCTCCATTTACATCTCCTAATATTACAATACTTCCCTCAAATTCTAGTCTTTGCCCAGATCTTAAAGAACCCCTATGGAATTTTGTTTCAGAAGTAGAAATTTCTCTACAATAGGTTTCTTGTATCCCGTATAGCCCTAGAGCTTTTGCCCCTCAAATCTTACCTCTACATCTATTGCATCTTGTATTAATGTTTTAATTTCTTTTTTTTCTTTTTGTTGATAATATTTTACCTTTTATTAATATTGGTGTTTTGTCTTCCTTATATAGCTTTTTCAACTCCGGAATCTTCTTTTTTAGATTTGCCATAACCTTTTTGTGGTCTGCTGTTACATCTATTTTTATAATTACTTCATTTTTCTTTAGTGTTACATTAATACAATCTTTAATTTCCATAATTGTTTCCTTTCTAATTTTGAATTTCTGTACTTGGCATTGCTGTTAAGTCCTCTTCAACTTTTTTTCCATATTCATTCCAAAATATTCTTGTAATATATCTCTTGCAACTTCTGCCGTGTATGAACCAGAACCGGCATTTTCAACTAAAACTACTACTGCAATTTCTGGTTCTTCATATGGTGCAAACCCCACGAACCATCCATTTATTTTTCCTTGTACGTCTGTTTGTGCAGAACCTGTTTTTCCACCTAGTTCTATATTAAAGTTTGCGAATGTACTATATGCTGTTCCGCCTTCTTCACTTGTAACGCCTTTCATTCCTTTTAATATTGCATCTATATTTTCCTTTTTAATATTCAAGTTTTCCTTTTTTTTCTTTTGTCAGTCCAAGTTTAGCATTTACAAATTTGGTTATATCTTCTTTTGAAACTTGATTGCCATTTACGTCATTTATTGATTTTACAATTGTTACATCTATTGGTTCTCCACCATTTGCCAACATACTTATATATTTTGCCATTTGTATAGGTGTATATGAATTATAGCTTTGCCCTATAGCAGCTGAAAGAGTTTCTCCAATTTGCCATTCATCCCTCTTTCTTTTTTGCTTTTATCTCTTGTTGCAACAATTCCTTTCTCTTCCATTGGCAATTCTACATTTGTTTTTTCTCCCAAACCATAGTATTTTGCATATTTTGCTATATTGTCTATTGTTGCTCTATATCCTACTTCATAAAAAGAAATAGTTACATGAATGTGTTATTGCTTCTGTAACATTTAGCCATCCATGACTCATTCCATAGCTATTCCATATCCAACATGCAGGCTCGTGTGCTTTTTTATAAACTCCTATATCGTTTATTTTTTCTGTTGGTGTTATCACACCTGTTTCTAAACCTGCTATTGCTGTAATCATTTTAAATGTTGAACCTGGTGCATATACTCCACTTATTGCTCTATTAAATATATTATCTCCTTTGTTATATTCATCCAATTTTTTCTGACTAATTCCATTTACAAACAATTCTGGTTCATAGTCTGGGTAGCTTGCCATTGCTAATATTTCGCCTGTTTTAACGTTCATTACCACTGCAGCCCCTGCTTTTGCGTCACTTCTTTTGCTAAAACCTCCACTTGCAATTTTCTTTATATTGTTTGCTAATGCTTTTTCTGTTGCTGCTTGTAAATTTGCATCTATTGTTAATATTACATCAGAACCCGCAACCGCTTCTTGTGTAATATATTCATCTGTAATAGTGCCATCTACAGACATATCTAATTGCTTAATTCCATCTTTTCCTCTTAAATATTCCTCAAACACATATTGTATTCCAACTTTACCAATTACGTCATTAATTCCATATGTATCTTCTTCTCTACCATCTAATTCCGTTTCCGTTATATTTCCAACATATCCTAATATGTGTGATGCCAAGCTTCCTGACGGATATGACACCATAGGCTCGTTTGTAGCAGATATTCCTGGGAAATATATGCTCTGTTCTCCCAATTTTACTGCACTCTCTCTGCTAACATCTTTTGCTATTGTTACTGGTCTTATACTGCTATATCCATTTCTAGATATTTCATATCTTACTACCATTATTTTTTATATGCTTCTAGAATATTATCTTGTTCTATTTTATATTTTTTCTTTTAATTCATAAAAGCATTGTTCCGGTGTAGCATCTTCTTTAATGTCATTTTCTTTTTTTCCAATTAACTTGGCTTTCTTCATCATCTATTGTAAATTTAAATGGTTCTATTGATATTGGCAGATTATTTATATATTTATCATTATTGTTTTCTAAAATTTTTATAGTATTTAATATAGTTTTGTTTAATGTAGTTGTATTAATTTTTGTTTTATACAATTCTATATTAAATCCCATTTTAGTTGTTACCAACAGGTTGCCTGTCCTGTCTTTTATTGAACCTCTAGCCGCTTTAATTACAGTCTCTCTACTTAGTCTTGTATTTGAGGTTTCTCTATATTCTTTCCCATTAACTATTTGCAAATTAAACAGTTGAACAATAAGAACAATTCCAACTATGTATACAAGAATTGTTATTAAATTGTATCTTAAATTAGTATCTCTATCATCATTATACATTTATTGTTCCTTTCTTGTTAAAAAATACATTCCTCTTGTTTGCGGTTTAAACGTACTTTCTAATTTTTCTCCTAGTCTCTGTATTATTGGGTACATTATAATTGTAATAATTGTATTATATATTGTTTCTATTGCTAATATTTTTAAAAATAATGCTAACTCTATACTTGCATTTAATTTTATAATGTTTATTATATATATCCCTACTTCATATATTATTGTTGTACTTGCCACCATAAGCATTAATGTAATTCCTTTGCTTTCTTTTTGAAAAACTTTTTATCTAAATATTCTCCTAGTAACCCTACTATTCCAAGCATTAAGGCTACTTGTCCAAATATTTTTCCATTTACAACATCTATATATAATCCCAGTACAATTCCTAAAGCTAATCCAACTTTTTTTTCCAATAAAGAGCCCTATAATTAATACTAAAATTATAAACAAATTTGGAGAAACTCCGTATATATTAAACCAACTAAACAAGTTTATTTGCAAAAAAAAATATATTACAAAAAAAGTTATTAATATAAGTATTATTGATAATGTTTTTTTCAATTAGCCCTCCTATTATTTTATTACCAAAACTGTTTCTAATTTTGAAAAGTCAACTGCTGTTTCAATTATTGCGTACCTGTCTGTTATATTTTTTTGTGTTTACTATTTCTTTTATTTTTTCCTATTTTTATACCCTTAGGATAAATTCCACCTATTCCAGACGTTTCTACAGTATCACCTTGCAATAATTTTGCATCTGTTGGTATATATGTTGCCTTTAAATTATAGTTTTCATTTAATGTGCCTCTTACAATAATGCTATCTCTTGAGGTACTTATTGTTGCACTTACCGCTGTTGCTGTATCTATTATTGTTTGTACCTTAGAGGTGTTGTTAGTTGTAGATATAATATATCCAACTAAACCTTTGTCAGAAATAACCGTCATGTTTGGCTCTATTCCATCTTTTTTGTCCTACATTTATTATTAGAGTATTTCCAAAATTACTTATTTCTTTATTTATTACATATCCTGGTATACTTTCATAGTCACTATATTTTTCTTTTTAAGTTCATATATTCTTTTAATGTTTCATTTTCTGATTTAATAATTTCATATTCTCTTAATTTTTGCTCTAACTCGCTATTTTTTTTTGTTTTAGGTCATCATTTTCAGCTTTTAGCTTATCTATATTTTGAAAAAAAGCTATCATTTCCTTTAATTTTATTTTTTAAATATACAAGGCTATTTTGTATTGGCATAACAATAGTATCAAAAGGCTTTTTTTCTAGCCCTGATACCTTATTTGTTTCCACATTTGTTAATAAAACTATAATTATTAATATAATAATTGTTATTATTATACCTACTATTCCGCCTTTTTATTTTTTATACATGTTCTCCTCCGGTTATGTTATCTTTTTCCTTCTAGAGTTTATTAAAACTGATTTTAGTCTTTCTAAATCGTCTATTGTTTTTCCAGTTCCTTTAACTACGCAGTCTAATGGGTCTTCTGTGACATATACTGGCATTTCTGTTCTTATTGATAATAATTTATCAAAATTTTTGATAAGTGCTCCACCGCCAGCTAGCACTATTCCTTTTTCCATTATATCAGATGCTAATTCTGGTGGTGTTTTTTTCTAATGTTTGCTTTACTATATCTATTATTTTTTTTCTATTGAATCTTGCATTGCTTCCTGTATTTGTGTAGATGTTACTGTTACTGTTTCTGGTAATCCAGTTCCTAGATCTCTTCCCACTTACTTGCATACTTGTTTCAGACATAAGTGGCATAGCACATCCTATTTCTATTTTTATTTGCTCCGCCGTAGTACTTCCTATGGCTAAGTTCATTTCTTTTTTTATATAATTTACTATATCTTCATCAAGTTCATCTCCCGCTACTCTTAGCGAATTGCTTACAACAATGCCACCTAAAGAAATAACAGCCACTTCTGTAGTTCCTCCGCCTATATCTACTATTATACTTCCACTTGGTTCTGCTACGTCTAAGTTTGCTCCTATTGCAGCTGCCATTGGTTCTTCTATTAAATAGACTTCTTTAGCACCTGCTTGTAATACAGATTCCTCCACTGCTCTTTCTTCAACTTCTGTAATTCCAGATGGTACTCCTACTACAACTCTTGGCTTGCCCAAGTTATGTCTTTGTACTATTTTTTTCATTATATTTTTTAGCATTAATTGAGTAGCTGTAAAATCTGCTATTACTCCATCTTTCATTGGTCTAACAGCTTTTATATCTCCTGGTGTTCTTCCGTAGCATTTCTTTAGCTTCATGTCCTGTTGCTAGTATCGCCCCTGTTTTTCTATCTATTGCTACCACTGATGGTTCTTTTAAGTATTATGCCTTTTCCCTTTAAGGTAACTAAAATGTTTGCCGTTCTAAATCAATACCTATATCTTTTGAAACAAAATTAAAAAATTTCATATTTTATATTCTTCCTTTCGTGTATTAAAAGTTGACTCTTAAATAATTTTATCCAATTTTACCATTAGTAAGCATAGAAACTATACTTTTATATTTTCCATCTCCTAATACTACATGGTCTATCATTTCTATTTCTAGCATTTTTGTTACTTGAATCAGCCTTTTAGTAAGTTCTATATCCTCATCGCTTGGTGTTGGGTCTCCACTTGGATGATTATGTACTAAAATTATTTTTAGGTGCACCTATTTTTATTGCCTCTTTTAACACATCTTTTTATTTCAAAAACAGCAAAGCTTGTACCACCATATTGCCACATCTTGTATTTTTAAAACATTATTTTTAGAATTTAGCATTAGTACCTTTTTACTATTTCTCTTTTTTCATATTTCAATTCATTTATTAGTAAATTTGCTACATCTTGGGGAGATTTTATTTGTATATTAAAGTTATTAATTGGTCTTGATATTCTTTTAGTTAATTCACACACTGCTAATAGCTGTATTGCCTTTACTTTACCAATTCCCTTTATACTCATAAATTCTTTTTATAGATATGTCTTGTAAAAATCTCAAACTGTCTTGTGTATTTTTTTGCATAGATAGTATTTTTTTTGTGCTAGCACTATGCTACTTTCTTCCTTTGTTCCACTTTTTTTGATTATTATTGCCAATAATTCTGCATTTGAAAGTGCTTGTGCACCATACATCTCCAATTTTTCATAAGGTCTTTCTGATTGGGGGATTTCTTTGATATTCATATTTCTATTTATCCTTTCTTCCCCCGTAAAATTCTTTAGAATAAATTAAACTTTTCTATATATAAATATTGCTAATATTAGCCCAATAATAGATGAAATATTTATTTTAAACATAAATCCTATTGTAAGTTTTATAATACTTAAGTCTATTGTTACAGGTGATGAAATTCCAAATTCTTCGCCATATGACACCCACCACAAGAAGTCAACTTTTGAAGCAAGCTCTCCTAGGAATCCACCTACTACCAATCCGCATAATATGAACAATAACAATATTAATACACTTTTATTCTTGGTTGCCATTTTTCTCCCTCCCATTTTTCTTTTGTTCTACTGTATTATATATGCAATATGCTTTTTTTTTCAATATGTATAGGAAAAAAAAATAAGTTATTTATTTTAACAAGGCAAATATGTCGAGATTTTAAAGAAAGCTATATAAAAAATCACATTTTTTATGTAATAACCCCAGAAATTAATATGAGTTATATATTTGAAAAATGTGATTTTTTGTTTAATTTTGTTTGGTGTTTTGTGATTTTTTGTATTGAAAACGTTGGAATTTTGTGATAAGCTATATACTCAAATTTGTCGGAATATATCCTTACTTTTTAACATTTCTATTAAAAAGTTTTTAAAGGAAATGTAGCGTAACTTTTTTTCCATTTTTTTATCATTTAATTTTATTTATATATGTGCTATAATTATTTTAATAATTATTAATGATGTATCATATAGTTAAGGCAAATTTATTAAATGCAAATGTCGAATTTGCATTTACCAATATTTTTTGTATTTACTATTCCTTTTTAGATTGTTTTGTGTTATAGTAAAAATTGTCACAATTATATGGATTTATAATATTATATGTAGTAGTGATGTTTGAGGCTGTATAATGAAGTTTGAAAAACTTAGTGAAAATAAAATTAAAATTACCCTAACTTCTCAAGATTTAAAAAGATAAAAATATTGATTTTCATTCTTTTTATGTCTAACCCTTTAGAAAAACAAGATTTATTTTTGGATATTCTAGAAGAAGCAGAAGAAAAAGAAATTGGTTTTGAATTTAAAAGATTATCCTGTACGTATAGAGGCTTTAGCTATGGCAAATGGGGAGTTTATTGTTACTGTTACAAGGGTTGTACCCGATTCAAAAAACCTACATAAAAAAGTATCTGTAAAAAGAAAAAATACTAAAATAGATTCAAAATATGCTATTTATAAATTTGCTAGCTTTGATGATTATTGTAATTTTGTTAAATACTTAAAAAATCACAATCTTTCTTTAAGTTACAAGGTTGCAAAAAACATTTTACTATATTTGTACAAAGAAGATTACTACATTGTTTTTGATAATATTAATCTTAAATATTCTAATATTGCCAAATTCAATTCTGCTATTATTGAATTTGCAAAGTTTATTAGCAATTCAAGTCTTTTTATTTGTAAATTGCTTGAAAATGGCGAAATTATTATGAATAACAACGCTATTAAAAACAGGAATTAAATATTTTAAATAATTTGCTCATATAAAAAACCTATGTATTATCTACGTATGCATAGGTTTTTATTTTATTCACAATATTTTTTATATAATTCTTTTAAATTCTTTTTTTTATTTATCACTTTGTCTATTCCTTGTTTGCCTACCTGTACATATACTTCATCAACATATTAGCAATTCTTGGATTTATCTTTCTTCTGTTTTCTACATTTCTCCAATATTTTAGTTGTGTATCTTTTTCTCCAATTTTTTCCATTATATGTTATTCCTGCTGCCAATTGGTCACATATCATTTCTACTGTATATTTATATGGTATAACAGGCACTTCATCTGTAGTTTCATAGTCATACCAGTATTCGTGATGATGTTTATTTCTTCCTTTGTGATGTAACCATGCTTTTGAGTACCCGCGTTCTCTTTTTGCAATTTGTTATTGGACTGCTTTTTACCATCTGTATAATACTTAGCCGATTCCCAAAATTCTGTAAAAGAATATTTGGAAAAGTCATGTAGAAATCCTCTTACTGGAATTCCCGCTTTTTATACTTAACCTAAAAACATAATATTTATGTTTTGTTACTGTCAAAAAATGTTTGTATGCTTTTTTTAGCATTTTTTTACCTACTTTCTTTATTGTCTATTATTACATTTTACAACAATTTTGGAAAAAAAATCAACCGTTTCTAAGGAATTTATGGCGGGCGATTAAAATCACCTCTACAACAACATTCCTTTTTCCTGATATTTCACTTTTTAAAATCAAGTTTTTTATAATATATAACGCTATTTTGTTGATTTTTTTATGTGTTTAATATATAATTTGCTTAGTATAATTAATTCGTCAAAATTGTGTTTATATTTTGTCGTTTCGTGTCGAATATGCACTTTTTTTGACTTTTTACGTTAAAAGTTTTGCTTTTTTGCCTTGATTATTATACAATAGAGAAAAAATTTAACAATGGGGGAAAGTTTATTATGGAAAAAAATTTCTATAACCTAACAAATCCACAAAAAAATATTTGGAACATGGAGCAATATTATAAAGGAACGGCTGTAAATAATATTGGCGGTACAGTGCATTTAAAAACGCAGTTGGATTTTTTCTGCACTTTCTAAAGCTGTGTCTAATGTTATTTTGGCACATGATAACTTCCATATAAAACTTACTAAAGACGGTAATAATATCAAGCAAATTTTTGTTAGTTTAGAAAACTATTTCGTCGAAATTATTGATTTAAACGACATGGCTGAGCTATTATTAATTGAAGAAAAAAATGTGTCAAACTACTTTCTCTATGGAGAATTCTAATTTATTTTGTGTCAAAATTTTTAGATTACCAGACGGCACTGGTGGCGTTATCTCTGTTATGCATCATATTATTTCGGACTCTTGGACAGTTGGCCTATTTTGCAAGGAAATTGTTCAGGAATATACCAACTTGATAAAAAATACTAAATCTGATGATGTAGAATATTCATATATTAATTATATAAAAAAAAGAACAAGAGTATTTAAACAGCCCTTATTTTGAAAAAAGACAAAAAATATTGGGCTGAGGTTTTTAATACTGTACCTGAACTTGCTACAATTCCAAGCTTTTTCAGCAGAATCTTCTAATCAAGTTTCTTGTACTGCTAAAAGGCAAAAAGTTTGCTATTTCTAAGCAAGTTATGGACAAAGTTTCTGAATTTTGTAAGAATAATAGAATTTCAATATATAATCTTTTCATGTCGATTTTTTCGATTTATATTGGTAGAGTATCAAATTTAGATGATTTTGTTATTGGTACACCAATTTTAAATAGATTAGATTTTACGGATAAGAACACTAATGGTATGTTCATTAGTACTGTTCCTTTGCGCGTAAATATTTTAAACGACTCTTCTTTCGTAGATTTTAGTAAATCTATGGCTAGAAGTTGCCTATCTATGTTAAGACACCAAAGATACCCATATCAAAACATACTAGAAGATTTAAGAAAATTAGATTCTAGTATTCCAAATTTATATAATGTTGTTTTATCTTATCAGATTACAAATACTGTAAATGATGAGATTGATTGTGATTCTCATTGGGTATTTAATGGTACTTGTGCTGATGATTTGCAGATTCATATGGTGGATTACAACTCTACTGGCTTAAATGTTTTTTATGATTACAAAACATCAAAATATGATGTAAATGACATTAATAATATACATAATCGTATTGAAAACATGATTCATCAAGTATTATCAAATAACGAGATTAATGTTTCTGATATAGAAATTGTTAGTCCAGAAGAGAAAAGTCAGATTTTTTAAATGATTTTAATAATTGGAAAGTTGAGCTTCCTAATGATAAAAAATGTAATTGAGTTGTTTGAAGATCAAGTTACTAAACATCCTGATACTACTGCTGTTGTATTAGATGATGTTTCACTTACATATAACGAATTGAACCAAAAAGCTAATCAGTTAGCTAGATATTTACAAGAAAATGGCATACAAAATAATGATATAGTTGGTGTTTGCTTTAATAAAAAAATATAGAATTTATTATATCCATATTGGCTATTCTAAAATGTGGTGGAGTTTATTTACCAATCTCTGTAGAATATCCAGAAGATAGAATTTCATATATTGTTGATAATAGTAAAGCTCGTATAGTGATTTCTAATAAGGAAATGATCTATTTGGAAGATAAAGCAAAAGTTGTTAATTTTTACAATATCAACTTGGATAGTTTTGATACTAGCAACCTTAATATGCACTATGACAATACACATTTATGCTATATTATTTACACATCTGGATCAACTGGAAATCCAAAAGGGGTAATGCTTTCACATAAAAACTTGATTAATTTTTTGCTTACACTTTTAATAATTGTTTTAATAGTAAATTCTCGATAAATGATAGTTGCTTATCTTTAACAAGTGTATCATTTGATGTAAGCATATGCGAGTTGTTTGTTCCATTGATATTTGGAAGTGCATTAGTTATTTATCCAGAGGAAAGTTTAACTAATATCGATTTACTATGTAAGATATTAGAAAAAAGATAAGATAACATTTTTTTATACTTGCCACCAAACATTCTTCAAGATGTTTCAAGTTATATTCTTGAGAATAATATACAAACTTCTATGAACAAAATGTTAGTTGGTGTTGAGTCTATTAAAAATGGTACTTTAAATGAGTATTTTAAAATTAATCCTAATTTTGAAATTGTAAATGGTTATGGACCAACAGAAACCACCATTTGTACAACTTTTTATAAATATGTTTTTAGTGACAATACAAATGGTGTTGTACCAATTGGAAGACCTTTTGCAAATAACAAATTGGTAGTTGTAAGCAAAGGTGGTAGTCTTCAACCCGTACTAACTCCTGGTGAGTTATATGTTTGTGGTAACAATGTTTCTTCTGGATATTTAAATAATCCAGAGTTGACTGCAAAATCATTTGTTAATTACAAATATACAAGCGAAGCACTTTCATATAGAACAGGAGATACTGTTTATTGGGATAATACTGGCCTTTTACACTTTATTGGAAGACAAGGATTTTCAGATAAAGATAAAAGGACATAGAATAGAGTTAAGTGAAATTAATAACGCATTAAGAGGGATTTCTGGCATAAAGAATTCGATAACTGTTGTAAAAAAGTAAATAACTTTGATACACTTTGTGCTTATGTAGTCCTTGAAAATAAATCACTTACCGTTCAGGAAATAAAATCAATTCTTTTTTTGATAAGCTTCCATCTTATATGGTGCCTACCTACATAACTTTTTTAGATGCTTTACCTATCACAATAAATGGTAAAGTTGATAAAAAAGAAACTTCCTGATATAGTAATTGAGCACACTGGAACGACTGAAGCAACAACGGATACAGAAATTAAATTTAAAAAAATATTTGAGACTATGTTAGATACTGACATTGTTTCTATTGATGATTCTTTATTTAATATGGGATTAGATTCATTAATGGCTATAAAATTCTCTGTCGCTGCTCATAAAGTTTTTGGAATTTATATTGATATCAAGGATTTATATAAGTATGATTCTATTCGTGCTTTAGCAGATTTCGTTGACAACCAAGTCCATTCTAATAAAAATTGCTTACCAGAAATACAAAAAACAAATGCTCAGGATTTTTTATCCTTTATCATCTGGTCAAAAGAGAATTTATTACGCTTGTAAAATGGCTGGAAATGATAGTATTGTTTATAATACACCTGGCGCAATATTAGTAGATTCTAAGTTAAGTAAAGAAAAGGTTGAGTCTGCATTTAGGGATATTATAAATAGTCAAAGTATATTTAGAACAGTTTTCGTCATCGAAAATGAAGAAGTAAAGCAGAAAATTTTAGACAATGTTGATTTTGCAGTCGAATCATTTAACAATACAAGTAGTGAAATAGATTCGCTAGTAAACAATTTTGCTACACCTTTTGATTTAGAAAAAGCACCTTTATTAAGAGTTGAAATTCATTATATAGATAATAATCAATCATTACTATTGTTCGATTCTCATCATATTATTATGGATGGTGTCTCTCTAAACATATTAGTAAATGACTTGTTTAAGCTATATAATAGTGAAAGCATTGAACCTCTTGAAGTGGAATATACAGATTATTCTGTATGGGAGAACACTTTAATAAATGAAGATAAGCTTTCTGATGATAAAAAGTATTGGTCAAATTGTTTTAAGGATTTCGATTTTGAAACTTTGAATTTGCCTTTTGATTATACTGTGCCAGCAAATCAAACTTATACCGGCAATAAACTTTATAATCATCTTGAGCAGTCTATAATTGACGAAGTTTCAACTTTTGCAAAAAGAACAGCACGTATCAACTTATTCTGTATTTTTAACAGCTTTATTTGTTACTCTTTATAAATATACTGGACAAACAGATATCGTTATCGGAAGTCCTGTTGCCAACAGAAGTATTGAATGCTTGCAAAATATTATTGGCATGTTTGTTAATAACATTGCTTTGAGAACAAAAATATTAGAAACTCAATCAGTTTTAGATTTAATTACTTTTTGTAAACAATACTGTTACTGGTGCCTTAGATCATCAGATTTATCCTTACGATATGCTTGTTAAAGATTTGCAAGTTCCAGTTGATCATTCGAGAAATCCTTTGTTTGATGTAGTTTTAACTTATCAAAACCAGGAAGATACATCTACTTTGACTAACAACAAAGCTGAAATACTTCCAACTGTAACTAATACTGCAAAATTTGCTATTACATTAGAAATTGCACCTAAGTCTAATCAAATAAATCTTGAATATAGAAGTGATTTATTTAAAAGAAAATACTATGACAAGTTTCTTAAAACATTATCTATTTGTTTTAAAACAAATAATAGATGGATTTGATGGTGAAGTTCAAAATATTAATATTATAACTGATGATGAACAAAAGTTATTAGATAAATTTAATAATACTTATGGAGAAATTAACAGAGCTCCTGTTTCTAAAATTTTTGAGGAGCAAGCTGTATTGCATGCTAATGATGTAGCCGTTATCTGTCTGATGATAAATTTTTAACTTATAAGGAACTTAATGAAAGAGCAAATAGTTTAGCACATTACCTAATATCTAAAGGTGTAAAACCTAATGACATTATTGCAATAATGACTAATCGTTCTTTAGAGACTATTGTTTGTATGCTAGGAATATTAAAAGCTGGAGCTGCATTTTTAAACGTAGATCCTACCTACCCTATTGACAGAACCGAATATTATATTAACGACAGTAAGATAGAACGTGTTTTAACTCAGAAAGAACTGCGTGAAAGAGTTGCGCAAATTAAAAATTCTATAGAAATAGACCTAGATAATACCGAAATCTATGGTAAACACACTTCTAATCCAAATGTTTCTGTTAAAGAAACAGACTTATCATATATTATATATACTTCCGGTTCTACGGGAGCACCAAAAAGGTGTAATGCTAAATCAAATAGGAATGTCTAATATGGTACAGGCTATGACAAAAAGTATTAGATTATTTAAAAGAAGGCAACAAGCATGCTATTGCTTCTGTAACTTCTACACCTTTTGATATATTTGTTTATGAAATTATCGTTTCCTTAACACATGGTTTAAAAGTCGTTATGGCTAATAATGCAGAGCACAGAAATCCAAAAACTTTTAGATGCATTAATAAAAAAAATACAATGTTGATGTAATGACTGTTACCCCAAGTTTAATGAAAATAAACTATGATAATAGAGAACCTGATACTGCTCTTTTGCAAGAGTTAAAAACATGGTTTTTGGTGGCGAGCCTTTGCCAGAAAAAAATTTGTTCAAGACCTAAGAGCATTAGCAGATGACATAACTATATATAACATATATGGTCCTAGTGAGATCACTATACTTTCAAATGTTCAAAACCTAAATGGAGAAAAAAGGAAATTACAATTGGTCCGCCTATATTAAATACACAAATTTATATATTAGATAAAAATATGAAACAGGTACCTATTGGTGTGATAGGCGAAATATATATAGGAGGAATACAAGTAGGAGATGGCTACATTGGTAAAGCAGAAATGACTGCCGAAAGATTTCTAAAAAATCCTTTTGGTTCTGGAAAAATATATAAATCGGGTGATATTGGTCGTTGGACATTTGATGGTAAAGTTCAGTGTTTAGGCAGAATAGATAATCAAGTAAAATTAAGAGGCCTTCGTATTGAACTTGGAGAAATAGAAGATGAGATGTTAAAAATGCCAGGGAGTAACTTCTGCAATAGTTAATAAAGTTTCTATTGATGGAAAAGAATCTTTATGTGGTTACTACATAGCAGATAACAACTTAGCAGAGAATGTAGTTAAGGAAAATTTGAGGAAGTTCTTGCCTCCTTACATGGTTCCTACTTATATTATAAAGCTTGATAAAATGCCTTATACTATTAATAGAAAGGTTGATAGAAAAGCTCTTCCTCTTCCTATTGTAAACAAATTTGCTTCTGCGACTGTTGATATTAGATCTCTTAATTCAAACGAAGAGAAATTATTAGAGATTTGGAAGAATATCCTTAAAACAGACAAGATCTCTGTTGATGATAATTTCTTTGATATTGGTGGGGATTCTATCCTTGCAATTAATATGCAAATAGAGGCTTTGAAATATGGTTTGGAATTTGAGTATGCAGATATATTTAACTTCCCTACTATTAGACAATTATCAAAGAAATTGCCAAGCCCTGAAGAACATTTTATGGCAAATTATGATTATTCTAAAATCAATAATCTTTTAAAAAGCAAACTCTATTGACAACTTGGATAAAATTGAGAAGTATAATTTTAGAAATACCCTTATAATAGGAAGCACTGGATATTTAGGTGTTCACATACTCCATTCGTTCTTAATACACGAATCAGGTACAGCTTACTGTTTAATCAGACCAAAGAGCAATATGTCCCCAGAAGATAGAATTATCAGTTACTTAAATTTCTATTTTGGAGAAGATTTCTATAATAATTATAAAGATAGAATAAAAGTTGTTGCAGGAGACTTTGGTAAAAGAAAATTTAGGCTTATCTAAAAGTGATTATAATGAAGTTGTGTCTAATGTTGATGTTGTTATCAACTCTGGTGCTATTGTTAAGCATTTTGGATTAAAGAAAGAATTTGAGGATATTAATGAAAAAGGTACTCAATATATAGTAGACTTGTGTAAGAAGAACAATAAGAGATTAATTCATGCTTCGACTATTAGTATATCTGGTTTTGGAGAAAAAAGAGGAACTTGCGACTACTCCTGAAGAAGAAGGTTCGAAATTATTTACTGAACATAATTTATATGTTGGTCAAAGTATTAAAGGCATTTACAGTACAACTAAATACAAAGCTGAAATTTCAGTTTTGGAAGCTATTGAAGATGAATTAGATGCCCAAATTGTTAGAATTGGTAATATCACTAATAGATATTCTGATGGAATGTTCCAAAAAAATATTAAAGACAATGCTTTTGTTAGAAGACTGAAATCATTTATTGAAATTGGAGCTTTCCCCCAAAAGAAACTTTTAAAGCATGCTCTTGAGTTTACTCCAGTTGATTTATGTGCTGATGCAATAATAAAAAATACTAGAATATAGCAGTCCTTGCAATGTATTCCATATATACAATCCAAATTTAATGCCTGCTCCTTTATTGTATAATACTTTATTAGATAGAGGTTTTGAGATTATTCCTGTTACTGATGAATTAATGTCATACATTATAACAGGTATATTAGAAGACAATAAAAAAAGAAAGATACTATTTCTGGAATCATACAAGATATTGACAAAAATAAAAAGTTCACATATACTTCTAAGGTTAGACTAGATTGCGACTTTACAAATAAATTTTTGAATAGAGTCGGTTTTAACTGGGTTTCTTATGATAGTCTCTATATCAATAAATGTTTTGATTATTTTAAGAAAGTACATTTTATAGAAGGAGATAAATAAATGTTAGATAAAATTTCTATACCATTATTTTTTATTAATGTTATCAGCCTTATCAATAGGTCATTACTCTTATATATGTTCTAAGGACAAAAGGAAGATCCCAATTAAAAACAATTTTTTTTGCGTAGATTTGATCTGTGTATTGGTTATTTGCCTAGGCGTAATATTTCAGGATATTCTAAGTAAATACTTTAGTTGGAATCCTTGGAACTTTGAAAACTTTTATATATAGGAACTTGTTTTTTTTTACCAGTCGCAATCTTTTTTTACAGGATTAATTTTTGCTAAAACAAAAATTACTTTTAAAAAAAAAAAATATCTTCTATTCTTTATAGTTCCTGCATTATCACTAATAGTATTATGGACAAATGATTATCATCATTTGTTCTATAAAAATATATTCATATTTATATCTTAGTAATTGCAAAGTTGGTCCATATATGATTATTCATAATATTTACTCATATACATTATTATTTCTTGGAGTTATCCAAATGGTAAATGTAGCTTCTAAAAATTCGGTTTCTTTTTTTCAAAGCAAACTTTATTAATAGTTGTAGGGAATTAGTATTCCTTTAATTACAAATATTTTAGGAACATTAAAAATTATTTCTATGACTGTATACATTACGCCAATATCTTTTGCATTTACAATGTTATTTTTTCGCTCTTTCTATATTTAAGTTTAAATTTTTTGGGAGTAGCGCCTGTTGCATTGCAAACTATTGTTAATAGAATTTCTGACAGTTATTTAGTTTTAAATGAGAATTTACTTATAACAGATTTTAATAGTACTTTTTTTTAAAAACATTTAATTTAAGTGCAAGTGATATAAGAGAAGAAAATATATTAGAATTTCTTAGCACACATAAGCAGTATGATATGAATCTTCCAAAGTTAGAAAATTCTTTAAATAGAGTTAAGCATTCGTCTGAAACCATAGTATTTGAACAACACTTTAAAAAGATAAATAAATACTTTACTGTTGAAATAAATAATATATTAGTAAAAGGAAACTCTCTTGGAATCCTTATGCTATTTAAGGATATTACTCAGCATAAAATTAGACATGCAGGCTCTTAAAGATAACCAAGATATTTTAATTGAGAGGGAACGTTTGGCTTCTCTTGGTCAATTGATTGGTGGTATTGCTCATAACTTAAAATCTCCTATAATGTCAATTTCGGGAGCTACAGAGGGGCTTACAGATTTAATTAAAGAATATGAGGAGTCTATAGTTGACAAAGATGTTACTATTGATGACCATGTGGCTAGTGCAAACGATATGAAGGATTGGATTTCTAAGATAAAATCATATTTAGAATATATGTCAGATATTATTACAGCTGTTAAAGGTCAAGCTGTTGCCTTATCTGAAAATGCTGTTGATTCATTTACGGTTGAGGAACTTACTAAAAGAGTTGACATTCTTATGAAACATGAGTTGAAAAAAGCCTTAATTACTTTGAATTTAGACCTTAAAGTTCCTACTTCCCTTATGATTCATGGCAATATAAATGGTTTGGTTCAAGTTATAAATAATATGATATCAAATGCAATTCAGGCCTATAAAGGTAAAGAGGGACAAACAATAGATTTGATTATAACTCAAGAAAAAATGATGTTATTGTTTCTGTTAGAGATTATGCTGGCGGTCTTCCTAAAGAAGTTCAAGAGAAACTATTTAAAGAAATGATAACAACTAAAGGTAAAGATGGAACTGGAATTGGCTTATTTATGTCATATTCAAATATACGTGCACATTTTAATGGAGATATTACATATTCTACAGAAGAAGGAAAAGGCACAATATTTAATATTATATTACCACAATAGTTAAAATAGAACTGTAATGTAAGTAAAATTTTACTTTTATTACAGTTTTTTTTCAATTTTTTTCATCTTTCTTATTGATTTTTTTTCCCCACTTTATAATATAGTATTGTTTAATACAGAGGTGATATTATGAGAAAGCATATTCAATCTAATACCACTACAGGATATAAAATAATAGCAGTTGATGATGATAGCGGTGTATTAGATTCTTTATCTATCCTTTTGAATAGAAATGGTTATAACTTTGTAGGAATAACTGATCCAATTCAAGCAATAGAACGTGTAAAAAAGAACATTTTGATTTAATGCTATTAGACTTTATGATGACACCTATTCATGGAGATAAAGTTGTTGAGGAAATAAGGAAATTTAATAAAGAACTTTACATTTTATTACTAACAGGACACAAAGATTTAGCTCCACCATTAGAGACTATAAGAAAATTGGATATACAATGTTATTGTGAAAAAAAGCGATAAATTTGACCAATTGCTTCTATTAGTTGAGGCTGCAATAAAATCTGTTGAACAATTAAATGAAATAAATCGTATAAATAATGAATTATCAGATGCTTATAGTGATCTGGAAAAGGCATATTTAGACATGGTTGAAACACTTAGATTTACAGTTGAAGCAAAAGACCCTTATACTAGAGGTCATTCAGATAGAGTATCTGCATACTCTGTTTTAATTGGTCAGCATCTTGGTTTATCTGACTCTGATATTAATACTTTAAAAATTGGTGGCTTATTTCATGATATCGGCAAAATAGGAATTCCAGACAGCATATTGCTTAAAGATAGCAAACTTACAGATGATGAATATTCTGAAATTAAAAATCATCCATCTATTGGTGCACATATTTTATGCAATGCAAAAGTATTTCAAGATATTATACCTATTGTAAAACATCATCACGAAAGATATGATGGAAAAGGATATCCTTCTCAACTAGCTGGTGAAGATATTCCATATTTCGCCAGAATAGCTGCTGTTGCTGATACATTTGATGCTATGACATCAAAAGAACATATAGAGATGCTTTTACCTTTAGAGGTAGTCAAAGCAGAAATAGAAAGGTGTGCCGGAACACAGTTTGACCCTAAAATTGCTAAAGTATTCTTAGATATTTTGAATAAAAATTATGAAGAAATACAAAAAATTCAAGAACAATATAGGTAAATACGGACAAATAAATGTCCGTATTTTATTTATATTATCAGTTTTTTTTAGATTTTCATTGATAATTGTGCTTTTTTCCTATCTTCATCTATTCCTATTATTTTTACTTTTACTACATCTCCCACAGATACTACATCTGAAGGATTTTTTACAAAACTATTGCTTAATTGTGAAATATGTACTAGTCCATCATGTTTCACTCCAACATCTACAAATGCGCCAAAATCTGTTACATTTCTTACAGTTCCTGTTAGTATCATTCCTTCTTTTAAATCTTCAAATTTCAATACATCTGCCCTTAATACTGGTTTTGGCATATCTTCTCTTGGGTCTCGTCCTGGTTTTGAAAGCTCTTGCATAATATCTTTTAATGTTATTTCCCCCACATTTAGCTCTTCTGCTGTTTCCTGCGTTTTTAATTCTGATAATTTATTTTTTTATTATAATTAACTTTTCTTTATTTAATAAATCTTCTTTTTTAAAGCCGATTATATTTAATAGTTGTTCTGCAACTTCATAGCTTTCTGGATGAACAGCTGTTACATTTCTAATGGATTTTTTCCATCAAATACTCTCATAAAACCTGCACATTGTTGAAATGTTGCTTTTCCCAATTTTGGAACCTTTAGTAATTCCTTTCTTTCTTTTTATCTTTCCATTTTCGTCTCTATATTTTACAATATTGCTTGCTAATGTTTTATTAATTCCAGATACATAAGACAATAAAGAAGGTGTTGCTGTGTTTACATCTACCCCAACTTTATTAACTGCGTCTTCTACTACTCCTGTTAAACTCTCTGATAATTTCTTTTTTGATCAACATCATGTTGATACTGACCCACACCTATTGATTTTGGATCTATTTTTACAAGCTCTGCCAGTGGATCTTGTAATCTTCTTGCTATCGAAATTGCTCCTCTTAAAGATACATTTATATCCGGATATTCTTCTGTTGCAAGTTTTGATGCAGAATATACAGATGCTCCTGCTTCACTTACTATAGCATAATGAACATTGCCTAACTCCTTTATTATATCTGACACGAAGTTTTCTGATTCTCTTGATGCTGTTCCATTTCCTATTGCAATAATGTTAACATTGTATTCTTTTATTAGTGCTATTAATTCTTTTTTTAGCTCCTTCTACATCATTTTGTGGTTCTGTTGGATACACAGTTGTTGTAGCAAGTAGTTTTCCGGTTTCATCTATTACCGCAATTTTACAGCCTGTTCTATATGCTGGGTCAAACCCCATTACAGTTAGCCCCTTTAGCGGTGCTGCTAGCAATAATGGTTTTGCATTTTTTTCCAAATACTTTTATAGCCTGCGTTTCTGCCTTTTCTGTTAAGTCAGAGCGTATCTCTCTTTCTATTGATGGCTCTATTAGTCTTTTTAAAGCTATCTTCTATTGTTTCTTCTAACATTTTAGTATATTGCGTAGAACCTTTTATAATATCTTTATTAATCATTTCTAAAATAGTAGTTTCTGGTTTTTCCATTTTAACTTTTAAAAATTCTTCTTTTTCTCCGCGATTTATAGCCAAGATTCTGTGACTAGGTATTCTGTTTACTTTTTCATTAAAATTATAATACATATCATATGCCGATTTTTTTTCTTCTTTTGTGCCTTTAACCATTATTATTCCTTCTCTATAGCACATTCTTTTAATTTGTTTTCTATAATTAGGATTATCTGATATATTTTCTGCAATTATATCTTTTGCGCCTTGAATTGCCTCTTCTACGTTTAAAACTCCTTTTTCTTCATCTATAAATTCTTTTTGCAATTTCTTCTATATTTCTTTTATCATTTTGTTCAAATATTATTTGCGCCAATGGTTCTAGTCCTTTAGCCTTAGCTATTGTTGCTCTTGTCTTCTTTTTTTTGTTTATATGGTCTATATATGTCTTCCACTTCTGAAAGTGTTTTGGCATTTTCCAATGATTGCACTATTTCATCTGTAAGTTTACCCTGTCCATCTATTGATTTAATTACCTCTTGTTTTTTTCTTCTAAATTTCTTAAATATTTAAGTTCGTTCATCTAAATCTCTAAGTATCTCATCACTTAAACCTCCTGTAACTTCTTTTTCTATATCGTGCTATAAATGGGATAGTATTACCATCATCTATTAATTTTATAGTATTGGTAACTTGCTCCTCTTTTACATTTAATTCATCTGCTATTATTTGAATAATTTTATTCATCTTTTTTGCTCCTTTTTACATTTTTCGAGTTTTTTCTTACTACTTTACTTGATTTTTTCATATACTTAATATATCATAATATTATAAAAAAGGAAAGGAGATTTTATATATGAATTTATCAAGTTTTAGAGCAAGAGCTCGTGAAAAACTATCTGGAAAATGGGGAAAAGCAGCTTGTATAACTCTTGCATATATGGCTATAAATTTTATTTTTTAATACCATTTTAAGCTATTCATTCAATGGCCTTAATACTATACTTTCTATTGGTTTTGCTATTATAAATGTTCCTTTAGCATATGGTTTATTAATCCAATTTGTAAAGCTTTATAATGGCGAAGATACATCAGCATTTAACTTTTTTACATTAGGATTTAATAATTTTGCTAGAGCTTGGAAAGTAGCTCTTAATGTGTTTTTAAAATTATTAGTTCCATTTATACTTTTAATAATCTCTTCAATACTTCTTACTTCATTAGTTATAGTCTTTTACTGGACTCAGCCTGCAAACCTTACTGTATTGGTCATTTGTTTAGCTATTATTTGCCCTGTTTCTTTAATATGGCTTATAGTAAAATCATACTACTATATAATGTCTGATGTGATATCTATTGAAGAAACTGAATTACAACCAAAAGATGCAGTTGCAAAATCAAAAAGAACTAATGACAAATAACCGTTGGAAATTCTTTATACTTGATTTAAGCTTTATTGGTTGGGCTCTATTAGCATCTTTAACCTTTGGTATAGGTATGCTTTGGTTGTTACCATATATTCAATTAACTCATATAGCATTTTATAAACATATATCTAAAAAAAAGAGGATGTTATTTTTAATTAACATCCTTTTAATATACATAATTTTGTGGATCATATCTTACGCCATTTACTCTTACCTCTAAGTGTAAATGATTTCCTGTTGACCTTCCTGTTGTTCCAACTTTTGCAATTACTTCTCCCTGACTTACGCTTTTGCCCTGTTGATACTAATATTTGACTACAATGTGCATATGCTGTTTGAACTCCATTTCCATGTGATATTACTACCAAATATCCATAATCATCTAACCAACCCGCTGTTGTTACAGTTCCAGATGCTGCTGCCATTATAGGTGTCCCTCCTGGTGCTCCAATATCAAGTCCTCCATGGTTGTTTCTTGTTCTTGGTCCAAATCTTGAAGTTATTATTCCAGATACAGGTTGTATTAAACTAATTCCTATATCAACTTTTGCATTTGAATTTCCAGAAGCATATCCTGCAACACTTGCGTATACTATCTGTGGTGGCGGTTCTACATATAATTTAGCCACACATTTTTTCAACATCTGTGAATTCTTTTTAATTCTGTCTCGTATTTTTCTACAATTCCTAACTCTTCTTTGTTATCACTATCTTTTTCCTTTAATTCCGCAATAACTTTTTCTGCCTCATTAAATGTCGCCACATAAGCCTTTTCCTCTTTATCATCTGTTATTGCGTAATATTTATAATATGCTGTTCCATCTTCTATAGCTTTTGCATAAATTTCTTCGTCGTTACAGTTTACATTTTTCTTTAATAGGCAAAGCTTATATTCTGGCATTTGGTCAACTTGAATAAATGCAACATTTGATTGTTCTTCTGCATTTATATATTTATTTATCTTTTTTTGCATATTACTTTTTGTTATCTGTATATCCAACAAATTCCCCATTTAATGTTACTGCATATGTCGGTTTGTAGTAAAAAAACACAATACTACCAATAAAAATAACCGCTAATGCCACTAAAACAAGAATTTTTATTGTTTTTCTTGAGTATATAGCTACATTTTTTAGTATATTAATAATAAACACTCTCCTATCATTATAATCTGTATTATTTTATACCATTTTTATTTATTTTACAATAACAACTTCAACTTGAATTCTTTCTTCTACGTGCTTACATAGTGTTTTACTGTCTTTTCCTCATTTTTATACTTTGTTTTTCTTCCATTTTTATTCAATTTATTGTATAAAATGAATATTTAATGTTCATAATATCTTTATATTACTTATGAAAGGAAGGGTGAAAATGCCAAATTTAAGTCAAGTAGAATTACAGAATTTAAGACATTTGATAGGAGCACACGAAACATCTTATCAAAAAACTAAACACATATGCTTCACAAGCAGTAGACCCACAAATTAAGCAAATTTTTACAAAATCAGCTCAAGATGCATTAAATACTAAACAAAAATTAATGTCATTTTTAAATGGATAGGAGGATTTTTTAATGGATGAAAAAACAATGGTTAACGACGTTTTAGACGGAGTAAAAAGCAAGTCTTACAACATATCAAGGAGTCATTTCAGAAGCAGAAAATATGCAATTAAGACAAACTATACAACAAATACGCAATAGTGATGAAAGCTTTCAGTACGAGCTATTTAAAATAGCACAAAACAAAGGCTATTACAAACCTGCTCAACCAGCAACAATAACAGAAATACAAACAGTAAAAACAGAACTTCTCAATTAGGAACAGTCCCTAATTGTTCCATTTGCACAATTTGGGACATCCTTGTTTAAGAGCAGTCATTCTGTGTACTGAACTGCTCTTATTTACATATAACTCAATTTGTTTATTCTATTATTTCTAATTCCGCAAATTTTGCCATTAACCTTTTATGTCCTACTTTATCAAACTGTATGTCTAACTTATAATCTTCGCCTTCTTGTTCTATTTTATTTATGGTTCCTTCTCCAAATTTTTTATGATAGATTCTTTGTCCTTCTTTATATTTAGTTATATCCACTTGTCTATCACTTGCCTTTTTATTTAATGAATTTAAAAAGCTCTCTGCCGTTCTAAACTGAAATGCCCCCCACTTTTTTCTTTAACTTCCGGTATTTTTCTACATTGTCAAATTTATATGTTTTAACTTTTCCTGCATAATTTGTTCCATATTCCCAACCATAATTTGAGTCTTTAAATGAATTATTATCTTCATTGTCTATTTCTTCATAACCGTCTAATAAATCTTTTTGGTATTTCTTTTTAAAAATCTTGACATCTGGTTGTAGCTTGTAGAACCAAATATCGTTCTTCTTTTTTGCACAAGTCAAATATAAATACTGCATTGCTCTGGTTATTCCAACATAGAATAATCGCCTTTCTTCTTCTAATTCTTTAATTTCTCCTATTGATTTATATCCTGGAAATATTCCTTCTTCCATTCCTACTAAAAATACCACTGGAAATTCTAGCCCTTTTGCACTGTGCAAGGTCATTAAAGTAACGGTATCTTCGCTTTCTTCCATATTATCTATGTCGCTTGTTAGACTTATACTTTCTAAAAATTCTGCCAATGTGTTTTCTGCCATTTGCTCCTCAAACTCTATTGCTACTGTTAAAAATTCCTCCAAGTTTTGTATTCTACTTTCCGCTTCAATTGTATTTTCATTTTCTAATGCTTTTACATATCCTGTTTTATTTAATGTCAATTTTATTAGCTCTGATATAGGAATTTGTTTTACTTGCTTTCTTAGCTCTTCTATTACTTCCACAAATTGTATGCTATTTGCCTTTACCCTATTTAGCTCATATTGTTCTGCATATTTTATTATTTCATACATTGACTTACCTGTTTTATCAGATATATCTTGTATATTATCTAGGCTTGTTTTTTTTCCTATGCCTCTTTTAGGTTCATTTATAATTCTTTTTTTAGTGATAAATTATCTGAAGTATTAAATATTAATCTTAAATATGCAATTATATCTTTTATTTCTTTTCTTTCATAGAATTTTAGTCCTCCAATAATTTTGTATGGAATATTTTCTCGTCTGAATATATCTTCTATTTGCCCTTGATTGTGAATTCATTCTGTACAATATTACAAAATCAGATAATTTTAAATATTCTTCCATTTTAAGCATATTTATTTGTTTTTACTATGTATGATGCTTCATCATATTCGTCTTCTGCTTTATAGATACAAAGATAGTTTTTTCCTTCTTCATTTTCTGTCCATAATTTTTTATCATATTTGTTTTCATTGTTTTTTTTATAACTGCATTTGCTGCTTTTAATATATTACCTGTACATCTATAATTTTGCTCTAGTTTTACTATTTTACTACCGGAAAGTCTTTTTCAAAGTTTAGTATGTTTGTAATATCTGCTCCCCCTAAATGAATATATCCCTTGGTCATTATCGCCTACAACTGTTATATTTCCATATTTTGAGGCTAATATAGATACTAACATAAATTGTGCTTTGTTTGTATCTTGATATTCGTCTACAAGTACATATTTAAATTTTTTCTGTATAATATTCCAAAACATCCGGATTTTCTGTTAATATTTTTAATTGTGTAGTTTATAATATCATCAAAATCTAGTGCATTGTTTTCTTTCAATTTTTTTGGTATAATTCATATACTTCGCCTATTTTTTTTCTTTTTCTAAAGTCTCCATTATATTTTACTTGATATGCTTTTTGGTTCTAACATATCATTTTTTTCCGTTACTTATTTCAGATAAAACACTTCTATCTGTAAAAAGCTTATCATCTAATCCTATTGATTTTATACATTCTTTTACTAATGTTCTTTGATCTGTCGAATCAAAAATCAAGAATGTAGTGTCAAACCCTATTCTATCTATGAATCTTCTTAATATACGTACACAAATAGAGTGGAATGTTCCTAGCCACATTTCTTGAGATGCTTCGCCCACTAGTTTTTCTACTCTTTGTTTCATTTCGTTTGCCGCTTTATTTGTAAATGTTATTGATAGTATATTCCATGGTTTAACATTTTTTTCTGACAATAGATATGCAATTTTATGTGTTAACACTTTTGTTTTTCTCCGCTTCCTGCTCCCGCTATAACTAGGCATGGTCCTTCTGTTGCTAAGACTGCTTTTTTGTTTATCATTTAATCCTTCTATTAGATTCTGCATTTTTGTTTATATTCCTTTCTTAGAATTATTGTCTATCAGCATTTCTAAACATTGCTTTATTTCTTCTGCACATTGTTTTATATGTTTCTATATTGCACCCCCATGGGTCTTTTTATGTCCATATTTTTTCCTTCTTTTCCAATTCCAACATATTCTTTCAATGTATATACCTTACCAGTTAATTCAGGATACATATTTAGCACTATCTGCTTATGAGATACTGTTGCACATAATATTAAATCAATCTTCTAAATTTTTGTTTCTTTAATATTTGTTGCTCTATGATTATTCATATCAACACCATATTCTTTCATTACATCTATTGCACTATATGTTGCTGGTTCTCCACTATCTGCATATATTCCGCAAGAATATACTTCTACATTATCTTTTTCTTTTATCATTTTTTTCAAGCATGTGATGTGCCATTGCACTTCTACATGTATTTCCTGTGCACACAAACATTATCTTCAATTGCTTCACTTCCTATCTTTTTCTTTAGTATTAATATTATAACATTTATATTTTTTATTTTTCAACATATTAGGTAATATTTAATGCTATTATCCCCAATAATAATCCACAAATGTTACCAATTGCTGTCATTCTACCACTATATAACTTATTTGCTTCTGGTGTTAGCTCTCCCGAAACTACATAAATCATTGCTCCTGCTGCAAATGCTAAGCATAGCGCAATTATAGCTTGCGATATTGAACCTATTAATCCACCAAAAAAGGCACCTACTCCTGTAGTTATTCCAGATAAAATTACGTAAAAAACTACTCGTATTGGGTTCATACCACCATTTTTCATTGGTACTGCCATAGAAATTCCTTCTGGTTGATACAAAAATAGGCAGTTTAACCTTTTATTTAAGACTAATCTAATATTTGACATTAAATTAGCCTTATTTTTTTTTCTTTTAAGTTATTTAATTGTTTAAAATTGAAATATAAATCTACATGTTTATCTTGATGTATCTCAATTCTATTAATAATTACTTTCATAAATTCTGGTGTTAGTTCTTTTAACTCTAGAAATTCTTGTACAACATTTTTTATCTTCTCAGTATTATCTTGTTTTGATTCTTCTTTTTGCTGTTTAATTTCTAGGTATTCGTTTTCTTTTTTCCCCTATTTCATTCTTAAATTTCTTCAATAATCTTTCATACATTTCTTCACTTATCTTATTGTTTAATTTGTCTACATACATTTGGTCAATATTATTATTTATCAATTTTATCTCGTTTTCTAGTTTTTTAAGTATTTTTCCATAATCATATTTTGTCATTCCATTTTTTACTTCTAATTCTACTTTTTCACTATCTATCTTTTTTGAAATAAATTTTTTTATACAGTTAATTATAGTCTCTTCTAAATTAGAATAGCTAAAACCCATGTGATGTGCAAAGTTTTAACTTTGAATTTCTGCGATAATTATTACATACCATATAATAATTGCCATTTTTTTTTTCCTCTTACTCCTATTTTATGTTTGCATTCATAACAAAAAAGTAAACCATCTAGCAAAAAGGTATTTTTCTTTTTTCATTTCTATTGTAGTTTTGAACTATTACAATTTTTTGCACAGTATCAAATATTTTTTTTATCTATTATTGCATCATGTGTATTTTCTACAGCTATCCATTTTTTCTTCTGGATTTGGTCTAATTTTTCTATTTTTATAACTTATTCTACTTCTTTTTATTTTGCACTGTTGTGCCTATATAAACCTTATTTTTTTAATATGTTTTTTACTGTTTTATTTTCCCAAAATGAATCTTTATTATATCTTGATTTATTTGCTGTTGGAATATTGCTATTGTTTAAGTAATCTCTTATTGCTCCAACTTGATTTCCATTAGCTGCCATATTAAAGATGGTTCTTACTATTTTTTTTGCCTCTGGTTCATAAATTATTAATTTATTTTTGTCATTTGAATCTTTTATGTATCCAAGTGGCGTTTTTCCCCCTACCCATTTCCCCTGTTTTTTGCATTGTGTGAAGTGCTGTTCTAATTTTTTTTTTTGATAAGTCTTTTGAATACATATCATTTAATATTGATTTAAAAGGTACAATATCATTATTTCCATTTGATGTTTCAAAAGTATCTATACCATCAGTTAGAGAAACATATCTAACATTGTTTTCAGGAAACCATTTTTCGATATATTCTCCTGTTTCTATGTAATCACGGCCTAAACGGGACAAGTCTTTTGTTACAACCATATTAACTTTTCCTGAATTGATATCTTTAATCATTCGCTGAAAGGCTGGTCTATTAAAGTTTGTTCCTGTAAAGCCTTGATCTATATATGTATCTATTAATTGGTACTTCCATCCTAATTTTTTGCACATATTCTGTTAGTAACATTCTTTGATTTTTTATACTTTTCACTTTCGTCATAGCCTCTATCTACGTCTTCTTTTGATAGCCTTATATAAATTGCTACCTTGTATATTGTTTTTTCTATTTGTTCAAGCATCTTTTTCTCCCTTATATGCTGTTAATAACAAAAGCGGACATTAAAACATTGGCACTTATTAGAACATTTTAAAGTCCGCGTATTTGTATCTAATTTCTATTATATTTTATTTAGAACAAATTTTTGATGCCCAAAAGTATTTTTCTTTAAGGTATTAATTATTAAATATTTTATTAATCTTTCTAACTCTTCACCCTTTTCGTCGAAGTACATATTAATTTTGAAAGTTTCACTCATATTAATTCACTCTCCCTATACTATATATACATCCGTTTTCTTACAAAAATTCTTCCTTATATTAAAATTTATTTTTGATTTTTTTTTAAATATGTCCACATCTGTTCATAAATAGTTTAAGGGTAGGTATACCATATCTTTCGATATCGCATACCTACCCTTGTTAGTAAAAAATATATCATCCATTTTGTTCAGCAGCTGCTACATATGTTAAATACTCAGCAGCTCTTGAACGAGTTAATTTATCTGCTTTTTTTTCTATTATCATATTTCATTTATTATTCTTCCTCAACAACTTAATATTATATTTATCGATTTTATCTCGTTTTTTAGCTTTTGAATATCTGTATTATAGTCATTCAATAAATCTTTATTATATATAAAATTATTTAATATTTTATCATAATATTTAAAGCTTTTTTCATAAACTTACAAAATTTATTTTTCTCAATTTTATATCAACATTTGTTTTTGTCAATGCTTAAAAAATAAATTTCAAAGTTTTTTTTCAAACTCTGAAATTTAAGTATTTATATTAAATTCAAATTGCCTTATCACGCATACTGTCTACTTTGGAATATTCCTTCTGGGATATCATGTAAGCATATTGCTATTGCAAGTGATAGTCCTAGTTTTATTGATGCTTCAAGTCCCGAGCCAATCGCTAACCCCCTTCTGGGAAGTTATGCAATGCCAATCCTATACTTACTATTATTCCTGTTTTTAGCAATGTATTTTTTATTGTCTTTAAATTTAATCTTATTATTAAATTTTTTATCTACTAATATATCACATAATATCATTGTAACTATTCCAAACATTATTCCTATAAATATGTTTACTATGCCAGTTAAATTAAATGCCTCTGGTATTAAGTCAAAACATACAATCGCAATCATAAGACCTGATGCAAATGATAAAATAAAACTCAAAAATTTCTTTGAAGGATTTTTTAAAATTTTACCCCTATTATTCCTCCTATTGTAGTTCCAAATGTGCCAAAAGAAAAGTCCTATTAATGTTGTTTTTAGCAGATTGTTCATTTATAATCTCCCTTCTAAAGGCATTAAATAGATAGTATTCTACTTTAACCTTTTACAAATTATTTTATTACTAATATATTGAAGAAAAATTATAAAAATTACATATAATATTTTTTTATTTAGTATATGGTAATGTTTCATATCCTTCCCAGTTTGCTAAATGTCTTGCTAATATTACACAATCTTTTTGGATTTAAATTTCCACTGCAATCTACATCTGCATTTAAATTTCCTTGCTCTGTTAATTCATATCCTTCCCAATGTGCTAAATATCTTTCTAAATGAGTAACGTCTTCTTCGTTAACTATTCCATCACAGTTTACATCTCCATATAATCTTGTTTCTGAGTATGGTAATACTTCATATCCTTCCCAATTTGCCAAATGCCTTGTTAAAATTAGACGGTCTCTATTGTTTACTTTTCCATTACAATCTACGTCTGCATTTAAAGCTCCTTGCTCTGTTAATTCGTATTCTGGCCAATTTGCTAAATGTCTTGTTTAATATTCCACATCTGCATTATCAACTACTCCATCACAATTTACGTCCCCATATAGTACTGAAGTTGATGGTTTTACTGGTAATGTTTCATATCCTGCCATTCCTTCTATATGTCTTAATATTATTAATGCATCAGCAGCATCATCTATTTTTTTATCTTCATTAACATCTGCATTTACTCTTCCTCGTGGCGCTAGTGGATATCCTTCCATTCCTAGTAAACTTTTTTTTTTGTAGATATTCTACATCTGCTTTATCAACTATTTTGTCACAGTTTACATCTCCATATAATACTGATAATATTGGTTCAAATGGTAATTTTTCATATCCTGGCCAATTTGCTAAATGTCTTGCTAATATCATACCATCTCTATTGTTTACTTTGCCATCATTATCTACGTCTGCATTTATCCATCCTTGCTCTGTTAATTCGTATCCTGGCCAATTTGCCAAATGTCTTAGTAGATATGTTTCATCTTCTTCGTTAACCATTCCATCACAGTTTACATCTCCATAAAGCAATGAATCTAAATTTCCTTCTGGTATTTCTGCTTTTTTGTATTTGGATTGGTTGTCCTATAGATACTAATTCAAACTCCTTTGTTCCATTACTTTCTTTTAATTTTATTACTGCTGTATTTTGGTATATATCTATTTTACTAGTATCTTGTATATCAAATAATGAATTAACTAAAAAGCAATATGTGTATGTTGTTGTATAAATCCCATTACTATATGATATATTAGGGATGTCTATGCAATTTACGCTATTATATTTCTTTCCTGCTTTTGGTAATTCAGTTATACTTTCTAAGAATTTTTTTTTCAACTCTATTTCAGAAATTTTTTTCCAAATATTCTCCCATTCCAACTACATTTATTTCTTTATCTTCTAGATTTATATATAGTGTTGTTAGCAATTCACCATTAGGTTTATATATTTCAAAGTCTAATATTGTATCTTGTTGTGAATAATTTTTTTATAATTAATTCGTCTTCAAAAAAATAGATTCTTTTGAATTACTATCTTCTTTACTATTTTGGTCGCATAAAATATTTTTCTTTAAATTATATATTTTATAGTTTAATGGTAATTCTCCTTCTTTTTTCAACATCGTTTCTTCTTACTGACACAAATAATTTTGCATCATTGTCCTTAATTTGCATTTTAGATATCAATATGCTAATGTTGTCTGTTATCTGTATAGGTTGATAAGAGATTGTTATATCTCTGTCAGATAATATTTTATCTTTCTTATCTGTCTCTGTAGATTGTGTAATCCAATCTTTTATCATGAAAAAATACATTATCGTATCCCTTTGTTGTTGCATATATGTTTCCTCCTCCAAGTGCTAATACAGCACACGCTGCAACTGATAATATAATTTTTAGTGCTTTTTCCTTTTTTTTTCTTTGGTTTTTGTTGTTTTTCTTCGTTTATAGTTTCATTAATATTTTCTTCCATTTTTTCTCCTCCTATTATTTTTAGTTGATTTTCAAATAGTTCATCAATTTTATGTGGTATTTTTCCATCCTTAATATTAGATTTTTATATATAAATCTTTCTCTTTATCACTAACCATTTACTTCCCTCCTTTCTCGTACTAACATTTCATATAACTTTTTCTCTTGCTACTGCTAACCATGATTTTACAGTTCCTTCTGGTATATCCAGTGTTTGTGCAATTTCTTTAATTGATAAATCATCATAATAGTACAATGTAGCAGTGAGCCTTAGCTCTGGTTTTATTTGTTCTAGAAGCTGAACAAATGAATCTTAACAATCATAAACATCCTCTTTTTGTTTCTTCATAACTTTCTGCCATTTTTGATGTTATATCTATTACTTTTTTGTTTTTATTTATTAAATCATAACAGCAGTTAATTATTATTCTTCTGCTCCAGGAATTAAATGCTTCTTTACTTTCTAATTTACCTATGTTTTGGTACATTCGTATTAGTGCATTTTGTAGAGCATCATAAGCATCATCTTCATTTTTTTTAGTATTATCATAGTTGTTTTGTACATTACCTCTTTATTTTGCATTATCACTCTGCTGAATGCTTCTTTATCTCCTTTTATGGCTCTTTCTATATCTACCATTTTTTCTTCCTCCTATTAATAAGACTTTTGCCTTTGTGTTTTAGTTCATTTTTTTTTATTATATATCTTTTATCTTATTAATTGCAATCTAATTATCTTTTTTTTTTAAAAAAAAACCTAATAGCTTAAATAGCCATTAGGTTTCTGTTGTATAATTATTTTATTTATTCAATTTTTTGTTTATCTCTGTTGTATTTTTACATATTACAAGTTTGACTAGTAATAGTTCATATATAACTCTGGTTAATACATTGCCTATAACTAATGTTAATAAAAATGCTAAAAAACTTATTGATATTAATCCAAATGATGACAATGTAACAAATAAAGCAACTATAATATACAGTATTTTTAATACGTTTTCTATCATCATTTTTTTAAATGTAAGAAAATCATACAACCATCCTAGAAATCCTGTAAATTTTCCTTCATTTTTTTGCTCAAAAATGTAAAATATAATACTATTCCTCCAATTATTGCAAGTATTACCGATACAATTGTCCATATACCACTAGCTACAAACTTTGGTGAAGAATCTAATATTGTTGAACTCACACCGTAACTATTATACATTTCAAACTCCCCCTTTCTTTTTTCTTACATATTACAACAAAAATTCCATTTTTCAATCTTTTTTTTTTATATTTCTTTAAAATGGATGATTAAAATTGTTTATTTAAACATTAAGTTTAACTAGCAATCATTTGTACTTTTTAATTTTTCTGCTCTATCTGCGGCAATTAGATTATCTATCATTTCATCTAGGTTTCCATTCAAAAAGTCCTCTATTTGATAAATAGACATTCCTATTCTATGGTCTGTTATACGTCCTTGTGGATAGTTGTATGTTCTTATCTTTTCACTTCTATCTCCACTACCTACTTGTGTTTTTCTTTCATTTGCTAACTTAGCGTCTCTTTCTTGTTTTTTTTTTTCATATAAACGTGATCTCAACATTCTCATGGCATATTCTCTATTTTGAACTTGTGATCTTTCTGTTTGACATTCTGCAAACCATTCCTGTTGGTATGTGTATTAATCTAACTGCTGATGAAGTTTTATTTACGTGTTGCCCTCCTGCACCAGATGATCTAAATACTTCCATTTTTTTATATCTGCTGGGTTAAGTTCTATATCCACATCTTCAACTTCTGGTAATACTGCAACTGTAGCTGTAGAAGTGTGTATTCTACCACTTGCTTCTGTGTCTGGAACTCTTTGTACTCTATGAACTCCACTTTCAAACTTTAATCTACTATATGCTCCTCTTCCAGAAATCATAAATGATATTTCTTTATATCCTCCCAACTCTGTTTCATTTTCATTTAATACTTCTAATTTCCAGTGTTTTCTTTCTGCATACATTGAGTACATTCTATATAAAGTTCCTGCAAATAGTGCTGCCTCGTCCCCTCCGGCTCCTCCTCTTATTTCACATATTACGTTTTTTTATCATCATCTGGATCCTTTGGGATTAGCAGTATTTTAAGTTCTTCCTCTATCTTTGGTAGCTTTTTTTCTTTCGCTTCTAGCATTTCTGTTTCTGCCAATTCTTTCAATTCTGGGTCATTCATCATTTTCTTTTGCTTCTTCTAAGTTTTTTTTCTACTTTTTTTTTGTATTCTCTGTATTTTTCAACGATTGGCTCTAATTCCGAATGCTCTTTCATCATTACTTTCCACTCATTTTGTCTGCTTATAACTTCTGGGTCGCTTATTTTTTTTCTGTTAAGTCAATATATTTTTTTTTTTTTCTACGTCTTCTAATTTTTGAAACATTTTTTTCCTCTCCTTAATAAAATTTGACTTATTTATTATACAACATATTTATAGCTTTTTTTTCAATGCCTCTGCAACTTTAAAGTTCTACACTATTGTATATACAATTTAATTTATCTAGTATGTTCTTTTTCTCTATTTGTACATGTAAATATAATTAATTGATGTTGTTTATATTTTTTTGAGTTAAATATTTAAGTATATTTTCTAATCTTTCATCATCAAAGTATGCAAATGCTTCATCTAAAATTATAGGCATTTTTTCTTTAGAAATTTCTTCTATCATAGATATTCTTAGAGATAGGTATAATTGATCTATTGTGCCAATGCTCAATCTTTCTGCAGGTATATATTCTCCATTTTGAATCTCTACAATTAATCCGTTTTCATCATTAACATTAATATTTGTGTATTTTCCATTAGTTATATTCTTTATATTTTCTGATAAATTAAATGTAAATTTAGGTGTAATAATTTTTTTTTCATTTTTTCATATGCTTTTTCTAAAAAGTCTTTTTTGCTAAATTAATTTCATAGTTTTTCTGTTCAATCTCTTTTAACTGCTCATGTATTGTTGCAAACTCTTCTTCTAATTTTATTAAGTCTTCAAGTTTATTTACTATACTTTTTTCCTCTACTTCTAATGTGTTTAATTTTATTTTTTCTTCATTTATTCTGCTTGTTATTTCTTCTAAATCATTTTTTTACTATTTTCTATGTCGTATAACTCAATATTATATTTATTTTTTATTTCTTTTTTTTTCTTTTTCTAAATTATCTTTTTCTCTTTTTATATCTTGTTCTATATCATTTTTTCTGCTTTTTGTAAAAAGTCAATTTTTGTATTTAACAAATCAATTTTATATTTTTTGTAAATCCTTATTTCTTTTAATTTTTTTGTTTATTTTTATTATATATTCTAATACTAATGTACATGTTAATACTGTTAAAATAATATATGTAATATATTTGTTTTTTAACACTATTATACTAATAGCCATTAAAACAGTCATTATTGCATTTATTATCCAATACCATTCATTTTTTTTTTTTTCTTGTTTCTTGATATATTTGTTATTTCTTCTTTTTTCTCTCTTCAAATTTTCTATTTCATCTTGCTTTTTTTCTTCTTTAATTTTATTTTTTATAATTAACCTTTTCACTTTCTATTCTTATTTTTTTCACTTAATTCACTTATTTTTTTTTATTAGCTCTCTTCTTTGCTCTTGTCCTTGTATTTTGTTCTCTAAATCTTTTTTTTCTTTTTGTTCTATTGTTATTTTTTTCTTGTTTGTACAAATTTAACTTTTCTAACATCTCTGATATATATTTAATTTTACTTTTTAGTATATTTATTGGCTTACCTTGCGTTCTTTCTGTCCCAACTTCTTCTAATTGTTTTTTATTTAATTTTTTTTTGCTTTATTATAAGATAAATTTGAATCTCCTGTTCCCGCTATGTTAGCTATTTTTTGTACCAATACATTTTGTTGTTGTTCATTTAATTTGACTTCTTGTTGACCTGACATTATTGTTGATGTAAACATATTCTCGTCTAAACCCACCTGCTCTAAAAAAACTGTGAACCTTCTTTTTTATCCATATTAAATTGTTTTGTTATATCTTCTAGATTATCATTATATATTTTAGCATTTTTTTTTATTAAAGTCTCTAAAAATTTCATATTTGCTTCCATCATCAAAATGTACTTAATTTTCCCAGAAAATTCTTCTCTCCACTCCATGGTTTATATTTGTCAAAATCTGATATTTGTTTACCATTTTTATTCTTTGATATTCCATAAAATGCTTTTTTATATATGTTAATAGGGTAGACTTACCACTTTCGTTTTTTCCATATATAATGTTCACATTTTTATCTAAATTAATTTCTTTATTTTTTAATGTTCCAAAAGAATTTATTTTAATATTTTCTATTTTCAAAATTTGTTCTCCTCTATTTTTCTAATATATCTAATCCTATTTCTAATACATTTTCTAACGTATTCTTATCTATATTGCTGTTTTCCATTTCATTTAAAATTTCTTTTTACAAATAATCCTTTTAAATTATTTTGTCTAGCTACTGCTGATATGTCTATATCTGGTTTTGTATTGTCTTTAATTTTTACTATTCTGTCATCAATATTTAACTTATATAAATTATAAATATTAATTTCGAATTTTCTTTTTCCTATTAAAATTACTTTATATAAAATATTTTCTTCTAATTGCCAAACTGTTCAATTTTTTCTACTAATTCTTCTTTATCATTTATATTTGTTACTTCTACATTAATTTCTTTTTAATTCTTTATTATCTACAGGAATAAACTTTAGATTAATTTTATCTTTTTTCCAATTCTCCCACTATCATTCCATGTTGTCCTAATTCGTCAAATCCTAATGATATTGTAGAGCCTGGATAAACTATTCTTTGATTTTCTTCTGTATTATAGTTCAATTTGTGTATATGCCCCAGTGCAATATAGTCAAAACCCAATTCTTTTAACATAGACTTTTTCATTGGATTGTATTCTACATTTTCTAATGATCCATCTACGGTTCCGTGTACTACCAAGATGTTCAATTTGTCTTTATTATTTATTTTTATTTCATTTACTTTTAAATCTTTACAATAGAAGTCTGTAAATGCAATACCATATATATCAGCATCTGAAGTTTCATACACTTTTTGGTTTTGAGAAAATATTATTACATTTTCTGCCCATTGGAAATGTTTTATAATAAGAATTATTTATATAAGGGTCATGATTGCCTGGTGAAATGAATACTTTCGTGTTAGGAATTTGTTTAAATAAGTCATTTATGTATTCAATTGTTGATTCTCTTATTTGTTCGTTTTTTCGTATAAATCACCTGCCACAAATAAAAACTTAATATTATTTCCTTTTATATAATTTATTATTTTTTTTTAGTGCATCTCTTTGCTCTATTCTGCGTATTTCTCCCCAATTGGTTCTACTATTTAAAACTACAAATGGCGCATCAAAATGCATATCTGCTATATGTACAAATTTCATATTGCCTCCTTTATACAGAACAATTGTACTCCATATTTATTATATTGTCAATAGAAAAAAAGCATTCGTTTTGAATGCTTTTCATTTATGAATTTTTATTTGATGTATCTGAGCCTTCGGTTCCAAACAGTTCGTCAAACTTTGCTTCTAATTCCTTTTTTGTATATCATACGAAAAGTCGTCAGAATCTGGTAGGATTGGAGCATCTGGTATACTATTTGTTTTATTTTTAGGTTTTTCATTGCTTTCCTGTTTATTATCATCATCATTAAATAAATCATCTAATGAATCTACTTTTAAATCCTTTGGTTGCTCTTTTTTTCCTCTTCAAAATATGGGTTGTTTGGATTAAATTTTTCTCCATTCTCCTCTGTTTCCAACGTCAAACTCCAAGTGATTTAATTTATATTCATTTAACTGCTTTATCATTGGTGTTTCAAAATAATAATATTTTTTTGCTTTTATTGGCTTTAAGCCTTTTTCGTATATGATACATAAATCATTATCCATTCTTCTCAACTCATCTGGTGTCATCAAAGCTCTTGCCATTATTTGGTCTGATGTACTATATCCCTGTCTAGCCAGTTGTTTATCTTTATTTACAGAAATATTATCTCTTGTTATTGTTTTTTCTCCTAATGCTTTTGAAAAATATTCTACCGTTTTAAAAGAGTTACTTCCTAAGAATACGTGTGTATCACAGTTTCCCATAATAGTTTCGTGGGATTTTTCGTATACGGCTTCCAATTGGTCTAAGTTTTGCAATATAACACTAAATGATATTCCTCTACTTCTACTTGTTGATATTTTTTTATCAAAGTCTGGTATTTGTCCTATATTAGCGAACTCATCCAAAATAAAGAATGCTGGTACTTTTAGTCTTCCTCCACTTTTATCTGCAAAATCATATAATTGTTGTATCATTTGTGAGAAGAATATTGTAAGCAAGAAGTCATATGCCTTATGTGTATCTGAAGATATTACATACACTGCTGTTTTTCTGCTTCCTATTGTTTCAAAATCTATTGTATCTGTAGATGTTACCTCTGCAATTTCCTTTGAATCGAATTTACCAAGTTTCGACTGTAAAGAACTTAATATTGAACCATATGTTTTTTCCGGTGCTATTTCTATAGATTTATAATACATTCTTGCAGGGTGATCATATGGCAACTGGTTAATTAAGTCTGTAAGTAAGTTGCTTCCCCCATTTGCATTAGCCGCCCTTACAAGCTCTGAACAACTGGCTAGGTTTTGCTCTTCTTCCGGTCTTACCGCCATAAGGTAGTAAATAAGCGCTTTTAAAAGCATTTCTGCCATATCGTCCCAATATGGATCCGCCTTGCTTCCTTCTCCTTGTTGTCCTTTTACTATTGTATTTGCTATAACGTCTACATCTATTTCACTTGCTATGTGCATTAATGGATTATATCCGTCGCTATTAGCTGGATTAACTAAATTTAATACTTTTATGTCATATCCATTCTTTTTTAAGTATCCTGCTGTTTTATCGTATAATTCGCCTTTTGGATCTGTAAATATATATGATCCAAGCATTTGGTATGCATTTGGTATAGAGTATGATGCTGATTTACCAGAACCAGAACCGTCCAACTACCAATACGTTAACATTTCCTCTTTTATCTACTGGCAAGTAATTATTTTGGGCTAATATAATTCCTTTATTTTTACTTACTTAAAAATACTATATTGTTCTCCGCCCTCACTCCAATCACTTGAGCCATGCTCTATATCTGTATACTCATGTTTTGGTCTTGCCTTAAGTATTCCTATTACAGTAATTGCCAAGTATATTACGGAAAATATTTTTTTAAGGTTGACCAAAAATATTTTGCATATCCTTCTGAAAAAATCTTAAATAATGTTGTAAAAGCTTGTCATTGCAGGTCCTAGTTGTTCTAAAAATATACTTAAGTCAAACTTTCCATTTGCCATTGACTTTCCCAATGTGTATGAAAATGGAGAAACTAGTATTACAGTTACAATTACCCATAATACTAGTGCTATAATTATGCTTGTTTTGCTTTTTTCTTTAATGCAGTATTTAATTTATATCCCATATTAAATCACCTTTTCTTTAGTTTTATCTTCTATTTTTTCTTTTACTTCCTCATTCGCTTTCTCTATTATTCCATCTTTAAAAACTCCGTCGTATGCAGGTATGCAAGTAAACATCTTCCCCTATTTGCATTGTTCCTCTAGCAATTGTCTTCATTGCTTTTTTTTTTCAAATTCGCCAGTAATAACTCTAACTTGTACATTTGTACTCATTATAATACCTCCTATATATCATCACTATTTCTTCTTTTTTATCTCAAATGCAAAAATATGACTTATATGGTTTTAATTTGCATTTGCCTCTTACCTCATTTGTTTCTTTATCAAAATATAGTACTGGTTTGACTTCCTCTGTTGTTTCTGGGTCAATTATTGATATAGGTCTTTTTAAATTTGGTGTATATCTAAATTCTCTATATTCCATTTCTTTTTTCCGAATATAAAGTATTTAGCTTTATTGGTAATGGTTTTTTTAGATATGCTTAATTTGCCATTCTCTAAAATTCCCATATTTACTATAACTTTTTTCTTTGCCAAATGATAAAATAACTAATTTTTCAGATTCACCTGGTTCTTCTACAAAGAAAGTTTTTTTTTTCTTTAAATCACCCTTAAAAGCTCTTCTGTAACAAATAATCTTTCAACTGTATATTTAGGAGCATTTTCGAAAATCTCTTTTTCTGTTTGATTAACTTTATATATTACTGTGTTTACTCCTTTTGGATCAGTGATACTAAAATATTTACCTTTTATTGCATCCATTTTTTCTTCCTTTCCTATAATCCATTAATAGGTTTGTTCTTTCGTTTTTAACTCATTTATTATTATAGCATCTTTTTTTTGTATTATGTCAATATATTTATGCCTCCCTTGGATTATATCTTGATATCTTATTAAATTCTTCAAATAATTTTTTTTCTTCTTCATTTAAATTTTTTTGGAACCATTATTTTAACTTCTGCTACTAAATCCCCTCTTCCGCCTTTTCCATCTTTGTAACCCTTGTTTGAATTCTAACTTTTTCTCCACTTTCTGTTCCTTGTGGAATACATAACGAAACTGTTTCGTCTATAGAATTTATGCTTACTTTTTTTTGTTCCAAGTGCTGCCTCCCAAGGCGTAATTTTTAAGTCTGTATATAGATCCAATCCATTTAGTCTGTATTTTTTTCCATTTTGTATATTTATTTTAATAAATAAATCTCCATTCTTTCCACCGTTAACGCCTTCTTTACCTTGTCCAAGCAATCTTACCTTTTCATTATTTCTTATTCCTTCTGGAATGGTAATTGCAAAAGTTTTCATCTTGCCATCTATTGTTCTAAGAGATATCTTTTTCTCTGTTCCAAAAAAAGCCTCTTCTATATTAACATCTACTTCTGTTTCTATGTTCTCACCTTTTACAGGGATTTTTTTTTGTGACTTTTCCATTTTCTAAATTATTCTCTCCAAAAAACATGCTAAAAAAAATCTCCAATTGTTGAACTTTTTTGTTTGAGCTATTGGCTGTTTCCTCTTTTTTGTTTTTACCTATACGTGAATTCCACATTCTATCATATTTTCTTCTTGAAGCCATATCAGATAAAGTTTTATATGCTTCATTTATATCCTTAAATCTTTCTTCTGAAAATCTATTATTTGAGTTTATGTCTGGGTGATATTTTTTCGCCTGTTCTCTATATGCCAGTTTTATTTCTTCATTAGTTGCTTTGGATGTATCTAATCCAAGTATTTTATAATAGTCTTTAAAAATCATATTATGCCTCCCAAAACAATTATGACATAATTATAGCATATAGTCACTACAAAATAAATAGTTTTGCAAAAAAAATAAAAGGCAAAAGTGCCAGTTAGGAAGCATCTTCCCATACTGTCACTTCTCCTTTTTTAGACTTTTTGCACATCTATTACTCTTTGATTTTCTGAACCTCGCCATTCTAGTTTGGGATTGTGTAATTCATCTGCATATTGCCCATCTACTAGTACATCTATATAGTGCATTACTTCTTTATCTTTCAAGTCCTTGTCAAATTTAAAACCTGTCCATGCCCATAAATTTTTTATTTGGAAATTTTTTTTCTTTAAATGTTTTTTGCAAGTTTAGTTGTACCTTCTATATTTTTAGGATGCATTGGTTCTCCGCCCAAAATAGACAATCCCTCTATGTGGTCATTATTGCAAAGTTCCATTACCCTATTTATTGTTTCATCTGTAAATTCTTTGCCTCCGTTAAAGTCATGTGTCTCTGGATTAAAGCAGTTTTTACAGTTAAAAGCACATCCCTGCATAAATATGGATACTCTTACTCCTGGGCCATCTGCTATATCCATTTTTCTAATTTTGTTGTATTTCATATTTTTTATCTCTTCCCTTCATTATGTCATAAATTTAATTATAAATTTTTTTCTTTACTCGTCATCTTTATTATCTATATGTAATACTCTTTCTTTGATTTCCTGTGTTCTACCTTTATTCCAAAATTGACTTCCTATATATCCACAAGTTCTTCTTGCAACATTTAAAGTATTATGATCTTTATTTCCGCAGTTCGGACAATACCATTCCAAATTATCATTTATCAAAATCTCTCCATCAAATCCACATTTTTGGCAATTAGTCTGATTTTGTATTTAGTTCTGCGTACATAATATTATCATATATAAATTGAATTACTTGTAATACAACTTCTAAGTTGTTTTGTAGATTTGGCGTTTCTATATATGATATAGCTCCTCCAGGACTCAATTTTTGGAATTTGCTTTCTAATTTTAGCTTAGAAAATGCATCTATATCTTCAAATACTGGTACATGGTAAGAATTTGTAATATAGTTTCTGTCTGTAATTCCTTCTACTACTCCAAATCTCTTTTTTAGACATTTCGCAAATTTATATGTTGTAGATTCTATTGGTGTTCCATATACACTGTAATCTATTTGTTCTGCTTCTTTCCACTGTTTACATTTGTCATTTAGTTTTTGCATTACCTTTAATGCAAAAAGCTTCTCCAACTCCACCATCTGTATGACTGTTACCTGTCATGTATTTTACACATTCATATAACCCTGCATATCCTAGTGATATTGTTGAATAACCATTATGTAATAGTTTGTCTATTGCTTTCACCTTTTTTTTTTTAGTCTTGCTAATGCTCCATGTTGCCATAAAATTGGTGCTACATCACTTGTTACTTTGCTTAATCTCTCATGCCTAATTCTTAAAGCCTTATGGCATAGCTCTAATCTTTCTTCATATATTTTCCAGAATTTATCTTCATCTTGGTTTGAAGATAATGCTACATCTACCAAGTTTATTGTTACAACTCCTTGATTAAATCTTCCATAATACTTTGGTTTATTAGTTTCTGGATCTACATATGGGGTTAAGAATGAACGGCAACCCATACATGGATAACAATTTCCATTTCCGTTTTTATCTATTTTATATTCTTTCATTTTTTCTTTTCTGAAATATAATCTGGTACTAATCTTTTTTTGCAGTACATTTTGCTGCTAATTCTGTTAAGTACCAATACTTACTTCCTTTACGGATGTTGTCTTCTTCTAATATATACAATAATTTTGGAAATGCAGGTGTTATATAAACTCCTTTTTTCATTTTTTTGAAACCTTCTATTCTTTGTTTTAAGAATTCTTCTATAATCATTGCCAATTCTTTTTTTGTATTCGTCTGTTTCTCCTAAATACATGCAAACTGATAAGAATGGTGCTTGTCCATTTGTATTTGTCATTGAGTTTACCTGATAATTAAATGTTTGAACTCCATCTTCAATTTCTTTCTTTATGTCTTGCTTTTTGCGTATTCTTCACATTGTTTCTCTGATAATCCTCTTTGTTTATATTTTTTTTATAATATCTGTCATAACTACTTCTTACAAATGGTGCCAAATGTGTTAGGGAAACTGTTGCTCCACCATATGTAGATGATGTAACTCCTAAAATTATTTGTGTAGCTATAGTCATTGCAGTCAAAAATCTATGTGGTTTTTCTATCATAACTCCATTCATTATTGTTCCATTTTTGTAGCATGTCCTCTAAATTAATTAATTCACAATTTGTTAAAGCATTTTGCGCAAAATAGTCTGCATCATGAAAATGAATAATTCCCTCATCATGTGCTTTTTTTACTACATCTTCCGGTAATAAAAAAATCTTCTTGTTATATCTGTACTTGTTATTCCCGCTAAGTAATCTCTTTGAGTTGTTACAACTTGTGCATTTTTATTTGAATTCTCGTTATTCCAGTACTCGTTTTCTCCTTCTATTAGTTCCTTTATTGACTGATCTGTTGTGTTGGATTTTCTTACTAATGCTCTTGTATAACGATATGTAATATATTTTTTGATAGTGCATATTTTCCAAAAGACATTAATTGTTCCTCAATAATGTCTTGTATATCTTCTACTAAAATTCTCTTTTTGTCTAGCTCCTCTATATAGTTTATAATCTCATTTATCTCTTCCTTAGAAGCACGCTCTTTTGGTTTTACCTCTTTATTTGCTTTTTCTATAGCTGTTCTTATTTTAGACCTATCAAAGTCTACTATTTTTCCATCTCTTTTAATTACCTGCATGTGAGTACCCCCTTATATATTTTGTTTTATTTTTTCTCTGTACAGCAGAGGATTTCTTTAGTTATTTTCAATTTCTTCTTATGTGATAATTTTTTGTTTTCGTTTTTTAATTTATCCCTATAATATCCTATCTTTTTTTATAATGTCAAACTCATATTTGTTATGTAACATATGCGTTTTTTTTATTGTTTTTTAATATTTTCCGGCTATTTTTCCATTAATTTCAAACTGTTTTTTTGACAACTTTTTTTGTTGAAACGCCTATTTGCCTACGTTTTTATTTTATATTACAAAATTATTACAGTTTTGTTACAAATTCATATCATTGAAAGGGCTGTCCCTTTAAAATACATTTTTAATATGATAAACATAGTTTTTATCTGCTATATATATTTCTATTATATCCATTCTAATAGCTTCTTCCTCTAATTTATTTATATATATATAATATTCTATTGTTCTTTTTTTAAATGTTTTTGCTTTTATTTTATTTACAGAATCTGCAGGTTCTCCATAATCAGAGTTGGTGTACGCGTTTTTACCTCCAAAAATACATACTCTTTATTATCTTTTGCTATAATATCTATTTCTCCTTGTTTACAACTAAAATTTCTATTTAATATTTCATAGTTTTGACTTTTTAAATAGTTTGTTGCAATTTGTTCACCTAATATACCTAATTCATGTTTTAAATACATATATTACTCCTAACATTTGCAAATGCTATTGCCGGGCATGCTTTTTACATAACCATCTATTTCCATCAAAGATAAAATACTATTTAACTCTTGCATATTTATATTGGCCTTTCTACTTATTTCGTTTATATTTATAGGTTCATATTGAAGATATCTATATATTTTTTTGATACTGTTCTGGCATTTCGATTTCTTTTTTTTTTCTTGCTCTTCAGGTAATATGTAAAAATCTAATATATCTTCAGGTGATGTAATTAATATAGCTCCTTGCTTTAATAGTCTATTTGTCCCAACTCCTTGTTTGCTGTCTATATTGCTTGGTATACAAAAAAGTGGCTTTTGAGCTTCTATGGTATATTTAGCTGTTATACTGCTTCCACTTCTATAACCCGCTTCTACTACTAAAGTTCCCATTGCTAGTCCGCTAATTATTCTATTTCTCTGAGGAAATGTTGTTAAGTCTGCCTTTCTACTTGGTTCATATTCACTAACAATGCATCCACCACATCTTATAATTTGATTATACAAATTAGTATGTTCTTCTGGAAATATATGCTCAAATCCACTTCCTATAACAGCAATTGTACTTCCCTTTTGACTTAATGCACCTAAATGTGCCTCCGCATCTATTCCCATTGCTAATCCACTTACTACACATATATTGTTTTTTGAAAGTTCCTTTGCAAAATCAAAAGCATATTTTTTTCCATATTGAGTACAATCTCTAGAGCCCACAATTGCTATTGAATTTTTGCTTAATAATGTATAATCTCCTTCTACATATTTTTTTAGGGGGTGTTTTTACATTCAATAATCTATGTGGATATTCAACATCTGTAATTTTTATTATTTTAATATTCAATGCCTCCATTCTTTTTTTTTTCTGTTAATTTTTCCAATATTTTTTATCTAAATTTCTATATTGTATTGCTTCTGCTATATGCTCTGTTTTTGTATATTTTTGCTTCCGCCAAATCAGCTATTGTTCTTGCAACTTTTTAATATTCTAACATGTGCTCTTGCACTTAAATGTAATTTTTCAAATGCATATTGTAATATTTTTTTACTTTCTTCATCTAGTTTGCAATACCTTTCTACTAATTTGGGCGTTAGTTGTGAATTTGAATATATCTTGTCTTCTTTATATCTTTTCAATTGAATTTTTCTTGCCATATTTACTCTCTGTTTTATCATTTCTGATGATTCTATTTTGATATTTTCAACTTGTAATTTTTCATATTTTACCGGAGTTACTTCTATTTGAATATCTATTCTATCCAATAGTGGTCCACTTATTTTTCCCCATATATATATCTATTTATTGCTTGCTCACTGCAATTACATTCTTTGTCTGATGCACCATAAAACCCACATGGACATGGATTCATAGAAGCAACAAACATAAAATCACATGGATATGTTAATGTTGCATTTACCCTGCTTATTGTAACAATATTATCTTCTAGTGGTGCTCTTAAAACTTCTAGTGTATTTTTATTAAATTCTGGTAATTCATCTAAAAAAAGTACTCCATAATGTGCCAAACTTATTTCTCCTGGCTTTGGAACTTTTCCACCGCCTATTAAGGAGATTGGAGATATTGTATGGTGTGGAGCTCTAAATGGTCTTGTTGTTATTAGTGGACATTTTTGCGTTAATTTTCCACTTATACTATGTATTTTGGTTATTTCTAGGGCTTCTTCAAAGGTTAAATCAGGCAATATAGATGGTATTCTTCGTGCTAGCATTGTTTTGCCAGAACCGAGGAGAGCCGTATTAACAGTACATTATGCCCACCTGCTGCAGATATTTCTAATGCTCTTTTAACATTTTTCTTGTCCTTTTACATCAGAAAAGTCCAAGGCATATTTGTTATTTTTATTAAGTATTTCTTCTGCGTCTATTTTTTTCCTCATTTATTACTATCTCTCCATTTAGAAAATCCACTATTTCTGTTAAATTGTTAACTCAATTATTTCTATTCCATTTACTATTGCTGCCTCTTGCACATTTTCTTTTGGAATTATTATTCTCTTTATATTTAGCTTTTTAGCTTCTATGCATATTGGCAATATTCCATTTACTTTCATAAGTTTTCCATCTAATGATGATTCTCCTATAAATATAGTGTCCTCTAATCCCTGTTGTTTTATTGCTTCTGTGCTTATTAATATTCCAATAGCAATTGGCAAATCAAAATATGGCCCCTCTTTTTTTTTATTTCTGCTGGAGCTAAATTCACCACTATTTTGCTACTTCTCAATTCATATCCTGAGTTTTTTTATTGCTGTTCTTACTCTTTCTTTTTGACTCTCTTATACTTGTATCTGGTAACCCAACTGTCTCCCATCCGTGGCATTCCTTTTGCTACATCTACCTGAACATTAATAAGGCATCCATCTAATCCATATAGAGCCATGCTTTTTTACTATTGATAACATATTTTACCTCTTCGTGGTTTTTATTTAGAATTTAATTAATTTAGATATTAATAATTTTTTATTTATTGAATAAAATAGAGATATACAATTTTTTAATGTATACCTCCATTATAATATATTGATTTTTATTATTTATCAATGCTTTCGACAAAACTAGTCTTTTGTTTTCATTTTTCTACAATGTTTTTATTTACAGGAATACCTGTATATTCTTGCGCTTCTTCTTCTCCATTTAATACTCTTAGCACACCATTTGCTAGTGCTTGCATTTTCTTCTTCTCCTGGGATTATTATAATTTTTCCTAAAAATTCTATATATTCTTTTAGTCCTTTTACAAAATATTCCTCATATGCTATTCCACCTGTTAATATTATAGCATCTATTTTCCCCCTTTAGTACAACACTTTGCGCTCCTACTTCTTTTTGCAACTTGATAAATCATTGCATCATAAACAAGTTTTGCATACTTATTCCCTTCTGATATCATCTTTACTACATCTCTTGCATCACTTGTGTCTAAATGTGAAATCAATCCACCTTTTTTAGTAATTAATTCCTTAATTTCATTTTCAGTGTATTTACCTGAAAAACACATATCAATTAAATCAGTTGCCAATACTTTTCCACTTCTTGTTGGTGCAAATGGTCCTTCTCCATTTAGTCCATTATTTACATCTATAACTTTACCATTTTTATGAGCTCCTACAGATATTCCTCCACCAAGATGAACTACTATTAAATTTAAATCTTCATATCTTTTTTCCTATGCTTTTGGCATATTTATGTGCAACTTCTTTTTGGTTTAATGCATGAAAAACTGTTTGACCATATATACCTTTAATACCTGTTATTCTAGCAATTTCTTGTTTTTCATCTACTGTTACTGGGGTTTACAACATATGCCTTTTGTTGTTTATCTTAGCTAAATTATGTGCTATTTGTGCTCCCAATACAGAGGCATGTTTCATTGTATATCCTATTTGTGCATGATGCAATAATTTATCATTTACCTCATATGTTCCGCCTTTTACTGCTACTAGTCCACCACCTCTACCTGAAAACGCATCAATACTTTCTAACGGAATATTATTTTTGTTTAATGCTTCAATTACCATAGATGTTCTATATGGCAGTTGTTCAGATATGTCATTAAACTTTGCTAGCCTTTCTGTTTCATGTGTCAAGCTTTCTTTAAAAACCATTTTTTCATCATCAAAGACTGCTATCTTTGTAGATGTTGACCCTGGATTAATTGTTAAAATTCTTTTCATTTTATTCCTTCTTTCTTTTTATTTTTCTCTTTTTAAATATAATATCTTTCATGTCTGATTTTTTTCGTAATTAGCTGTTCCATTTTCTACAATATCTCCACATGGCAAGTCTAATGTGATTTTTGCTTTGTATTTTGTTTTTATTTATAACTATTATAAAATCAAAGTTAACCGTAAACTTAATTTCATCTGTAGTTTTTTCGAGTTTTTTTATTAATGTTCCATCATGTACAATTTGTTCATCATCATTAGATTCATATTTTCCTATTCCCGTATTACTAAATCTTATTGCTATATTGCCACCTTGATTTCCAATTTTCAAATTTCTAGAATCGCTACGTGTTGCTCCATTATACTTTAGAACTTCATCTACAATAGAATCTTCTGCATAGCTATACATTCTTCCCTCTGAACTATTTGGCATATATGCCTTAATCTCGCCGATTTGAGGAGAATTTATAACTTCAATATTTTCTATACTAACACTGTCTATATACATTTGTTTTTCTGATTTATATTCATTGTTTTTGTCTATATAAAAATATATGTCATTATTTTGAAATATGTTAAATGCCCATTTTTTATCTGTTCCTTGTTGTTCTACTCCTTCGGCCGTGCCTAACAACTATTATTTTTGATAATTTAAATGGCATATTTTGCTCGCCTTCTACCTCGTATTTTATCATTATTATTGCTATAATTATTAATATTAAAACTAATACTGTAACAGCCACATAAAACTTTATGGTTTGTTTCCTTTTATCAGTTTCCATTTTTCCTCCTTGTATTATTGGCGGAGTGGGTGGGATTCGAACCCACGTGCCTGTTTTCGCAGACTAACTGATTTCGAATCAGCCTCGTTATAACCACTTCGATACCACTCCATTAAAATTATTATTTTTTGCTTCTTAAATATTTAAAAAATCTTTTAATATTTTTTTCACATTCTTTTTGCATTATGTTTGTTTCAACTTCTACTTTATGGTTAAATTTGTAATCTTCTAGCAAATTAAGTACCGACCCACAAGCTCCTGTTTTTTGGATCCATTGTTCCTATATATACCCTTTTCAACCTTGCCTGTATTAATGCTCCTGTACACATTGCACATGGCTCTAGTGTAACATACATTTCACAATCTTGCAATCTCCAAGCACCTATTTTTCTACTTGCCTTCTGAATTGCTATAATTTCTGCATGCTGTGTGGTATCTTTCTTTTCTTCTTTTTTATTATAACCCCTTGCTATAATCTTTCCATCTTTTACTATTACAGCACCTACTGGTATTTCTTCTTTGTCATATGCTTTTTTAGCCTGTTTTATCGCTTCTTTCATGAATTTTTTTTTTTTAACATACTGACTCCGTTTTTTAAAGAATCCCAGTTGAAATATAACAACTGGGATTTATAATCAATGTTTTATAAATTCAAATACAAAGATTGCATTTGGTGCGCCATAGAGGAGTCGAACCTCCGACCATCAGATTAAGAGTCTGCTGCTCTACCAACTGAGCTAATGGCGCATATTTTCTTGAGCAAATCTTAGAACAAGTATTATTATAATGCCGTATTCAGATTTGTCAAGAAAAATACATTAATTTCTGCTATGGTTATTCTATTCCTAAATATTCATTATATGTTACTTTCTCTATCTATTGTTTTATCTTGCTTTATATCTATTATTCTATTTGCTACTGTTTGCATTAGTTGGTGGTCATGTGATGTGAATAACATATTTCCCTTAAATCGTGTCATTCCTTCATTTAATGCCGTTATACTTTCCATATCTAGATGGTTAGTTGGTTCGTCCATTATTAAAAAGTTGGCACCAGATAACATTATTTTAGATAAAACACATCTTACTTTTTTCTCCTCCAGATAAAACTGCAACTTTTTTTAATGCTTCCTCACCAGAAAACAACATCCTTCCTAAAAAGCTTCTCACATATGTTTCATCTGGGTCTTTTTTGAATACTGTCTTAGCCAATCTGTTATATTCAAATCTACATCAAATAAATAGTTATTGTCCTTAGGGAAATAGCTTTGTGTAATTGTTGTACCCCAAATAAGACTTCCTTCATCTGGCTCCAGTTCCCCGGCAATTATTTGAAATAACACAGTTTTTGCATTTTCATTATCTGCTAAAAATGCAATTTTATCTCCATTCTTTACTGTAAATGATACATTATTCAATATTTTTTCTCCATTTATAGTTTTAGATATGTTTTTTACTTGTAAAATTTCCTTTCCTGGTTCTCTATCTGGTTTAAAATCTATGTATGGATATCTTCTATTCGATGGTTTAATTTCGTCTAACTCTATCTTTTCTAAAGATTTTTTTTTCTTGATGTAGCTTGTTTTGATTTTGATGCGTTTGCACTAAATCTTGCTATAAATGCTTGCAATTCTTTTTATCTTCTCTTCTTTTTTTCTTATTTGCTTCTTTCATTTGTTTTAATGCTAATTGACTAGATTCATACCAGAAATCATAATTACCAGGATAAACTTTTATCTTTCCAAAATCCACATCTGCTATGTGTGTGCATACTTTATTTAAAAAGTACCTATCATGTGATACAACTATTACTGTGTTTTCAAAATTAATTAAAAAACTCTTCTAACCAGTTGATAGTTTTTAAATCCAAGTCATTTGTTGGCTCATCTAATAGTAGTATATCTGGATTGCCGAATAATGCTTGAGCTAAAAAGAACTTTTACTTTTTCTTTTCCTTCTAATTCAGACATTTTTTTTATAATGATTTTCTGTTTCTATTCCCAATTCATTTAATAGTTGACTAGCATCTGCCTCTGAATTCCATCCATCAAGTTCAGCAAATCTCTCTTCCAACTTTGCCGCTTTCATTCCATCTTCTTCTGAAAAATCAGGCTTTGCATATATTGCATCTTTTTCTTGTCTAATTTTATACAGTTCTTCATTTCCCATTATAACTGTATCAATAACTGAAAAATCTTCATATGCAAAGTGGTCTTGTTTTAAAACAGATAGCCTTTCTGTTTTTTCCTTTGTAACTTCTCCTTTGCTTGGCTCTAGCTCACCAGACAAAACTTTTAAAAAGGTTGATTTCCCAGATCCATTTGCTCCTATTATTATTCCATAACAGCATCCTTTATTAAATTTTATATTTACATCTTCAAACAATGTTCTTTTTTTCCAAATCTAATTGTTACTCCTACTGCATTTAACATTTTAAATCCTCCTTGTATTTTAACCTATCACTAATTATACAATACTTTCCAGTATATGTCAAAAAAACACACTGTATGTGTGTGTCTTTTAATTTAGCATACGCTTTCGTTTTAACCATATTGTTGCAACTATGCACATTATTATAGAAAAAACTGTAATTATTAAAAATCCTAGTGGTTCTCTTTGAAATGGAAGTTCTACATTCATTCCCCATATACTTGCTATTAATGTTGGTATGGCAAGTATAAATGTTACAGATGTTAATATTTTCATTACCGCATTTAAGTTATTAGAAATTATTGAAGCATATGTATCCATTGTACCACTTAAAATATCACTATATATTTTTTGCCATCTCTATAGCCTGCTTGTTCTCTATAATAGCATCTTCTAGCAAGTCTTTCATATTCTTCATACAATTTCATAATTTTCCCTCTTGTTGTTTTTTTTTTCCATTACAACTTCATTAGATTTTAAAGATGTTGTAAAGTAAACCAAGCTCTTCTCTAGATCTAACATTTTTAGTAGCCCTTCATTTTGCAAAAGAATTTTTTAGTTTATTTTCTGTACTTTCTAATTCTTTATTTATCTTATATAATAGGCTTAAAAATTTTTTTTGAGTTTGCATATAATATTTGTAATAAAAATCTACTTTTCTTATATGTTATAACATTTTCTGTTTTTATATCTTTAATAATATCATTATTTTTTTTTGTGATACTGTAATTATATAATCGTCTCTTACAAAAATCACACCTATTGGCATTGTTACGTACACTCTTCTAGTTCTGTCACTTTCTATAACAGGAATGTCTATTATATATAATGTTGTATTGTCATCATCTTCTGTGTCTATTCTGGCTTTTTTTCCTCTTCATCTAAAGAATATCTTATAAAGTCTTGTTTAAATTTGAAGTGCTGCACATACACGTTGAATTTCTTCTTCTGTCGGGGATATCATGTTAATCCAATTACCTTTTTTAGGTCTTTGGTTTCCTCTGTGATGTTTGTATTAATATCTGTATTATACATTTTTATCATTTGTATCCCCCCTTTAAGAAATTACAGCTCTTATATTTTCTTATTTTTTTTGTTATTACTATTATTCCCATTATTAATATAGTAATTCCAAGTATTCCTAAAAACAACAATTGCAGGTTTTTTGTCTTCCTCTTGAACTTGAATGTCATTTAGCGAAGTATACGCATTGATTTTATATGTTCTTGTTGTTGTTCCATCTTCGGCAGTTACTATTATTTTTATAATATTTTCTCCTTCTTTTTAAATTGAGTTTCCAACAATTTCTATTTTACTTTTTCTCATTTTCAGGTTTTGCTAAAATATTTAATTTTTTGTATTTTTTGTCAATTGTTACATTGTAGCTATATATATTGTTTTTGAATTTTGGAGATATGCTTGCACCCTCTATCTCTAAAGTTTGTAAATTAGCATTTGCCATTTTTGCATTATCAATTTTTGTTACATATATATAATATGTTTTCTGATTTCCTGCTTCCGCTGTAACAACTATTTCTATTGTATTCTTTCCTTCTTTTAAATTCTCGTTTCCATATATTGCTACTTTTGCCTTTTCACTGTCTGTATATGTTTCTATATCTATTTTTTTCGGTATTTAAATCTACTGTTAAATAATATTCTGTAGTATCCTTATCAAACTCTGGCTCCATATTCTCAATTTTTATTATTCTTAAATTCGCATTTTCAGATTTACTTTCTTCATATCGTGGTGGATTGTAGCTTGGATACTCAGGCTCATAATAATTGTTTTCTTCTTCGTGATTTTGCTCTGGTTCTGTCACATTTTCCTGTGTATTATTTTCCTCCGTAATATTTTCGCTTGTATTGTTTTCATCTACTATCTTTTCTGTTATATTAGATTCTTCATTTTCTATTCTATTTTTTCTGTTAATGCTTTTTACATTTGTTGATAAAATGAAAATTAGCAGAATTATAACACCTATTACTTTAATTTTTCTCATATTTTATTAACATTCCTTTCTAAATTGTTAATAATTAATATTGCCACTCTTCATTTTGCAATATTTTTTTGGATTTATTGTTGTAAGCTCATTAATTTTGTTTTCTCCTATTATCTTTCTTTTTTTTTAATCGCATCTAAAATAATTAAATAAGTTCCATTTTCCCTATGCACATCGCTTCCTAAAAAATGTACTTGATTTTTTTTTTTTCAATAGTGTTTTAATAGTTTTTTCAGCTTCACGTCCATATAAATTTACAATACTTCCATAATTGCATTGAATCAAGCATCCCTTTTCAATGTATTCTTCGACAATATCTGGATCTTTTTGTACACACTTATACCTTTCAGGGTGAGCAATTATTGGTTTTATTCCCTTTGCTTCTAAATAATATACAACATAGTCAAAATATATTTAACATTTGTTGCTAATGGTAGCTCTATTAACATATATCCGCTATTTGCAAGTGTTAATATTTTTTGTTTTCCAACAATTCTTCCATTTGATTAGTTATATATATTTCCATTCCAGAGTGTAAATTTATTTTAGTTCCTTGCTTTTTCAGTACTTCTTGTAATTTTTCCTTCCAAAATATTAATTCTTGTGCGTTAGTTTCGTAATAATTTAAAAGAAAGTGTGAAGTTAAAATAACATCTGTAAAGCCTGCTTCTTGTGCCTCTTTTTAAAATGTTAAAAAGTCTCTTCTACACTTCTTGCACTGTCATCTACATTCGAATAATATGTGAATGTATATCAATCATTTCAAACCTCTATTTATTCTTTAAATATTCATTTAACTGTTCTGTTATCTCTTGTTTTTTTATTTTCTTCTATATTCCCTGTTGTTTCAAATTGATAATCTGCCTTTTTGATGTCTTCTTGTTGGCTCCACTGATGTTGTTGAGCCATAATAATATGTAGATTTATATTCTTCTAGTTTAATAGGAATTTTGTTTATAATAACTCCTGCTATTTTACCACCAACATTTTCTATTGATTTTTTTACTTTTTGCTAAATCTTTCCTTTTTTGTTGATTTATATGCAGTTACTATTGTTGTTGTGTCTGCTAATCTTGCCAATATCAATGCATCTGTAACTAGTAAAGCTGGTGTTCCATCTAATATAACAATGTCAAAAGTCTTCTTTAATTTTTCCAACATTTCTTCCGTCTTTTCCGATGCTAACAATTCAGATGGATTTGGTGGAACATTTCCAGAAGGTATAATATATAAATTATCTATTTCCGTAGTTGTTACATATTTTAGTATGTCTATTTTTTTTTCCCTCTTTCATCTACTCCAGATAGATAATTTGATAGTCCTGGTGTTGAATTTACAGAAAACATTGTTGCTAATCTGCCTTTTCTCATATCTGCATCAACTAATACAACTTTTTTGCCTGCTTGTGCAAAAGCTTACAGCTAAGTTAGAGGATATCCAACTTTTGCCTTCTCCAGGCATCGTAGAAGTTATTAATATTGTTTTTAAATCTTTTTGTGATTTCATAAACTGTAAGTTTGTTCTTAAAGTCCTAAAAGTTTCCGCTATTGGTGATTTTGGACTTCTTTGAGTTATTAATTTTTTTTCATATTTTATTCAATCCTTTCTCTTTGGTATTCTTTATCTTACTCTTTTACTTTTAATTTCCACATCATAATTTGGTATTGAACTTAATACTAATAGTTCTGTTGTAGCTTCTACATCTTGCTCAGTTTTTATAGTATTGTCTAACATATTGGCAATTAATACATAAACTGCTGCTATTACAAGTCCTATAAATGCAAATATAACTACATCTTTCATGTGATTAATATTGCTTGGCACTGCATTAGCCTCTGCTCTATCTAATAAATATACATTGCTTATGTTATATATTTCTACTATTTTTTTTCGCCAAATACTTTTGCTATTTCATTTTGCTATTGCTGCTGCTTTGTTAGGATCTTTGTTTGTTACAGATATTTCTATTATTTCTGTATTTTTTGCAGAATTAACTTTTATCTTTCCTCTTAATTCTTGTATGTTTGAATCTGGTATATTTAAGTTTTCACACACCTGTCCTAAAATAGCTTTTTCTTTTTTATCAACTCACTATATGTTGAAACAAGTTTTGAGTTCATTGTTAAATCTGTTGCACTAATAGCACCATCTCCAGTTTGCCCAGATGAAGAACTTTGTGCTAATACCAATGATGTGGTTGATGTATATTCGGGTTTAACAAAAAAATATGAATACCCTATACCTACGGCTACAAACATTAGCGTTATTAATATAATCTCTAACTTTTTATTCCAAAACATAAAAAAACAATTCTTTTAAATCTAATTCTTCCATAATTTCCTCCTTAGTTTTTCATATGAATATAGTATAACCATAAAAAAAAAATATTTGGCAAGATATTTTTTTATATATTTTGCCAAAAAAAATCAACATTAACCAATGACAACATGTAATAAGCCATAAGACTTCAATTTGGGACGGTCCCTAATCGAGAATTTTCTCTATTTCTTGCTCTGTTAGTCCTGTTGCCTCTGCGATTGTCTCTTTATCTATTTTTAGCTTTAACATTTTCTTGGCTATTTCTATTTTTTTCTTTCTGTGAACCTTCCATTATGCCTTTTTCAATTCCAACTTCTAGTCCCTTTTCATATATTGCTTTCTCATCCATTATCGCTTTTTTGCCTTAAGTCTGCTATTCTTTGCATCTTTTTCATCTTCACTTAGATTATCTAATTTTTTTACTGCTTCTTTTTAAGTTTTCGTTTTCCTTCATTTTTTCAGTCACCCTCTCTGATTTAGGATTTTCCAAAAAAAAATATAGCCAGTCCAATAAATTATCTTGCTCTTTTTTTCCTTTTCCTATTATTTTCGGTAATTCATTTATATCTATTTCTAATTTTTGTGTCAATATAATTTTCTTTCCTTGTTTATCTTCCATTATCTTCCATCTGCTATGATAATCTAACTCTTCCAAATTTTCTATTTTAAAATCTGTTATTAATATTACTATTGCCTTTTGCAATATTTTATAGTCTTCTCCTGATTTTATTTGTCTACTATACAGTCTACTCAATAATATAGGATTCTTTCTATTATGTTTTTCTTATCTACGATTTGTAATTCTATATTACAAATTTCGTTCTCGTCTAGCTTTGCAATTATATCCAAAACCCCTAATTTTTCATCTTTAAACTCTCTTCTTAATATTGATTTCTACTTAAATCTATACTATCTATTTTTCTTTCCAATATTGTTTCTAAAAATCCCTTTGTAATACTTTCATTTCCTACTTCTCCAAATAATGCTTGAAATACAACGTCTAGCTTTGGTGATAATGTTTTTATATTTTTCATTTACTTCATCCTTTCTTTTTTTTTTCTTTTTTATTTGATAAATTATCACCTACTTTTTTTTTGGATTTAATTACATTTGAAAAATTGTAAGACAACTTCTTAGAAAACATTTCTATAAGAAATAACTTGAAAGAAAAAAAACATTATGAAAAAAGACTGTAAAACATTAAACAGTTTTACAATCTCTATTTTAATATATACATTAAATTAGCACAAGGAAAATCATACACCAAAAATCGACAATTTAAGGGCTGTCCCCCCAATTGTGCAAACGGGACATTTAGGGACTGTCCCTAATTGAGATATTTTGCCAAAAAAATCAACATTAACCAATGACAACATGTAATAAGCCAAATAAACCATCTTATGTTTTTTTCTATTATTTTGAATAGGTTCATAATTCTATCTATTTCAAAAAACTTATTTATCGAGCAACCATTCTAAAACATTTTTTATTTTTATTCCATCTTCATTAGAAACAGGTATTTTATCTGAAGTTAATATTATTTTCTCATAATTGTCATTTATTTTTCTTTAATGATCGTAATTCTCTGTCTAATATTTTTGTGTCATTCCTCATCAATTCCTTTTAAAGTATCTGTAACCTGTACATATAATCTTCCTTCATTATTTATTGCTACAAAGTCTACTTCGTATTCTTCTATTTTTTCCTATATATACATCATAACCTCTTCTTAAAAGTTCAAAATAAACCACATTTTCTAATATATGACCGAAATCTCCTATTTTTCTCCCTAGCATAAAGTATCTAAAGCCTAAATCAGATACATAATATTTCCCTTGAGTCTTTAAATATTCTTTTCCTTTTTATATCATATCTTGAAGCTTTATATAAAAAGAAACTTTCTGTGAATCCTTCTAGATACCTTTCAACTGTTCTTACATTTATATCTTTACTATCATTTATCATGGTATTTGCTATATTATTTGCAGATACAAGACTGCCTATATTATCCATAGCAAAATTAGCAACATTTCTGAGCATAGCTTCATCTTGTATTTTCTTTCTTGTCATAACATTTTTATTATTATGTCGTTATATACACTGCTTAAATACATACTTACATCGTCTTCAGTATCTAATGATGTAGTATATGGAAGTGAGCCTAATGAAATATATTTTTGATATAACTCTTCATTATTTAAATCTTCATAAGCTTCTTTATATTCTTTAAAAGATAGTGGTAACATTTTAACTTCTATATGTCTTCCAGATAAAAGTGTTGCAAGTTCACTTGATAAGAGATTAGCATTTGAGCCTGTTATATACAAATCAACGTTTTTTTCTTTATATATAAGCTATCCACTGCTTTTTGGAAGCCATCTATTTTTTGAACTTCATCTATAAATATATAATATTTTTTCTTTTCTTTTAATTTATCATTTATATATTTATATAATGTCATATAATCTGTTATAAAGTTATACTCTAAATCTTCTAAATTGATACTTATTATTTGACTTTCTTCTACTCCATTTTCTTTTAAATAATCTTGAAACATTTCAAGTAAAGTAGATTTGCCACATCTTCTTATTCCAGTTATAACTTTTATCAATGCTTTATCTTTAAATCTCTTTAATACATTTAAGTATTCATCTCTACTTATCATAAATACCTCCTTTTTCTATTTAAATTATACATCATTTCAGCGCAAAAGTAAAATTTTTTGTACTGCACTACAAAAATCTCTGATTTTTGTAGTCTTTTTAGTATTATGTTTGTACTATTCAAAATATCCAACAAATTATTTTATATTCACCTTGATATTTAAATTCAATTTCAATACTTCCGTCTTCATTTGAACTTCTCAGAAAACATTTCTCTAAGAAATAACTTGAAAAAAACATTATGAAAAAAAGACTGTAAAACATTAAACAGTTTTACAATCTCTATTTTAATATATACATTAAATTAGCACAAAAAAATCATACACCAAAAATCGACAATTTAAAGGATGTCCCAGATTGTGCAAACGGGACATTTAGGGACGGTCCCTAATCGAGAATTTTCTCTATTTCTTGCTCTGTTAGTCCTGTTGCCTTTGCTATTGTTTCTTTATCTATTTTTAGCTCTAACATTTTCTTGGCTATTTCTATTTTTTCTTTTTGTGAACCTTCCATTATACCTTTTTTCAATGCCTTTTTCTATTCCAACTTCTAGTCCTTTTTCATATATTGCTTTCTCATCCATTATCGCTTTTTTTTGCCTTAAGTCTGCTATTCTTTGCATCTTTTCATCTTCACTTAGATTATCTAATTTTTTTACTGCTTCTTTTAAGTTCTCGTTTTCCTTCATTTTTTTCAGTCACCCTCTCTGATTTAGGATTTTCCAAAAAATATAGCCAGTCCAATAAATTATCTTGCTTTTTTTTTTTTTTCCTATTATTTTCGGTAATTCAATTATATCTATTTCTAATTTTTGTGTCAATATAATTTTCTTTCCTTGTTTGTCTTCCATTATCTTCCATCTACTATGATAATCTAACTCTTCCAAATTCTCTATTTTAAAATCTGTTATTAATATTACTATTGCCTTTTTGCAATATTTTTATAGTCTTCTCCTGATTTTATTTGTCTACTATACAGTCTACTCCAATAATATAGGATTCTTTCTATTATGTTTTTTCTTATCTACGATTTGTAATTCTATATTACAAATTTCGTTCTCGTCTAGCTTTGCAATTATATCCAAAACCCCTAATTTTTCATCTTTAAACTCTCTTCTTAATATTGGATTTCTACTTAAATCTATACTATCTATTTTTCTTTCCAATATTGTTTCTAAAAAATCCCTTTGTAATACTTTCATTTCCCACCTCTCCAAATAATGCTTGAAATACAACGTCTAATTTTGGTGATAATGTTTTTATATTTTTCATTTACTTCATCTTTTTCTTTCTTTTTTTCTTTTTTATTTGATAAATTATCACCTACTTTCTTTTTTGGATTTAATACATTTGAAAAATTGTAAGACAACTTCTTAGAAAACATTTCTCTAAGAAATAACTTGAAAAAAAAACATTATGAAAAAAGACTGTAAAACATCAAACCAGTTTTACAATCTCTATTTTAATATATACATTAAATTAGCACAAGAAAAATCATACCCCAAAAATCGACAATTTAAGGGCTGCCCCCAATTGTGCAAACGGGACATTTAGGGACTGTCCCTAATTAATGTTATTCTTTTTTTAAATTTTCTATATCCTGCATATCCTGCTCCGCCTAATGTGCCTAACCCTATAATTCCTGCCAACGGGTTTGCTTTTTTCCTTCTTGTCTCCTATAGTTTCTTCTTTATTGCCCACCTGATTATTTGTTGCAGTTTTAATGATAGTATTATTTTCTACTGTCGATTTCTCTTTAACGTTTACTTTTATTGTACTTGTTTTGCCATTAGACATTGTTGCAGTTATATCCACAGTGCCAGCTCCTTTAGCAACTAGTTTTCCTTCTTCATTAATCATTGCTATGCTTTCATCACTTGATTCCCATGAGATTTTTTTTTATCTGTCGCATTACTTGGTAATATTGTTGCTGTCAATATTTTGCTTTCTCCCACTTCAATACTTTTTGTACTTGCATTTATTTCTACTTTTGTTACCTCTATATCAGATGGTTTTGCTATGGTTTCTTTTTTGTGTCTTCTTCTGAATTTGATTTACTACCTTTAGATGTATTTGATGAGTATGGACATACTCCACCTGTGTGCAAATGAGCAGGATTTCCTCCACAATGGTAATGATAACTCCCTAAGCCACTTTTGTTTTTGTTGTCTCTATGCCCTCCGCTCGAATCCGTTCTTCCAGAATGTGCAAAAGTGCTTACTCCTATTAATAATATACCTGTAATAATTAATAGAATAAATAAAATTTTTTCATGAATTTTCTTCATTTGATATCGCCCTTTAATAGTATATCAATTTCTTATTGCGAAATTTGTCGAAAGTTGTATCAAAACATAAAAAAATGCAACTTAGTCAAAAGTCACATTTCTATATTATAAAATTTGTTTAATGCATAAGTTTACACAATCAAATTGCATACCAGCAATCCCAATTAGGGAGTTTCAAATCGCAGGAATGTGGCAATTTAGAACCGTAGTTCAGAGGATCTATTCCTCCCAAAAATTTATTGCCTGTTCTGCAAAAACTTATAAAGTCCATAAATTATTTTTTTCTGAAATTGCTATCTTTAACAATTTGCTTGCAGTACTTGTTTGAAATTTCAGTTAACGATTTTTTATCAGACTTTAATTCATTTATAATGGCATATCTTTTTCAGTGGAAACGCAACATTCTTTTTTTTGTTGATGAACAAAACATTCTGAAATATTTTCTTCCTTAAAAATTATTTTGTCCTTTATGCTATTAAAAAGGTTTAACCCTTTTTCGGAATTAATTATTACCTTACTTATTCCTTTATTACTTGTTTTTTTCCCCCAGAAATCTCCCAATCTTATGTCTGAACACATACATTCCCTATAATTACAGTCATAGCAACATCTATTATAAACTTGCCCACTCTCAAAAAAAATTATAAAATTTGTCTCTTTCTTATTCTTTTTGACCCCACCGTAAGTTCTTTCTTCCAACCATATTTTTTTTATTTCTAAATATAATTTCTCTATTATCGCCATTTTCTTTTTAAAAATTTATCCCAAACTAGATATGATGGAACACCATGGCATATTAAATCAACCAAAACAAACTCATTTCTTTTTATTGACATTTTTTAAATAGTTATCGATAGACGCAATTTGGCATGGAGTACCTATTATTAAAGCACTTTTTAGGTTCTTAATTTTTTTCAAAAGCATCAACTGTATAACTCTGTAAATATTTAGATCCACTAAGCTCATTTACATTGTTTATGTCATTAATAAAGGCATGTTCAGCCCTATTATTTTTTTTCTCATTATACTTGCATCCAATAACTGGCATATTATCAATTAATGCCTGATTAGAAAGTTCAAATGCTAGTCCACCTGAAGATGATTTCATCAGAACTTCATTTGATTTAGAGTATGCACTAAATATTTTTTGTCTTTCGATTTTTTTATGGCATTATTATGAACTTGACCACAGTTTTTTTTTTTGCAAAGTCCACAATTTATACATTGCTCCTTATTTACTGTATATTCCCAAAATCCCTCTTCATTCTTCTCTATTTTTATACATTTTTTGGGGCATACCACCGCACAGACTCCACATCCGGTGCAATTATTTGTAATAAGTGGCTCATTACTTACTTTTCCATCAAATATGCTTTTTTCTTAAAAAATCTATACTTTTTTTTTTCTTTCTATTGCAATCTCTCGATTAATTGTTTTATAATAAATTGGACTTAAATTCAGACTTTTATTGTTATACAACCTGTCTTCTAAATTAAATCTACTTAAGATATTTATAATTCGAGAATTTTGTGAAAACTTATTTTCCTTAAATCTTTTTTTAATGCCACAAATGGTTTATTAAAATTAATAGAAAATAGTACTCCATGATATGAATCTGTTAATACACATTTAGCATGGCTGATATATTCTACAAATTCTTTTTTGGTCCACAATCAAATAAAATTGAATCTTTATTAAATTTGTCAATCAAATTATTGGTTGGAATTATTTTAATTGGTACTTTTAATTTTTTAGATAATTCCTTAGCAACTTTAAGGTATTTTTTATTACTTTCTAAAAAGTAACATAAGATATAATTATCCTTGTTTTTATCTTCTTTGATTTCAAATAATTTAATCCATTCTTTCTTTTGTTATTAATAGTGTTGGATCTAGCACTATTTCAACGTTTTTATCACATATTTCTTTTTTATGATTTCTTTTCCTTGTTCTTCCCTTACTGATATATTTTCAAATCTATTTAATAATTTTTCTATTCCTTTTTTTTACGCCTTCTTCATATATATCACTTACTCCAAAACTTGGAGCGTATGATATTTTTTTTTGTGTCATTATCCACAAAATCCAAATAATAATGTGGATCATAAAAAAATTGGAGACCATATTTGATCACTTCCACAAACCACTTTATCTAGGCTATCTGCCTTTTCTTTTTAATTCTGTGTATGTGTCAACTTCATTAGATATTGATAAACTGTCCTTTCTAAATTTACTAAATTTTTCATTTATCTTGCTTATTTCGGAGATATATTTCTTTTGATAATTTTTATTAATTAACTGCTTTAATATAAATTTAATTTTCATATCATATATATTTGTTTCTCTTATCTTAGGTCTGTAATTAATAATTTCCGGAATAACTTGCATGTTTTCTAATTTTTTTTGATAGAGCATACGCTTGTAAAACCGTTCCATAATTATTATATGTAAACCATGTCATAATTCCTACTTCTTTCATTTCGTGAAATCCTTTCTTACTGATTTAGATAAATCAGCTAACTCTTTTCTGTACATGAGAATTATAATAGTCAAAACAGTAGTAGCTATTATTTCTGCAATTAAAGTTTTTAAGCAAATAACACTAATACAAATTACTAAAATTAGCAGATATGATGTAACATCTTTTTTCAAATTAAAATCTTTAATACCATGTACTTCTTCATAAATATAAGTCTTAATATCCAAACAATTACATATGATATACAAGTCGCAACTGCTGCGCCATGAGCTGCCATACTAGGTATTAGCAAAAAATTTAAAATAATATTCGTCATTGCCCCAATTGCTGTAGACTTAGCATACATTTTTGAGTCTTTATTTGCAGCATATATAGAACCCAGAAAACCTGCTAGAGCTCCAAATAAGATTGCTAGCAAAAAAGAAATGGTACATATTTCCATGCAATAAAAAAATTCTTTAGCAAACAATATTCTTGATATAACCTTCAAGAAGATTAATATTAAGCATACCGTAAATATTATTATAATATTATATATTTTGTACATATTTGAAAAAAAAAATTCCACTGAGTTCTTTTTTGTTATATTCTTTTATTGCAGAAATTTGCCATGCCTGTGAATATATTGCTTGCACAAATTCAATAATTGTAGGAATTTTGTATGCAACAGAATAAATACCTGTGATATCTAAATCATAAAATAGTAATAGTATATATTTATCAGATGCATTATTAATCCACCAACTTATAGAGTTTAGCACAAAATTTTTACTATATTTTATCATTTCTTTCTTTAGTGTCGTATTTTTTTCATCATTCCCCACAACTTTATTTTTTTTTTTCAAATTATAAATATAGATAATTATTACAATAATATCACTTACTATTAGTGAAACATAATATCCAACTACCGATAGCTTCAAGTATAATAACAATAAACAATTTAATAGTATTAAGGTAATAACTCTAATAACACTTGCCCATCCTATTATTTTAATTCTTTCTAACCCTTTTAAATAATAAGTTAGTAGCGATGAAACTGTATATACTAAATAATAAATATTAAAGATAATTAATATTTTTAATTCAATTCCTATTATCCAAGCTACAATAGATGCTATCAATAATAATATATATCCTTTAAATGCAATATTAAGAGAGTTTAATAGTATCTGTTTTCTATTGGTGTTTTCCTCTATTGTAAACCTTATTATTGCTTCTGTAATGCATAAAGTTAATATAGGCATTGCTAAATTCACTGTAGTAGTTATCATATCTATAGTGCCATATTCTTTTGATGTTAAAATACTAGTATATAAAGGTAGCATCAAAAACATTAATAATTTTGTTATAAAATTACTAATTGTAAAAATGCTTAAGTTTTTCAGAAAATACTTATATTTCACTTCTTATGTCCTCCGAGTTTCTTTATCCACCTAAAACAATTTATACCAAAAATTCGATGAAATGGTTTAGTAATATTACTAATAATTAGTTGTTTTTTTTGGTACCCAGGATTTTAAAAAACCAATGTATACTTTTGTATTTTTTGTTTTATTCAATCTACCCGTAGCAGCCTCTAATGGATTAAAAAAATCTATAGGATAAATTGCTACATCATTAATCTTTTCATAATTTCCATTTAATTCAAATCCATTTTTTTCTAAATACTCTGCTATTTATTATAGGGCACGGAGTCATATCCATCTTTCCGTCTTTACTTAAGAATTTTTTTGTCATTATAATCATCTAGCATCTCCTTGATAATCCAATTTTTTTTTTTGTAGCTCCAAATCCTAGTCCCGTATTAACAGTATTTTCCGTCTCCAGTCCAAAAAAGCTTCATTACTTAATATATCATTGTTGAATTTCTTTATAACTTCCACATCCACGTCAAAGTATATTCCTCCATTATGATAAATTATATATAACCTAGCAACATCTGTAAAAAAAGCATATTTTTTATTTAAATATGCTTCTTTGGCATAATTGTTAAAATTTATATCAAAATTTTTTTTCATTCCATTCTATGATTTCATAGTCTGGAAAATATTCTTTCCATGATTTTATACATCTTTTTGCTTTTGTAGGTAGTTCATTTCCTCCAAACCAACAATAATGAATTTTTTTTTTCAATCATATTTTTTCTCCTTTTTGTTAAATAAACTGATTATCACTTAATGGAAGTATTGTACCAAAGAGTCCTTGTAAAAATATCTGTCCATTATAAATTACTGGTATACATGCTAATTTTACTATAATAATATAGCAAATAAATTTATCAAAATAATTATCTATTTTTTTTTATTTTAGATTCGCATTTTACAGTTATTATAGTAAATAATGAAGCTATTAGTGGTGCAAATATCTTTCCAAATAAAAATATAGACTGCCCTAGCGATGGCACTATTTGGCTATTATATTCATCATTTATGTAGCTGCAAAAAACTGTTGTACTCGTTTGCATATTAAACAAAAAAGGTTTTAAATAGTGGTATACTTCTTAAAAAAATCCCCCATAATTATTTCTAAAATGTTTTCTACTTTTTAGTTTTAATGAAACTGCCACATTGTAAACTCCTGTAAAATACACTTGCAATGTATTAGCAATGTTATAAGCAGTTTCTTTATAGTTGTAATCTGATATTTTCTCACTTATTAATCCATAGAAAAAAAATTCAGTCCTACTGTTATGCTTAATATAATATATATTTTTTTCTTATTTTCCGGATAAAATTCAGTTAATAATAAAAAAATAAACACAGGCAAAATATAAATTTTGTGCAAGAGTATCATCACTGATTAAGCTTCCAATTAGAATAATGGCTAATGATGATATAAATTTAAACTTACTATTCTTCTTATTTTTAATGGCTAATAATATAATAAAGATTATAACTTCTTTAATAATTTTAATACACCAACTTATCATATAAAATATTAACTTAGGCATAGAATTCAAAGAAAAATTTATTTTTTTTTGCCATTGTATTAGATCTGAATTTGATAACACTCCAAACTTAAAGCTATTTAGTATTTGAGGATATCTAAAGCAGAAAAGCGTACATATAATTATTAAAAAAAATATTATTAGCTTCATGTTTTTATTAACTTTAAATTTAATGTTTTCATTGTTCTCCGATTTCTCTGTACTTTCGTTCCATTTACCGGCATTGGATGTTTTTATTTTTTGATAGAAAAGATAGTATAAAAAAACAAATATAAATTCATAAATCATGAATAGAATAGCTGTATTGTAATCTAACTCTGAATTTTTCGTCGAAAAATAATCTCCAATTGCCATAAATGCAGGTGCAACGGACATCCTAATAAAATATGAAACAATGATAATAAATGAACCTATATACATCACAGAATTTTTATTTGCTAAAAGATACACCAATAGTCCAAATATTAAAAATAATGGCAACAGGCATAAATATCTACTTTCAATTGTAGAATTACAGCATAAAACCACAAAAAAAATGAAATTATGGAAATAAAAAATCATCGCTATTAGAAATATATTTTTTATTTTTTTATCTAGCATCTTTTATTAGCTCCTTATATTTTTTTACTGACTTACTCGCAATAGTATCCCAAGTTAAATTGTTCTCTATATACTTCCTAGAATTTTTACCAAATTTTAAAAAATGTTTTGATTCTTTCTTTAGTTCATTAAGTATTGTACTAACTTCATCTGGAGTTGAACAAACAAGTCCGCACTCATTACTCTGAACAATACTTCCAAATGTAGTTCCCTCACTTACTATAACCGGCATTCCTAAGGCCATTGCTTCCATTATTCCCAATGGTTGTCCTTCAAGTCTCGAAGTTTGTATAAAAATATCATTTTTAATAATTTCTGCTATTTTTTGATTATCAAATACTGGTCCATGAGCTTTTACCACTCTTTCTAGATTCTTTTTCTTTATCATTTCTCTGATATGATTTTCTCCCTCATTTCCTGCTCCGTAAAGATTGACTTCTATTTTATTTATTATCATGTTCTTATAAGCTTTCTTACATCCATCTAATAAAATATCTAACCCTTTATGATATACAGCATATCTTCCCACGTAAACTAATTTAATGCAATTTTCTGAGAATTTTTTTCTTTTTTTAAGCTTGGTGTATATATACCATTTCCCATAATAAAACTATCATTTTTAAAAATCAGATGACATTTTTTTGCTCTATTTCAGATAAATATTGGATAGCTTTAGCCTTTTTATAAATCTATTAAATAGCACTAAATTTCCAAATACTTTTTTTATTTTTTTTATTTTTTGGGCATCTTTAGTTAAAGAGCCATGCGGAATTATAATATATGGAATATCTTTTTTTTAATATTTTGTTATATATACTTATATATTGTGAAATATATATTCCATGAAAAACAACTAAATCAGGACAGTTAAACGGTTTTGGCAAATTATCAATATTTTTATTAATTTCATTATAGTAAAACACGTTTTTTTCTGACTTTAGTCTCTATTTGGGTATTATTGCAATTTAGTAAAGCTACTTTGACAAATTTGCTTTGGTTTATAAAATGTTCTGGCACAACATTGGATATACCACTTGTTTTATTATTTGTTATTGAACATACATGTAATAAATTCATATATTAATTCCCTTCTATTGTTTTAACTATTTGATTATAGGTTTTTTTTTCTATCAAATTTTTCCTCTGCTAATTTTCTGTTATTTTCTCCATATTTTATTCTTATTCTTTTTATCATTGTACAATGTTTCTATAGCATTGGCAGTATCTATAAATCTCTCGTTTTTTACATTTATTCCTGCATTATACTTTTCTAGAATATTTTTATACTCCAGATTTTCTTGAGTATTAACTACAGGAATTCCAGCAGCAGCATAATCTCCAACTTTATTGATTATACTCCCTGCAGAGCCCTTTTTTATTGATTTACTGCTATATCACAAGAACATAGCAATCCGACCATTTTTTTCATATTCTAGCCTTCCAGTAAATTGACAGTCCACTTTTTTTTTCTTCTGCATAGTTTTCAAACTCTTTTTTTAGTGGTCCATCTCCCATAATAATAAATTTTAAATTATTAATTCCTTTTTCATTAAGATATTTTATAGAGTTAATTACTAATGGAATATCATAACTATGTCCTAATGTTCCTATATAAGCTATTTCTTACCAAATCACCATCAAATTCGACTTTATTTTTCTTTGCACATTCGTCAAAATAGTTTAAGTCAGTACCTAAAAAAAACGCTCAAACCCTTTTTTTACCTTTTTATTTACTTTCTTTTCAAAGCCCTATTGCAAATATGTTTCAGATACTGCAATTATATCATCTGCACATTTATATATATAGTTAGCTTGTCTTTTCATTGGATAAAAGATTGCGTTACTTAATAATGAAATTTTAAACACCATTTTAAATGCTTCTGGCCATAAATCTTGTATGTCTATTACAAATCTAACACCATTTTTTTTTTCGGCATATTGGGCTACTATTTTTCCAACTGCTAAAGAGGGAATAGCACAATATATAATATCTGGTTTCTTTCTTTTTTTTCTAAATACTCTTTAATATTTTTTTGATAATTTTTTGTGACTATTAAATCTTTTTAGACACAAATTTTTAGGATATCCTGGTTCATGGCATGCTGTTATTTTTACTCCATCCAATTCTCCTATCTTATTAAATTTTTTCTTTTTTAGTATGATTATAATCAGATGTAATAATTTCAACATTGTTATTTTTTGACATTGCCAATAATTTTGCAATATAAACAAATCTACTATTATTACTTTCAAAGCATTCAATATCTCTTAAGTATTGTGACACTATAACAATATCCATCTATTTTCACCTTTTTATAAATATTTCTCTTTATCAAAAATCTCTTCTGATTCTAATAATAGTGGTTCTACATCTACATCTCTTAAAAATATATATGGTTTTTTCATAGTGATGAAATTGATCTTTTACTACATTATTTTTAAAATCTTTATTTCATTATATTTCATCATATAAACATCTTCATCATAATTTCCAATTTGATTGCTATTTTCAATCTTATTTAATGAATTTATTATCATTTTGGGGAAATTTACACCACTTTCATAAGCATGAGGATAACCTCCACCAAATCTCGGATTAATTTCGGATACATAATATTCTCCCTCTACTCTAAATATATCCATATCAATCATATATCTATAACCAATTTTTTTTCTACTAATCCGCTTATTAATGTAAATAATTTTTCGTCTTTAAATGACCTTGCCTTGTCAGTTTCTCCTGCTCTCATTTTTATTTTTTCTTTGGTAAAAATTGAAATTGTCTTTTTGGGAAGCTGGGTCTATATAGACATCTGCTCCTATTTCTTGCCCATCAAGGAATTCTTGTATCATTAGATTATCATATAAATTAAATAATAAGTCAATTTCTTCTTTGGAATTTACTTTTGATATATTGATACTCGCACTTCCTCTAATTGGTTTAACAAACACTGGAAAACTAATTTTGTCTTCATTCAAATCCTTATAAAAAATTCTTCTTTATCTATGTAGCTTCTTGCAGTTTTATACCCATTGTTCTCTAAATATTGATACATCTTATACTTATCAAAAGCTAATTCAACCGCATCAAAATTCGAAATTAATGGTGTTACTCCTACCGCATAAAAATTTTTCTCTGTTTTTTGCAATTAAGCTTAATTCTGGATCTATTAAGGAAAATAAACAGTTAATATCTTCTTTCTTACAAACTTCGATTAATTTCTCTCTATATATGTAGGGTCGTCAATCCTTGGCATTATATAATATTTGTCAGCTTCATATATTGCTGGTGCTAATTCACTCATATCAGTTGCTAGAACTCTGCCAATATTTTTAAATTCTTTTTTGAAATATTGTATAATTTTATTTCTTGTTCCTGCACTTAATATTAATATATTCATTTTACTAATTCCTCCATATCATCAAAAAATAATGGTAATCCTCCAGTATTAATGAACAATATATTTTTATTGTTAATATTCTTTCTTTTGATATAGTCTAACATTCCATAATATGCTTTTTCCGGTATACGTTGAATTCAAAAGGAATTCCATTGTTGAATAAAACATTTTTTATCGCCTTTAATATTTCTTGGTTGCTTTTTTTCCGTAACCATCGCTTGTTATATTTATCCACAAATTCAACTAAATTTTCAAAGTTGTTCTCATCCTTATTTAAATATTCTTTAATACTGTCAATTATAATTTTTTTTCTTCCCTTTCTCCTCACTTCTGGCAATGCTGATACCCACAATCTTCTTCGAAAAATCTTTATTTAAATATTGCCCGCATACAAGCCCTGCTTGTGTAGTCCCTGTTCCAGATGCAAAAAATATATAATCAAATTTTATATTCTTTTTTTTATTTTCATACTTTTTTATCTCCTGATAAGCTTCAACATATGCCTTTGTCCCTAGGTTACCATGACCACCACCTGGAATAAAATATGCATTTTTTTCCTTCTAATTTCAATTTTTCTAATAAATCATCAATTGTATAACTTACATCATGTAATGCCACTTTTATTATAGTCGCCTCAAACATTTCTATCATTTGTGAGTTATATGTTTTCTTATAATTTTCTATTGGAGAAACAATATAACATTTTATTCCTAATAATTTTGCCATGTTGGCAATAACCCTACAATGATTTGATGCACTACTTCCATATGTTACAATAGTATCGGATTTTTTTTTCAATTATATCTTCTTTAAATTTTAATGCTTTTTTCTAGCTTTGTTTCCACCAAATGAAAATGGTAATAGGTCATCTCTCTTCATATAAAAAGCATTATCGTTTACACTTTCATTTAACTTTTCTATCACAGTACTATTCATAGAAATCATCCTTACACATTCCGTACACATATCTACATATTTTCTTTCCACTATATATTAAATCATCTTTAAGCAAACCTTCTTTTTTTAAATCCAATTTTTTCAAACAATAATTGTGCTTTTATGTTTGATACTTCTGTATATAAATACACCTTATTTAAATTTATTTTATTAAATGCATATTTTAAAAGCATTAAGCTTGCATTATACCCAATTCCTTTATGTGAAAACAAGTTATCAACACATATATAATATTCTGCCTTTGCATTTTTTTTTTCGTCCAAATTTAACAAACCAATAAATCCAGCAATTTTTTTTTATGATACTCTATAGTAAAATCACATCTTTTATTGTTATTAATATTGTTTTTTAAACCAATTTACTGTTTTATTATATTCTAGTGGTAAATCATAATGTAGAAATCTGTTTTATTTTTTTCATCATTAATTATTCTAACTTTTGCTTCTATATCTTCATATTTAAATTTTCTAATTAATATATTGTTATTTTCTATTATCAACTACTTTTTTCTCCCTTTCAACATTCAACTTTCCAAATTGAAGTTCTTTTTTTCCCATTTTTATATCTTTTCTTTTTTATTGTCTTCTTTATTGTCTTAAATATTATTTTCAAGTCACTATAGAAAGAAATTTCCTTTATATATTCGGTATCATATTTTAGTTTTTTCTTCCCAACTTATTTCATTTCTCCCATTTACTTGTGCTAGTCCTGTTAGTCCTGGTCTTACATCATGCCTATGTTTTTCTTCTTCTGTATAGTATGGCAAATATTCTACTAACAATGGCCTTGGTCCTACTATTGCCATATCTCCTTTTATTATATTTATTAGTTCTGGTAGCTCGTCTAAGCTTGTGCTTCTTAAGAATTTTCCAAATTTTGTTAGTCTATACTCGTCCGGTAATAGGTTTCCATCTATATCTCTTTTTATCTGTCATCGTTCTAAATTTGTACAGTGTAAATATTTTTTTTCGTTTTTTCCTGGTCTTTTTTGTTTGAATATTATAGGACTCCCTAGGTTTATTCTTACTAATATTCCAATAATTATCATTAATGGCATTAATACTATTAATGCCATTAGACTTAATATTAAGTCTAATGTTCGTTTTATGTATTTTGCGTACATTATGTTCTCCCCTTTTGGTTTTAATGACCCTATCTACTAACACTATTCAAAGCATTTTTTTTTTATTATATCTATTACTCTTTCTTGCTCTTCTTCTGTCATCTTGGTATCTGATGGTAAACATACTCCTCTGTTAAATAAGTCCTCCGATACTGATGTTCCATCATTTTTTGCTGTTATAAAGTCATATTCTTTAAATACTGGTTGTAAATGCATTGGCTTCCATACTGGTCTTGAGTCAATATTTTCCTTTTCTAGTGTTTCCATTATATTTAGTGGCTTAACTTTTGAGTCTTTGTCAATTGTCATTACAGATAACCAATGATTTGGCTTTGTATTTTTTTGGTATTGGTTGCATTTTTATTTCTTTTACTTTTTCTAATTCATTTTTATATTTATTGTATATTTCAGTTTTCTTCTCTATTCTTTTATCTAAAACCTTTAGTTGACCTCTACCAATTCCTGCACAAATATTGCTCATTCTGTAGTTATAACCAATTTCTTTATGTTTATAGTGTCTCACTGGCTCTTTGCTTTGTGTTGCCCAAAATCTAACCTTTTTTATTCCATCTTCATTGTTAGAAACTAGCATTCCTCCACCACTTGTTGTTATGATTTTATTTCCATTAAATGAAAATACCCCATATTCCCTCCAAAAGTTCCAGTTTGTTGACCATTATATATTGAGCCTAAACTTTCTGCTGCATCTTCAATTAAAGGCACATTATGTTTTTTACAAATTTTTATTATTTCATCCATTTTAGCTGGTGTGCCGTATAAATGTACTACAATTACAGCTTTTTGATTTGGATATTTTTCAAATGCTTTTTCCAAAGCCAATGGGTCCATATTCCATGTTTCATATTCGCTATCTATAAATACTGGTATAGCCCCTTGATATATTATTGGGTTACATGTTGCCGAAAATGTTAATGATGAGCAAAATACAATGTCTCCTTGCTTTACATTTAATGCTTTTAATCCTAAGTGTATTGCCGCAGATCCTGCTGATAGTGCTGCTCCAGTTTTTACTCCAACATAATTTGCAATTTCTTCTTCAAATTTGTTTACATTTTCCCCCTAATGGTGCTATCCAATTTGTGTCAAATGCTTCTTTTTATAAATTGCTGTTCATAACCTTCATCTGACATATGTGGTGAAGCTAATAATATTTTTTACTCATATTGGTCATCGTCCCCTCTTTTGTAATTTATAATAACTATATACGTTATACAGCTACATTTATATTTTCTTTCTTTTTTTTGTTAACTTCTTCTGGTTCTTTGTATGTTGGCACTACTTGTTTCATTGTGCTTTTTTATTTTGCCTATACTTATACTTTCATCTTGTATTATTTCTTTCAATTTTTCTAATTTTATTAACAATTGTTCATAAGTTATGCTTGATGGTTGTCCAATAAATATTTTATCGTGTGATGTTTTTGTAAGTCCTTCCTCTGACATTAATAATTCTTCATATAATTTCTCTCCTGGCCTCAACCCTGTAATTTTTATTTCTATATTCACATTTGGCTCTAGTCCAGATAATTTTATTAAACTAACTGCCAAATCATAAATTTTTACTGGTTCTCCCATATCCAATACGAAAACTTCTCCGCCTTTTGCATAACTCATTGCCTGTAGCACTTTTAGGCTTACAGCCTCTGGTATTGTCATAAAAAATCTTGTTATATCCCTGTGCGTTACTGTTACAGGGCCACCGTTCGCTATTTGTTTCTTAAATAACGGTAATACTGAGCCATTACTTCCCAACACGTTTCCAAATCTAACTGCTGCAAATTCTGTTTTGCTTTTTTTTATTAAATGCTTGTATAATCATTTCGCACATTCTTTTGTAGCACCCATTATATTTGTTGGATTTACAGCTTTGTCTGTTGAAATTAATACAAATCTTTTTTTTACATTGTATTTGTCTGCACAATTTGCCATATTATATGTACCAAAAACATTGTTTTTTATTGCCTCTAATGGACTTACTTCCATCAATGGAACGTGCTTGTGCAGCCGCATGAAATACTAAATATGGGTCATATTGTTTAAAAAACTTGCTCAAGTTTTTGCTTATCTCTTACGCTTCCTACTATTGCATCAATTTCAAATTTCTCATCATAATGATTTTGCTTTAATTCCATTTCTATATTGTATAAATTATTTTCGTATATATCAAAAATTATTAATTTGCTTGGATTAAATTTGGCTATTTGCCTGCATAATTCTGAACCTATTGAGCCTCCACCACCTGTTACTAGTATAGTTTGTCCTTTTATCAATTCTTCTATATTGTCATTTGATAATGTTATGGGTTCTCTGCCTAATAGGTCTTCTATTTCTATATCTCTTAAATTCTGTAGTAAGTTTTTATTTTTTATTATATCAGACACACTTGGTAATACTCTAATTTTTAGTCCTGTTTCTTGACATATATTTAATATTTCTTTTTTGTTTTTGCTATCAATATTGCTTATTGAAAAAAAAAAGATTATATCTATATTATTTTGTCTGCATATATTTGCTATGTCATATCTATTTCCTAATATTTTTATTCCTGAAATTGCATAATTCATTTTGTTTGGATTATCATCTATTAGTCCTACTATATTATAGTGACATCTCATAGTGTTCTTTATAGTTTTTTATCATTTCACTTGATGCTTCTCCAGCTCCTATAATAAGTATATTTTTTTTCTTTCTACTTGTTCATTTTTTTTACTGGATGTAATTCATTTAATCTAAATCTTATAATAACTCTATATGAAACTACCATTACAGCTGTTAATATTGTTGCAAGCACTATTTCTCTGTAGCCTATTAATGGGGCTTTAAACAAAAATTTTACTAACACTAATATTGCTCCAGAAAGTATAGACATACTAATATATTTTATATAATCAAATCCGTTTTCGAATCTAGTTATATTTCTGTATACATCTAGTAGATTAAAAAGTAATTAGATACACAAATAAAAGAAATTACTACTGTATTGTAAAAACATATTTAAGTATTGCAAATTTGTCGTTTGGTTTCCTTTTTTATTAAGCAACTACTAATAATGTATGAAGAATTAATTATCATTATATCTATTATGTATAAAACCATTGCTCTATACTTTTTTAATAATTTCATTGTTTCCCCCCCTATTTGTCTTGCTCTTTTTACCTATACCCCGTTTTTTTGTATTATCTTCTCGCTTATTTCTTTTTTAATTTATTTGTTACTTTATATTCTTTTTTTCTGAAAATAGTTCTTCATGTAATTTTACAACATTTTTTTTCTTCTAATGTTATTGGTGGTCCATACCATACTCCATTTAATGTTATTCCCTGTGTTTTATATGGCCAGCCTTTACTTTCTACTATTTTATATGAAGCTACAGTTGGTATTAAAGAAAGTATTTCTTTTGTCTCTATATTTGTATATATAAGTGGTAATAATTTATCTGCTAATGTATTTAGTTCTAATATACTCATTGTTTTTGCTTTTTTCAAATGCTGCTGTAAGCACTTTTCTCATTCTTTCTGTTCTTGCATAATCATTGTCTATTTTTTTCTTATTCTTGCAAATGCTAATGCTTGTGCTCCTGTTAGTTCATATGTTCCACCTTCTACTATTCCAGGAATTTGTGTTGCCTCTGCATCTGTTACTGTTAATTTTATACCACCAATTTCGTCTATTATTTCTTGCGTTGATGTAAAGTTTACGGTAGCAAACTCTGTTATATTCAAATCTAAATTTGTATTTAATGTACTCATTGACAAAGCTGGACCTCCGTAGGCATATGCATGGTTTACTTTGTCTAATCCATGGTTTGGTATGTCTAAATATGTATCTCTATATACAGATACTAGTTTTATTTCCTTTTTTTTTTTGATTTATACTTGCTATTATTATACAGTCTGATCTACTTCCTTCATATGTTCCTGCTGTATCTATTCCAAATAGCGCTATATTCCTATATTCTACTAAGTTTTCTTCTATTCCTTCTGTTACTTCTATTTCGTGTGGTTGTATTGGCACATAATTTAATTTTTTTATTTTGTTTACTATATATACTCCCGCTCCTACGGCTACTAGGGCTAATATTAATATTATAATAAGTAATACTTTTAATAATTTTTTCATATTTCCTCTTCTTTCGATTGTTTTTTTTCTTCAATTATTACTATATATCAAGGGTCGAATAAAGTCAATAATAATCGAGCAAAAAAATTTTACCAATTGTTACTAGTTTAATCTCTTCTTCCGTAAGGCTAAGTAAAGCTTTCTTATATTTGCGTGCTTTCTATTGTTTTAAGTATTTTTTCTATTAGAATATATATAAACGTCATTATTTCAAAATATTTCTTTAAGACTTCACTTGGATTATCTTTTGTTGAAAAAACTTCAAACATGCTTTCCGTATCAAATAGCACATACATTTTGTTTTGTTTAATAATTATATGAAAATCAATTTTATATTTATTATAAATATCTAATAAACCTTCCTGTATATCAGATGTTAACAGTTGCATAGCAATTATGTTATTATCTGTATATACATTGAATATTTTTTCAAATCCATATGAATCCATTTCTAACTTTTGTGTTTTTTTAATTGATGATGAATAATCTCTAGTAATATTCAAATTAGAATTAAATTGATTTTTCAAGTTCTATTTTTCCAAAAAGTCCTCCAAATATAGTCATAACTTTTTTTCTCTTCATTTCCGTCTTTGTCCTTCTCCACTGTAATTCTTTGTACCAACAAGTCTGCCATTTTTATATTTTGATTATTTATTTTTCCCTCAAAATAATCATCTGATACATAACTATTATAGTAGCCTCCATAATTCGCCTCATCAAAAATATCACTTGGCATTTCTTTCAATGGAATATAATCTAATTCATCAATGAAATTTTGCAACATTTTTTCTATTATTTTTTCTTTATATTCTTGATTAGATTTTATAATCTCTTTTTTGAAATTTTTGACTCTGTATTTATTAATTTGGTTATTATTATTACAAATAAAATAAACATTGGTATTATTAAACGTATTAGTTTTGTATTATAACATATTAAATAAAATAAACTCAAAATAATTGTTATCATTACAATTGTTGTGATTATTGTTATTTTTTTTTCTTTCTCTTTTTTTTAAAATTTTCCCAATTATCTATCATTTCATTTTTTTTGTTTATATCTATGCTTGAAAAGAAATCATCAAAATTTTTATATTTCATTACATATTTTCTCCATCTATTTTAATATTTTCTTTTTTTATATTCTTCTATCTGGAAAAATTCTTTTTCTTTAAATCCAAATATACCTGCAACTATATTGCTAGGAACAGTTTGAATTGCTGAGTTATATCTTTGTACATCTGTATTATATATTCTTCTAGCTGCTTGTAATTGACTTTCCATTTTTACCAGATTATTTTGTAAACTTATAAATTGTTCGCTTGCTTTTTAATTCTGGATAATTTTCTGCTATTGCAATTACTTTATTTAAGCTCTTGTTTAATTCTCCTGCTTTTTTCAAATTTTGATTTTTTTTGCATATTCTGTTCTTTGTTTTGTAATATTTTCTAGAAGCTGTTTTTCGTGTTTTGCATATCCTTTTACACATTCTACTAAATTTGGTATTAAATCGAATCTTTGGTTTAAATAAATATCTATTCCAGATTCAGAACTTTTTTACTTTGTTTTGTAATTTAATAATTTTATTATATTCTTTTTTATAATTAAAATAATTAAAATTGCAATTACAACAAGTGTCATCAATATTATTGTATCCATATTTATTCCCCCTTATTTTTCAATTATGGCCTTATTAATTAGTCCATTTTCATCATATTCATAAATAATTTCATAAGTTGTTCCTTTAGAAAACTTCTTTTTCATCTTTCTAAGTTCACTGGCATCATTTGTTTCTGTATCTGCAAAGTTTACCGTTATAATATGCTCAGGATTTTCTTCATTTGATTTAATAACTGTATCCAAAAAAAATTATTCATGAAAAATCCATCAGTACTACCATAATATAATGTTTTAAATTTACTGTTAAAAAGAATCTACGTTATATTCTTTTTCTGTTTCTTGAAATTTTCCAAATATCATACCAAATATATCTGAAAAAGAATATTGTTCAAATAATTTCTACTATAGAGTTTGGTACTATCTGATTGGATACTTTCTCAAATTTATTTAATACTTTGTTAATGGTTATTGCACCTATTCCAAGGATAACAAATATTAATATAATTACTATTATAATTATTTTCGTTGGTTTTCCATTATTATTAACTTTAGATACTTTCTCAGCTGGCTCTGTATTTTCGTCTAGCAAGTCGTTAGCTGTTACATTAAATATTGTTGCCATTTTAGTTAATTTGTCTGCATCCGGAGTTGTTTGTCCTAATTCCCATTTTGAAACTGTTTGTCTTGTCACATCAAGTTTCTCTGCTAATTCCTCTTGTGACCATGCATTTCTCTTTCTTAATTTAATTATTTTTTTCTTCAAGTTTCATTTCTATAAATCCCCCCTATTTTTTATTTATATTGTGTTTATTCTCTTGTGACTAATTCAATTATACTATTTGTTAATTCTTATTTCAAGCAACTAATGTTGGAATTTTGTCACTTTTAGTTAACATTTTGTCTATTCTATGCTTTTTTTTTGTCTCCCTTGTAAATTTCAAAAAAAATACACTTGCTATCAAGTGTATTGTGGTGCACCAGGAGGAATTCGAATCCCCGACCTCTCGGTTCGTAGCCGAGTGCTCTATCCAGCTAAGCTACTGGTGCATAAATTTTAACCTTAATTAGTATAGCATATATATCTTAAAAAACAATACTGGTATTGATTATTATTTTAATTTGTGAAATAATATATTTTATTAAGGAGGGAACTTTATGCGAAAATTTTTTAAATGTTTTTTTTTGCTTGGGCTCATTTTTTTTTCTTTTTACTATTAGTTTAAATAAATGTGTAAAAAGCAAATTCTATCAATTCTATTTCTATGGACATTTACATAGATAAAAATGGTGATGCTAATATAACTGAGACTTGGAATTGTTATTCTGATAGTGGCACAGAGGTATATCATCCTTATTATAACTTAGGTAATTCACAAATTATAAACCTATCTGTAAAAAGAAGGCTCTCAGACTATTACTCTACCATTTCTAATTGGGATACTAGTGCAGATTTTTCAGATAAAGCTTATAAATGTGGTATTAATTATATTGATAATGGAGTTGAATTATGTTGGGGAATTAGTGATTATGGTTCTCATACTTATACAGTCAATTATACTATTACAAATTTTGTCTCTACTTTGTCTGATGCTCAAATGGTTTATTGGACTTTAATTCCTCACGACTTTTCTAACAGGATTGATAAAACTTATATTAAAATTTATGCTGATTTTGATATTCCTGATACTGTTGATGTTTGGGGATATGGTAATTATGGTGGCACTGCTTATGTATATGATGGCTATATAGAAATGCAGTCAGATGGTCCATTAGAAAAATATGAGTATATGACAATATTAGTTAAATTTCCGTTAGGATCTTTCGATTCTACCAATATTATAGATAATGATTTTGAATATTATTACGATATGTCAAAAGAAGGAAGCACTGCTTACGATAGCTCTTCCAACAATTACTCAACTAGCTTTTTTTAAAGATGTATTTTTACCAATATTCTTGATAAGCTTTTTTTTATTATTATTTTTATTATAATTGGACTTCTTATTTATGGTGAAACTACTAGATATAATTTTAAACTATCTAAAGAAGAAAAAAAGAGGCACCATATTATAGAGATATCCCATGTGACGAAGATATATTCAGAGCCTATTATGTCGCTAATAAATTTAAACTTTTTAGAAATCGAACTGATATATTAGGTGCGTTTATCTTAAGATGGATAAAAAGCGGTTTAGTTAAGATGGAAAAGCGAATTGTTGGCACAATTATAAAAAAAAGAAGATTATGTTATAATTTTTAATACTTCAGGACACACATTTTCTAATAAGCACGAAAAAAAAAAAATATTTAATATAATGTATAAAGCCAGCAAAGATGGTATTTTAGAAAGGAAGGAATTTAAAAATTGGTGTAGCAACAACTATTCAACAATTTTTAATGTTTTTGACGATATTACATCAGATGAAGAGAAAAGATGTATTAATGAAAGGCTTATATCTATAGATACTGTTAAATCATTTAATCTTCTTTCACGTAAAGAATATAATGCAAGTGATAAGTTAAAAGAGCAAGCTATTCAACTTGCCGGCTTTAAAAGATATTTGAATGACTATACTCTTATATCTGACAGGGAAGCCATAGAAGTTCATTTATTTGAAGCATATCTAATATATGCACAAATGCTTGGTATTGCACAAAAAGTAGCTAAACAATTTAAGGATTTATATCCTGAAATTATAGAACAATCTAGTTTTAACTCTTACAATGACTTTTTGTTTATATATTCATATGTAAACTCTGGAATAACTGCTGCAAATACCGCAAGAATGATAGCAGAAAGCTATTCTGGTGGCGGAGGAGGGTTTTCTTCTGGCGTAGTAGGCGTCGGTTCCTTCGGTGGCGGAGGAGGCGGCGGTGGATTCCGTTAAACCTTATATTATTTTTTTAAAAGCATTTAAGCTGACAACTTAAATGCTTTTTTATCGTGTTTATTTAAGTAATATACCTAAAATATCTATAACTAACCTCTCTATAATTCAAAATATTTTATTAATACTAATATATTTCTATTAAAATTTATCTTTTTTTTTTGCTAAAGTATTGCCAAAAGTGTTTTTCTGTGCTATATTATATTAGTAGTTTGAATTTCGAGGTGTAGCGCAGTTGGTAGCGCGCGTGGTTTTGGGACCATGAGGTCGCAGGTTCGATCCCTGTCACCTCGACCATATTTAGAGCTGTTTTCAAGAAAATTCGAAAGAACTTTGAAAGCAGTTTTTATTATATAAAAGTACTATTTTCTAAGGTTTTAGAGAATAGTATTTTTTTAGTTTAATTCTAAAAGGAAAATCCTGAAATGGGAGCTACAATTGATTCTATTCATGTAGAGTCTACGGTAGAAGTCATTGGCATCGCAAATCTGAACCCCTACGTGAAAAACGGCGGTATTGAATTCATTCCTGAATCCATTTCTGTCGTCAGTGTCGCTGCTGCTGGTCTTCCGATTGACAGCAATAGCTCTCCTGAGCTTCGTATGGATTGGCGGTATCTGGATCTTCGCAATCCTAAAAATCTTCTGATTTTTGAATTGCAGACAGTCATCGAACATGCAATGAGGGAGTATTGGATGAACAATGGTTTCATTGAAATTCATACTCCAAAACTGATGAGTACTTCAAGTGAATCTGGCAGTGAACTTTTTAAGCTTGACTATTTTGGAGGAAGGCTTACTTGTCTCAATCTCCGCAGTTCTATAAGCAGATGGCTATGAATGCTGGTTTTGAAAAAATCTTTGAGATTGGTCCGGTCTTTCGTGCTAATCCCAGCTTCACTGCACGTCATGAAACAGAGTTCATTAGTGTAGATGCAGAGATTTCTTGGATTAACTCTCATGAAGATGTTATGAAACTGGAAGAAGAATGGATTGCCTATTTTATGGCAAAGGCACAAGAAAAATCTTGGCGAAAAGGTTTCTGCTCTTTATGGCATCACAATCGAAGTACCCAAGCTTCCGTTTCCTCGAATTTCTCTTGCCAAAGCAAAAAAAGAGATTATTCGTGAACGTGGATATGTGTCTCCCAAAGACGATGACCTTAATCCTGAGGATGAAAAAATTCTTTCCGAATATGTTAAGGAAAAATTTGGTCATGACTTTGTCTTTGTTACAGACTATCCTGTTTCTGCTCGTCCGTTCTACCACATGCGTCACGAAAACAATCCTACACTGACTAAGAGCTTCGACTTGCTTTATCGCGGTCTCGAAGTAACAACTGGTGCTCAAAGAGAGCATCGTTATGATGTCTTGAAGGCACAAATTCTCGAAAAGCAGGAAACTGAGAACGATGCAAAATTACTTGAATCTCTCAAATATTACCTGCAATTCTTCGAATACGGAACTGTCCCTCATGGTGGTTATGGTTTTGGTTTGTCCCGTCTGATTATGAAACTCCTTGAGCTTCCCAACATTAGAAGTGCGACATTCTTGTCTCGTAACCCTAAAAGACTTACACCTTAACCCTATCACGTTGTCATTTATGACAGCAAAAAAACAGAAGCAAGCAGTTATTTACTGCTTTCTTCTGCCATTTTATTCTTGTTCAGTTTTCTTATTCAATATTTTCATGCTATTTAATGATGTTTACTTCACTATTATTTATTATATATAAATCCCCTTTTATAATATCTATTTCTTTTTTCATTACTAACTTTTAAAGCAGTATTATTTGTTATTCCATAAATTTTAAATTTATTTGATGCAGGAAAGAGTTCACTTTTTAATAATTCACCATTATTAATTTCAAAATGTGGCTCAAAAGTGTAATCTATTCTACCAATTCCATAATAAATCTTTGTATTTTCTACACCATCATCAATATCCTTTGAACATATTGATATCTTTCCTAAATTTATAGCACCTGCACTTACCCCTATAACTGCACCCTGAAATTCTTTTTATTTTTTTTTCAGATATATTCAATTTAGAAATAAATTCAAATTGTCTAATTGTATCTCCTCCCATTAAAAAGATTATATCTGCATTATTAATTTTTTTCTTCAAGTGTCTCCTCATTCATATTTACATCAAAAATATCTACATTTTTCTATATCAATTCCTATCTCTCTAAACCATTCAACATCCGTATTTACATATTTATCTGTTTTACTATTTTTTTTTCCCATTCCTCCTGGAATAAAAATTATATTTTTACAATCCTTTAAATCCTTTTTGAAATACTCTACTTACTTCTTTGCCAAAATGTTCTTCTACTGAAAAACCGCTAAAAATATATGTTATTTTTTTCATATTATCCCCCATATTTCTTCATATAATCAATACTAACCAATAACATTATAATACAAATCACGAAAAGAGTAAATACGATTATATTTATTATTTTCTCTATTATATACATTATGAAATAGATAAATGTTTTTAATTCCAGCATCATATATCCTATTTTAAATGTTTTAAGCTATCATCAACAAAAATATCAATATTATTTTCTAGACAAGCCTTCCCTTTATTTGCTTCTTCAATAATAAATTTATCAAACGGAATATTATTAATTTTTAGCCAATTCAGAGTTTCATTATATGTATCCCTCATCTCTGTTGACTTTCTTCCCGTAATTATATATATTTCATGACCAAGTTTTTTTATATTATTAAGATATTCTACAGCATCATCCCTTGGTTTAATAATATTTAGTACTTCCATTTGTATATATTTTTTGAATTTTACATAATCATCTTTTTCCCAATCGAAAATCTCAGAAATCCTATATGCATTTTCATTTTTTATTCCTTTTCCTAAAATATAATCATTATACTTTAATCCATATTTAATTATTTCATTATGCAAATTTGTAATTGTACCATCTATATCTACACCTATTTTCATATTAACTTCACCTATTTTTTATTCATACTTTATAGATAATTGTTGAACCTTCATCTTCAAATTTAAAATCTAGAACCTTATAGTTTTGACTAAATTCTTCAAATTGTTTATGATTTTGTCTAGGAACATAAAATAGAAAAAAAACCGCTTCCTCCTGCACCTAATAATTTCCCACCAGTAGCACCTTTTTCTAGAGCTTTTTTTGTAAATATCATCTAATCTATCATTAGATATTCCTGAAGCCAAACTTTTTTTTTAAGTTCCAATTCTGATTTAGTACTTCACCTAATACATCTATATTTCCATCATATAGTGCCTTTTTAAGACTGGAACCAAGTCGCATATTTTTTTGTTGATTCTCAACATTTGTACCTTTCTTTATTCTTTTTGCTTGTTCATCTAAAATTTCATATGATTTATGCTCTCCTCCAACGTAAATCATATATAAATTATTTTGCAATGCTTCTAATGTCTCTGGTTTTAATTCAATCTTTTCAACATAAACTGAACCATCTTTATTAAATTGATAATATTTCAATCCTCCAAAGGCAGCAGCCCCATTGATCTTGTTTTCCGACTGATTTATTCCCTGTATTTTTTTTTCAATTTGCCAAGCATAGTTTGCTAATTGGGTACAAGTTAATTTTTTTTTTCATTTTTATATTCGTTTATTGCATTAAGTGTACCTATTGTAAATGTACTTGAAGAGCCTAATCCAGTTCCTTTTGGAACATCAGAAGTAGATATTATTTCTACTCCATGAATATTATATTTTTCTATAATTTTCTTTTAATATATCATTGTTAATTTCTTTTTTATACCTAGCAATGTTTTTCTATATTATCTAAATATTTTAGCTTTATTTCATCTTCGTCAAAATTTTTTTGCATATAACATAAATATATTTATTTATAGTTGTACTTATAACACATCCACCATTATTTTCATAATATGATTCTAAATCGCTACCTCCTCCGCAAAAACTAATTCTAAATGGTGTTCGTGTAATAACTATATTATTTGTAGTATTCAATAATCTACCCCTCTTAAACTAATTCTTAACATTTTTTATATTTCTCGCGTGCACTTTCTAAAGAATCTATTCCTACATTATTTTTTATCGGTGCATATTCTTTGTATCTATCAACTCTATATATTATCATATCATTAAGTATATCGAAAAAGTCGAATATAAAACTTTCAAATTTGTATGCATTTAGTTTATTTGGTACTACTAATTCTCCATTTTTGTTCATATAATTACATTTTTTTTATATGCTAAATGATATTTAACCTTTTTCATTGATATTTTTTCTAAATCATCAACTCTATATATATTCCATAACAAATGTGCATCTGCATAAAGCAATTCGTTTCCTTTTTTTTTCTTTTTTGCTAATTCTTTTGCTTATTTCTGAATATTCTATAACTCCAACTTTTCCATTTTTCTTACAAAAGACGCCCATTTTCTCTTCTGGATCTTCTTTTTTTTATTGATTTTCCTATACTTTTTACACCTTTATCTATCATAATACCAAGTGGCACTTCGTCAATTGGTTTCATTAAAATATTATCCAATCCTGTAATCAAAAGATATTTTATTTTTTCTTTTTTTTCAACTTTGAAATTACACCATTTTTCTTCATGCAATAAAAACATTTCCATGTCCATTTGAAGCAAATTTAATCTGCCTATTTTCATCAACAATTAAATTTTTATTTTCCAAAAACATTGGCAACTCGTCTTGAACAAAAAATCTAATATATTTCTTTTCTGTTAAAATATTTGTTTTCTTCAAAATATTTTACTGTCTCATTATTATTCTTTTTGAGGTCATAATGTACAAGGGGACTTTACAAGAATACTTTTTCTTCAATTTTTTTTTATTTTTTCTATATATAAAAAAAAAAATGTAATATTTTCATCAGGAAATATTTTATATATTCCTTTAGGTCCATTAAAGCCCAACCTTGTCCCTTTGTCCTCCCGCTAAAATAACTATCGCATATTCATTTCTTTTCAAAGCTTCAGTTCCAATATTAAAGTATCTTTCCTTGTTTGCAATGTTGTTCTGATCTATATATGTTATTGGTCTTATATTATCAATTTTTTTTCTTCTCTATATCTTTTTCTTTTTTAAATAATTCATGCACTCATCAAAATTAATATTTTCTAATTCCAAAGCTATCTGTTCTTTATCTGATTCATTAAAATTTTCAATTACTTCACTAAAATAATTTTGCTTATTATTACATAATACCTCATTTATATCCATAATACCTTTTCACTTTCTCCTATATACTCTTTATCACTTACAGTTGCAATTAGTTGCGTGTTATTTTTATTAATTGTTTTATCTAATAATAACTCTTCTATGATATTAACTAATTTTTTAGAAAACTTTTTTTATCAATATCATCAATAATTATTATACTTCCATTTTTTTATAGCATCAATTATTCTAGGAACATAAAGCAATATATTTTGAATAGATGAAGATTCATTCATAAAATTCACTTCATTTCCATCTTTATATATGCTTATGATATTTTTTTTTTCTTTTGCAATAAAATCTTGATAATTTTTATTAATTTTATTTAAAACCTTTAAAACTAATTTCTTTTCTTTATTTAATTTCTCAATAACATTATCATTAATTATTAAACTATTTAATGAACTATCAATTACTACTATATTACTTAAATATTCATATAACTTATTTACTTTTTTTTCATTTTTCTTTGAAATTATTAAAGTAGATATTAACGGAACACTATCATCTATATACTTTTTCAATTTCACATTCTTTAAGCATATTACTTTCTTGAATTTCTTTACCATTTCTTTTAAATACAATTTTTTCCCATCTACTTCTAGCCACTCCTTGTCAACATTAATGTTATTTAATTCGTCTTTGTTTAATTCTAAACTATATTTATATACTATATTGTTCATTTCTACAGTTATTTCAAATAAACACCTCTTATCATCTTTTTCAAAATTTGAAATAAAGTTTTTGTAAAATGATATTTGCTTTTAATATATATTGTGCTGGCGAAATTATATGAGAAATAGCAAAAATTATCGAATCTAAAATACTTGTTTTTCCACAATTTTCTTTTCCACATATAAAAAATATATTAGTTTTCAAATTTAACTCTATTTCTTTATTTATATATTTATAATTATTTATTTTATAATTTAACAACATCTATCAAATTCTCCTACTTCTTTTTACATTTTTATGTTCAATAATATACATATGTCCTTCAATTACTTCATATTTATTATCTGAAATTTTTATTCCAATATCATTTGAAATTCCATACAATTTTATTCTACTAGAAATATATTTTAATTCAGGATTTAATTCAAAAATCTCTTTCCATATTAAAATGAGGTTCAAAAGTATAATCAATTCTTCCTATTCCTTTATAAATACTAGTTTTTTCAATTCCCTTTAAGGTATCCTTTGAACAAACGGATATTTTCCCTAAGTTAATTGCACCTGCACTAATCCCTATAACAATACCATTTGCATCTCTAATAATTTCTTTCAATCCATTTTCTTCTAAAAATTGATTTTGTTGAACTGCAAATCCACTCATCAAAAAATATAACATTTGCATTTATTAGAATATTTTTCATTTCTTCTTGAGAATAAATATCTTTACCTAAAACATAAACTTTCTGAAATTCTATTCCTATTTCTTTTGAACCATTCAAGATCTCTTGCTATAAAACGTTCTGTTTTGGAAGAAATCCTATATTCTCCAGGGACAAAAACTATACTATTAGTTTCTTTCATGTCATGTTTAAAATATGCACTAATTTTGTTTCCAAACTTTTTTTTCTTTAGTAAAACCACAAAAAAATATATGTTTTCTTCATATACGAAATCCTCTATCTTCACATTATCGTTCTTCACTCATATCTTCTAAGCTAATGGCATGTACTAGCTCTCCATTAGGTAGATTAGTAGGAAATAATTGAACAAATTTCATATTATTAGTACCAGATAAAAACTGTGCAAATCTATCCACTCCCGATTGCAAATCCTCCTAATTTAGTTTTAGAATGTTCATCATTAAATTTTAGAGTTTCTAATAAAAATGCATACTGTTCTGGATCATATCCCATTCTTCTTATTGCTTCATATTGTGTTTTGAAATCACTAATTCTTTCATCTCCACCTAAAACTTCAACAACTCTATCAGGTGTGCATACTAACAAATCAAAACTGTTACATTTTAGTCTACACAATTCTTCATCAGTCAAATTCAAAAAACTAAAATTTTCTTCTAAACTACTTTTAGGTTTACTCATAATATGATGTGTTGGTTTTATTATTCCATTTTTGCATTCCGCATAAGGCATATCACTAACCCAATATCCTAATAGTTCTGTCGCATTTGTTTCTTCTCTTTTTCCAGTTAAACTAATTAATTCATCTCTTATCTCTCGTACTCTTTCAATTGGATACTTATCAACAAAAAACTATCTGTTCCCCTAGAATCTCACACACTTGTATTTTTGAAATAAATGGTAAAATTTGTTTCATTTCTTCTGGACTAGCAATTCCAATACTATAACGACCATCTTTTTTTCTTCTATTAAAAATCCATTTTTTAAATTTGGACAATCAGTGCCATACAATTTAACTAAATTTTCATAGGAATATATTTCATCTACAGTTAATGCAATTCCAACAATCTCTCTAAAACATGTCTCAACAATCCTTCTAGCAACACTTCTTATTTCTTCTTCACGTTTATTAGCAAATTCAATATCAATTTGTTGAAAAATATTACTATGTGTTGCATCCGTTTTCTCTCCTCTATAGCAATCTACAATCCTAAAATTAGTACCAATCGTTGTAGCTGCCGCTTCTTTTTGAATTTGAGGGGATTGAACTAGTGAATAGCTTTTATTCGTATATGGATTTCTAGCAACAAAATTTTCTGAACTATATTCATCAATACTTGTTTCTAATGGTGGTAACCAAATATATGTAGCATCTGATTCAAACAATATTCTTTGAGTTATCTCTCTTATCTTGCTTCCCATTAATAATCCTCTACGAATATCCTCATTTGTGTAAACCTCTTGTAGTCTTTCTGAATATGTATCCAATTTTACTTTTTAATTTTTTATTTGTTATACTTTTTTAAATTCTTCATAAAGAACTTCATTTCCCATAGTTTTATCTCCTATTATTTAATATTATTTTCACTTTTCTGATAAATTTCTTTTTTATCTAATAACAATTCTTTTTATTGGTTTTAATTTTTTTTCAAATTCTTCTTCATTGGCATATACTTTTACATATCCTTCTTTCCCATATCTATTATTGAAATCTTTATAAATTAATTCATAAATTTCATCAATGTTTTTTTTTTTTCTTGATTTTTTACTAATCAAATATGTATATGTACGCTTAACAGCATCTTCAAAGCAATCAAATTGCCTATCTGCAGTGGCTACAATTTTTCCATATATACTTCTAGGATTTCTTTTTACTGGAAGCTCTATGGTCAAGTATTGCTATTCATATATTATTTTGCGTTCCTCTTCTGAAAAGTTATTTTCCCAAAATTTATCTTTATAGAAATATTCCGCTGAAATTTTTTTTCATGTATATCTCTATCCTTAAATACTCCAACATCATGATATGCTGAAATTGTGTACAAAATATCTTCATTTAAGTTATATTTTTTTTCCTAATTGCAAACTATAATTTATAACATTATTAATATGTGATAATGAATGACTCTCATCATTATTTTCATATAATGGTAATACTTTTACTATTTATATAATTTTCTATTTCTTTGTTCATTTAAATTTCCTTTATATAATTTTGCATTTATTCGCTAAAGTAGCATAAACATGCCATGTTTTACATCCACCAAAGCATTCTTTTTTTTTTTTCTCTTGTTTTACAATTTTGACAATTATCAAATGGATATAATGAATATTTTTCTCTAACCTCAGCAGGATATCCATTTAACCAAATATTCCAAAATTCTTCTTCTGTATATGTTTCTAAATTTACTATAATCCTTATAAATGTTCATCAATACATTTTTTTACCCAATGTGAACATCCTAAAACATCTCCCCCAGGTTCAATAACAACTGTATTTCCTTGAACAAGTTCACATCCTGTTCCTATTTGATGTTTTTCACGCATTTCCTTGAATTTTTCTTCATTAAAAAAACAAATCGGTATTTTATTTTTTTCGCAATTAAATATAAATGTTACACCCAAATCATCTTGCATATCATATAATTGCTCGGTAATCTTAGCTAAAGCTTTAGGACTTGCATCAAATCCTGTATTAAATTCTTCCACAACATTTGAATTCCATAATTTATATAAATTCTACGATATCCCATTTTAGCAATTGTTTTTACATCCTCAATAATAGTATTTATATTTTCTTCTCCAACTGTGAACATCGGATAAAATTTCCAATCATATCTTTTTATATTTTCTAAAGCTTTGATTAATTTATCATAACTTCCTTTTACATTAGTTATTGATTCATGTATTTCTTTATTTAAAGAAAACATACTCAAACATCCACCTATTAAACCATCCTCAAATAATTTATTTCCAAGCTCACTATCAGATAACATTAATCCATTAGTTACAATCCAAGAAGTTATATTCTTCGAGATTGCATATTTAATTATTTCATTTATGTATGGATATATTAAAGGTTCTCCTCCAAGAATCGTATATGTTTTTATTCCAATCATTTCAAAAAATCTATAGATTTTTTGCTTCTTCTAAACTCATTGTTTGTTTAGCTTGCATAATATCAGCCATTGCATAACAGCAACTACATCTTTGATTGCATTTATAAGAAGGTACTAACACACCTTTTCCCATTTCGATTTTTTTCCATTATTTCTCCTCACTATCCAATTATATTTCTATCCATTTATTTGATTTAGTAGCCTCTGAAACTTTAAATGTTAATTTTGTTAATTCTATTGCATATTCTTTGTCTTTCTAATTCTTTTCATTTTTTTATTAAAAAATAATCTAAATAATCCGCCATTGCACAACCGAAAGAATCTATAAACCAATTGTTTTCCAGACTTTCGACTGGAAGCTTTTGTCCTGGTCTTGGTAATTTCAAGTCCTAATGTCATTGTCTCCTATTTTAGACAATTTTACTATTTCGCTATTTGCTTTTATTGCTCCTTCTTCACCAGTTATTAAAACGTCTTCAAAAGGATGTCCAGTAGCAAAATCAAATTCAGGCATCAACCAATTCTCAATAATTTGAACTATAAATCCATCTTCATATTCTAGCGTTACATTGACAAAATTCATATTTTTCATTAATTGTTTCTCACTATGTCCACCTCTAGCAGTAATTCTTTTTTGGATACCCAAACCAAAAATTGCACAAATCTAAATGATGTATTAACATTTCAAAAATAATATAATCTTTAGTTTTTAAATCCCATCTACCTGGTTCTCTATCCCACCAATCGTTATTTGTAATGGTACATATTAATGGTTTTCCTATTTTCTTTATTATTAAAATTTTTTTTTTTATTTTTTGCCATGCAGATACATATCTTCCAGTCAAGTTTAACTTTAGATGCTTATTAGCATTTATTAATTCTTTTAATTGTTCAAATTCTTTTTTATATCAACAATTAATGGTTTTTGCATTATTACCTCTACATTATATTTATTAGCAATTCTTATTATATCCAAGTGCGTTTGAGGTGGTGTTGCGACATCTATAATATCAACTTTTTTTCTTTTACAATCATTTCTTCTATATCTGTATATCTATTACTAATATTATATTTATCTCCTATTTTATTTAAAATTTCCTCATTAATATCGCAAATTGCCTGAATTCGAATTCCTTTCTCAATATATGCTGGAATTTGTGCATAACTTGCGACTCCTCCTATTCCTACTATACCAACTTTCTTCATATATACTTTCCCTTTCTAAATAAATTCTTTATTAGCATCAATTTTTTTTTTATAAAATCAACCAATCTGTTTATCTTCATCTGCTTTACACATCGGTGGACATTTTTTTATCTCTATATCTCTTTTTTACATCTTGTCTTTTTCTTTCCATTCCAAATATCTATAAATTTCTCTTCTTTTATATTTCCTAAAGACCATTGCTTTTAACCCTTTATAAGCACAACATAAATCAACTGAACCGTTTGCACCTATTGATGCTAATAAATCACATCCATAGCACTTATCATATTTTCTGCCAAAATTTTTTTCATTCTGAAGTTTAATATTAGAAAACTTGTGCTCAAGAATTCTTATTTTAAACTTATCATCTTCCATTAAACGTATCTTTGAAAAAATTTTCTTTTTTATTATTTTTTCCCAAATAGCTGATTCACTAGAAAATTGACTATTACTTTTATAATAGTTTACTATTGGTTTAAATTGAATGTAATCTACATTAGCATCTTTTGCTATTTGTGTTGCAGTAATCATATCATTTACATTAGATTGATCTATCAAAAAATGAATATCCAATCACTAATATTAGTTTCATATTGTTTTTTTGCATTACAAAGTTTCTTTATATTATTAATAATTTTATCAAAATCATTTTCACTTGTTTGGTGACATCTTTTAGTACACTCGCTAGAACCACTATCTACACTAAATCTTACATATGAAAAGTTTTTAGCCAAACATTCAATTATTTTATCATTCAGTAAAACTCCATTCGTATTCAATCCCTGTTTAAATTTATACTTAGCAGCATATTCAATAATTTCATAAAAATCTTTATGAACTAAAGGTTCTCCTCCTCCAGTCCATGTTATAGACTTTACTCCCATTTTATAAGCATCATCTAGTACATTTTTTTACATCAACTTTATCTAATGTATCTGTACTAGAATGTAAATATCCATACGTACACCAAATACATTTGTGATTACATATATTAGTAAGATTAATCTCTAAATTAATTGGATTTACACTTTCATCTTTAACCATTTTGTCTAAGACATCAGGATATGTTAATATTTTTATATTTAAAGAAATTATTATCCAACTCATTTTCTATATTATCCATAAAAATTTTCATTCCTTTCTTGTTTCACTCAAAGGCACACATGTTATAAAAAAAATTTTTCATTTCTTGCAATCTAATTACCTTTCTGTTTTATATTCAATGTTTTTTCTTGCTTTTTGAATTAGTTATCATTGCCATACATGGTCCAATCCCTCTTATTATAAAATTTAAAATAGATATGATTGGTGCCAATACAAGAGTTCTAATTTTCAAATTCATTTTGTTTAGACTTTTAAGTTCAAAATATGTTATATAATATGGTACTATAACATATGATAATATGCTTAACAAACTTAATGTTATATGTATAGTTGAACCTAATAAAATACTTAACAACAAGTTAAAAATGATTAAATTACTACGCCATGCCCATAAAAAATTTCTAATTCCCCTTGTATTTTAAATAAGTATTTTTGTTTTTTTGATAATTCAATATTGTATTTCGACATATAGTATTTAACATCTGAATAATACTTACTTGAACCAGTAAACCAAAATTTATATTGCTTGATAGAATTTAATGCAGTTCTTGAAATTTGGCAAAAAATCCAATAATGGAATAGGATATATTCTTCCACTTATTGTTGAAGTTAAATAGCCTAAAGACAAATCATCATTTTTATTGAATGTTGGAAATCCATCTATTTTTTTTTTTAAATATTCTGTATTAACAAAACATCCATGTCCAATGCAATATACTAGTGGTCTTAATTTTTTCTTTGAAACAGAATTATAATAAGCTTTGTATATTGGGTATTCAAACCAATAGCCCATCTTGTTTGAGAAAAAGCATCGGCAATAGCAAAATCTCCTCCAATTCCTTCTAATTGTTCTATTCCATTACAATAGCTTGAAGCTTGTTGAAAAATATCAGTTTTAATATTCTTATTTTCTAATAAATGTTCTATATTATAAAATATTTCTTTTTGAGGTCTAGAATCTATATCATATACTCCGATATAACCATTTTTATTATTTTCAATAATGTATTGATATGCAAAATTCATTTGCCCAACTTTTCCTATAAACTCTCTTGGGGCTTTGAGCAATATTATTTTATCTTGTATTCCTAATTTATTAATTTTATTTTTGGCAATGTCATAAGTTGTATATTTAGGATTCTTTATATACTCATCATCTTCACGTTCAGTTGTAATAACAAAAACTTTTACTTTTTTCTTCATATTTAGTTAAATCATAAAAATAGTCAATTGATTCGACTATAATATTTTTGCTCTTTTAATACAGGCAAAATAATATAATAATTATTCTTTAATTTTATCTTTGAATTTTTAGCATTCTTTATATCTTTTATTGTTTTTAAACTCATAATTATCATTGTTAATCCACTAACAATATAATATGTACTTAACAAACCTAAAATAATATTACCTATTATTTCCACAATTTATCTCTCCTCTCTACAATAATCCAATTCACTTAATATCTTTTTAGTTAGTTATTTTTTCAATTGGCATTGCACCATTAACTCTAATTAATCTTGTATTACTTCTGCTTAACCATTGTTCCGTTTTTTCTTGGCCTATGTCTTCATTAGTATTTTCTTCATAATTCATTGCCCACTTTAAAAATCTTTTGAATTGAACATGCATATCTCCACCTTCAAGCATGCGTTCACCAAACATATTATATTCACGTGTTATTAATCTTTTTTTTTTCTTATATTTCTATCTGTTTCAACATAAACAAAACAATCAAAATATTTAGTAAGTTCATCACCCCATGGATAAAATATTCCACTTAAAACGATATTTTCATTTCTAGTAAATCTTGTCGTAATAATTCAATTCTATCTTTTATCTCTCTTTTTGGTAAAAGGTATATCAGACGGTTTTCAAAAATAATTGTCTGTATCTAAATGAATATATCCTAAAATTTTAGCTAAAGCTTTAGCTGTCGTTGTAGTTCCAGAGCCTGAAGCTCCTAAAACATGTATCTTAGCCATGATTATATACCTCCTTTATGTTACTTGATATAACATGATTTAAACTTAAATGAATATCTTCAATTATTCCATAATCTTTTTGAATCTATAATCAGTTTATAATCTGAAAATTTCAATACTTCTCCTTCAAAATTTCCAACAATTGAAACAACTGATGCTTTCCTCTCTTTTGCATATTTCGCTGCTTTAAGTAAATTCTTTGATTTTCCAGATGCACTTAATACAATCAACATATCAGAATTTACGATTTTATTCTTTAATTGTTCAAAATATATATCTTCATATGAAATATCATTTGCATATGCCGTAACAGTTGAGATATTATCACTCAAATTATATATATTCACTCTAGGTAATTCATTAAAATCTAATTTTTAGTAAAATCAACAACATAATGCGATGCTGTTGATGAACTACCTCCATTACCAATAATGTAAATATTTCCCCTATTTTTTATAGTATTTACAATTAGCTTTTTTCAATTCGCTCTATTTCATTGACATCAATAAATCAATACATCTTTTCAGTTCATTAAAATATTCTTTATACATTGCTCCTCCTAAATACTCCATTTTTTTATATCAAAATATATTTTTCTCTACAACTAAAAATATAGTATTAGAACATATTAGCTAATACTATATTTCTTATCATTTTTAATTTATATCAATCATAAAAAAATATATACTTCATATTAGTTAATTAGTTCAAAGAAGCTATCATCTTTTTTATATAACTTTTACACAATAATATCTTTAGTTTCCTATTTTTTTAGTTACTTATATATAACCTATTTTTATCATATACATTTTTTTATCTCTTTTTATATTTGACCATATTATAACACCTTTTTCCCTAATTTTCAAGACTTTAAGAAAGATATTGACTTGGAAAGTAGGACAATTACAATTTCTAAAACAATTACCAAAGATGAAGATGGTAAAGACTGTATTGGATTAGATACTAAAACTCCAACAGGCAGAAGAACTATTCATTTAAGCGATATTGCTCTAAAAAATATCTTAATGAATGTTTAGCTCATGTAAAAAAAAGAATAAGTTTAATTTACTATTCTACAATCCAGAGAACACTACTGGAGGATTTTATGCAGAAGGCACAATAAATTCAGCTATAAAAAGAATTGCGTTTAAATTAGACATTTATTTGTATGTTGATGTGGATGGAAAAACTAAAACTCAAGTTCACACCCATATGCTAAGAGGAACATTTGCGACAAGATGTGCTGAAGCTAAAATGCCACCAATTGTATTACAAAAGATATTAGGTCATGCAGACATTCAAATAACAAACAAATACTATATTGATGTTGACCGCCATTTCATTGATTCTGAAAATGTTAACTTTGTTAATTATATGAAAGAACACAACTTATTTAACGAATATTATTTAAAAGCTTAAAACAAAAAGACAAAATTGCAGCGAATTTATTAGAATTTTAAGGCTTATAAAGTGCTTAATTTTTCCTCAAATCCGCTCCGCAATTACAAAATGAATAGGATAAATGTTGGTAATTAGAGGAATGTAGCATTTTTGAGGATGTTTTCACCTCGACCATATATAGAAGAATTCTTAGGAGTTCTTCTTTTTTTTTGCATTTATGAGCAAATACTGACTATTACTGCATTACACACAATTTATTTAAACTTTTTCAGCCTTTCTAAAACTTCCATAAAATCTATAAAACTTTAAGTAAATGCAGTCAATTTTATAATTAATTGATTTTCTTCAATTTTGACTGCATATAAATTTATTTCAGATAATAAAAAATGAGGCACTATTTGTATCATTAATAAAACCATATAACAGACTAGGAATATCTGGTGTAGAAATATTAATTAGAAATCTTGGAAAAGAAGCTAATATAAAGTGCATCCTCATAAATTTAGAAGAACAATGGCAACTATGGCAATAGATAAAGGTATTCCCATAGAGCAAGTACAAAAATTATTAGGTCATATCAAAATCAATACTACAATGGAATATGCGATGGTAAACCAAAATAATGTAAAAAAATTCACATAGAAAATATATTAATTAAAATAAGCATTGGTTAAAATGATAAATTGCGAATTTTAAAAAAATTGACATAAAATAGAATTTGATATATAGTAATGTCAAAAATAATATGGTTATAATACATCAAGATTTTATACTAAATATACTGTATTAATTTTAATAAAATAGAGGAGGTATATTTCATGAGTTTAACGGTAGGTAAAATGCAAAAAGTACATAGAAGAAAAGTACAAAAAGAACTAAACCAGAAGAATTGAAAAAATACACAAAGGTATTTCTTAAAATTAATAGAGGAGGTAGGAGAGTTAGCAGAAGTAATAAGAAAAAATCAGAGAATGGAAGATGGCAATATTAAAGTACAACAATAGAAGAAGAATTATCAGATGTTTTATATTATGTTTTGATGATTGCAAATACATATGACATAAATCTAGAAAAAATGTTTTAGAATAAAAGAAGAGTTAAATAGTATAAGATACGGACATAAACTGAAAATAGATGATATACAAGAAGATGATAGTGAATGATAGATTTATTAATAAATATAAATGATAATTATAATATGAATATTAAAAATATTCGTAAATTAGGAATTACTACAATAAATGATATATTTGTTATTAATAGTAGTAGCAAAAAAATACATAGTAAAAAAATATACAATGTTGATGAAGAAAAACAAATTTATACTACCATTTTTTTGTATTTCAAGGTAGTCTTTTTTTGTGTATACTTTTTTTGGCTACTATTTTTGTTAAACTTTTTATAGTACTAATATTAGATAATAGAATTTTTTTTGTATAAAATTTCTAAAAAATGTGAAACAATATTTATAAGTATTTTAAAAAAAATATTTCACATTTTTTAAGTTTTATGTTATAATATAAATGTGAAACAAAAATCATAATTATATATTAAAAAAAGTTTCACATTTATAAAGGAGATGTGATCTTATGGAAGAAAAGTATGAAATTATGAATCTTCTTCAAAGTAAACAAACATTAACTAAAGGATTGAATGATTTGATATATGGCTCTGTTGAGATTAGAGAAAAAATTCTAATAAATATATATATGTACATTACAGAGAAGATGGAATATTACTTACAAAATATGTTGGAGAATATTCTGATAATTTATATAATTTAATATTGAATAATAGTATTAAAGCAAAAAAGAATTAAAAAAAAGAAATTAAGAAAATTGAAAAACAATTAAAACAATTTAATTATATTGATGAGGAACTTAGTCCACAAGTAGAAATAAATATAGATTTTGCTAAAAAGACATTTAGTAGATACTATTTATAAACAAGCGATTTTAGAAGGTATTGCAACAACTTTTGCAGATACAGAAAGTATTATAGAAGGTGGAAAAATTAATAATATGTCTTCAGAAGATGTTTTGAAAATTGTTAATTTGAAACATGCTTGGGAATTTATATTAAATAAAAATGTAATATTGTCAGACACAAATTTTCCATTATTATGCGAAATAAATAAATTTGTTCAAGAAGGATTTTACTATAGTGCAGGAAAAATTAGAACTGTTCCAGTAAGTATTGGTGGAACAAAATGGACTCCTGAATTGCCAATAGAAAGTATAATAAAAAAAAGAATTAGATGATATATTTAATAAAAAAATAAGTGATATAGATAAAGCTATTGAAATTCTATTATATATTATGAAAAAACAAATATTTATAGATGGAAATAAAAAGAACATCTATAATATTTGCAAATCATTATTTAATATCAAAGGGAAAAAGGAATTATTATAATTCCAGCAGAATTAACAGATGAATATAAAGATTTATTAATTAATTATTATGAGGGAAAAGATAAAACAAAAATTAAAAAGTTTTTAAAAGAAAAAATGTTTTATGAAAATATAGGAATTTATATATGCAGTCAAAGTGCAGTCACAAAGTTTCAATATATTGATATTACTGCACTTTGAAAAGATATAAGGGTAGTCACCTCGACCATGCGATAGCAATTTTGAGGAAACTCAATAAAATTGCAAAAGTCTGAAAGAGTATTAATCAAAGGAATTTGGTTAATACTCTTTTTCTATGCAGTTCTCAAAAAAAAAAAAAAAATTTAATAAAATAAAATATGATTTAAAAGGTCAAATTAGAAGTAATAGCAATATATAGATAAATTTGAAATAATACAAAAATATGAGCAAGAGAAATATATTAATATAATAATAAAATGCACGTAAATCACGTGCATTTTTTAAAGTTTATTCATCTGATCCTAAAGTAGTGTCATTATGAGTAACTACTTGTGTTACAGCAGCTGGGGTGTTTTCAGAATTTTCAACAGGAGAAACATCAACTTTTAATGTGTCAGCAAATTGTCTATTTGTTGTTAAATTTGTATCTAATTTTTGTCCTGGAACAATAACTGTAGCGGCTATTTTTCTAGATTTATTAAATTGAAGTCATAAATTGTTGTCGTCTTTCATCAGAAAATGCCCACAAATATTGATTCTCATCTTTTTTATTTTTTGCAAAGTGCAATTTTCTTGAAAGTGGATTATTGTTCCTATCACTGAAAAATGCTACTTTAGGATATATAGTAGATTCCATTCCATCAATAGTAGTAATATATGCAGAATTATACTTATCCCTGAACATTTTAAAATATAAGGAATATTATTAGCTTTATAAAATAGTTCTAATAGTTTACCACACTCTATTTCTCTATCTCCTAAAACTACACTTCTACAATTCAATGATCCGCTAGCTGGAGATAAATGTTTTTTCCATAAAAGTTAACATTCGAATTTGTTTATCTAAATCACTTGCTTTATCAATACCTAATTGAGTAGAAATATCTTTTATTTGAAACCTCTCAATTAAATATTCTTGAACTTTGTTTCTAGCTGATTCTATTTCTTCTTGTGTTACATCTAGTATAGATAATAAAGACCTATGTTGTTCTGAAATATCAGCAGAATTAAAAAGAACCTTCTAGGCTATTTATAGTCCCATTATACCATGTAGGATCTAGAAAAAAAATTAGTACCATTATTAGATGAACATGCATATGTAACTAGATGTTGGTCTTCAATTATTCCATCTTCATCAATAAAATAGACTTTTTTAGTAATAGCTTCTTCACCAGAAGTAAGTAGTAAATCTCTTAAAAACCTAGCCTGAGATGCACAAACACCTTTACCTAATAATGCTATATTAATTCCCGATTGACTTATAGCAGCTACAGTTTGTGACATAAAAAAATTACGCATATCTATGTTCTCGTACATTCCGTTAATTCTAATATATTCTAAGAAATTTAACATCTTTTTGTTTGCTAGGAAATGTTGAATTTCCCAGTGCTTTGGACACTCTAATCAGTTCTTCTTCATATTTAGCCATTAAATCATCTACATCAACATTATCAAAAAAAAATTTTTACTAGCAGTGGAAGATTCCATATATTGTAGTAATCTTTTTTTATTCCAGACATATCAGAAGCTCTTTTTGCTGTTTCTGTTTTTTATATGAAGAAATTTGGGCAACATGTTCTTCTATTTCTTTCCTTATTACTTGCTTTTTTGTTCATTATTCATATTAATTTACTCCCTCATATAGATTATAATATAAAATAAAAATTTCTTCAATTAATTATTGTTAAAAACCTTGAGGATTGATATAATTAATTATATTCTAAAGATTGAGGAGTTAAATATGTTGGATTACAATGAAATTTATATAATTTTAAATTCATACTCATATAACGAAAGAAGTTTGAATGTTTATGATAACAAGACTAATATGCAAATAACAAATATAAATGATATCTTAAAAATTAAATCAGCATTTTTTATAAATGAATACTACAAAAATGAGTGTTCAAAAATTGTTCAAAAAAGACCCGGTTCAAAAAAATAAAATTTAAAGAAGAATTTTATAAAGAATGTGTTTTGATAAACTATATTCTAGATTATTTATAGAGAAATTCGAATCAAATGAAAGCAGTTTTACAGATTCAGCTGATGAAGATTGGATTGAATTTTTATACAAACATAAAGATATTGGTACTGCATATATAAGATTCTTGTTAAGAAACAGTGGAAAAAGATTTAGAGAATATCCAATTTAAAAATGTCTATAATGAATCAGAGTTAAAAGTTCCAACTGTTATATATAAAAAAGTAAATTTTATAATTAATGAACCAATAAATAAGCAAAGTGGTTTTAAAGTTTTTTTAAGTAAGTTAAAAGCTTTCTTTTCGAATAGAAATAAAAGAAAACTCAAAATTAAATTAAAAAATAATTTATTTTGAACTTTTTGAGGATGTTGTTGTGTCACATCATTGACACAACAACCATATATCAATAACCTGTTTTTAAATTATTATTCTTCATTAAAACTTATTCCTTCCATTTTTTTTATTACCTCTCGCATTAATAATATTTTTTATATTTTGTAATGTTTTGAGACAGTTTCTCAATTACTGATTGTTCATAATTAGTAACATTATTAATATCTAATATATTCTTTTCTCTCATCTCCTGAAAGATAGTACCATTTTTTAGCTATATCTGATATTTCCTCCTTTCTTCTTTGTTCTTTTTCAGTAAGTTTTATTTTATTTTCAAAGTAATTATAAAAATCTAAAAATATTGTTTCCACTTCATCTTCTGTAACTTCATATATTTTTAATAGTTCTTCCTTTTCTGTTTCTTCAAAAACATTTGCTTTAAATGCTTCTGCTATTTCATAAAGCAATAATTTTCTTTTGTAAATTTTCAATTTCATCATAGCTCTTTATTATACACTCTTCTTCCTGATCAGTCACATAAAATGTATTCTTGAAGGCATCATATTCATCTTTCATATTTTCATCAGTTAATACACTATATAATTCGTGCATCCAATCATAATCCACGTTTGCTTCTTTAGAGTTTTTTCTTAATACATATTCTTCCAATGCATCATTTAAAGATATATTTTTTTTTTTCTCATATACGAAACTACTCTTTGACTATTGATGTTATTGTTTAATAATAAATGTTTTAATAATATTCCATACTTTTCATATATCCAACTTGATGGGATTTCTTGTCCCTTTTCCCTATAATGTTTAATTGCCTCTTCCATTGTTTTTCCATATGTATGAATTGAATAATATATACACGAAAAATTCAGTCCATTTTCAATACAATATTCAAGTAACGATTGTCCATTAGGTAATACTAATTTTTTATTTGACATTGGAGATTTTCTTGGTTTTTCAGTTTCTAACTTTTTTTTATGTCATCAATCTTCATTCCAGAATTCAACATATTTAACAATTCAGATTCTTTTATTCCTAAAACAATTGATAAATCTGACAAACTTAATTCTGTATTTCTGATTGTAACTTTTTGATTTCTACTCCTCTGGATTTTTTGCCATATAAACTGCTTTATCAATATTTACCATATTTTTTTTGTAATACCTACGCAATGTAGTTTCTGCTACTCCTTCATCTTTAGCTATTGTTCTTAAGAACTTTAATTCGCCTTTATATTCGATTCTACCACTTTCATACTCATCCTTTTTTTGGTAATATTATTTTATTGCCTCATAGATATCTCCTGTTTGTTCATAATATCTTTTTAATGTGTCTCCTGTTGTTCCCACTCTTTGAGCAATAGTTCTCATAGCTAGCATTTCACCATTATATTCAATCTTTTTGTTTCTTCTAATTTTCTTCTTATTTCTTTGCATTTATTTACAGCTAAATAAATATCTTTATACTCATCATAATATTTTCTTAATGAGCTTGCTCCTATTCCTTCTCTTTGAGCAATAGCATAAATTGCCAGCATTTCACCATTATATTCAATCTTTGTTTCTTCTAATTTTCTTCTTATTTCTTTGCATTTATTTACAGCTAAATAAATATCTTTATACTTATCATAATATTTTCTTAATGTGACTCTTTCTATTCCTTCTATTCGAGCAATAGCATAAATTGCCAGCCTTTTACCATAGAATTCAATTTGATCATCTAACATATTGAACCCTCCTTAAGTTCAAACAATTCCATTTTAATTATATCATTAGTTTTTATTTTCAATTTCTTTATTTAACTTGTGTGTTAAAATCTTTTTGTCTAATTATATTTCCTATATATATTACTATAGCAACAATTACATATGAAATTAATATGTCCTTAATCTCTAGTTCATAAATATATGCAGATGTTCTTATCTTTGTCATATTAAAAATTTGTACGTGATTATTTATGTATGCTTCATATCCTAAATTCGTGAAAAGTACCAAACCAAATACAATTAAAAGTGAAACAATTAGTTCGATAATTAATTGTTTACCTTTTGCTCTCTTTGTATAGAAATTATATAAATTATAGCACCTGTTGATACTCCTATTAAAATTGATAATGTGTATACTTTTTATAATTCTATTTGTAAAAATAATTTGCTATTTGCATAAGGTGCATCATTTCTGCAGGGTATTTTTCTCCAAATAATGCTCTTTCTTCTTTATACTTTTCTTCTAATTGCTTAACATTATCTTGATTGTTTTCGCCAATTTCAATTAAATATTTTGAATTCCTATTTATACTAAGTATTTTTTTTCCGTTTCTAACCATTGAGGTACTGTATCCACTAATAATACAGTATTTCCAACAAATATCGAAACTATAGTTGTACATAAAATTGTTAATAATAACTTTTTAATGAAATTTTTTTTCTTTCTTGTTTTTCCATTCTACATCCTCCTCTCTTTTTAAAAATCTCATAATTTCCGTTGTTCTTCTCTTTGAGACATCTTCCTCTGTTCCGTCTTTGAATTTAACTTTAATTTTTCCAACAATGCTAGTATTAAAGCACTTTACATGATTTATGTTTATAATTGCAGAATTTGATATTCTAACAAATTCTTTTGTAGGTAGAACTTCTTCAAGATAATACAATCTTTCTTTTTATTTTATAGATACCATCTTTTGTTTTTGCAAAAATTGTTTTTTTCTTCACCAAAAAATAATATTATATCTGACACATTAATTATAAAAAATATCATTGTCTTGCATTGCTACAATTTGTTGTATAGATTTTAAAGATTTAGATAATAATTCGTTTTCTAGTGTTTGAACAATTTCATTTCTTTCCGGCGCATTTATGCAAATTTCAATATCTTGAAATTCACTTGATATATTTGTACGTACTTTAATATTCATTTTCTGCCTCCTTGATATTATTATAACAAAATTTGATTTTATTGAATATACTTTTACATGTTTTGCTGATAGATGTAACTATTTTTTAGATAGCTGACCAAAAACGCTGAAATTTTGGTGCATTATAAAATATATTTTGTTGAAATTCTTATTTAGCAAGGAAGTATTTTTGATTTTGTATTCGTGTAAAATATATCTAACTTGCTCATTGCCCTCGTAATAGCAACATATAATAGCTTAATATCTAATGAATTATTACGATATCTTTCATTATTGGCATTTGCAATTATTACACAGTCAAATTCCAGTCCTTTTGCTAGATATGACGGAACAACTGATATTCCTGCATTATATTTTTGAGTCTTTTCCCTGTATCAATTTTACATCCTCTCTTATCTTACTTATCTGTTTTTCAATTTCTTTACACTCTTTTATGTCTTTTCCTATTATGGCAATTGATTTATAACCGTTTTTTTTGTGTTCCATTATTCTTTCATTAATATTCTTTATTAGTGAGCCTTCTTCTATATGCTTGCAATAAACGGAGTTTTTCCTGTCTATGACTGGCTCTCCCAAAACAATAAATTCTTTTTCGTAATCTGGAAGATTATTAATAACTTTGTTTGCAATTTTCATAATTTCTTTTTTGTAGTTCTAGAAGTTTTTTTCAATGTAGTATATGTAACAGTTACGTCTTTAAATTCAACATCTATAAATCTTTTCCAATTTTTCAATTCCTCTGTAAAAATGTACCCCCTGAGCTATATCTCCCAAAATTGTCATAGAATTGCTTTTTTAAAATACTTTTTAGCACGTCAAATTGAAACTCCCCATAATCCTGAGCTTCGTCTATTACAACATGCTTTATTTGGCATTTGTCCTTTATACCAAATGTTTTATATTGAATATACATGAGTGGAGCTAAATCTTCAAATGCAAACTCGTTGTTTTTTATATTTACTAATGTAGTATCTTTTAAATATTGTGATACATCATCTGCATTGTCGTTGAAAGTATATTGCATAAAATAATTTTCTAAAAAGTCCTTATAATACTCTATACAATCTTTATTTTGTACTTTATTCAAATACTCTTTTTATGATTTTCATATACTTTTTTTTCAACCATTTCTATTTCTTTAGCATATTGTTCGAATACTTGTATACGCTTTTCTCCCTGTAGATTTTCTATAGCTCTGGTTCTTTGATTTTTTAAATTCTCTATAATTTCTTTAGATTTTTTTTTCTAAATTCTGTTGCCAAATGTTTTTTTCTATCTCATTTATTCGGTTTTTAAAATTATAATTACTATATGTTTTTAAAAACAATTCATTAATGTCCTTATAGTTCATAATGTTATATCCGTTATATTCAAAGTTTTCTTTTTGGTATATATTTTTGTTCAACTTCTTTTTAAGTATCTGTCAATATATATTTTAAATTCAATTGATGACTTAAACTTTGATTCTTTTAGCACAATATCTATTTTTTTCTTTATATTTTCCGTCTATCATATTATCTACTATCTGCACTAGTTTTTCATTGCTGTCCGGAATTTTTAATTTTTTTCCCTATTACGTCATATGCAAAATCCTCAAAAGTATATTGTTTAACATCATTTACCCCTAAATCTGGTAGGATACTAGAAATATAGTCTAAAAAAAACCTATTTGGTGCAATTATCATAAATTCTTCTGGTTTAAATTCCTTTTTCATAATTGTATATTAAATATGCTATTCTATGAAGTGCAATAGTCGTTTTTCCGACTACCCGCAACGCCTTGAACAATTAATGGTTTATTTATTGGTGCCCTGATAATTTTGTTCTGTTCATCTTGTATAGTAGCAACAATATTTTTTCAACCTATCATCTGCTTTTTTCCTCAAGTGCATTTTCTAATAATACATCATTACCCGTAACATCTATATCAACATACTTCTTAAGTTTTCTTTCTTCTATTATAAATTGTCTTTAAAAAATATTTCTCCAAATATTTCTTCATCCAATACCTTATAACTTGCTTTTCCTATTCTTCCTTCATAATACAAATTTGCAATTGGCGCTCTCCAATCAACTACAATTGGTTCCAATGTTTTACTATCTATTATTGATATTTTACCTATGTAGAAACTTTCTTTTTTTCTATTGTTCTCTTTATAGTCCATTCTTGCGAAGTAAGGCTTTGTCCTTATCTTTTTTATATCATTTATTTTTTTAGCATACATTTGCATTACAAATCCTTTTGCTATATCATTTACATTATATGAGGTTGATAATCTACTTTCCATTTGTTTTTTCTTCCTCGTCAATTCTACATATTGTCTCTGCCAACTTTTTTTTTTCTTCTGCAATAAATATATCTTTATCCATTTTCAACCTCCCCAAATTTTTTTTTCTTTTTTCAATTTATTATAATATAATATAATGTTTTTATCAATTGAATTTATATAGAACAAAAACGGAGATTTTATAATTTTATAATCTCCGTTTTCGTCTATTTTCTATTTTGAAAATTCTTTTTCTATCTCTGCTAACTTTTCGTCAGCATCTTCTGCGCTTTCTCCTTTTACACCTATGTAGAATTTAATTTTTGGTTCTGTTCCAGATGGTCTTACAGCACACCATGCATTGTCGTTTAAATAATAATATAGCACATTTGATTTAGACATTCCTGTTGAAGTTTCTTCTCCTGTTTGATTATTTTTTTTATTTTGCCTGTTAAGTAAATCTCCCACAGATAATACATTGTATTTTCCCAATTTTTGGCGGATTATTTCTCATATCTTCCATCATTAATTTTATTTTTTCAGCGCCTTCTATTCCCTTATGAACTATTGAAAAATTCTTCTCCTTATAATATCCATATTTTTTTTTTTATACATATCATTCATTTGATCCCATAAAGTTTTATTTTGCTCTTTATAATATGCAGTCATCTCACTTAACATCATTACAGCAACTATTCCGTCTTTATCTCTTGCATGTGTTCCTATTATGCAACCATAACTTTCTTCATATGAGAATAAACAATTATAGCTGTTATTATTTTCCTCAAATCCTCTAATTATTTTAGCTATATTTTTAAATCCTGTTAATGTTTCAAACATTTTAACCCCATAATGTTCACAAATTGCATCAGTTAAATTTGATGAAACGATTGTCTTGATAACAGCACTATTTACCTTTAATTCTCCTCTACTTTTTTTTCTGTGATAAAATATATTCTGCTATTAAGTTTCCAGTCATATTTCCTGTAAATTGTATATATTCATTAGTTTTTACATCTTTTTACGTAAACTCCTAATCTATCTGCATCTGGATCATTTGCCATTACTATGTCTGCATCAACCTCTTTTGCAAGCTCCAATGCTAATTTAAATGCTTTTCCTTCTTCTGGATTTGGGTAATCAACCGTTGGGAAGTTTCCATCTGGCTCTTCCTGCTCTTTTACAATATATACATTTTCAAATCCTATTTCTTTAAGTACTCTTTTTTACTAACATTCCACCTGTGCCATGTAATGGTGTATATACTATTTTTATTTCTTTTTTGCATTTTTTCTATTATATCTTTATTTATAACTAATTTTTTAATTCTTCAATATATCTATCATCTATTTCTTTTCCTATTATATTATATAATCCTTTTTCCTCTGCCTCTTCTTTTTTTATTGTTTTAATAGTTGATAAATCTGTTATACTGTTTACTTCTTGTATTATTTCTGCATCTATAGGTTCTACTATTTGTGCTCCATCATCCCAATATACTTTATATCCATTATATTCTGGTGGATTATGGCTTGCTGTTATAACTATTCCTGCAATACAGCCCAACTCTCTTACGGCAAAAAGACAATTCAGGCGTTGGTCTTAATGATTCAAATTTATATGTTTTTATTCCATTTGCATTCAAGCAAAGTGCTGTTTCTTCGCTAAATTCATCTGACATTCTTCTAGAATCATATGCTATTGCAACCCCTTTTTTTCTTGTCCGCCTTTTTTTATTATATAATTTGCTAATCCTTGTGTTGCTTTTTGTAACAGTGTACTTATTCATTCTATTAGTACCCATTCCTATAATTCCTCTTAAGCCTGCTGTTCCAAATTCTAAGTCTTTATAAAATCTTTTTTTTTTATTTCTTCATCATTTCCTGCTATTGCTTTTAGTTCCTTTTTTGCTTCTTCATCTATAACCGAATCATTTATCCAGTTATTATATTTTTTGCATATATTCTTCCATTTATATAATATCTCCCTTTCTTAATGTTTTGCAAAATAATCCATATATAATTTTCTTGCTGTTTCTGGGCTATCAACACCCTCTGCATTTTTTACAGGTGCAAATTCTTCTTCTCTTTTCACTCTCATAACTAGCATTTCTGGAATAGATGAAAATGCATCAAATATGAATGCTTCAAATTTATATGCGTTTGGCTCTGTTGGATTTATAACATTGCCTTTTTCATCCATATAGCTTGCTTTTTTAAATGCAACATGATAAGGTAATTTGTCTTTGGCTAATTCCTCTAAAATTTTTATATTAAATTGATTACAAAGAATATGAGATTCCCCAAATAGCAACTCTCCATTCTTGTCAACTGCTTCTGCTAGCTCATTAGATATTTCTGAGTATTCTATAACACTTGGTTTACCATCCTTTTTTAAAAAAACACCTACTTTTTCGTGTGCATTTGCTTTAACAACACTTTTACCTGCAGCTAAATACTTTTTTTTTTCTCTACCGAAAGACCTATTAATACAGGATCTACCATTTTTACTAAAACATTGTCCACGCCACCTATAAATACCCATTCTATACCTTTATTTTGCATCTCAAATATAATACCATTTTTTTCTCATTGCTTCAAAAATAGCTCCATGTCCTGCTCCTGCTTGTTTTATTAAGCCATTTTCATTTAATAAGATTTTGCCTTTCTTGTCTACAATTGGCATTTTTCCTTGTATAAAAAAATTTTATAGCTTCTTTTGGATAGTCAAAGTAGTTATTTTCTTCAAAAAATTTAACTGTTTCATCATTATTTTCGTCGCTTGTCATTATATACCATGGAACTACAACATCATATTGTTTTTTAGCTAATTTTAGAGTGTCACATAATATCTCAAAAATTGATTTGTGTGATTCCAATCCTAGGTCAAACGTTCCTTTTGGTCCATTGTGTCCTAATCTAGTTCCCTGTCCTCCTGCCATTGTTACAGCTGCCCTGCAAGTTTCCCTTTTTTTATTTCTTGAATTCCTATTTCAGAATACTTCCTTAACTCTTCATCAGAAAGCTTTGCCTTTTCGACATGATCTATTGGCTCAATTTTACAATTTTCAAATTCAACCTTATGTTTTGTTTGTTCATATAATTCTGCAATCTCTCCAAAGTCTATTGTTAATATATCATTTAGTAGAACATTCTTATTTTCTTCTGATAGATTTTCATAATTTTCTAATAAATGCTCTTGACCATATTTTTTTAGAATTTCCTTTGTTGCCAAAAGTTTTTTTCTTCCATATAATTTCACTTTCCTTTCATTTTTTTCTTTTCATATTTTATATCATAAAAAAATATTCGTCAATTATATTTAGTAAGATATTATACTATGCTTTCTTCGCTTTTGTTTTTCCGTAGTCTTCAAACACTTCTTGTATTTCCTTTTCTCCAGATGTATTTATCATTTTATCATGTGAATCTAATATTGCTGTTATATTATAATTTAAACTCTGTTATTTCATAACAATTTATTATTTTAATTTCATTTTGTATTCTATTTTTTTGCAACCATTTTTCTATATATTTATTTACCATATCCATATAATTTTTTTTTCCATTTACCAATATTATGTAGTTTTCCTTTGTTTTTGCTATTATATTTAATTTGTTACTAATACTAGTATATTTTCTTGCCATACTTTGTTTCCAATCTATTCCTAATATTTTCTCTTCATTTTTTAAATTTAATTTTTTTTATTAATAATTTTATATTCTCTTCTATACCTTTTTCTAATATTGTAATTATTTTATAATTATTATTTATCTCTTTACTTATATAAGGAAGAACCATTGTTGTTAAATGCCACTCGTTTATGCAAAACCCACACAATTTTTTAATATTGCTCATATTATTTTCATTCCCTTCAAGCTAATTTACTGTTGTTTATTGTTAATGTCTTTTGGTAAATTTTACCATTTATAGTGTTTATAGTCAATGCGTTTTTTCCAATAATCGTGTACTTTATTTCGACATATATTTTTTTTTTGGTATTTATGTATATTTTTTTTAAAATAAAGTTAATAATTTTACTATACATACTATTATTTCAAATGGAGGTTGAATATGAAAGAATTATTTAATATTTCTAATTTAAAAAAAAATTTTTGGTATTAATTATTTTATTTAGTATATATGTGTTTATTTGTGCATTTTCATATGTTAATGCTGTATCAGCCAATATATCTAATAGTGTATTTAGATTACATGTTATTGCTAATAGTGATTCAGCAGAAGATCAAAATTTAAAATATTTAGTTAGAGATGCACTTATAGATTATATGAATTCTGTATCTAAGAATTCTAATTCTAAAGATGAAGCAATTTCTATAGCTTACCAGCATAAATCAGATTTTTATAAAATAGCAAAAAAGTAATTAATGACAATGGATATGACTATAATGTAAATATTAGCATTGGAAATTTTACCTTTCCGACCAAAAACTATGGAGATATTTCTTTACCTGCAGGTTATTATGATGCATTAAAAGTCGAAATAGGAAATGCCAGCGGACAAAACTGGTGGTGCGTAATGTTCCCTCCTCTTTGCTTTGTCGATATAAGTACAGGCATAGTGCCAGAGGATTCAAAAGAGACGATTAAAGATAGTTTGCACACTGAAGAATATAATTTAATAAATAATGCCCAGACAGCTGATGTAAAGTTTAAGTTTAAATTATTAGAATTTTTTCAAAATATTAAATTAGCTAACAATTAGACTTTTTTTATTACTGTTTAATATGTTTCAATATTTGTAGATAATATAATTCTAAAAAAACAATTGTCTGGTAACTATTATTCTTTTTTAAATTAAGTTAGTATCTTGTAAAAAATTTTCTTTTTATGTTATATATATAGATAGAGTTTTTACTCTATCTTTTTATTGTATAAATATTGGAGGGAATACATTGGATAAGTTCGTTATAAAAGGGGCACACGCCTAAAAGGAGAAGTTACAATAAGTGGTGCCAAAAATGCTGCTGTTGCAATATTGCCAGCTACTTTATTAATTAATGGTGTTTGTACTATTGACAATCTACCAAATATAAGTGATGTTAAAATATTTTGTGAAATTTTAACAAAACTTGGTGCTAAAATAACATGGAATACACCAAATGAGATTACTATAGATACCAGAAATATTGATTGTACAAATGCACCATTAGAAATGACAAGTAAGTTTAGAGCCTCTTATTATCTATTAGGTGCTTTGCTTGGAAGATGTGGATAGTGCTGAAGTAGGAATTCCTGGTGGCTGTAATTTGGGAGCAAGACCTATAGATCAACATATAAAAGGATTTGAAGCATTAGGAGCTAAGGTAGATGTAGGACAAGGTAAGATATCAGCTAAGGTAAAAAAAAAATTAGTTGCAAATTCAATTTACATGGATATTGTATCTGTTGGTGCTACAATTAATGTAATGTTAGCAAGTGTTTTAGCTGAAGGTACAACTACTATTGATAATGCTGCTAAAGAGCCTCACATTGTTGACGTTGCTAACTTTTTAAATTCTATGGGAGCAGACATCCGTGGTGCCGGAACAGACGTTATAAAAATAAATGGTGTAAAAAGAGTTGTCTAAGGAGGGCACATATTCAGTTGTTCCTGATCAAATTGAAACTGGAACATTTATGCTTGCCGCTGTGGCTTCCAAAGGAGATATATTAATAAAAAACTGTATTCCAGAGCATTTGGATTGTGTTACTGCTAAAATATTAGAAATAGGTGGAATTGTTGAAGATTTAGGAGATTCTATAAGAGTTGCTTGTAACAAAAGGCCAAACAGAGCTACTGTAAAAAACTTTACCATACCCTGGTTTTCCTACAGATTTACAGCCACAAATGGGTGTTGTTCTTTCTATTGCTGAAGGCAATAGCACTATAAATGAAAGCATTTGGGATTCTAGATTTCAATATACAAATGAATTAAATAAAATGGGAGCCCAAAGATTACGGCTCAAGGTAAATCAGCTTTTTTGAAGGTGTTAAGGAATTGTCTGGTTCTCCTGTGTACGCTACAGATTTAAGAGCAGGCTCAGCCTTGATAATGGCTGGAATTATCGCCAAAGGAGAAACTCAAGTATATAATATAGAGCATATTGACAGAGGTTATGAAAATATTGAGCAAAAGTTTAGAAATTTGGGAGCAAACATAAAAAGAGTTACAGAATAGTATAGCAAAAAGGAAGAATATATATGTTTAAATTTTGTAGTTTGTATAGTGGCAGTACAGGAAATAGTTTATTTGTAGAAACGCCTAATACAAAAATTTTAATAGATGCTGGAGAAAGTGCAAAAAAAAAATTGTTTCTGCACTTTCTAATATTTGTGTTGATATTGAAAATATTGACGCTATTTTAGTTACACATGAGCATTCCGATCATGTAAAAGGTCTTGGCACACTTTCAAAAAAGTATAACATCCCAGTTTATGCAAACCAATGGCACTTGGCAAGCAATGCCTGTTCAAAGTTCTAAAATAGAAAATAGTAATAAAAGATTGTTTAATTCTAACAAATTATTTTCAGTTGGAGAATTAAAAATTTTTCCTTTTTCAATTCCTCATGACGCTGCAGAACCTTGTGGATTTAATATTTATTATAACAATAACAAAATTAGTATTGCTACAGATTTGGGGCATATTGATTCCAATATAATTAGTAAATTAGAAAATAGTTCTTTTATATTATTAGAATCAAATTACGATCCAGAAATATTAAAATGTTCATCATATCCTTACAATTTAAAGCAGAGAATATCTGGTCCATATGGCCATTTATCTAATATCTTGGCTGGCCAAGCCATATCATATTTAGCACAAAACGGCTTAAAAAAGTGTAATGCTTGGTCATTTAAGTAAGGAAAATAATTTTCCTGAACTTGCATATAAAACTGTAATGAATGAATTAATTGAAAGTAACAAGGATTTTGACTATTCTTCTTTTTTTAATTTGAGTATAGCTAAAAGATATGAACCTAGCCCCATTATTAAATTAGCTTAATATATAATATATATTGTAGAGGAAACAAAGAGAAATAATAATTTATTCGGGGGCAAAATTTTTTATTTTATAAAGTCTCTAATACGGTTTTGGAAATGGCATACCAAATAGAAATTATTTCCTCTACAAGCTTAAAAACAAATTAATTGATTTTTTTTTAATACTATTTTGGATAAAAAATTTACAATTACTTTTTTTTGATTAAAAAATATATTGATAAAAATAATATGAATTTAAATAACATTTTTTATGTTCCTTCTAAATACGTTTTTACATATATATATATTACTATTTATTTTACGTAATGTCAATTAAAATTTCACGACAAAATTTGCCAAATTATTACAGATGAAATTATTCCAACTAAATCTGCCATTAATGCCGCAAATAATACAAACCTTGTTTTCTTTATTCCAACACAACTTGTATATACTGCTATCGTATATAAAGTCGTTTCTGTAGACCCCATTATCGTAGAAGTTATTAATCCTATTGTCGTATCAACCCCATATTTTTGCATGATATCTACTGCTACTGCCATAGAAGCACTGCCCGAAATCGGTCTTAACATCGCTAGTGGTAAGACTTGACTTGGTATTTTCAATAAACTTGTTACTGGAGAAATAATATTAATAATTAAATCTATTATGCCAGAATTTCTTAATGCTCCTACTGCCAAAAAAAAATTCCTATTAACGTTGGAAAAAGTCTAAAAACTATTTCTATTCCTTCTTTTGCGCCATCTATAAAAGTATCGTAAACTTTAACCTTTTGTATTACACCATACATAATTATTATTAATATTACTGTTGGTATAGCTGCAGAAGATATGTAATTTATTATTTGCATTCTCTTCTTCCTTTCCATACTATCTTTTTATTTTCCCAATCTAATTAGTACTTTTGCTGTAATAATTGATGCAAGTGCCGCAGTTATAAAGTTGCAATCCACACTGGAAAAATTATCTGAGTTGACATAGAAGAATTTAGTGAGTTTCTTATAGCAATTACATTTGTTGGTATAAGCTGAATTGAAGCTGTATTTATCAAAATAAACATTAACATTGAGTTTGATAAAATCATTTTGTTTTTATTATCTTTTTTGCAATGTTTTCATTGCTTTAATTCCTAATGGTGTAGCCGCATTTCCTAATCCTAAAATGTTTGCTATCATATTCATAGAAATTTCCTCTTTTGCCTGTTCATTTTTTTTTTAATTCTGGAAATAAAAAAATTAATTAACGGCCTAAAAAAAAAAATAGTTAATTTTCTAATTAATGTAGTTCTTTTAGCAATCTCCATTATTCCATTCCACAAACACATAGTTCCTAAAAAAGTAAGACATAAATTAACAACTTCTGTTAATGATGTAAAGATTCCATTACTAACATTTTCTATATTTCCAAAAAAAAGCATATATAAAAGATATAATAATAATAAATAAAGGCCAGATTATATTTAACATATTGCTCCTTTTGATTTTTTTTATATATGTATTCATATATTTATAACTATATTACCTAAAAAATAAAAGATATTGTCATCTTTTTATTTCAAAGTAATTTTATTATATTAGCATAGAGTAGAAATTTATATAAGGCATTAAACTATAAATATTAAGGAGGTGTTTTAAGTATCTACAATAGTAGAAATTTATATAAGGTATTAAACAATCTATGGGAACAGAAGATACAATAATCTACAATAGTAGAAATTTATATAAGGTATTAAACAGGCATATTCCAACAACTACTATACTATCTACAATAGTAGAAATTTATATAAGGTATTAAACATTGAACGCTCTTCTGATGTTTCAAGATCTACAATAGTAGAAATTTATATAAGGTATTAAACACAACATACATAGGAGATACAGAATTATCTACAATAGTAGAAATTTATATAAGGTATTAAACAAGATTACTCTGTAGTTATCTACGTTATCTACAATAGTAGAAATTTATATAAGGTATTAAACCTCAGAAACGCCGGACATAAGTCCATGATCTACAATAGTAGAAATTTATATAAGGTATTAAACTGAAAATTCTGTTGAGACTGAACGTTGATCTACAATAGTAGAAATTTATATAAGGTATTAAACCCTAGAACTTCCGAAGTAAGCTTAAGATCTACAATAGTAGAAATTTATATAAGGTATTAAACGGTGTGGCAAGACTTATAGTGCTGTATCTACAATAGTAGAAATTTATATAAGGTATTAAACTTAACAGTAAGTGTACAAAAATATTATCTACAATAGTAGAAATTTATATAAGGTATTAAACTTACTGTTATAATAATCTAATCGTACATCTACAATAGTAGAAATTTATATAAGGTATTAAACATCAGAAACACCAGACATAAGTCCGTATCTACAATAGTAGAAATTTATATAAGGTATTAAACTAACAGTAATTACAAGAAATCACTGGATCTACAATAGTAGAAATTTATATAAGGTATTAAACCCTTCTATTATTTATTTATATCATATATCTACAATAGTAGAAATTTATATAAGGTATTAAACTTACTGTTATAATAATCTAATCGTACATCTACAATAGTAGAAATTTATATAAGGGATTAAACATCAGAAACAACAGACATAAGTCCGTATCTACAATAGTAGAAATTTATATAAGGTATTAAACTAACAGTAATTACAAGAAATCACTGGATCTACAATAGTAGAAATTTATATAAGGTATTAAACTTGTTTCAACTGCTCAAAACTGGTCTATCTACAATAGTAGAAATTTATATAAGGTATTAAACCGATAAAAGCACTATTTTTAGGCATTAATCTACAATAGTAGAAATTTATATAAGGTATTAAACCCCTTACATCATTATACATATATTAAATAGTTCATTTTTGCATATAAATTTTAACTTTTTATTGCATTTTTCTATCATTTTAAATACCTCATTTAGCTAAATTTCTAAATTAAGACTCCAGTTTGTAGTCTTAATTTATTAGAATTATATCATCTTCTTCATTTTTTGGAAAGCCCCATTTTGTAATTTTACAGTTTTCACTTGTCTCTATTAGCATTACACTATCGCCTTGTCCAAATTTCTGTTCAAACATATTTGTTATTTCGCACATAATATTTTTTCAATACATTTTTACTGTTGGTTATCTCAAAAACAGAATATTGTAATCTATAACCATATTTTTTTTTATATATTTTGCAAATTTTGTTCTTAATTTATCATTCTGTATATCATAACTTATCAGAATCATTTAATAACACCACCTTTGGGAATTCTTCAATACTTTTTTTTTCTTTCATCGTCCATCTATAATACTGTTGAATATATTTAAATATCTCTCTTTTTTTGTATTCGTTTATTCCTTCTAACATTAGTAACATAAAGTTTGTTCCATCTTTCCAGTCTATATGGTACTGTTCATTACATCTACGGTATATTTATAGTTGTCTAATTGCCTAAGATTCATACATTTTCTTATTTTATGGTCTATAATTGGCCTAAACGGTTCTATTATGTCGCAAACTAGTGACTTTCTTTTATAAAACTCTTTGTGCAGATTTCCTTTATATACGTCAAATCCATAAATATTTAATATTGCTTCTATATAATTAAATAGTATTGTATAACCTATGTCCATCAGTAAGTTGATTTTATCTCTTTTTTACTCTTGGTTGCCTTCCTTTCCACTCAAATTCTTTAAATAATCTGTTAAAATATACCTTAGCTGCTACTCCTTCAATTCCCATAATTTCATAATTGTCCGGTTTACTTTTTTACCAATTTGTCTATTTGGATGTCTAAATTCAGAATGCCATCAATATTGTCTTGTCTCTGAGTCTTTTTTTAAAATGTCCCTTTGATTTCTTATTTTGTTAATTATTATTGCCTTTGCAATTTCATTTGATTTTTGAGTCATATATTGCTTTTTTTCTTAAAAGGGTATTTCCTTCCATCATATAGTTAATTGTTGCATACACTTTAAATGTCGTAGAGAATAGGACTATTGAGAACCCAAACTTTTTTACTTTTCTCTACTATTCCTGTTGTTATTGTAAAACCTCCAACAATAAATACTGCAAAAAGCTTATAACATGTTAGTTGAAATTTTATTTTACCATCTATATCAGTAATAATTATATTATCATTTTTAAATGATATTTTATCTCCTCGTTGTGGCATAACTATTACTATCTTTTTTTCAATAAAATCTGGCTCTGTTAACATATTAAACTCCTATCACATGCGGGTTCGTATATACACCTCTTACATTTTTCTATATTTTTTTTGTTTAAAGTCTTCTATATCAAATTCGTGAATATCTTTTATTAGTTTTTCAAATTTTATATTCATTTCTAGATCTTCTTTTGGAAGCTTCACATTATATTTTTTATTATCACTTACGCTATATAAACTCAATTTTCTTATTTTCATAACCCATTTCAATTAGTCCATAATATTGAGCATATATTTGAAAAAACATAACCATCATATATTTGAACAATTTTATTTTTTTCTCTCTACAAGTTCTCCTTTACCAATATCAAAAATATCAATTTTTCCTTCGATCCCATATTTTTGTGAATATATATCTATACCTTGTAAAATATTTTTTCTTGATGAATATGTTTTATTGTCAATGGCCTTATGAGCATTTGTTCCATTGATTTGATCTTCAGATTGATATAGTGTTTTATTTAGTTTTCCATATAGTTTATGAAAATATATAGAGATAGGACAAAATATAAAATCATTTAAATACGATATTAGAATAGTTTCTTCCACTACACACCTCTATTCTGTATATAGTTTAGCCATTCTTTTTCAGTAATGTCATACTTAATCTTATTTAATTTATCGTCATCTGTTCTTTTCATCTGTTCAATAAGCATTAGTCCCTTTCTAGCGATATTATATGCACCATTTGCATCTGCATCTTCTGGTAGTCCTTTTATTTTTGCTTTTGTATCAAAGAATATTCCTTCATTATTTCTTACAGGAGAGATCAAATTGTCCTCTTCTTGTCCTGTTATACTATTACGCATTTGAACCATTAGTTTAAATAATTGTAAAAATCCTAAACTGTTCTCTCCTCCTTTAAAGAATTCTATATCTGCTTTTTTTCAATAATTTCATTCTTTATATTGTTTAAGTCTATCTTATATTTTTCAAATAATTTTATAAATTCATCTGTTAATTGAATTTTATCGTCCACCCATATTTCTTTGTTGTTTTTATGTGTATATACTCTTTCTCCATAGCTACATAATGTCCATTTATTTTTTGTATCATTAAGTCTATCTGAAAACTTGCTATAATCAATGTCAAATTCAAATAATTCCTCGTCTAGATTATATCTGATATTATCCATCCTATTTACAAATTCTCTAGACTTTTCGAGGTTTTCATATTTTATATAAAATCTATTAATAATAAATCCCGTGGTAGGATCAATTTTACTTGTACACCAAGCTGGTATATAATATAAAATTCCGCTTTGTTTTCCTAGTTTGGTAAACGACTCAAATTTATTTGTTAATTGATATGCATTTAGAATTCCACCTTCTTCTAGCTTTGGTACATCTTTAAAGACCACATAATTTAATTTATTAATAAACATTTGCTCAAATTTTTGGTATATCTGCTTTTCCACCTTTATTCTAGAATTTTTAAATCCTTTATTTAAATCTTCTATTACTATTATTGCGTTGTATTTTTCTCATTAATTCACAAAGTATATGTATTATTTGACTCATATATCCTTCTTTGAGTTCCTTAATATTCTCTATATTTTTCCAATCTTCTCTAGCTTGCTCTCTTTTTGTTCTCTTTTTCATTTAGCAATCTATGATAGTTTGTTGAATATTGTATTCCTTGATATTCATTGTATATTTCATTTAACGATTTTTGATATACAATCTTTTCATCTTTATCAATTACACATACATATAGAAGATTTCTTTTTCTCCTCTATCTATTCCTATGACATGAATATCATCATTATATTTTAAATATTTATTAACTATTTGGTTTATATTAAGTATTTTTTCACTCTTAAAATTCATAGTAATTGGGACATGAAATTGAAATTTATCAACAGTATATCTTTTTGTCTTTTATTAAATTATATTTAAATAAACTTGTAATTTTTCCGGCTTTTATCGTATTCTCGTTTTTATTTGCTACTGGTATATTAGCTGGGTGTGTTATTTTTTTTCATCTATACTCTTTTTTTCTATAAAAAATCTCAGCATTTCCATTTAATTTATATATTGTGTCCTTAATATTTTCAGGATCGAATACAGCTTTCCAATACATTGTATGTAGATTTTGTTTTCCTTTTGAATATTCAGAAAAATCCTTATTATAAATTTGAAATAAATACAGCTCTCCTCTTTCTACTAATTCATTTATGTACTTTTCAGAATACTCTTTATATTCAATCTTGTAGCCTTGTTCTTCTACTTCCCTATAAAATTCACTTATATCGTTATATTCTACTGTTTTTTAAATTTAAAATTAAAGTTTTTCCAGTCCTCATGCTTATTTAAAGATTTTTTTTATAAAAATCGATTAATTCATGACAAAAATTTATATCAAAGTCTTTACCCTTTTTATGGTATCCCTTATTATACTTTTCTAGTAATTCATCTGACGGTGCAAATTCATTAATCCTTGACTTTGAAAAAGAATACTTTTTAGGTAACATTTTGTTTGGTCCCGGCAACAATTTATATTCCATTTTCTTATAATTATTATTTGTATCTGAATCCCTATTGTCAACGTTAAATATTTTTTTTGCAGTATGGATTCATTATTCCTAAATAATATTTTTCATCCTTAAGTAAAATCACTCCTAAATTTGCTTCTTCTTTGTTTAGATCCCATCCATTCAATAGAGTCGGACAAGCGAAATTAATCTTTATTTTTTCATTAGAATATGGTTTCTGCGTTAAATAATTTCTCGTCTTGTTATACAACGGAATAATATCTCTAAACACATCATAATATGATATTAATTCTGAATAGAACTCATTATCTTTTTTCTATTGTTTTATCTTTGGGTATTAGCGTCTTCATAAAGACTTGTAACAGCTTTGTATCATCTAACAGTTTTTTATTTTAGCAATAGAGTTTTCACTCTTGATTAAGCATTTATAATCTTCTTGTATTTGAATGCTTTTTGAAATTATCAAAATCCATTTTTATTTTCTCTACTATCTCAGTTTGTTGCATATTATTTGATAAATATTCAATTATCTTATCGTCTTTCATACAATTAATCAAAAAACTTAAGGAATAATTTCTTTGTTTTCTTAAATACTCTTGCTTTTGTTTTGAATACTGCTCTGTACCAACTTTGAGTCTTCCAGTATATTCTGTATCATATTTTTCACTTATATGATTTCTTATATAACTCCAAATCACTATATATTTCATTTGAAACATTACTTAATGTTCCATCATTATTTATATAAATTAAGTCTAGATTATAGCTATTTATTTTTTTGAGAAAAGCTCATTCACTTTACTAATTATAGGAAATATCTGTTGGTAATATAAATTAATACTGTCAATTAATTGTATATCATCTTCTATAACATCAAATTTAAAAGATGCTGTGTCTATATCACTTAATATTTGTTTATATAATTCGCGTAATTTTGGGATTTTATTAGTATGTGTTTGGTTATACTCATTAATATACTCATTTATTCCCTTTATTTTTGTTCCTTCATCTTTTGTTTTTCCCGATATTATAATGTTGTAACATTCTATTCCTTTTTGCGTTAAAATATCATTATAATAATTAATATCAAAAATTTCATCAATGCTATTTACCTGAATATACTCTGCTAGTTCTATATGTATTTTTTTCTATTATCTCTGGAATAAATTTTAGAAGTTTATTATATATTTTTTAGGTTATCAACAAACGTAGGAAGATTCTCATTTATTAATCTATATGCTATGGCTGTAGATTTTTCCTCTTCTAAATACATATTTTCTCTATTTTTATTATATCCCGTAAAGTATGTTGTAAATTTGTTAAATTCATTAATATCTTGAAGTTTCTGTTTATCTTCCTTATACATATTTATTAAATATGTATCAATTATGTCTTTTTGGAATAGTCCTTTGTACTTATTATTATTTTTAAAAGATTCCGAAATTTGTTTTCTTAGTTTTTCTTGGGTTTTAGTAAATTCTTCTTTTTTGGTCTTCGTCTTTTTTATCAATAGAGTATAGTTCATAATATTTATTCAAGTTGTCTAGTTTAATATCTTTTTAAACAATCCTCAATAAAAATCTTATGATATTCGTCACAATATTTTTTTAACTTTGTTATATATTTTTGCTCTATGCTCATCCTCTCTTATTATTCCTTCTTTTTTTCCATATTTTCTTTCGTTTTGCCCTGGGGGAATAAGTTCAAATCTTAGTGTTTTTTGAACCGGATAAAGTTTACGTAAATTACTGTATAAATTAAACATATTTTTTTCCTCCTTAATGTGTATTTTTAGTGTGTATATGTGTCAATCATGTGGTAAATATCTTTTTTGTATTTTTTGAATTTTGTGTTATACTATTCATAAGTGATTCAAGTCCTTTCGTATATTTTTTTTCAACAATTCAATTATACTACTTGAATCACTTTTTTTCTATATTTTTTGTTTCACATCAATTGTAACACTACATTTATATTATTTGTAAGTTTTTGTAAATTACATATTGCTTTTTTAATTGATTTTATGCTATTATAATTATAGATTTTTTGTCGAATAATGTTGTTTTTAAGGAGGATAAAATGAAGTCTACAGGAATAGTAAGAAGAGTTGATGAATTAGGAAGAGTTGTAATTCCTATTGAATTAAGAAATCAATTTGACATATCAGAAAAAAGATCCAATAGAAATTTATGTTGATGGTTCTACGATTGTTTTAAAGAAGTTTGTACCTAACTGCATTTTTTTTGTGGTTCTGATAAGGATTTAACACAATATAGAGATAAACAAATATGTAAAAAAATGTATTAATAAAATTTCTACAATAGATGAAAAAAAATAGTGTCTTAGTGTCTTTAAGGCACTATTTTTTTTAAAAAATTTTTGATATATTTCGTTTTTATTTGTGTTTCTATCTTTGGCTATCTGTTTAATTATCTCTTTTTTTTTTCCAATCTTTTTTTTTTTTCATAATATTCATATTGTTCTTCTAATGGCATTTCCTTTTTTGAACAATCTTCCTGTTCATTATCATTTAAGTCTAATAAAATTACATATTCTCCCTTTATTTCTTCTTTTCTTGAAATCAATTCACTTATCTTACCTCTTATGTATTCTTCATGTATTTTGGTTATTTCTTTTTTTTTGCTAATATGCAATTTATGTCTCCCTATATTTTCTAAGATATCGTTTAATGTTTCTTTTTAGTAATTTATGTGGTGCTTCATATAATATTATTGTTTTATTTTGCTTTGAAATCTCATTTAGCTTTTTTGTTCTTAACTTTTTTATTAATAGGCAAAAATCCATAAAAAATAAATTTTTTTGTGTTAAATCCAGAACATATTAATGCATTTATAAGTGCACATGCTCCTGGTATTGGAATTATCTCTATATTATTTTCTATAGCTTTTTTTACAATTTCCTCTCCTGGATCTGATATCCCTGGTGTCCCAGCATCTGTAACTAGAGCAATATTTTCACCATTTTTTAATTTGTCAATTAACACATCTGATTTTACTTCCTCATTATGTCTGTGGTAACTGATTAAAGGCTTTGTTATAGCATAAAAATTTAATAATTTTAACGTATGTCTTGTATCTTCTGCTGCTATAGCATCAACCTTTTCTAATACCTTTAATGCTCTTAATGTTATATCCTCTAAATTTCCTATTGGTGTAGCTACTAAATATAATCTTCCGTTCATTGTAATTCTCCTTACATTTTATTATATATTTTTAATATTTCTTCTGTATATTCTCCTCTTTCGTTGTAAACATATAATGGTTTGTCTATTTTTTAGAAATTGACCTCCATTTTTTACAGCTTTTATTAGTATTAAATTTGGCTCTTTTTTTTTTTTCATATGGATGGACGAATCTTATTTCCTTAGGTTCTATTTTGTTCTTTCTTAACTGATATATTATATCTACAAGTCTTTCTGGTTTATGTACCATATATAATGTTCCTTTATCTTTGAGCATTATGTAGCTTATCTTTATAAAAATCTTTCAATGTTGCGGTTATTTCATGTCGCGATATTAATTTCTTGCTATTTTCATTTGTTTTGCCTGTATCCATTTTTCTTGTATGGCGGATTTGTTATTATAAAGTCAAAACTATTTTTATCAAATACGCTTTCTAGGTCCTTAATATTTTTATTAATAATTTCAAATCTGTTTTCTAGGTTATTTAATTTTACGCTTCTTTTTGTGCCATCTCTGCAACTTCTTGTTGTACTTCTATACCATATATTTTGCTTAAGTCTGTTTTCCCACATAATAGTATTCCAAGTATTCCTGTGCCAGTTCCCAAATCTAAACCTACTGTTCCTCTTTTTTATATCTTTTGCATAATTTGAAAGCAATACGCTATCTATTCCAAAAACAAAATCCATCTTTTTCGTTGTATTATCTTTAAATCTTTATATTCTAAATCATCAATTCTCTCATTATTATTTAAATGCATTTTACTCTCGCCCCACTTTTAACCCATATGTACTATATATTATAATAAACTTTATTTATTTTTTCAATAAGATAAAGCATAATATATTTATTTACATATAATATATTAAAAAACTTTTAGGGAGCGATTTATTATGGATAAGAAATATGATAAAAAAAAAAAATAAATTTTGCACTAAAAAAAGAGAACACTATTTGCTCTCTTTTCGAAGTAGAAAAATTTTTACGAAGTGGTACCTAAGATCATAAATGGAATAAAACTATTCAATATATTAAAGAATTAATTTTGCTTTGTAAATAGCACATCAAATTTTATCTTTTTTCATCTTTAAATGATTTATTTTCTTCTCCGTTTATTAATATTTTAATTTTATTTACTTCTGTTAATTCGCACAATGTATTTACTATAGAGTACACAGTTGCCTTTTTTTTTTTTCTTCTCCACCTTGATGATTTTCTGTAAATTCTTTTTTGAAAAAAATCCACATACAAAATATCATTTTTTAATTCCACATTATTAATAATTGTACCATTTGGAATAGCAGATTGTAATTTGTTATTTTTTGGCTCAGCTATAAGCATTTCTATTAATATTTTATATGGATTATTTAATAATGTTTTTACATCTATTAATCTACCTTCTGGCATTAGCTCTCCTGTTTCTTTGTTTTCATAATACAAAGAAATTATTGTTTGTCGCATTTGCTCATCTGTTATCTCCTCTTGTGGCTGATATTCTTCTTCCATTTTTTCTTCTTTATTACTAATAAAAAAGTAAAATACACCCAATAAAATAATTATTAAAATAATAATTATTAATACTATTTTTTTATTCAAAATAACACTCTCCCTCTTCTCTAATAAATAATTTATTAATTATTATTATAGACAAGTATTTTTTTTAGAACTCTTTTTTTAAAGTTCATTGTTTCTATTATTTTTTTTTTCCAATATAATCATTTGACAAATTATACATTTCAATATAAAATTGATAGTATCGAAAGGAGTTACTTTAATATGATAAAGACTTTACACGTAGGGTTAGATGTTGGCTCTACAACAGTTAAAATAATTGTAATGGATGAAAATTTAAATACCATATATACAGATTATAAGAGGCATTTCTCTGATACCAAAAACACTATTTGTAATGTGTTAGAAAACTTAATTATAATGTATCCAGATACTGAATTTACTATTGCATTGACGGGCTCTGGTGCTATAAGTGCTTGCTAAATTTTTTAGATTTACCTTTTATTCAAGAGGTTGTATCTTGCAAAAAAGAGCAGTTGAAAAATATATTCCAGAAACTGATGTTGTTATTGAACTTGGTGGAGAAGATGCCAAAATTATATATTTTGATAAATTCATAGAGCAACGTATGAATGGAACTTGTGCTGGTGGTACAGGTGCTTTTATAGACCAAATGGCAAGTCTTTTAAATACGGATCCAACCGGTTTAAATGAACTTGCTAAATCACATAAGCTAATCTATCCTATTGCATCGCGTTGTGGTGTTTTTGCTAAAACTGATATTCAACCACTTTTTAAATGAGGGTGCAGCTAAAAGAGGATATTGCAGCTTTATTTTTCAAGCAGTTGTTAATCAAACAATTAGTGGACTTGCTTGCGGAAGACCTATTAGAGGAAATGTTGCATTTTTAGGTGGGCCATTAAATTATTTATCTGAACTAAGAAATAGATTTATTGAAACACTAAATTTAAAAAGATAATGAGATTATAGTACCAAATGAGGCCCATTTATTGGTTGCTAAGGGTGCTGCTTTGGATTCTCTTAATTCACATACAATTACAATTGAAAAACTAAAAAGTAAAATTGAAGTTTTAAAATCATCTCATGATGATACTTCTAATCCATTGAATCCACTTTTTTCAATAGATGCTGAATATGATGAATTCAAAAAACGCCATGAAAAAGACAAGGTTAAAAGAGCTGATTTTAAAACATTTAAGGGAAATTGTTTTTTAGGTATAGACGCTGGTTCAACAACTACAAAATTGGTTGTAATATCTGAGGATGGCACTCTTCTTTATTCTTTATATGGAAGTAATGAAGGTAATCCACTTCAAAGCGTTATAAATATGCTAAAAAAAATTATATGCGGAAAAACCTTCTGAAGCAATTATTCGCTTCAGTGGTGTTACCGGTTATGGAGAAAAAACTAATTCAAACCGCTCTTAATGTTGACTTAAACGAAATAGAAACTATAGCACATTATACTGCTGCCAAAGAGTTTATGCCTAATGTTACTAGCATTGTTGATATTGGTGGTCAGGATATGAAATATATAAAAATGAAGAATGGCGCCATTGATAACATTATGTTGAACGAAGCATGTTCTTCAGGTTGTGGTTCCTTTATAGAAACATTTGCTAAAAAGCTTAGGGCTTTCTATACAGGACTTCGTTCAGAGTGCTTTGGAAGCAAGAAGACCTGTAGATTTAGGCTCTCGTTGTACTGTCTTTATGAACTCTAAAAATAAAACAAGCTCGAAAAGGAAGGTTATAGTGTTGGCGACATATCTGCTGGACTTTCTTACTCAGTTATTAAAAATGCCATTCAGAAAGTAATGAAAGTAAGAGATGTAAAAAAACTTGGTGCACACATTGTAGTACAAGGAGGCACATTCTATAATGACGCAGTTTTAAGAGCTTTTGAATTAATTGTAGGCAGAAATGTAGTACGACCTGACATTGCTGGACTTATGGGGTGCATATGGTGTAGCTCTACTTGCAAAAGAACAATACGAAAATAATTTAGATATGGACTATGTATCTTCCATATCTAATATAAATGAATTAGATAAATTAGAAATAAATATAACTCATATACGATGTCAAGGATGTGAAAATCATTGTCTGCTTACAATAAATAAATTTAGTAATGGTACTAAATATATATCTGGAAACCGCTGTGAAAAAGGTGCTGGAATTGTTGATAAAACATTAGACAGACCAAACCTTATTAAGTATAAATTTGAAAGAACTTTTAACTATACTCCATTAGAAGAAAAAAAGAATGCACCTAGGGGAACAATTGGAATTCCTAGAGTATTAAATATGTATGAGGATTATCCTTTTTGGTTTACATTTCTTACCAACTTAGGTTTTAGAGTTATTCTTTCTGAGAAAAGTAATAGAAAAACCTATGAAAAGGGTATGGAATCTATGCCTTCAGAATCAGTCTGCTTCCCAGCAAAACTTTCTCACGGGGCATATTATAGGTCTAATTAACTCTGGTATAAAAACCATATTTTATCCTTGTATTCCTTATTCTAGAAAAAAAGAATACCAAAAGGCTGACAACCATTATAACTGCCCTATTGTAATCTCATATTCAGAAGTTCTAAAAAATAATGTTGAAGAATTAAAAGATAAAAATATCAAGTTTTTAAATCCATTTTTACCTTTTGAACCCGATAAATTAGCTGAAATTATAATGAATTTACCAGAATTTAAAGAATATAATTTTACTAAAAAGAGCTTTTATCTGCTGCTAAAAAAAGGCTGAAACAGAGTATCAAAATTATAAAAAAGTGATATACATAATAAAGGACAAGAAACTTTAAAATTCATGGAAGAAAATAATTTAAAAGGGTATTGTACTAGCTGGTCGTCCTTATCATGTAGATCCAGAAGTAAACCATGGTATTGATACTTTAATAACAAGTTTAGGTTTATGCGTTTTAACAGAAGATAGCATTTCAAATTTGAAACAGAAGCCAAACGTCCTTTAAGAGTTGTTGATCAATGGGTATTTCATGCACGTTTATATGCCGCAGCCGACTTTGTTGGTAAACATGACAATTTAGAATTAGTACAACTTAATTCATTTGGATGTGGCGTTGATGCTGTAACAACTGATCAGGTAGAAGAAATATTAACAAGTTATGAAAAAAAATGTATACACTTATTAAAATAGACGAAATAAATAATCTAGGTGCTATTAGAATTCGTATACGCTCATTATTGGCCAGTATGAATAAACGTATAAAGGATAATAATTCTTCAATGTGTAATGGTAATTATGAAGTAAATAAAAAAATATTCACAAAAGAAATGAGAAAAGATTACACTATATTAATGCCCCAAATGGCTCCAATTCATTTTGAATTTTTGGAATCTGCAATGAAGAATAGTGGATACAAAATGGAACTTTTAAGAGATTGCACTCAGCATACTGTTGAAACTGGTCTTAAGTATGTAAACAATGACGCATGTTACCCTTCTATATTAGTTACTGGTCAAATGATAGAAGCACTAGAATCTGGTAAATATGATTTAAATAAAACAGCTCTAATAATGTCTCAAACTGGTGGAGGTTGTAGGGCAACAAACTATATTGGGTTTATTAGAAAAGCTTTAAAAGATGCTGGATTTGAAAATGTGCCTGTTATATCATTTAATGTTGTTGGTATGGAAAAAATGCCTGGATTTAAATTAACAATTCCTCTAATTGAAAGATTAATAAAAAGTTGTATTTATGCGGACTTATTGCAAAAAAAAAAAAATGCTTACAAAAAATAGAGCTTATGAAATAAACAAAGGTAAAACTAAAGAATTATTTGACTATTGGATGGAAAAGTGCAAAAAAATTAGTAAATAAATCTAGTATTAAAGAATTTAAACAGAGTATCTTTGACATTGTATCAGATTTTGAAAAAATTGAAATTGATACATCTGTTATAAAAGCCTAAGGTTGGTATAGTTGGGCGAGGTTTTAATAAAATACCATCCTTTTGGAAATAACTTTGTAGCTGATAAATTAGAGCAAGAAGGAGCTGAAGTTATACTTCCTGACTTTATGGGATTTATAAAGTTTATAGCAACACATAAAATTACATTTAATAAATTAATAAAAACAGATGCAATAAAAGGCAAAATTATTCAAAACGGCAATTAAATTAATTGACCTTCTGGAGAAACCTGTTATATCTGCTCTAAATAATTCTAAGAAGGGATATTTATTGCCTTGCAATATTTGGGATTTAGAAGAAAAAAGTAAATGATATTTTATCAATAGGAAATCAAACTGGTGAGGGTTGGTTCCTAACGGCAGAAATGATAGAATATATTGAACACGACATTCCTAATATTGTTTGCGTTCAACCTTTTGCTTGTTTGCCTAACCATGTAGTTGGTAAAGGTGTAATTAAAACAATAAGAAGCAAATTTCCTGAAGCTAATATAGCTCCTATTGATTATGACCCTGGGTGCAAGTGAAGCAAATCAAACTAATAGAATTAAATTGATGATGACAGTTGCAAAAGATAACTTAAAAAATAAAAATAACATAAACAAAGCAATAAAAAAAAGAAAATTACATTATAGATGAAAAAATAAAATTTCAATTAATTTTGGAAATTTTTTTTTTATAATTTTATATTTGTTTCCTTTAAAAATTTTTTTGCTTGGTTATATCCCTCATTATATAAATAATCAATTTGACTTGTATCTAAAAGAGAAACTTTTTTTTGTTTTTATTTTTATCAAATAGTCAGCTTCATGCAATTCATATGTTGAAAGTTCATGACATAGAATTGACAAAGAATCAAATATAGCATCAACTATATTAGCCTTTTTTTTCTCTTTTAGTTCTTCTTCAAACGTAACGCAAAATACTTTATCTGCACCATTTTCTTTTTAATCCTTTCCATGGCACATTTTCTCTTATTCCTCCGTCAACCAAATATGTATCATTATACTCACATGGAGAAAAAAACACCTGGATATGTACAACTTGCTCTAACTGCCTTTCCTATGTTTATGTCATTTACATATATTATTTGGTCGGAATATCTTTGCTTTTTTCAAACGATGTAAAAAATAGATTTTTCCATCATTTAAATCAACACTCGGAATTAACAGGTTAGTTTCTATCTGATTAATATTCTCTATATTTTTTTCTTTACATATTTTATTTATTATCTTTTTCTATTTTCTTTCCACTATTTAATCCATCAATTATAATCTGACCTCTAAATATTAATCCTAATATTAATTTAAAAACGTTTTTTGCATCTACATATTTAATTTGTTTACAATATTTTTTAAACCATAAATATATATCATCTGCAGAATAACCTATTGCTTTTTAATATTGCTATTATACTTCCCGATGATGCTCCTGAAATGTATTCATATTCAACATTTTCCTCCTCAAGTGCCTTTAGAACTCCTATGTGTGCTGCACCTTTAACTCCGTCCTCCTGCTAAACATAATGCCAATTTCATATATATCACCTGTTAAATTATATTAATTATTATAAAATTTATTCTTATAAAAAAAATATTTTTATTATTTAATTAAATATTTTTTTATTTTTATATTTAATTAATTTTATATAAATTATTTTTTAATATTTATTTTTTTTTTATATTTTTTTATTTAATTAATTTATTTTAAAAATTTTTAATTTCTTATTTTTAATAATATATTATTTTTTTTTATTATTTATAATTTCAAAAAATTATTTATTATTATTTTTATTAATTAATTATTTTTTTTATTATTTAATTTATAATTTTTTTATTAATTAAATATTTTATTTTAATTAAAGAATTTATTTGTTTTTTATTAATTATTTTATTTGTTATTTAATTTATCATTTTATTTTTTCACATTTTTTTAATTATTTGTGGAAAATTGCTCTCTTATTTTTTTTTCTATTTATTTTTTTCTTGTATAATTTATTTATAAGAAAAAATACTTATTTAATATTTACACTTATTATTTCTATTATTTACCTTCAAGTCATCTTTTTTTTGAACTATCTAAACTCACTCATATAATTTTGCATTATTTTATATAATTTATTTTCCAGATTTCCCATTTCTAGGACTTTTTCCCTTGTTTGGTAATTTTTATTGTTACATTTTTCAGGTGGACATAATTTTTGTTTTGTCTTTTTAATTATAATCTTTCATATTTTTTATTTTAAATGTTCTCTTTAATCTAATTAACTTTATATCATTTTTCTTTTTTAATAATTAAATTTATATTGTTATATTTTATATTAATTATACATTTCTATTTAATATTTTTTTATATGATTTTTTTTTTATTTATTTCTTATATAATTATTTTTTTATATTAAATATTTTTTATTATTTAATTAAATATATTTTAATTTTATATTTAATTAATTTTATATAAATTATTTTTAAATTTATTTTTTTATTTTTTATTTAATTAATTTATTTAAAAAATTTTTAATTTCTTATTTTTAATAATATATTATTTTTATTATTTATAATTTTAAAAAATTATTTATTATTATTTTTATTAATTAATTATTTTTTATTATTTAATTTATATTTTTTTTATTAATTAAATATTTTATTTTAATTAAAGAATTTATTTGTTTTTTTTTATTAATTATTTTATTTGTTATTTAATTTATCATTTTTTATTTTTTCACATTTTTTAATTATTTGTGGAAAATTGCTCTTTTTTTTTTTCTATTTACTTTCCTTGTATAATTTATTTATAAGAAAAAATACTTATTTAATATTTACACTTATTATTTCTATTATTTACCTTCAAGTCATCTTTTTTTGAACTATGTAAACTCACTCATATAATTTTGCATTATTTTATATAATTTATTTTCCAGATTTCCCATTTCTAGGACTTTTTCCTTTGTTTGGTAATTTATATTGTTACATTTTTCAGGTGTACATAATTTTGTTTTGTTCTTTTTTTTAATTATCATCTTTCATATTTTTTATTTTAAATGTTCTCTTTAATCTAATAACTTTATATCGTTTTTTTCTTCTTTAATAATTAAATTTATATTGTTATATTTTATATTAATTATACATTTCTATTTAATATTTTTTATATAATTTTTTTATTTATTTCTTATATAATTATTTTTTTTATATTAAATATTTTTTATTATTTAATTAAATATATTTTATTTTTATATTTAATTAATTTTATATAAATTATTTTTAATATTTATTTTTTTATATATTTTTTATTTAATTAATTTATTTAAAAAATTTTTAATTTCTTATTTTTAATAATATATTATTTTTATTATTTATAATTTTAAAAAATTATTTATTATTATTTTTATTATTTAATTTATAATTTTTTTATTTTTTTTAAATTAAATATTTTATTTTAATTAAAGAATTTATTTGTTTTTTTTATTAATTATTTATTTAATTATTTATTTAATTATTTATTTAATTATTTATTTAATTAATTTAATTATTTATTTAATTATTTATTTAATTATTTATTTAATTATTTATTTAATTATTTATTTATTTAATTATTTATTTAATTATTTATTTAATTATTTATTTAATTATTTATTTAATTATTTATTTAATTATTTATTTAATTATTTATTTAATTATTTATTTAATTATTTATTTAATTATTTATTTAATTATTTATTTAATTATTTATTTAATTATTTATTTAATTATTTATTTAATTATTTATTTAATTATTTATTTAATTATTTATTTAATTATTTATTTAATTATTTATTTAATTATTTATTTAATTATTTATTTAATTATTTATTTAATTATTTATTTAATTATTTATTTAATTATTTATTTAATTATTTATTTAATTATTTATTTAATTATTTATTTAATTATTTATTTAATTATTCTAAAAAAAAAAATATAAGATACTTCGTATCTTATATTTTTTTGGCGGAGATTGAGGGATTTGAACCCTCGCGGCCCTAAACGAACCCTAACAGTTTAGCAAACTGTCCCCTTCAACCACTTGGGTAAATCTCCTAATACTATTATGGAAGTTAGAAATAATTTATATTTTACTAACTTCCATCTTTTGGCGGAGAGGATGGGATTCGAACCCACGGTAGGCTATAAACCTACGCCAATTTTCAAGACTGGTGCCATAAACCAACTCGACCACCTCTCCATTTAGTTGCTATTTATAGCAACCTTTTTTATATATTAACACAATTTATCCGTATTTGTCAATACATTTCTTACTGTTTTATTAATTCTAATAATCTTTCTAGTTCTTCATTTGTTGAATATTGAATTGTAATTGTTCCACTTCTTTTTTTTGCATTTAATTTTACCTTTGTTCCAAAAAAACTTTGGAATGAATCTTCTATATCTCTGTATATTGCTTCATATTTATTATCTTTTTTTACTTCTTGCTTCTCTTGTATTTTTTTTACTTTTTCTTTCTATGTCTCTTACCGTATCTCCATTTTTCAATTATTCTTAATGCTGCTTTATATTGCTTTTTCTACATCATCTATTGCCATTAAAGATCTACAATGGCACTCTAACAATTTTCCTTCCTCTGCTAACTTCATTATCCTTGGATCTAAATTCAATAACCTTACAGTATTAGCTAATGCACTTCTACTAATTCCAACCATATCAGCTAGTTCTTGCTGTGTCAATTCATATTCATCTAATAATTGCTTAAATCCTCTAGCCTTTTCTATTGGATTTAAATCTTCTCTCTGAATATTTTCTATTAATGCTATTTCTCTATTTTTTTCTTTCGTCATTATCTCTTACTATACATGGTATTTCCGTTAATCCCGCAATTTTTGAAGCTCTCCATCTTCTTTCTCCTGCTACTATCATATAATAGTTGTCTTTCTTGTTTACTATTATTGGTTGAATTACCCCATACCTTTTAATTGATTTTGCCAAATCCTCTAAACTTTCACTGTCAAAGTGCTTTCTTGGTTGTTCTTTTATTTGGCTCTATTTCAATCACTTTAATATTTTGTACTAATTCTTCACCCTCTTTTTAATTTTTTTTTCTTCTTCTGCCTGTGTTAATGGTTTATCACTAAACAATGCGTCTAGCCCTTTACCTAATCCTGTTTTTTTGCCATTGTATTCACTTTCCTTTCTTTTTTTATTTTGCGTGCTTTCCTTTACTATCATTTTCGTTTGCCTTCATCAACTCTTTAACAAATTTCTCATAACTTTTTGCTCCCTTTGACCTTGGATCATATACTGTAATAGGCATTCCATAGCTTGGTGCTTCACTTAATTTTACGTTTCTTGGAATAACTGTTTTATATACCTTGTTCTCAAAATATCTCTTAACTTCTTTAACAACTTGATTAGATAAGTTTGTCCTAATGTCAAACATAGTCAATAAAGCGCCTTCGATTTCCAAACTTTTGTTTAGGTGTCTTTTTACTAAATCTATTGTATTCATCAGTTGTCCAAGACCTTCCAAAAAGCATAGTATTCACATTGAACTGGTATTAAAAACACTATCAGATGCGGTAAATGCATTTAAGGTAATTAAACCTAATGAAGGAGGGCAATCAATTATTATGTAATCATAATTATTCTTTTTTTGGATCTAATTTTTTTCTTTTAGTCTGTACTCTCTTTTTCTCCATATTAACAAGTTGTACCTCTGCCCCTGCCAAATTTATATTTGAAGCACATATATCTAGATTTTTTATTTTAGTCTTTTGAATTGCTTCATTCAATTCTATATCTTCAATTAATAAGTCATACACTGAAATTTCTACTTCTTTATCTCCACCTACGCCACTTGTTTGTTGCGTTGCCTTGTGGGTCTGCATCTATCATTAATACTTTTTTTCCTTTTTTAGCTAAGATAGTGCTTAAATTTATTGCGGTAGTAGTCTTTCCGACTCCTCCTTTTTTGATTTGCTATTGATATTACTTTTCCCAAATTGATTGCCTCCATTTATAAAAAATTTAACATATTAATAATATAAAAATATTATTAATATGTCAATGAAATTTTTAAAATATTTATATTTTTTTTGTATCTTCTACATATTCTAAGCAATCGGCTCCTTTGCAGGTGTACCAGGCTTTCTAGGGTATTGCTTTGGTGTTTCCCTTACTTTTTTTATTAATATAATATTTCTAGAAATATCTGTACTAGGAAGTACCATTTTATCTACTTTTATTATTTCACCACCTAAAATATTTAGAGCTTTCTTTGATTGTTCTATTTCCTCATCTATGTTAGAACCTTTCATACAAATACATTTTCCGCCAACTTTTACTAATGGCATCATATATTCTAATAAGATATTTAATTTTGCTACCGCTCTTGAGGTGACTACATTGTAATGCTCTCTATGATTACAGTTTTTTTCCTATTTCTTCAACTCTGCCATGTATCGCCTCTACATTATTAAGTTTAAGAGCATCTTTAACCTTTAATAAGAAATTTATTCTCTTGTTTAAATGAATCTACTAGTGTTATTTTATTCTCCATTTTTTTGTTATTGCAAGTGGTATACCTGGAAATCCCGCACCTGTTCCAATATCAATTATTGTTTCTCCTTCTTCAATATATTTATTTATTGTTAAACTATCTATAAAATGTTTTAATATTACTTCATTTTCTTCTGTTATTGCGGTTAAATTAATTTTTTTCATTCCATTCTAATAGTAATTTCATATATTGATAGAATTGTTTGCACATTTGTTCATCTATTTCAACATCAATTTTTTCCTTGATAATTCTATAATTGTTTTATTAAAGTTTTCCATTCTTAAATTTTTTCCTTTCATTTGCTCTAAATATACTAATAATACTGATATATCAGCTGGTGAAACACCTGATATTCTGCTTGCTTGTCCTACTGATATAGGTTTTACTTTGTCTAATTTTTGTCTAGCCTCTAATCGTAATCCTTTTTATTTCATCATATCTTATTTTTTCTGGTATTACTTTATTTTCTTAATTTTTTAAATTTTTCTACTTGCTCTTCTTGTAACTTTATATATCCTTCATATTTTATTTGTATTTCTACCTCTTCTATTACTTCGTTTGGTAAATCTTCTCTTTCTATATCTATTGGTTGCAATATTTCATATGTAATTTCTGTTCTTTTTAGCAAATCAGCTAATTTTACACCTGTATCTATTGAAGAAGAATTAAATTTTCTTAATAATTGATTTACTTCATCAGTTGGCTTTATTGTTGTTTTTTCAATCTATTTATCTCTTCTTCTATCATCTCTTTTTTTTTTTTTGAATTCATTTATATTTTTTTCACTTATTAAGCCTACCCTATATCCTATTGGTGTCAATCTTAAATCCGCATTGTCCTGCCTTAGTAGTAATCTATATTCTGCCCTTGAGGTCATCATTCTATACGGCTCGTTTGTCCCTTTGGTAACTATATCATCAATCAAAACACCTATATATCCATCTGATCTTTTTAAAATTAATGGAGTTTCCTTTTTTATTTTCAAACCTGCATTAATTCCTGCCACTAAGCCCTGAACAGCTGCTTCTTCATATCCAGATGTTCCATTTATTTGTCCTGCAAAAAACATCCTTCTTCTTTTTTTTATGCTCTAATGATAGCTTAAGTTCCATAGGATTTATACAGTCATATTCTATAGCATATGCCGGTCTTGTAAATTCCACATTTTCTAAGCCAGCTATTGTTCTATACATCTCTATTTGCACGTCTTCCGGAAGTGATGAGCTCATTCCTTGCACATACATTTCTTCTGTATTTTCTCCCATAGGTTCTATAAATATTTGGTGTCTCTCTTTATCAGCAAATCTTACTACTTTATCTTCTATAGATGGACAATATCTTGGTCCTGTAGCATCTATTTTACCAGAATATAATGGTGAACGATATAAATTTTTTCCTTATAACTTCATGAGTTTTTTTCATTTGTATATGTTAAGTAACATGGCAACTGTTTTGTATCCTTGTTCAATTTTGTCCTCTAGTGAAAAAAGCTTCTGGATTAATATCTCCTTCTTGTATTTCCATTTTAGAAAAATCTACGCTTTTTCTATTAATTCTTGCAGGAGTCCCAGTTTTAAATCTAAATATTTCTATATTTAATCTTTTTTTAATACATCCGCAAGTTTAATAGATGGAAATACTCCATCTGGTCCACTATCATAATTGGTTTCACCTATATGTATTTTTTCCCCTTAAATATGTTCCTGTCGCAATTATTACACATTCAACATTATAAATTGCGCCTACATTTGTCTCTATACTTTTTACCTTATCATTTTCTACACATATATCCACAATTTCTGCTTGTTTAAGAAATAGATTCTCTTGTTTTTCCAATGTATGTTTCATTTCTGCTTGATATTTTTTTTTTCTGTCCGCCTGTGCCCTTAAAGAATACACAGCTGGTCCTTTTTGATGTATTTAACATTCTTATTTGTGTAAAAGATTTGTCTATATTCTTGCCCATCTCTCCCCCTAGGCAGTCTAATTCTCTAACCAGATGACCTTTTGAACTTCCTCCCTATGTGTGGATTACATGGCATATTTGCAACTGCTTCTAATGTAGTAGAAAATAGTAAAGTTTTTTTAAACCCATTCTTGCAGTAGCAAGTGCTGCTTCATCCAGCATGGCCTGCGCCAATAACTGCTATATCATATTTTCCTGCATCATATTTCATATATACATTCTCCTTTTTTCATTAAACCCATTATTTAAGCCGTTTTCCATGAAACAGAAACACGGTTTTGTCCAAACACTATTTTTATCAATATTTATATTTTTTATTATTTAGTCCATTATATTTAAAAAAAACGTTTTGTCTTTTTGTCAAATAATGCCACTTTTGTTTTCAACATTTTCCTTTGTATCCCTACTCTTGCAAGGTTTTTACCTATAGGTTAAATTTTATTTTCCAAGACAAAATTTAGAAAAAAATTTCGTTTATAATATCTTCTGACACATTATCGCCTGTTATCTTACTTAAATCTTCTAATATTTGCTTTATATATATTGCAATAATATCTATTGGCATATTTTCATCAACTGTTTTTATAGCGTTAATAACATTTTTTATTGCCATACTTATCTGATTCTTGTGCCTAATGTTTGTTATAACCGTTTCTTCTCCTTTTTCTATCTCCTCAAAATCAAACATTTCTGTTATCGCATCATATAGTTCATTTAAGCCATTTTTTGTTTTAGTAGATATCTTTATTGTCTTTTTTATTTAAACTGGCTATTTTTTATTCTCGTCGTTCATCTTATCTTCCTTATCTATTTTGTTTAATAAGATAATGGCATTTTTATTTTTTATTAATTCCAATATTTTTTTTTTTCATCATCTTCTTCTAAATTATTTGAATTATCAAAAATTGCAATTATTAAGTCAGATTCATCAATTAAATTTATAGCTTTTTCTACTCCAATTTTTTCTATTTTATCACTTGTATTTCTTATTCCAGCTGTATTCCACAATTTTTATAGGAATTCCATTTATAGAAATATACTCTTCTATTGTATCTCTTGTTGTACCTTCTATTTCACTAACAATAGCTCTGTCTTCCTTTAACAGTAAATTCAAAAAGCGACGACTTACCTGTATTAGGTTTTCCAATTATAACTGTTTTTACTCCATCTCTTAATATTTTACCATTATCAAAACTTTTTTTCTAAATGTTCTAATTCTTCTTTTACAGATTTTAATTTTTTTTTCAACACTCTTCTGTGTAACATTTTCTATATCATACTCTGGGTAATCTATTGTTGCTTCTATGTCTGCCATTATGTCTAATAGTTGTTTTTTATCAGATTTATTTCCTTTGAAAGTCCTCCCTTAAGTTGATTTATAGAAGCCTTTGCTTCTCTACTTGTTTTAGAATTAATCAAATCCATGACAGATTCTGCTTGCGCTAAATCCATTCTTCCATTTAAGAAAGCTCTTTTTTTGTAAATTCTCCTGGTTCAGGCCAATATAGCCCCATTTTTTTATACATAATTCTAAAATTTCTTTTTTCTACAACGATTCCCCCGTGAGAATTAATTTCGCACATATCCTCTGTTGTATAGCTTTTTGGACTTTTAAAGTATGAAACTAAAACCTCATCTATTTTTTCATTAGTTTCTTTATTTACTATGTATCCATATTTAATAGAATAACCTTTTTATTTTATCTATATTTTTCTTTTTAGCAGGTTCAAATATTTTGTCTAAAATATCAAAACATTCTTTTTCCGCTCATTCTTATTATACCTATTCCTCCTGCTCCCATCGCAGTTGATATAGCAGCAATTGTATTCATTATTATCCTCCTAAAAAGTCAAAGTTAGAAATAGTGTTAAAACTAAAATCTGAACTTTGACTTCTGATTTTTTTATTTATTTTTTTTGATATAACTATTTTTCTATAAGGTTCTTCTCCCTTACTAAATGTTTTTACTTTTTCATTATTTTGTAATCTAGTATGTATTATTTTTCTCTCATATGCTGGCATTGGTTCTAGCATTATAGTTTTTCCTGTTTTTATTACAGTTTTTGAAATTTTGTCTGCTAAATCCTCTAAAACCTTTTTTTTTTTTTTTCTCTATAACCTGCAATATCTAATATTATTCTTACCTTCCCCATTACATTTTTATTAGCAATTGTAGACATTACTATCTGTATTGAATTTAAGGTTTCTCCTCTATAGCCTATTAGCTTACTTGAATCATTTCCCTTTAATTCAACATTTATGTCATTTCCATTTACCTTTATATCATAATCAAAATCTTCAAATTTTGTAGAGAATTCATCTAAAAAAAACTGTTAAATTCTTTTTTTTTTTTGCTATTTCTATTTGCTCTGGAGTAATTTGATTAACATGTTCTTGCATTGGAGCATAATGTTCTTTTTACATCTTTTAATGTTAGCTCCACTTTTACCACTCTTGGTGCTAAAATACTAAAAAGCTTCTTTTTTCTGCATTTTTCTAATACCTTTATGTTTACTTTATCCTTTGATACATTTAGTTGTTTTAATCCATTTTCTATTGCTTCTGCTGTAGTTTTTCCCTCTGCTATTACGCTATTCATTTTCAATTTCCTCCTTTTGATTTATAAATTTATCTATAATTAATCTTTCAATTATCATTAATACATTACTTATAAACCAATATAACGCTAATCCTAAAGGAGCTATAATTGCTATTAATACAGACATTATTGGCATCATATATGACATATTATTATTCATTTGTTGCATCATTTCCATTTCGTCTGGTTGTTTTTTTCTTCTTTTATGTTATCTTTATCGTTCGCTTCACATAAAATTTTTTTCTCTTTTTTGTATTATTTTTATTACTCATCTTTGTTGTTAATTTTATTGAAATTATAGAAGAAATAACATACAGTATTGAATTATATATACCTTATAATCATCCAAGCTTTGTGTTGGTACTTTACTTAAATCTAATCCTAAGAATTCCATATTTATATATACTTCTGGATCTTCTGCCGCTTTTTTATTTATTATTGCTATTTCTGTATATGAAGAATTCGTTCCATCTTCTTTTAGCTCTTGAGCATATTTTTCTATTATTTCTGGATTAATTTTTTTCATATATGTTAGAGGCTTACTTACAAGCCAAAATACAGATAATATTATTACTATTTGTAAAATCCCACTAAGGCAACCACTAAATGGCCCCATTTTTTTTCTCTTTTATATAACTCTATTGTCTCTTGATTTAATCTTTCCGGATTTGACCTGTATTTTTCCTGTATTTCTTTCATTTCTTTTTGCAGTTTAGCATTTTTCTTTAATGCTTTTTGCTGTTTTATTGTTATTGGTATTAAAATTATTCTAAGTAATACAGAAAAGACAATTATTGCAATTCCATAATTATTAAATATTCCATATAAAAAATTTAACACGTAGCCAAATATTTCTGAAATAAAACCCATATTTACTATCATTCCTTCCTTAGGGCATGAACTTTTTTAATATATTTAATTTTTTACTACTTTAAAGGGTCATATCCACCTTTTGAAAATGGATTACACTTTAAAATTCTGATTATTCCTAAACAAACTCCTCTAATTGAGCCATACTTTTCTATTGCTTGTTTTGTATATTCTGAACAAGATGGATAATACTTACACTTAATTCCTGTAGAACTGATTAATGGTGATAGCCTTTTTTGATAAAATAAAATCATCTTTATAAATATAGCTTTCATTCCATTATTCCTGCCTTGCTAAAAATATTTTCCATATCTTTTTTTTTATAGTGTGAAAGTTCAATTCATCTATTTCAGTGTTTTTATTCCATAGAAATACTATATTATTTCCTTTTTTTATCTTATTTTCAATTAGTCTATAATTTTCTTTTTTATTTTCCTCTTTATGTTATTTCTTTTAACTGCGTTACATAATTTGGAACTAATTGCAATTCCTATTAAGTTTTCATTGAGTTTGTTCTTAGAAATATAAATAAGAATTTGTTTTCCCGCGTACATCTTTCCTTTTGTTAACACATTTTTAAACTCATAATTTTTTTCTTAATGTTTTCTTTTTTTTTCATAAAATCACTCAAATTCTATATTTTCTATTTCAAAAGGTCACATTCACGTGACCTTTTCTCTTACGCACTATTTTTTTTCTTCCTTTTGCACGTCTTGCCTTTAATATTTTTCTTCCTGATGCTGTTTTCATTCTTTTCATAAAACCATGTTCTTTTTTGTTCTTGTCTTTTTTAGGTTGATATGTTCTTTTCATTTTTGCACCTCCTGCATATTATTTCTCTATCGTAATAGATATATTTAACTTTATTTTCACAAGTAGTATAATTATATAACACTTAATATGAATATGTCAATATTTAGAAGTAACTTTTCACAATTTTTTTAAAAGTTTTCCACATTTATTTATTTTATGTATTGACTATTTTGTTACATTTTTTGATATGATAGAAAAACAGTAGGGCAACAAGACTTTTCTAGATTTTTGTTTTTTACTATTTTATAATAATAAATTTATTTACACACAGAGTTATCAACATTTGTGGATAACTCTGTGGATAACTGGAAGGATTGAAAAAGAAATGCAGAGGGAAGAATTAGATGAATTTTTAGAAAAAACAAAAGAATTGTTAAAAGGTGAAGTTACAAAAATATCTTATGAGACATGGATTAAAGATTTAGAATTGCAAAGTATGGATAATAACACTATCGTTTTAGTAGCACATACACAATTCCAAAAAGATTCCATAATGTCACGTTATTATGAATTATTCAAAAACACTTTTAAATATTTAACAAACAAAGAATGGGATATTACAGTTATATTAAATGAAGATAATGAAGATGAGCAAGAATCATCTATATCACAAGTAGGACAATACACTCAAACTTTAAATTCTAACTTAAATCCTAAATATACGTTTGAAAGTTTTGTTGTTGGAAATAACAATAGATTTGCACATGCTGCTGCGTTAGCTGTAGCAGAAGCTCCTGCCACATCATATAATCCACTTTTTTTTTTATATGGTGGCGTTGGTTTGGGCAAAACTCATTTAATGCATGCTATTGCAAATGAAATATTAGTACATAATAAAAATACAAGTATATTATATGTTACTTCTGAAAAATTCACTAATCAATTAATTAATGCAATTAAAGATAATAAAAACGAACAATTCAGAAATAAATATAGAAATATAGATGTATTGTTAATAGATGATATTCAATTTATTGCAGGTAAAGAAAGAATTCAAGAAGAATTTTTTTCATACTTTTAATGCGCTTCATGAAAGTGGTAAACAAATAGTTATATCTAGTGATAGGCCTCCTAAAGATATTAATTTTCTAGAAGATAGATTAAAGTCAAGGTTTGAATGGGGACTTATTGCAGATATTTCTAATCCAGATTATGAAACACGTTTAGCTATTTTAAGAAAGAAAGCACAATTAGATAATATTATTTATAGATGACGATATTTTATCTAACATTGCTACAAAAATAGATTCTAATATAAGAGAATTAGAAGGTACATTAAATAAATTAATTGCTAAAGCTTCTTTAATCAATAGTCCAATAACTATGGAGATGGCTGAAAAAGCAATTAATGATGTTGTTACTCAAAAAGAAAAAGTACTTTCAATAGAATTGATACAAGAAACAATTTCTAAATATTTTAATATTACTGTTAATGATTTAAAAGGAATAAAAAGGTCTGCTGATGTAACATTTCCTAGACAAATTGCAATGTATTTATGTAGAAGTGTTGCTGGACAACCATTGACAGTGATAGGAGCTAAATTTGGAAAAAAAGAGATCATACTACAGTTTTACACGCTTGTAATAAAATCGAGAATGAAGTAAAAGAAAATCCAAGCACAAAAAGAATTGTGGATAGTGTTAAAAACTTGCTTACATCAGACAAATAATTCATATATAAATAACTATATGGTTTTTTTCAAAAAATTTGTGTTTGATAAAATTGTGTTTGCAAAAAAAATTGCTTTTCTTCTTCCTACGGAAACAATGCATTAGATATTCACATATAATTGTTAATTGTTTGTATAAAACTTGTTAATATTAAACTTACTCACAAAATAATTTTCACACTGTAGATAACTTTATTAGTTTTCCACGAAATTATTAACATTGTTTTTCTTAAGGAAATAAGATATGCACAGGGTTTTCCACATAATCCACATAACCTACTATTACTACTACTAAAAATATTAAATTATATTATAATAAGGAGACGATAAAAATGAAAATAGTTTGTGAAAAGGAAAATATCCTTAAAGCTATTAATTCCGTAACAAAAGCTGTTGCTAGTAAAACAACAATGCCTATATTAGAAGGAATTTTAATTCAAACTAATGATAATGATATAAAGTTTACAACATATGATTTAGAAATGGGGATAGAATATATTATTAATGAAGCACAAATAATAGAACAAGGTGCTACTGTTTGTAAATAGTATAATGTTTAGTGAAATTATAAGAAAATTACCAGATACAGAAATAAGTATATCTTTAGATAAGAATAATTTACTAATAATAGAATGTGAAGGTTCATTATATAAATTAGCAACAATGAATCCAGAAGAATTTCCAGAACTTCCAAAGATAGATGTTGAAAATTCTATAGAATTAGAACAAAAATCTTTAAAAAGAAATGATAAGAAAAACTATTTTTTGCTGTTAGTACAGAAGAAAATAGACCAATTTTTACAGGATGCTTATTTGAAATTAAAAATAATAGATTAAATGTTGTTGCTGTTGATGGATTTAGATTGGCATGGAAAACTAAAGCTTTAAAAGAAGCAGTAAAAGATTTTGTTGCTGTAATACCAGGCAGAACTTTAAATGAAATAAATAAAATTTTAAATGATTCTTTTGATACTATAAAAATAGGAGTATCTAAAAAAAATCAAGCATTATTTGAAATGGAAAATTGTAAAATTGTAACAAGATTATTAGATGGGGAATTTTTAAATTATTCAAGTGTTATTCAGAAAACTGGGAAACAAGGATAAGGGTAGATAAAGAAAAAATATTCAAGACTGTTTTGAAAGAATAAGTTTGATTTCTGCATCAGCAATAGAAAAAAGAAAAAAAATATCCTGTTAAAGTATGTGTGGATATAGGTAAAAAGTTATAATATCTTGTACAAATCAAACAGGAGAGCAAAAGAAGAAATTTATTGTGCTACAGAAGGACAAAACCTAGAGGCAGGATTTAATCCTAAATATTTCTTGGATGCGTTACGTGCAATAGATGACCCAGAAATATATGTTGATTTTGGTACAAGTATTTCACCATGTATTATAAGACCTATTGATGATGGAGATTATATATATATGATTTTACCAATAAGAATGAAGGAATAATATGCACATAAACAAAGTAGAATTACATAATTTTAGAAACTATGAGAATCAAGAAATAAAATATAAAAAAAAATATAAATGTTTTTTATGGAGATAATGCACAGGGCAAAACTAATATTTTAGAAGCAATTTTCTTATGTGCTTTTGGAAAATCTTTTTAGAACAACACGAGAAAAAGAGCTTATTAAATTAGGTGAAGAAAATGCTAGGATAAAAGTTGAGTATTCTAAAAAAAGACAGAGATGGAAACATTTTAATTTGTATTTCTGATAAAAAGCAAATTTTAGTAAATGGTGTAAAAATTAAAAAATTAAGTGAGCTATTAGGTAAAATAAATATTGTTATATTTACACCAGATGATATTAATATATTAAAAGGAACTCCTGCACTAAGAAGAAGATTTTTAGATATGATGATAGGACAATTAAGACCAAATTATGTATACATTCTAAATATGTATAATAAAACATTAGAACAAAGAAACAATTATTTAAGACAGATAAGACAAGAGGGAAAAGCAGAGAATTTATTGGAGATATGGGATGAAAAGCTAGTTGAATATGGTAATATAATAAGTAATTATAGAAGAGAGTTTATAAATAAAATTATAGAAAAGATAAACATAATACATAAAAAAATAACAAATGATAATGAAAAAATTGATATTATTTAGACATCTTGTTGTGAAACTACGAAAAATTATATGGATTTATTAACACAAAGAAGAAAATTAGACATTATAAAAAAGGATATACAACAAAGGGGATACATAGAGAAGATTTTGAGGTATACATAAATGACAAAGAATTAAGTATCTATGGATCTCAAGGGCAAAAATAGAACAGCAGTATTATCGCTAAAATTGTCTGAATTACAAGTGATTCATGATGAAATTGAAGAAGAGCCAATTTTACTATTAGATGATTTTATGTCAGAACTAGATATAAAAAAAGAAGAAGAAATTTTTTGAATAATATAAATAATACACAAGTAATAATAACTTGTGCAGAAAAAAAATAAACTTTATTAATGAAAATGTGGATTATTACTTGTATCAAGTAAAAAAAAGGAGAGATAATTTTAGTGTATTTGCATATAGGAAAAGATACCTTAATAGATACCAATGGAATTATAGCTATTCTAAATATAGAAACACTAGAAAAAAAAAAAAAAATTTAGAAAATGTTTGCAAAAATATAAATATTAGTGATAAGATAATAGATGTATCAGAAAAAAAATAAAAAATCACTAATAATAACAGTAGAAAAAAATGAAACAAGAGGATATATTTCTAACATATCCACAAGCACCTTAGAAAGAAGGACTAATAAAATTGGAGGTATAAAGTAATGGAAAAATACGAGCATAAATATGGAGCAGATCAAATACAGGTTCTAGAAGGATTAGAAGCAGTAAGAAAAAAGACCAGGAATGTATATTGGTAGTGTTTCTGTAAGAGGATTGCATCATTTAGTATATGAAATTGTTGACAACTGCGTAGATGAAGCTTTAGCAGGATACTGTACAGAAATAAATGTACAAATAGAGCCTGGGAATATAATAAGTGTACAAGATAATGGGTAGAGGAATTCCAGTAGATATACATCCGAAAACAAAAAATATCAGCAGCAGAAACGGTATATACTAAATTACATGCAGGTGGAAAATTTGGTGGAGATAGTGGTTATAAGGTTTCTGGGGGATTACATGGAGTTGGAGCATCTGTTGTAAATGCTTTATCAACATGGGTAGAAGTTACTATTCAAAGAGATGGTGGCATATATGAGATGAAGTTTGAAAGAGGAAAAACAATAGAACCATTAAAGAGGATAGGAGATTCTGATAAAACTGGTACGAAAGTAAGATTTTTAGCTGATGATACAATATTTGAAACACTTGAATATGAATATGAAGTATTAGAAAATAGATTTAGAGAAATGGCATTTTTAACAAAAGGTTTAAAAATTACAATAGAAGATTTAAGAGAAGAAACACCGAAAAAAGGCAGAATTTCACTATGAGGGTGGATTAAGTTCATTTGTAGAATTTTTAAATAAAAATAAAGAAAAAGATAAATGCTAAACCAATATATATAGAAAAAGATGGAGAGGTTCAATTGAAATAGCTATACAATATACAACTGCATATTCAGAAAATATATATTCTTTTGTTAATAATATTAACACAATAGAAGGGGGAACACACTTAGAGGGATTTAAAAAGAGCTCTTACCAAAACATTTAATGATTATGCAAAGTCACATAATTTAATAAAGGAAAAAAGACGGAAACTTACAAGGAGAAGATATAAGAGAAGGAATAACTGCCGTTATTTCAGTTAAAGTAAAAGAACCACAATTTGAAGGGCAAACAAAGACAAAATTAGGTAATAGTAATGTTACAGGAATAGTACAAAGTGTTGTTAATGAGGAATTTTCAGCATATTTAGAAGAAAATCCAACAGTAGCAAAATCAATATTAGAAAAATGCATAAGTGCCTCAAGAGCAAGGGAGGCAGCAAGAAAAGCTAGAGAATTAGTAAGAAGAAAAAATGCATTAGAAACTTCTACACTACCAGGAAAACTAGCAGATTGCAGTGAAAAAAGATGCCGAAAATTGTGAAGTATATATAGTTGAGGGAGATTCAGCTGGAGGTAGTGCAAAACAGGGAAGAGATAGAAAATTTCAAGCTATTTTACCTTTATGGGGTAAAATGCTTAATGTTGAAAAAAGCAAGAGCAGACAAAATATATGGAAATGATAAATTGAATCCAGTTATATTAGCAATTGGTGCTGGTATAGGTGCTGATTTTGATATAACAAAAAAAATAAGATATGGAAAAGTAATAATAATGGCAGATGCCGACGTTGATGGTGCACACATTAGAACATTGCTTTTAACATTTTTCTTTAGATATATGAGACCGTTAATAGAAAATGGGAATGTTTATTTGGCGCAACCACCATTATACAAATTGTCTAAAAAAGGAATGACAGATATATATTGCTATACAGATGAAGATTTAGATGAATCTTTTTAAAGAATTAGCAGAAAAAGGTATTGCAAGAGATCAAAATTAATATTCAACGATACAAAGGTTTAGGTGAAATGAACCCAGAACAATTATGGGAAACAACAATGAACCCGGAAACAAGAATATTAGTAAAAAGTAAAACTAGAAGATGCAATAAAAGCAGATGAAATTTTTACAATTTTAATGGGAGATGATATTGGCCCAAGAAGAGAATTTATTGAAGCAAATGCAAAATTTGTTAAAAACTTAGATATATAACGGAGAATAAGAAATAGCAAGGAATATTACCTTGCTATTTCTTATCGATAAAGCTAGTATTAATCTTCAGCTAAAACTAATATACCTAACTTTTAACCTAATATACATTACTGCATAAATAAGCTATTCACCAAATATATTAATCAGTTGCTCGACTATTAATGCACCAATAATAACCATATTCATCCACGAAGGGACTAAAAATGACCACTATAAAATACAAGAATAATCTTAACTTCGAATATATTGCATATATTACAACCATATATTAAAAATATAAAAAAATAAAAATACAATATAGCTTACATACAAACAATATACTCTCGTCGCCGACTTATAATAATCTAAAGTTATTAAACCATTATAAATCTTTGCTCGAATAATATAAAACTCAAAAAATAAATCCCATATTACTCTTAGTTCAACTAATATTAACCTTATGCTAATATTATGTCTAATTTAATTTTTTTTTATACATAAAAAATAAAATAAAATAAAATGTCGAAAAATGGAATACGAAAAACATTGACTAAAAGCACAAATTATTGTAATCTAATTATAGTTAAAATTTATATTTTTAATTCTATAAAAAAAGGAGGTTTATGAAAAAAAAAAATAATTCTATTCAAGAATGGTTGCCTTTTGAAAGAATATTAAAAAATGGAATTATAAAATTAAAAAATAATTCTTATATAAAAATAATAAAAATATATCCAATTAATTTTAATTTAAAATCGGAATTGGAGAAAGAGGCAATTTTAAATTCATATAAAATATTTTTAAAAAAACATGCGATTTTAATTTTCAAATTTTAATTCAAAGTAAAAAAGAAGATTTATCTAAACATATTTCCAATATAAATTGTCAAAAGGAAAAAAAGAAAAAAAGTATATCAGAGTATTCAAATAAATATATAGAATATATTCAATCATTAAATCATCAAAAAAAATCATCATCAAAAAAATTTTTATATAATATTAAAGTATAAAAATGATGATAAAAAAAATTAAGACAGTAGATGATTTGGCGATTGAAAACTTAAATGATAAATATTTTAAGATAAAAAGATTGCTTAAGCAGATGTGGAAATGGTGTTATAGATATAAATAATATTAATGATTCAAAAAATGTTTTATTTTCTTTTTTAAATTCCAGAATTTATTTAAATAATTAAAAAATGAGGTGATGAAAATATTAATATAATAAATAAAATATTTAATAAAAAAAAATGAGATGATTTTTTTTACAAGGAACTTATGACGAAATTAAAGAAATAGCACCAACATATATTAATTTAAAAATCCACAATATATAGAAATAGATGAGATGTACTATTCTAGTATATTAATAACTAATTATTACAGGGAGCAAACAGATTTAATTTTAAAAACAATAATAGATACAAATATTAATCTAAACATATCTATTTTTTTGTGAAAAACAAGATACATATAGAACAATAAAAGATTTAACTTATCATATAGGCAATGTAGGCGTAGATTTAAAAACAAATAATCAAAATAGGCAAGACATAGATATTGCGGCATTTACATATAATGACGCTAAATATATAAGAAAAGAACTACAAGTAAATAATGAGAGTTTATATTTTTTATATATTTATATAACAACATTTTCTACAAATTTGAAGGAATTGGAGTATTTTATTAATAAATTAGAAGGACTTTTACAAAGTAAAGGATTGCAAACACAAGTAAAGCATATTTTAGGCAAGAGCAAGCTTTTTGTCTGTTTTACCAATAATGGAAAATAATGAAGATTTTAAAAAATGTATCAAAAAGGAATGTATTAACAGGAGGATTAATATCAACATATCCATTTATTTCATCTGCAATTTTTGATGAAAATGGAATTTTTGTAGGAACTAATATTTATAACAATTCTTTAGTATTTGTGGATAGATATGATACAAATAAATACAAAAATGCAAATATTTGCATTTTTGGAACTAGTGGAGCAGGTAAGTCGTTTTATACAAAATTATTAATTTTAAGATATAGATTATTAGGAATAGAACAATATATTATAGATCCAGATCGAGAATATGGTGAATTATGCAAAAATTTAAATGGCACATTAATAAAAAATTGGACCAGGTTCTGATACTTTTATAAATATATTTGATATAAGAGAAGATAGCTTAGAAGATGGTGAAACAGGATACTTAGCAAATAAAATTGGTAAACTAATAGGATTTTTTAATTTGATTTTCGGAGATATAAATGAGGAAGAAAAAAGCAATATTAGAAGAAAAACTAATAGAGTTGTATAAAAGAAAAGGTATAACATTTGATGATAATTCGTTACATAAAATTTGAAAAAAAATAAAATTAATATAAAACCAGATTTTAAAGACACATATGATATGCCATTACTTGAGGATTTGTGTAATTTACTTGATGAAGATGAAAAAACAAAAATATTAAAAATAAGGCTAATTCCATTTGTGAAAGGTTCATTAAGTTTCTTTAATAATTATACAAACCTCAACTTAAATAATAAATTAATTGTTGCAGATATTTACGAGATGGGAGAAGAAAATTTAAAATATGCAATGTACTTATTTGTTGATTATTTTTGGGATAGAAAAAAAGGATAGAAATATAAAAAAAGGCAATTTATTTGGATGAAATTTGGAGATTAATAGGTGTAACATCAAATAAAGACGTTGCTAGTTTTATATATAAAATATTTAAAACAATAAGAAAATTTGGCGGAAGTAGTGTGGCAATAACTCAAGATATATCAGATTTATTTTAGTTTGGAAGAAGGAATATATGGTAAAAAAAGTATTTTAAATAATTCAGAAATAAAAAAACGTTTTTTTTTTGCACTAGAGGAAGAAAATATAATATTATTAAGTAAATATACTAATCTTTCTGAAAAGGAAAAAAATAGAAATAAAATCTCTAAAAAAGAGGAGAATGTTTGATGTTTGTTGGAAATGAACATATTTTGACTAAAATAGATGCAGCAGAATACGAAAAAAAAATATTATTGAAAAAGGATTGTGATAAAAAATGAAAAAAATAATTACCGCATTAGCAGAGCCACAACTTAATAATGAACTAAAAAAAAAAAAAAAAGGATTTTATTGTCATTGGAAAAGATATTCAATATCAAGAAGGGGTAATAGAAATACTGGAAACTGAAAAAGAAGTGGACTTTTTAATAATAAGTGAAGCTTTACCAGGTAATGAAAAAAATAGAAAATTTAATAGAAAAAAAATTAAACAAATAAATAATGAAGTAAATATATAGTAATTATTTTAGAAAATAAAAAAAAGAAGAGTTAGAGAAAAAAATTTATATTCAAAAATGTATATTTAATTTTATATAATAAAATAGAAATTAAAGAAATAATTAAATTAATAAAAAAACAAAAAAGAAGATGAAAACGAAAAAAAATAAAAAAAGAAATAAATGATTTAAAGAAAATTATAATAGAACAAAATAGCAAAAATAAGCAAAATAAAAAAAACAAAAAATAAAAGAGGTAAAAGAATTAAATTTACAAAAAAAGAAATTATTTGTATTTTAGGTAGCGGCGGCGGTGTAGGGAAAAAGCATTTTCACAGTTAATTTAGCTAAATCATTAATTTATTCAAAGAAAAAAAATATTAATAATAGATTTTGATATTTTAAATAATTCTCTTCATACAATTTTAGGTGTCAAAAAAATATTCTGAAAAAATCTCCAAAAAAATAAAAGAAAATAATTTAATAAAAGATAAAATAGGTTTAAAAGAATTAAAAATTTAAAATAAATAAAAGAATTGATTTAATTTCAGGAATAAATTTATTATTTGATTCTAAATATAAAATTAATAATATTCAATTTAATAATTTATTTAATGATGTTAAAAAAAAAAATTTTATGATGTTATAATAATAGATACTTCTTCAGAATGTTTTTTTTAATTATACAAAAGAAATAATAAAAAAAGCAATTTAAATATTTTTATTGTTGAGCCAAATTTATTGGAAATACAGAAATCAAAAAATATTTTAAAAATATATAAAGAAGAATGGAATATAGATAATAATGAAATAAATATTTTATTTAATAAATATAATGAAAATTCAATAGATATTAACATTTTAAAAATAATTTTTTCTGAATACAATATTATTGGAAAAATAGATATAAATAATAAATATAATTTAATAATAAATAAAAATGCAAATAAAATAGATAAAAATATAAAAAAAGAGTATTTAAAAATTATAGAAAAATATTTAATAAACAGAAAAAAAACAAAATTTTATAAAAAAAAATAAAAAATAAAATATTAGAAGTTAGGAGAAGTAAAAATGAATGATTTAGAAATAGGACAAAATATAGCAAATGTAAATAATTTAGAAAAAAAGAGCAAAATAAATTTTTAGAAACAACACTTGGAAAAACAATTAACACGGCAGTAAATATAGGATTAAGATGGGTACTACCAGATTTAATTGAAGATGAAATAATTAATATAAAAGATAGTTTGGTTAAGGGAGGTTTAAAACAAGGAATTAATACAGCAATTAATTCTGCAATAAATTTAGGAAAAAGTGCAATGGGAATATTTACTGGAAACTTTGAAAATTTATCACAAGCGCAGGAGGCAATAAAAAGCGGAGGAATAATTGATAGTTTATCAAATGTTTTAGATTCAGTACTAAGCAAAGTAACAAAAAAGGTTGGATAAAATATGGAACATCAACGCTTATAAGGCAAGGAAAAAAAATGTTATATTAGACAATATTTCTAAAAGTATTGAAAATAGCTTTACAAATCAAATAAATAATTTAGACAAATTAGTAAAATATGAAAACAACTGGAAAGCGTATTATAAAGACAAAAACCTAAATGGAATGGAAAAAGAATATAGAAAAATAAACGAGAAGTTAAAAGAATTAATGCCATTTGAAACAGCTTTAAAACAGGCAAGGCAAATAGAAAATCTTCATAAAATAATAAAAAAAAACAATGGAGGAGATTTTTAATTTAACTCAAGAACAAATAGAATTAAGTAAAATGCTAGTTTAGTTACTAGAAATAACAGTTTTTTCTGCGTTTTTTCCTTGCATAATTTTTTTCAGTTTAGTATAATTATAAAAGACAAAAGGCAGAAAGGAATGGTAAAAAAAAAATGGAATCACGTGACGGAAAGATTATAGAAAGAGATATAGAAACAGAGATGAAAACATCCTATATAGATTATGCAATGAGTGTTATTGTATCTCGTGCTTTACCAGATGTAAGAGATGGATTAAAAAACCTGTTCACAGAAGAATTTTATATGCAATGTATGAAGATGGAATTACTTCAGATAAACCATATAGAAAGTGCGCTAATACTGTAGGGTCAGTTTTAGGAAGATATCACCCACATGGAGATGCTTCTGTTTATGATGCAATGGTAAGAATGGCACAGGATTTTTCATTGAGATATAGATTAATTGATGGACACGGAAACTTTGGTTCAATAGATGGCGATGGGTGCAGCTGCAATGAGGTATACAGAAGCAAGAATGGCTAAAATTGCAGAAACAATGCTTACTGATATTGAAAAAAATACAGTTGATTTTATGCCAAACTATGACGCTAGATTGCAGGAGCCAACTGTTCTTCCATCTAAAATACCTACACTATTAATTAATGGATCTTCGGGTATAGCAGTTGGAATGGCAACAAACATACCTCCCTCGCAATTTAACAGAAGTAATAAATGGAATTATTAAAATAATTGATGAAGATAATGTTACAGATGAAGAGCAATTATTATCAATAATTAAGGGGGCCAGATTTTCCTACGGAAGGCATAATAATAGGAAGAGAAGGAATAAAAGAGGCATATTTAACAGGTAGAGGAAAAATTACAGTACGAGCAGAGGCAGAAATAGAAGAAACAAGCAATAATAGACAAAGAATAATTGTTAATTCTTTGCCATATCAAGTAAATAAAGCAAAGTTAGTTGAAAATATTGCTTCATTGGTTAGAGAAAAAAAGACTAGAGGGAATTTCAGATTTACGTGATGAATCAGATAGAATAGATAGAGTTAGAATAGTTATAGAATTAAAAAGAGATGCAAATGCCCAAGTAGTATTAAATCAACTATATAAAAAACACACAAATGCAAGATACATTTGGAATAATAATGTTAGCATTGGTAAATGGAGAACCAAAGATACTAACTTTAAGACAGTGTTTGGATTATTATATAGACCACAGAAAAACAGTTATATTGCGTAGAACACAGTTCGATTTAGACAAAGCATTAGCAAAGAGCACACATATTAGAAGGATTAAAAATAGCTTTAGATAATATAGACGAAGTAATTAATATTATAAGAAACTCATATGATGATGCAAAAGAGAGATTAATGAAAAGATTTGGATTATCTGATATACAAGCTCAAGCTATATTGGATATGAGATTAAAGACGCTATCAGGTTTGCAAAGAGAAAAAATAGACGAAGAATACAATGAGCTAATGAAATTAATAGAATATTATAGAGAAGTATTAAGTAGTGAGCGACTAGTATTTGATATAAGAAAAAAAGAATTAACAGAAATTAAAGAAAAAATATGGAGATGAAAGAAAGACAAAAATAGCAGCAGCCGAAGGCGAAATTGATGTAGAAGATTTAATTAAAGAAGAACAAAGCGTAATAACATTAACTCACTTTGGATACATAAAAAAAAAGAATGCCTGTAGATACATATAAAAGCCAAAAAAAGAGGAGGAAAAGGAATAACAGGCATAGCAACAAGGGAAGAAGATTTTGTAAAACAAATATTTACAGCATCCACACATGATATTATATTATTCTTTAGTAACAAAGGAAAATTATATAGATTGAAAGGATATGAAGTACCAGAAGCAGGAAGAACTGCTAAAAAAGGTACAGCAATTGTTAATTTATTAAGCCTAGATCCAGGCGAAAAAATATCCGCAGTTATACCAATCAATAACTTCTCAGAAGGAAAATATTTATTGATGGGAACTAAAAATGGACTAATAAAAAAAGACTGCACTTACAGAGTATAATTCAGCAAGAAAAACGGGATTATTAGCAATCACATTAAAAGATGATGATGAATTAATAGATGTAAGACTAACAGATGGCGAAGACAATGTTGTAATGGTAACAAAAAAAGGTATGAGCATTACATTTGACGAAAAAAGATGTTAGACCAGTTGGAAGAACTGCACAAGGAGTAATTGGAATTAGACTTGATGAAGATGATAGTGTAATAGGTATGGAGAGTCTATTATTTCTAACATTAAAAGGTACCCTTCTTGCCATAACAGAAAATGGATTTGGAAAGAGAACAGAATTAGAAGAATATAGAGTACAAAATAGAGGGGGAAGAGGTGTAATAACTTATAAAGTAACACCTAAAACTGGAGATATAGTTGGAATAAGAATAGCGACAGATGAAGAAGATGTTATGCTTATAACTGACAATGGCACTATAATTAGATTAAATGTTAAAGACATAAGTATATTGGGTAGAGCAACGCAGGGAGTAACTTTAATGAGGACAAATGAAGGTAAGGTAGTAAGCATAGAAAAATATCTTTGGAAGAAAGTGAATAATATGATGAATTTTAAAAAGATTCAGTAAACCCAATAATGCTTCTTATTGAAAACCTTGGCGAAATAAGTATTTTGGCTGACGAGGTAGTAGATAATCCAGACGTAATATCAGATAATCAGGAGAGAGAAATATTAACAGATATATATGGAAAATTTATGAAAGAAAAATATGGAGTTAATAATTGAAATAACTAAAAGCTCTGAGCAGGAAGAAGGATACAAAAATGTGGAAGAAATTTCAAAGTTTTTTTTTATAAAAGATTGAATAAGCTTAAAACAGATGCTGTAGTAAAAAGACAAAAAAAGTATAGTAGCAATACTGAGTCAAAGACTACAAAATGGACTAAAGCAACAAAAAACTTATGGAATTAGCAGAAGAAATAATGCAAAAAAACGGAGATAAAAAAGGTGCAAGAATCAACGATGTAGGATATCTAAGGAAACGTATTTTATTCACTGCAATGGATAAAGGATTTGTTCCTCCTCACGGTACAGAAGAAGTTGGTGATACAGGAGATGAAGAAAGATAACAATATAAAAAATCTGTGATTAATTGATTAATCACAGATTTTTTTAAATCTTATATCTTCTCCGAAAAAATAGCAAATATTGTAATCCCCAATTATTCTAGAAACTATTCTTTCATCATAAGTATTATATAAGTTTTGTAAACTTAAATTTGTAGAAATTATTGTTTTAGTTATATTTTTTTGATTTAACAACCTTGTATTAATTATATTAAATAATTCAGTGAATTTCATGTTATTAACACATTCTGTGCCTAAATCATCAATTATTAATAAATCTACATTTAATATACTTTCTAAAATATTAGAATTATTAGATTTGCCAAACCTGTAGTCAATTATTGTATCTAACATTACAGGAGCTGTTTGATATAAAACGGTTTTTCTTTGCTTAATTAATTCATTTGCTATACAACTAGAAAGGAAAGTTTTGCCTAAGCCAGTATTGCCAGTAAATAACAAGTTTTTTTTTTCCTCTGCTTTTTCAAAGTTATTGATAAAACTAAAACATATATCTTTTATTAATTTTATATTTTCTCTAGGAGAAACGTCTGAGTGATATTTTGACTCATCTATTTTATCAGAATAAAATAGTTCATTAAAATTCTGAAAATTTTGATTCTTTATGTTATAAAATATTTGATTTATTATATTCCAAATCAAATATTTTTTTGTTTTAGACAATTGCACATTATAGAATTAGAGCCTTCTAAAATATATCCGGTATCTTTACATATATTACACTCAAATTTAGGTAAAAAGTAAGATTCATTTATTCCGAGAGAATTTAAAACCTGTTTTTTCTTATTTTTTTAAAACATTAATTTTTCTTGAAATTTTTCTAAAAAGAGTGGGATCATTTTTATTTATAAGAGATTTTGCAGTTGAAATAGCTAGAAAATTTAATTCGTCATCTATTTTTTGCAAATCTGGGTATTGCAAATATAATTTTTTTTCTTATATCAGCCATTTGAATTGCATTAATTCTTTTATTTTCATATTCTGTTAAAAGTTTTTTAGAGTAGAATTATTCATTTTTTTCACATCCTTATGCTTCTTGTTTTTTTTTTAACATTTGCGTATAAATTGTTTAAATTATCATAAGTTCTTTGTTCATATTTGTTATATCCAGAAGATTTTTTCTAAATTCTGTACATTCTTATTTTTCTGTTTCATTTCCAATAAAAATTTTTGGATTTCGTCAGAATTGGTAAATCCTCTGTCATGCCAATCACTTAATAATTTATCTAAATAGTCAAAATTTGGATTGGCTTTAGATGTAGTACGTTTTAATGCAATTTCAATTATATCTAGGTTATATTTAAAGTCAATTACCCACTTTTCGATGTAAGCGTACTCGTACTGAGATAAATTTCTTTTTAAACCTAATTTCTTTAAAATATTATTAGCAATTATATTTAATTTTTCTTGTTTTTCATAATAAATATCTAAATCTGTAAAAGTTTTGATATTATTTTTTAGCCCATGCAGCAGCAACTGTTTGGATATAATTTCTGTGTAATGCAGATTTATCAAAGCAGTAACCAAATAATGCAATCATAACTTCTTCATCAAAATTGTATTTTTTTGAAGCATAATTCAATATCTGGATACCATGAAGTAGGCATTAACCCAGAAAAATACTTATTATTAATATATTCTATAGCTTGAGCTCTTTTTTGACCTTCTGCAGATTTTTTTTTTTAGTTCTTCAGCAGATAAAGATGTCTTAGGTTTATATATTTTATATAACTCAATTTCTTGTAAATTATTAATAATATATCCCGTATTTTTTTTTTAGTAATTACGCCAATATCTTCCCAATACTTTAAGGCATCCTGTATAACCTTTAGAGGAAGTACTAATTTTTTTGATAAATCATTTAGTTTTACGTCTTTATCATATTTAGACAAAAATAATAAATACAAATATACTTTTTATAAAATCACCATTTGCTTGTGATAAGTATTCTGAGAAAAAAATATCTGGTATTTCTGTTTTTTGAAAACAAAGGTAATATTTCTGTATTTTCTAATTTCATAGCATAATGCCTCCCCAAAGTTTATTTGTCAAATTATATCATTTTCTGAATATTTTTACAATAAATCTTTTGGGGAAAACACAGTTTATATGAAAAAAATAAAAAATTATAATAAATGTTATTTATACAAATAAAGTTTGTTTTTTAGTAAATATTTAAGAAAATATTTGAGAAAATACACAATATTTTCATTATTTACACCAATAAAAGTGAACAAGAGCAATGGGAAACATAATATGATAATTGCACTTATTTTTATATATAGACTGTTAAAAAAAAAACAATTTGATATAAAAAATATTATACAGGCCCATATTAAATTTAGTATTAGAGAGCTGTAAGATATAAAACCAAATAATTTATTGTCAAAATTGTAATTTTGAGGAAAAATAAAATTCATTAAGACCTCCTATTAAATAAATTTGGTGATATGCCAAAATTATTTGACACATCTGTAGAAATTCCGCCGATTAATTGCCTTATATATGAATTAATATGTACTAAAGCGTATATACATCCTAGGTAAGTTAATTTTGACATAGTATTAGAATTGAAACTAATTGAAAAAACTAGTAATAGTATTAGAGCAATAAATGATTGCATTATTAATAGTGAAAAAATACATCTAATCCATGATTTGAAAAACCAACTTGTTGAATTGTTTTATAATGTCAATAGTGCAAATGGAGTTAGTAGGCAAAAAAGAGTTTTATCATAATATACCTTAGAGAGTAAGAAAAAATTAAATTAAAAAGGCTGATAGTTATAAATGTTTTGGAAATTCCATCAAAGGAAAAAAAATATTAAAGTCAGAAGTTATAGAATATATATCAACATTTAATTTTTCAATAAGTTTTGAAAAAGAAATAGAAAAACCAAATATGGACTGTCCAAGCTCTTGTATAGAAGAAGAAAGCAAATGATTAATATTTAGAATCTGCTCACAAAATAAAAAATGAAGAATTGATACTAATACCCAAAATAAGCAGTCTAAAAACAAAGTGATGAGGTGATTCTACAGGCTGACTAGTATAATTTGAATAAGCAAGTTTGACTGCATAATATATAACAAAAAGCAATTAATAGAGAGTTTGCAATTAATAACAAACCATTAGTTGAAGAAGTACCAAATATTTTTTCAAAAATGATATTTTTAATATATTTGTATCTATAAAAAGCCAATTCATCTAATATTTCATAAAGGGTTGTATCAATGGAAGACAATAGATTGTTTAACAAATTGTTTATAGTTTCAAAAATTATATAAGAAATATTTTGTTGCTCCATAAATATCACCTATACTATAAGTGTTTTTATGGCGGATAATATTAAGTCAATTGCTAAAATAAATCCATAAGAAAAAAAGTGAGCTTCTAATTAGCTTTTTGGCTATCCTTATTCTTTCTTCATCACCAAAACTAAATTTTTTCATAAATACACCTGTTCCAACGGCAACAGCGGCAGCCGGAGTAGCAAGCTTTTAAAAGCCATTCTTCTATTTTAGTAAAAGCATCATTTAATTTAGTAACTATCTTTGGTGTAGAATCAAAAAAAAAAACAATAAGAAATGTTAAAAATATTAAATAATAAAATAAAAAAATAGTAAAATAATAATAATTTTTTTTAGTAAAAGTTTTCATGAAAATCCTCCTTATATAAATAAAAATATGGTATTAATTTTTAATTTTTTTGGGGGTGGTATAATTTTGGAACCATGGGGCATTAGGATTTTTTCAATTCA
>VOFJ01002656.1_pt1 | contig 162821 bp, 170 predicted proteins | sample 5384081 | NCBI WGS metagenome assembly VOFJ01 (sample SAMN12384729, study PRJNA508395) | human gut metagenome | isolation source: healthy gut I | host: Homo sapiens
ATATGATAAAAAAATGCGCGCCCAGCTGCTACAATCTCAGGCGCGCATCATTATTCATGGCAATAGAAGCCTCATGCACCGTGCATTCTATTGTGCTATTTTACATGTTTTCCAGAAGCTTGTCTACACTTACCAGCTTTACGCACAGAACAAACAGCTCCGTTGCCTGAACCAGCTCGTCGATCGGAGGGAAGGAAGGGGCGATACGGATGTTGGAGTCATGAGGATCCTTCTTATAAGGGTAGGTTGCCCCGGCACCGGTCATGACAACTCCGGCTTCCTTTGCTTTTGCAACGATCGCCTTTGCACAGCCGTCCAGAGATTCAAAGGAAATAAAGTAGCCGCCGTGAGGCTTTGTCCAGGTACCGATCTCCAGATCCCCCAGCTCTCTGTCGAGGATTTCCAGTACTGCTTCAAATTTGGGACGCAGAATCTCTGCATGCTTTTTCATCTGCGTCTCGATGCCGTGGATATCTTTAAAGTAACGCACATGACGCAGCTGATTTAACTTATCGTGACCGATCGTCTGAATCGTCAGATGTGTTCTTAAATCATCCAGGTTTGCCTTGGAAGCAGAAATTGCAGCGACGCCGGAACCGGGGAAGCTGATTTTACTGGTGGAGCTGAATTTATAAACCATATCCGGGTTGCCAGCCTTTTCACACTCGGAAAGCAGCTCCAGGATAACATCCTGAGGCTCGTCATACAGATGATGTACGTTGTAAGCATTGTCCCAGAAAATACGGAAATCCTTTGCCGCAGGCTTTAAGGCAGCGAATCTGCGGACGGTTTCGTCGGAGTAGGTGTAGCCCTGCGGGTTGGAATACTTCGGTACGCACCAGATACCCTTGATGGCTTCATCCTCGCTGACCAGTTTTTCCACCAGATCCATATCCGGGCCCTGGGGAGTCATCGGAACATTGATCATCTCTACGCCAAAATATTCTGTAATCGAAAAATGACGGTCATAGCCTGGAACCGGGCAAAGGAATTTTACCTTTGTCTAACTTATGCCAGGGAGTCATCCCCATAATACCGTGGGTGAATGCATGGCTCACTACATCGAACATTACATTCAGACTGGAGTTGCCGTAGATAATGATATTATCTGCAGGCACTTCGATCAGTTCTCCCAACAGACGCTTTGCTTCCGGGATGCCATCCATAACACCATAGTTACGGCAATCAATTCCTGCCTCACACTTCAGATCTGTAAAGCTGTCCAGTACATCCATCATACCCATGGAAAGATCCAGCTGCGCTGCGCTCGGTTTACCGCGGGACATATCCAGTTTCAGTCCTTTACCCTGGAACTCCTTATACTGAGCCTCCAGCTGACTCTTTTCCTGCAGTAACTCTTCTTTGCTTCTGTCTTTATAAGCTGTCATGCTTCCTCCCATTCTGCCGCGTAACCGGCCTTTCATTTACGAGTTTATTTACTTTTTTACTCTTCCTTACATTATCCACAATTCAGAAATGCTGTCAAGACGAAACTTTTTTCAAAAAAGACTTGCCAAACCGATGAAATATCAGTATAATATCTATTGTTGGAGTTCTGCCGGAATAGCGCAGTTGGTAGCGCAACTGATTCGTAATCAGTAGGTCGAGGGTTCGAGTCCCTTTTCCGGCTTTTCTTTATAGGAATTTTAATTCATGACAATAGAATGCACGCTCTGCGAGCATTCTATTGTTTAAGGCACTGGTATTCCAGTGCCTTTTTGTTTTCCCAATTCACTCGTAGCTGTCTGCGAACAGATTTTATGCTCGCATAAAAATCTGTTTACAGACAGCTACAAAGGGAGCGCTATTTCATGCGCAAAAGAAGCTGCGCAGTCTCATACTACACTTTATTCCAGCTCGAATGCGCCGGTATAAAGCTGATAATACTTTCCTTTCTGCGCGATCAGCTCATCATGGCTGCCGCGCTCGATAATCCGTCCATGCTCGAGAACCATGATCACATCGGAATTCCGAACTGTGGACAGTCTGTGTGCGATAACGAATACGGTTCGTCCGTGCATCAGCGCATCCATACCTTTCTGCACAATCGCCTCTGTTCTGGTATCGATCGAAGATGTCGCCTCGTCCATAATCATAACCGGCGGATCTGCAACTGCAGCACGCGCAATCGAAATCAGCTGTCTCTGTCCCTGGGACAGATTCGATCCGTTACCGTCGATTACCGTCTGGTAGCCTTCGGGCAGACGTGTGATGAAATCATGCGCACCCGCAAGCCTTGCAGCCCCGATACACTCTTCATCTGTCGCATCCAGCTTGCCATAGCGGATATTTTCCATGACAGTGCCGGTAAAGAGCACCGTATCCTGCAGAATAATGCCAAGAGAACGGCGCAGATCCGCTTTTTTTATCTTGTTGATATTAATTCCGTCATAACGGATTTTGCCGTCCGCGATATCATAAAACCGGTTGATCAGGTTTGTGATCGTCGTCTTTCCGGCGCCGGTCGCGCCTACAAACGCCACCTTCTGTCCGGGCTCTGCGTACAGACTGACATCATGCAGGACGATTTTATCCGGATTGTAACCAAAATCCACATCCTTCAGGCGCACGTCGCCCGTCAGACGCGTATAGGTCACGCTGCCGTCCGCGCTGTGCGGATGCTTCCATGCCCAGATATCTGTACGCTCGCTGCATTCGACCAGTTCACCATTTTCTTCTTTTGCATTGACCAGGGTTACATAGCCATCGTCTGTCTCCGGCTCTTCATCCAGCAGGCTGAAAATACGATCTGCCCCCGCAAGACCCATGACAACTGAGTTGACCTGATTGGACACCTGTCCGATATTGCCGCAGAACTGTCTTGTCATATTCAAAAAAGGTACGGTAATACTGATGGAAAGTGCCATGCCTGACAAACTCAAGTTCGGCGCGCCGGACAATAACAGCATGCCTCCAGCAAGCGCTACGACAACATAAAGGATATTGCCCATATTCATCAGAATCGGCATCAGCATGTTCGCATAACGGTTTGCCTGACAGGACATTTCAAACAGCTCGTCGTTGACCCGGTCAAAATCCTTTTTTGTCTCGGACTCATGACTGAACACCTTGACAACCTTCTGTCCGTTCATGATCTCTTCCACAAAGCCCTCTGTCTTGCCGACTGCGATCTGCTGCTTTAAGAAAAAATGTGCCGAGCTGCTGCCGACCTTTTTGGTAACGACAAACATCAGTGCAACGCCACAGAGCACGACCAAAAGCAGCCACATGCTGTAATACAGCATGATGGAAAAAATCGTAACCACGGTGATACAGGAAATCAACAGCTGCGGAATACTCTGAGAAATCAGCTGGCGCAGCGTGTCGATATCGTTAGTATAATAGCTCATGATATCGCCGTGGTTATGTGTATCAAAATACTTGATCGGCAAATCCTGCATGCGGTTGAACATCTTTTCCCGCATCTTCTTCAGAGAGCCCTGTGTGATAATCGCCATTCCATAGGAATACGCATAGCCTGCTGCCAGAGACAGCGCATACAGTACAACCAGGATGAGGACCAGTCTGGTCACCGTCGGCGCTGCCGCCGCCCAGTCCTTCGTCTGCCAGTACTGCTCGACCACTGCGATGATATTCTGCTGAAAAATAGCGGGAATCGAGCTGATCAGCGCATTCAGTACGATGCAGACCAAAACTAACGGCAGAAGTACCGGATAAAACTCGAACAGCATCCTGATCAGACGCTTCATCGTTCCTTTTTTCGCCTGTCCCTTATTTTTCATCAGAATCACCTCCCTTGTTCTGGGAAGTATATACTTCCCGGTAAATCTCGCTCGTCTTGAGAAGCTCTTCATGGGTGCCGATATTGCAGATCGTACCGCCGTCCATGACCAGAATCCGATCCGCATCCTGCACGGAGGAAATTCTCTGTGCGATGATAATCTTGGTCGTTTCCGGAATGTACTCACGCAACGCCTTGCGGATCTGTGCGTCCGTCTTGGTATCCACCGCACTGGTCGAATCGTCGAGAATCAGGATCTTCGGCTTCTTTAACAGCGCTCTTGCGATACAAAGTCTCTGCTTCTGACCGCCGGACACATTGCTGCCTCCCTGTTCGATATGCGTATCGTATTGATCCGGGAACTGCATGATAAATTCATCCGCCTGCGCCAGACAGCATGCTTCCTTTAATTCCTCATCCGTCGCGTTCTGGTTGCCCCAGCGCAGGTTTTCCTTGATCGTTCCGGAAAACAGAATATTTTTCTGTAATACAACTGCTACCTGGTTGCGCAGCGCTTCCAGATCATATTCTCTGACGTCTTTTCCGCCAACCTTTACAACGCCCTCTGTCGCGTCATAAAGTCTGGAAATCAGTTGGATCAGGGAAGACTTCGAAGAACCGGTGCCACCGATAATTCCAATCGTCTCCCCGGAACGGATATGCAGATCGATATCGGCAAGCGCCATCTTCTCCGCCTGCAGAGAATATTTGAAGCTGACATGGTCGAAATCGATCGAACCATCTGCCACTTCCTCCACCGGGTCTGCAGGACTTGTCAGCGTACTGTCCTCTTTTAACACTTCCACGATTCGCTGTGCGGATTCCGCAGCCATCGTCACCATGACAAATACCATTGAGAACATCATCAGGCTATTTAATATCTGAAGCTGTATACTAAAAGGGCAGAAAACTGTCCGACGTCCAGATCCAGGCCACCGCTCGTGATGATCGTATAAGAACCAAAGGACAGGACAAAAATCATAACCACATACAGGCAGAACTGCATCAGAGGGCTGTTGATCGCCAGAATCTTCTCCGCGCGGGTGAAATCCTGACAAACCTCTTCTGCCGCATGATGGAATTTTTCTTTTTCGTACGCCTCGCGCACAAAGGATTTTACCACGCGCATGCCCTTGACATTTTCCTGAATCGAATTGTTCAGAGCGTCGTACTTACGGAATACCCGTTTAAACAGCGGGCCTACCTTATGGATCACGGCAAACAGTCCGATCCCCAGAATCGGGATGACCACCAGGAAGATCAGCGCCATCTTTCCGCCCATAATAAACGCCATCGTAAAGGAAAAGATCAACATCAGCGGGCTGCGGATCGCAAGTCGGATCAGCATCATAAATGCCAGCTGGACGTTCATAACGTCCGTCGTCATTCTCGTCACTAAAGACGAGGTAGAAAATTTGTCGATGTTTTCAAAGGAAAAATCCTGAATCCGGTAAAACATATCCTTGCGCAGGTTTTTGGCGAATCCGCAGGACGCGGACGCGCAGACCGAACCGGCTCCGGCTCCGAATGCGAGGGACATAAGCGCCATCACCACCAGAATCAGACCATACCGTGAAATGACGCCCATACCGCTTCCGGCTTTAATTTCATTGACCAGCTGAGCGACTATAAACGGGATGATACATTCCATGACCACTTCCAGAGATACCAGAATCGGTGTCAGGATCGAATCACGCTTGTATTCCCTGATCGACTTCATCAGTTCTTTTATCATACTTTTTACGTTTGTCTCCTTTCATCTGTGAAATTGCCCGTTCAAACGAGCTTTGTGTCCACCTTTTGCCCCGGCAGGCTATGTATACGCTCAAACCGGTGCGTAAAGAGGAAAAAAAGCGGCGGGCGATAAGGCTCGCACGCCGACTTTTTCTGCTCTATGCAGATATGAAATAATTATACATGGATTTTCTTGTAAGTCAAGTCCCGGACTCCAGATGTACATCCATCTGCGGATACGGAATGCGGATGCCCGCTTCATCGAAGCCGTATTTGATATCCTCCAGCATCGTATAGCGCGCCTGCCAGTAGTCTTCCTTCTTCGCCCAGAATTTCACAACAAGGACAACACTGCTGTCTGCCAGTTCGTCTACGTTGACTGTGATCTCTCGTTCCGGAAGCACATACGGGTTTTTCTTCGCAATTTCCTGCACTGCTTTCCGTGCGCTGCGGATATCAGAATCATACGAAATTCCGACTTTCAAATCCACACGCCGTTCCGCCTCATCCGTCACGTTCGTCAGGCTGCTGTTTGCGAGGTTTCCGTTCGGGATCAGAATAATCTGATTATCATAGGTTGCAAGCTTCGTATAAAAGACAGATATCTGCTGAACAATCCCTTCGTTACCTCCCCCTTCGATGATATAATCTCCGACATGAAACGGCTTCAGCATCATGATCAGGATTCCGCCAATACAGTTACTTAAGCTTCCCTGGATCGCCAGACCGATCGTTACGCCGACCGAACCGATCACCGTCGCAATGCTTGCTGCCTCCACACCAAACAGCTGCAGAATCATGAACACCAGAATCGTATACGAAACAAACTTAATCGAGGAGTCCAGAAACTGCGCCGCTTCCTCCGACGCGCTGGAACGCTCCATCGCCCGTCTGAAAAAATGCCGGATCATCGCAATCAGTCTGCTGCCGATCACAAACAGGATGAGCGCCAGCACCGTGCGGACGCCAAGCCCCAGAAGCTTGTCCGGCAGCTCGTTTAAGTAGCGTTCCAGCAGGCTCAGCTGTTTTTCCATATCCTTTAAGGATTCGTCCGGTGCAAGGCTTTCTATCTCCTCGCCTGTCAGCGTCACAGAGGATGTCAAAAATGCTGCGCCGGACATCAGCACCTTCCTCATGCTTTGGTTCCTTTCGTCACTTTCGCGGAAGAGGTAGACTTCTTAGCTACAGACGCAAGCTTCTTAGCCGTCGGCTCTTTCGGTGCGACAGCCTTCGCGGTCGCTGTCTTTTTGCGGGTCGTGCGGCGTGCAGGCTTTTCTTTTTCTTTTCCCTCAAGAATCGCGCTGTCCGCCTGCTCTGCCTTTTCGGTCAGCTCTTCCTTCAGGGTTTTCTTTTTCATGGCAGCTGCTTTCTTCGCAGCCTCTTCCACCGCTTTTTTGGCAGCAGCCGTTTTTCTTACAACCTCTTCTGCTGCCTGCCTTGCCACCGCTTCCTTTTCAGCCGCCTCTTCTGCAGCTTTTCTCGCAGCTTCTTCCTTCTTTGCAGCCTCCTCCGCTGCTTTTTTAGCGATTGCTTCTTTTTTCGCAGCTTCCTCTGTAGCTTTTCTCACAGCCTCTTCCGCCGCATTTTGGGCAGCCTCGGCGATCTTTCTGCGCTCTTCTTTTTCTTCGTCCGTGTAAGGCGTATAAGCAAAAATGCTCACAGACAGCGGCGCCTGATGCATCAGGATCGAATTTTCCCTGCCGTCGGATGCGACTTCTTCCGCTTCCAGTACATAGGAGTTAATTCTTCCTTTTCCGCCAAAGGCGATATCGTCAGAGTTTAAAACTTCCGTATATTTTCCTTCAAAAGGTACACCCACCCGATACTCCGGTCTGTCCACATTTGCAAAGTTCAGGCATACCAAAAGCGTCTCTTCCTCTTTGTCGCTCTTTCTCAGATAGGAAAGCGTGCATTCGTTTGCATCAATGCAGTCAATCCATTCGAAGCCGTCCCAGCTGTCGTCTTCCGCATACAGCGCAGGGTTTTTACGATACAGCTCATTTAACCGCTTCACAAACCGGCGTATCTGCTCATGATAATCATATTTTAGCAGTTCCCATTCCACGCCCCGCTCTTCGTTCCACTCGTCGTACTCTGCGATATCCTGTCCCATAAACAAAAGCTTCTTGCCCGGATGCGTCATCATATAACCGTAGCCTGCGCGCAGGTTCGCGAATTTGTCCGCTTCCTCTCCCGGCATCTTGCTAAGCATCGACGCTTTGCCGTGAACAACCTCGTCATGGGATAACACGAGCATGAACTTTTCGGAATACGCATAAACCATCGAAAACGTCAGATCGTTGTGATGATACGCACGGAAATATGGGTCATACTGCATGTAGTCGAGGAAATCGTTCATCCAGCCCATATTCCATTTCATCGTAAAGCCAAGACCACCATCGTTTAAATCGCCCGTCACCTTCGGCCATGCTGTGGATTCCTCCGCGATCGTAACCGCGCCCCTGCCGCGTTTTTGAATCATGCTGTTTGTATGCTTTAAAAATTCGATCGCTTCCAGATTTTCATTGCCGCCGTACATGTTGGCAATCCATTCGCCATCCTGCTTTCCGTAATCGAGATACAGCATTGAAGCGACCGCGTCCATCCGGATTCCGTCTGCATGGAACTGCTCCACCCAGTAAAGTGCATTGGCAATCAGGTAGTTGCTTACCTGCGGTCTGCCGTAATTATAGATCAGCGTTCCCCAATGCGGATGCGCCCCCTGTCTCGGGTCTTTGTGCTCATACAGGCATGTCCCGTCGAACCCGGACAGTCCGTAAGCATCTCTCGGAAAATGGGCCGGAACCCAGTCCAGAATCACGCCGATTCCTGCTTTGTGCAGCTCGTTGACAAAATACATAAAATCCTGTGGTGTGCCATAACGTGCAGTCGGCGCATAATAGCCGATGACCTGATAGCCCCAGGATCCATCCAGCGGGTGCTCCATAACCGGCATCAGCTCCACATGGGTATAGCCCATTTCCTTCACATAGGAAATAACCTTCGGTGCAAACTCCCGTAGTTATAATATCTGCGGCCATCCTCGGGCTTTGCAAAGGAGCCCAGATACATTTCGTAAACACTCATCGGCTCTTTTTCAGGACAGCTTTTTTCTCGTGCCAAGATCCATGCTTCATCTTCCCAGGCAAAGCCATCGATGTTGCGAACAACAGATGCCGTGTCCGGGCGGAGCTGTTGTCCAAACGCATAGGGATCTGCCTTCAGGTAAGTCAGACCGCCCTTTAATTTCAGCTCAAACTTATAATTCTCGCCCTCTCTAACTCCGGGGATAAAAATTTCAAAAATACCGGAATCCCACAGGCGGCGCATCTGATGTCTGCGTCCATCCCAATGGTTAAAATCTCCCACAACACTGACCCGCAGCGCATTCGGTGCCCAGACTGCAAAATGCACGCCCTGGGTTTTGTCGATGGTCATCATATGCGCACCAAGGATACGGTAAGCTTCATAATGGATTCCTGCCGCAAACCGCGCCGTATCCTCTTTGGTAATGACCGGAGCAAACCGATAGGGATCTTCAAATTCTTCTGTTGTGCCATCTTCCAAAGAAGCCTTTAATGTATAGCTTCCGATTTCCTTACCGCCAACCAGTGCGGCATAATAGCCAGCCTCGTCCGCCTGCTCCATTTCCACGGTCTTTTGACCGGGCAGCTTCAGTTCCATCGAAACAGCGCCCGGATAAAATGCCTGCACCACCGTCGCATTGCCTTCCCGGTGCGGTCCCAAAAGCCGGTGCGGATCGTCCTCCTCAGAATAAATAATTGCCTCTATTTCAGGCCAGTTCATCAGCCTATACAGTTTTTCGTTCATTCGATACCCTCCTGCCTGACGCTTTTGCCGCGCCCCTCTTATTTTTATTTTACCCTTCCCGGGCACAATAGGCAAGGGAAAATATCTAAGCGGTGTACTGCACGGCAGTCCCCTGTGCGCTATCTGTGTCAGATATTTGTTTCGTCATTCAAAATACTTCGAAAAAATATTTATTTACAAAATCCGTTTTTGTTTGCTATAATCCTAACCAATCAATGGTAGTCGCAGGGAAACACATGACGATGGCATTGCCAATGGCATGAAAAAAGGAGGAACGAGACGAAAGTTCTCGTTCCTCTTTTTTTGCGCTGAAAAGAGGCTATAGGATGAAGCAACCTATGAGGATTTGCGCATTTCAAAGGCTTTCCCGCCCGACGCCCTGTATTTTAATGTATCTTAAACGAATCGGCATCGACACGAAAGGAGATTTTTTATGCCCAAAACATTATTTCAGAAAATCGTATTCACAATTATCATGGCAACCATCATGGTTTACGGAATGGTCGTCTACAATGTCGCCTTGAATACCGGCGGTGTTACCAACCAGACGTTCCTTTTAGCGCTTCATGAGCTACCGATCATGGTTCCTGTCGCTTTTATCCTCGCATTTTTTTTGTTGTGGAAAAGCTGGCAACCCGTCTGGCATTTATTCTTTTATATGTCCCACCGACCGTCCGCAGTTTATCACCTACGCGATTTCCCTGATGATCATCTGCATCATGTGCCCGATCATGAGTCTCGTCGCTACCCTGCTGTTCAAGGAGCCCAGCTTCGGCACATGGGCGCACACCTTTGGCTGCAACCTGCCGATGGCATTTTTCTGGCAGATGTTCTACTGCGGACCGCTCTCCCGCCTGATTTTCCGCACCCTGTTTAAAAAACAGCTGGCAGCGCAGAACACACCGGCACAGGGACAGAAATAAATAGCTTGTGCAAACGCAACACTGATCGCACGCTCAAACACAGAATATACCCACAGTACCATACAGAAAAGACCCCGAAGACTGGCACTATACTGCCTTTCTCCGGGGTCTGTGACTCTCCGTTACAGAACGCCTGCGTTTTACTTCACCACCCGCACGCGGAACACGCCATCGATCGTCTTTAACTGATTGACAATACTGCCGCTTACGTGGGACTCCAGGTCGACCATCGTATATGCAACATCGCCTTTGGATTTGTTCATCATATTTGCGATGTTTAAGTTGTTCCAGCCGAGGACGGAGGAGAACTTCGCGATCATGTTTGCGATATTCTTATGGAAAATCACGACTCTACTTTCTGCCGTGCACACACCCATATCGCAGTCCGGGAAGTTGACGCTGTGGAGAATATTTCCGTTTTCGAGATATTCCTGCAGCTGTCTGACTGCCATAACCGCACAGTTTTCTTCCGACTCCTCAGTCGAAGCGCCCAGATGCGGGATGACGATGCAGCCCGGCTTTCCTGCCGTAACCGGATTCGGGAAATCCGAAACGTAGCGGCGGATTTTTCCGGCGGTAATCCCGTCTAACACAGCTTCTTCATCCACCAGCAGATCTCTTGCAAAGTTTAACAAAATCACGCCGTCCTTCATCCGGGAGATAGCTTCTGCGCTGATCATATTTTTTGTGCTGTCCATCAGCGGCACATGGATTGTGATATAATCGCACTGCTCATAGATTTCATTGACATCCAGCACATGTCTGACGTCGCGGCTTAACTTCCACGCCGCATCGACCGATACATACGGATCATAGCCGAGCACTTCCATTCCGAGATGACGCGCCACGTTAGCAACCTTGACGCCGATCGCACCCAGTCCGATGATACCGAGACGCTTGCCCATCACCTCTGTACCGGCAAACTTCTTCTTCGCTTTCTCCGCATCCTTCGCAATATTTTCATCTTCCTGATTTTCTTCCACCCAGTTGATGCCCGATACGACGTCACGGCTTGCTAAAAGCATTCCGGCAATGACCAGCTCTTTTACGCCGTTTGCGTTTGCACCCGGTGTATTGAACACGACGATACCTTTTTCCGCGCATTTCTCCAGCGGGATATTGTTGACACCGGCTCCTGCTCTTGCAACTGCTAAAAGTCCATCCGGCAGCTCCATCTCATGCATCGATGCGCTTCGAACCAGGATGCCTTCTGCTTCTGTAATTTCGTCTGTTTTGATATAATTTTTCGAAAAATTATCGAGTCCGACCTGTGCGATCGGATTCATGCAATAATAATTTCTCATTGAAACCTCCCACTCTGCTTACTGATTCTGCGCTTCAAACTCTTTCATAAAGGCAACCAGCTTTTCCACGCCCTCCATCGGCATTGCATTGTAAATGCTTGCGCGCATGCCGCCGACGCTTCTGTGTCCCTTTAAGTTCTCCAGACCGTTTTTCTTTGCCTCTGCAACAAATTTTGCATCCAGATCGGTATTGCCTGTGATAAACGGAACGTTCATCAACGAACGGTCTTCCTTGCGGACGGTGCCTTTGAACAGCTTGCTTTCATCCAGGAAATCATACAGAATTTTCGCTTTTTTCTCGTTGTATTCTTTCATTGCTTCCAGACCGCCGCGCTTTTGCAGCCACTTAAACACTTTGCCGCAGATGTAAATTCCGTATGCCGGAGGCGTGTTGTAAAGGGATTTCGCATCCGCATGAATTTTATATTTTAACATGGTGGGCGTGCCGGGCAGCACATCTTCTGTAATCAGGTCTTCCCGGATAATTGCGATAACTACGCCGGCAGGTCCAATATTCTTCTGAACGCCACCGTAAATCATGCCATATTTGGTCACATCAACCGGCTCGGATAAGAAGCAGGAGGAAACATCCGCAACAAGGGGTTTTCCCTTTGTATTCGGAAGCGTTTTGAATTTGGTTCCGTAAATGGTGTTATTTTCACAAATATATACATAATCCGCATCCGGGTCGATCGGCAGATCGGAGCAGTCCGGAATATAGGAAAAGGTCTGATCCTCGGAGGATGCAACCGCATTTGCCTTTCCGTAAATGGAAGCCTCTTTCCATGCCTTTTTCGCCCACTGTCCGGTTATGATGTAATCCGCTACGCGGTTTTTCATCAGGTTCATCGGAATCATCGCAAACTGCTGGCTTGCGCCACCCTGTAAAAACAGCACTTTATAGTTATCGGGGATTCCCATCAGCTGACGTAAATCAGCCTCCGCCTCATCGATGATTTTCTGATAGGTACCGGAACGATGGCTCATCTCCATAACTGACATTCCACAGCCTCTGTAATCAAGCATTTCGTCTGCTGCTTCCTGCAGCACTTCTTCCGGCAGGACAGCCGGGCCTGCACTGAAATTGTACACTCTGGACATTTTTACCTCTCATTCCGCCGCCTGTGCGGCACTTGAATTTTCTAAAAAGCCGATCTGCCCGTTCTTACCAAACATGTGTTTTCGTGATACGGACATTTGGATTAAAAAAAATGATATCGAATACCGCTCATGCCTGAATAAAAATACGGATACCGACCTTTCGGTCTATTGTACCCGTATTTTTCGCTTTAGTCAACTACTACGTTAATTTATTTGCTTGCAAGGTCATCCCCATCGAAAACCTCGCTGATCGCTGCACCCGCTGGAACCATCGGGAATACCTTATCGTCTTCAGGAATTCTGCAGTCGATGACAACCGGCTTCTGAAGTGCGATTGCCTTTTCAATTGCCGGAGCAACCTCCTCCTTCGCGGTGACGCGGATTGCCGCGCATCCCAATCCTTCTGCTACCTTGCAGTAATCCACTGCATCCTCCAGAACCGTCTGGGAATAGCGTTTTCCATAAAAGAGCGTCTGCCACTGGCGCACCATGCCCAGAACATGATTGTTGATGATGATCTGGATGATCGGAATCTGATATCTGCTGGCTGTTGCAAGCTCGATCAGGTTCATACGGAAGCATCCGTCTCCGCCGATATTAACGCAGATTTTATCCGGGCAGCCTGTTTTCGCGCCGATGCATGCCCCGATACCGTAGCCCATCGTGCCAAGACCGCCAGAGGACAAAAACGTGCGGGGCTTCGTATAATGATAATACTGCGCCGCCCACATCTGATGCTGTCCGACGTCGGTTGTGATAATTGCATTGCCTTTCGTAATGCGGTCTAATTCTTCTATAATATAAGGGCAGCTCAACTGGCTGTCGTCATATTTGAGCGGATACTTTTCTTTTAATTCCAGAATATGCGCCGTCCACTCCGGATGATGCATCTGTTCCATCCGTGCGATCAGCTTTGTCAAAACATCCTTCAGATCTCCGACAATGGACACGTCCGCATGGATATTTTTATTGATCTCAGCAGCATCAATATCGATATGCAGGATCTTTGCATTCTTTGCAAATAAGGATGCGTTGCCGATGACACGGTCAGAAAATCTCGCGCCCAGTGCAACCAAAAGGTCACACTCGCTCACTCCGAGGTTGGAGGTCTTTGTGCCGTGCATACCGATCATACCGGTATAGAGCGGATCGTAACCGTCATATGCCCCTTTTCCCATCAGGGTATCACAGACCGGAGAATCCAGTTTTTTGGCAAAGGCACGCACCTCTTCTGAAGCGCCGGAAAGAATCGCTCCGCCGCCCAGATAAATATAGGGTTTTTTCGCCTTGGAAATCACTTCCAGCGCGGCATCTAAATCTTCCTGCGTGTAATGTCCGGCACGTTCAACCGATTCCGGCTCTTTGGGTGTATATTCACAGCTCGCTGCCGTTACATCTTTGGTGATATCTACCAGTACCGGTCCGGGTCTTCCAGATTTTGCAATGTGAAATGCCTTGCGCAGCGTGTCTGCCAGAATATTGACATCTTTTACAATGTAACCGTGTTTGGTGATCGGCATCGTTACGCCTGCGATATCGACCTCTTGGAAGGAATCTTTTTCCCAGAAGCGGCAGCGTTACATTACAGGTAATCGCTACCATCGGGACGGAATCCATGTACGCGGTCGCAATGCCGGTAACCAGATTCGTTGCGCCGGGACCACTGGTCGCCATACACACACCGACTTTTCCGGTTGCACGCGCATAGCCATCTGCTGCATGTGCAGCACCCTGTTCATGAGATGTCAGCACATGGAAAATCTCATCGCTATGCTTGTATAACGCATCATATACATTCAAAATGGAGCCGCCCGGATATCCGAACACAACATCCACGCCCTGTTCTTTTAAACACTCTATGACGATTTCAGCACCTGTACGAACCATATCGTCCTCCCCTTTTTATCCTTATTTCTTAATTTCGAGTACAGCGCCTCTGTTTCCGCTGGTTACCATTTCCCGGTAACGTGCCAGATATCCGGTGGTTACCTTCGGCTCTCTGGGCTGCCATTTTGCCCTTCTCTCTGCCAGCACTTCATCAGAAACCTTCATATCCAGACGATTTTCCGGAATATTGATGCTGATAATATCGCCCTCTTCTACCAGCGCGATGGGACCGCCGACAGCAGCCTCCGGGGAAACATGACCAATCGACGCACCTCTGGATGCGCCGGAGAAACGACCGTCCGTGATCAGCGCAACGCTGGAACCAAGACCCATACCTGCGATTGCAGAAGTCGGATTCAGCATTTCTCTCATGCCGGGGCCGCCTTTGGGTCCCTCGTAGCGAATCACAACGACATCGCCGGGAACAATCTTGCCGCCCTTGATCGCAGCAATCGCGTCCTCTTCGCAGTCAAATACCCTTGCAGGGCCTTCATGAACCATCATTTCCGGTACAACAGCGCTTCTCTTTACAACACCGGTATCCGGAGCCAGGTTGCCTTTGAGTACAGCGATACCGCCTGTCTCAGAATAGGGATTTTCAATCGGACGAATCACTTCGGGATTGCGGTTTACACAGGCTTCGATATTTTCGCCGACGGTCTTTCCGGTTACCGTCATCAGGTCTGTCTTTAACAGTCCCTTCTTATTTAATTCATTCATAACTGCGTATACGCCGCCAGCCTCATTTAAGTCTTCAATGTAGGTCGGACCTGCAGGTGCCAGATGACACAGGTTCGGTGTATGGGAAGAAATTTCATTTGCGATTTCCATGTTCAGCTCTACGCCTGCCTCATGTGCGATTGCAGGCAGATGCAGCATGGAGTTTGTAGAACAGCCGAGCGCCATATCGACGGTCAGGGCGTTTAAGAACGCATCCTTTGTCATGATGTCGCGGGGCTTGATATCCTTGCGAACCAGCTCCATAATCTGCATACCGGCATGCTTTGCCAGCTGGATACGTGCAGAATATACTGCCGGAATTGTGCCGTTGCCCTTTAAGCCCATGCCCAGCGCCTCTGTCAGGCAGTTCATGGAGTTTGCGGTGTACATACCGGAACAGGAACCGCAGGTCGGACATACTTTTTCTTCGTATTCCTGCAGCTCTTCCAGCGACATGGTGCCTGCTGCCACGGAGCCTACTGCTTCAAACATAGAAGATAAGCTTCTCTTTCTGCCGTGCAGATGTCCTGCCAGCATTGGACCGCCGGAAACAAAAATCGTCGGGATATTCAGTCTTGCCGCTGCCATCAAAAGACCGGGCACATTTTTATCACAGTTAGGGATACATACCAGACCATCGAACTGATGTGCCATCGCCATACACTCGGTGCTGTCGCAGATCAGGTCTCTGGTTACGAGGGAATATTTCATGCCGACATGTCCCATCGCGATACCATCGCAGACTGCGATTGCCGGGAATACAACCGGGGTGCCTCCAGCCATCGCAACGCCGAGCTTGACCGCTTCTGTAATTTTATCCAGGTTCATATGTCCGGGCACGATTTCGTTATAGGAGTTTACGATACCGATCAGCGGTCTGTTCTTTTCCTCCTCTGTCATTCCCAGTGCATTCATCAGACTTCTGTGCGGTGCCTGCTGGACGCCTTTTGTTACATTATCACTTCTCATTTGTTCGTTCCTCGCATTCTATTGTCAGAATTAAATTCTCTCTGCAAGCAGATCGCCCATCTTGCTGCATCCAACTAGTGTACAGCCCTCGGACATGATATCTCCGGTGCGGTAGCCCTCTGCCAGAACCTTGCGAACCGCTTCTTCCACTGCTTCTGCCTCTTTATCCAGATCAAAGGTGTAACGCAGCATCATGGCAGCGCTCAGCACAGTTGCAATGGGATTTGCGAGATCTTTGCCCGCGATATCCGGCGCACTGCCGTGACTGGGTTCATATAAGCCGAACTTTGTATCGTTTAAGCTTGCGGAAGACAGCATACCGATCGAGCCGGTCACCATGCTCGCTTCATCCGAAAGAATATCGCCAAACATATTTTCGGTCAGGATCACATCGAACTGCGCCGGATCTTTGACCAGCTGCATCGCACAGTTGTCCACAAGCATATGAGACAGCTCCACGTCAGGATAATCCTTTGCCACCTCTTCCACCACGCTTCTCCACAGTCTCGAGGAATCCAGCACGTTTGCCTTGTCCACGCTCGTCACTTTGCCTTTTCTCTTGCGCGCTACATCAAATGCCTTGATCGCGATTCGGCGGATTTCCTCTTCGGTGTAGGTCAGGGTATCGACTGCCTTGCGCACGCCGTTTTCTGTCGTCGTATGGCGCTCGCCAAAATACAGACCGCCGGTCAGCTCTCTCATAATCAGCATGTCAAAGCCTGCCTTGCTAATTTCTTCTTTTAACGGGCACGCGCCTGCAAGCTGCGGATACAAATAAGCCGGTCTTAAATTTGCAAATAAGTTGAGTGCTTTGCGGATCTTCAACAGACCTGCTTCCGGACGCTTTTCCGGAGGGAGCTTGTACCAGGGGGAGGTGTTGGTATCTCCGCCGATCGAACCCATCAGAACCGCATCTGCCGCCTTCGCTGTCGCAATCGCCTCATCTGTCAGCGGTACGCCGTGCACATCAATCGATGCACCACCCATCAAAATCTCCTTGCGCTCTATTTCATGGCCGAATTTCTTGCCACCTGATCCAGTACTTTATTCGCCTGTGCTACAATTTCCGGTCCGATTCCATCGCCCGGAATACATGCAATCTGTAATTTCATCGAGCTGTTCCTCCAATACTGCGCCCAATTGTAATTGAGCTGTTCTTTCTAAGTTTAACGTAACACTGTATATTTTTCAATAAAAACAGGAAAAAAGCCATATCGGTTTGATATAGCTTTTATAACTTGAAGGGAATGAATTTCGTGTTTTCCATTCTTTTCAGATATAGGCTTACTGCTTTCGTGCGGCGGTTTTCTCGCCAGGCGCTTTCTCATCATGATACAGCACCCATGAAATCACGAAGCTGACCACAAACGCTACCGCAATCACAAGGGTATATTGCAGCGTATCATCCGTCGTAATCAGATATCCGAACAGTCCGGTTACGCCATAAGCTGTCGCTCCGATGCCTGTCCATCCGGCAATCAGTGCACCGCAGGCCCCTCCGATCATTCCTGCCACAAACGGTTTCATGTAACGGATATTGACACCAAAAATCGCAGGCTCGGTGATGCCTAAAAATGCGGACAGCGAAGACGGCAGCGCAAGGGCCTTTACCTTGCTGTTTTTGGTTTTTAATGCCAGAGCAAGCGCCGCTGCACCCTGACCGACATTGGCTGCCGTCGCAATTGGCATCCACGTATTTAATCCGCTTTTTGAAATCAGTCCCGCTTCCAGCGCGCTATACATATGATGTACACCCGCTACAACCGTCGGCGCATAGACCGCGCCGCACAGTGCCGCACCGATTCCAAAGGGAAGCGTAATCAGCCACTGAGCGCCTTCCAGTACGCCGTTTTCCACCCAGGAAAAAACAGGTCCGAAAATTGTCAGGGTCAAATACCCCGTTACAAGAACCGTCACAAGCGGTGTCACAAACAGGTCGATAATTTCCGGAACGATCTTGTGCAGTTTCTTTTCCAGCATGCTCATAAACCATACTGCGATCACAACCGGAATGACATGTCCCTGATAGCCGACAAGCTCGATCTGATATAACCCGAACCATGCATTCAATTTAGGAATACTTTCTGCATCTACAACACTCCATGCATTCATCAAATCCGGATGAATCATGATCATACCGATAACTGCACCAAGATACAGATTTCCGCCAAATACCTTTGCCGCGCTGATCGCGATCAGGATCGGCAGAAAAACAAAGGCCGCATTCGAAAACAGGTGAAGGATCGTATATGTACCGGACTGCTCCATTGCAGGATAAACCTCACAAAGTCCTTCCAGAATCCCCACCAGCAGACCGCTCGCTACGATCGCCGGAATGATCGGAATAAATACATCTCCCAATGTCTTTACTGCACGCCTCCAAAAGCTCGTCTTTATACTTGCTGCCTGTCGGACTTCTTCCCTGGAAGATGCGCTGATGCCCGCGATCTGGATAAATTCGTCGTAAACCTTGTTGACCGTTCCCGTCCCGAAAATAATCTGCAGCTGTCCGGATGCGAAAAAGACACCCTTCACACCGTCGATTGCTTCGATTGCTTCCTTGCTGCACTTGTCATTGTCTCCGATGACCAGACGCAGTCGCGTCGCACAGTGCTCAGCGCTGATGATATTTTTCCTGCCTCCTATGTTGTCACAGATCTGTTGTGCTGTTTTCCTGTAATCCATGGTAACCCCCGCCCTCTGTTTTCACGACATTTTGTAAATTCACGTTTTCGCCAAAAAGAGTATACATCTTTTCAGGCAACTTATACAAGCAGCTCCGACAATCCTTTTTTTAGATTGCCGGAGCTGTCTCTACGTCTTTATGAAATTGAAATCACTCCTCTTCGTCTACAGATTTTGTTTCTGCAACTGTTTCTTCCAAAGTGCTTTGCGCAACATTCTCCCGGATTTTGATATCGCCGTTTTCTGCGGATACCCGGATGACAGCACTGCCGGGTGCCTGTTTTCTGTACTCTGCTGCGTCTCCGTTCTCATTTTCCATCATCTCATATCCCGAAAAATGAATTTACCATATTCTGTGTAGAGATCATATCCATATGCATCCGCCTTCTGCATTCCGTATATGTTCGTATCCCCGTAACTGTTTTTTACGTCCAGCGTGCCCTGCGTTCCTGCAAAAACAGTTACCGAACCATTCTCCGCTTCCAAAGATGCCTGTGTGCTTTCGATACAGCCAATGTTCAGCTCTCCATACAAACCGGTGATCTCTACCTTATTACCGGTCAGATTTCCGGTCTTGATGTCACCGTCTTCGTCGTAAATACTCAGGTCAATTCCGTTCCAGTCCTCCATTTTAATCTCACCATAGCTCGTCTTTACAGAAAGCTTCTCTGCAGAAAGATTCGCTGCAAGATCGATATCCCACGGTGCATCGACCGAAACCTCTTTCAACCTGGCACCCTTCGGCACTGTGATTTTCACATAAGGATCATCCTGCCGCCGTTCTCCTTCTTCTCCCCAGAGCCGGAAATACCACCGATTTCCTTCCTGCGTTTCCCCGAAATCGCCTTCTTTCACTATGAGTGTTCCATTCTCCACCTGGCACACCGGTTCTTCCCGATCGCCTGCCAGAAGATATTCAACACTATAAGAATCGCCTTCCTCCAAAGAAAACTCTCCGCATTTCAGATCCACCTCAATTTTTTCAAACGCTGCCAGCTGCTTCTGTCCGGCATAATCCTGTACCGTCTCCGGGCAGGCTGTTGTCTCTTTCAAATGAATTCCTTCGTTATCCAGATAAAACACCGGGCTTCCTCCCATCGCAATCCCAATGCCAATACAGATGCCGCCTGCTGCCAACAGACCTGTCGAAATCAGAAGCGTCTTTTTCAATGTTTTATTTTTCATCGCTGTCCGCCTCCTTTTTCTCCAGCAGGTGAAATCCGTTGCTGTCCGTTTCAGCAGCAGATGTGCCCGTCATCTGTTCGCCGGGTGCTGCCTCAGGTTCCGGCTCTGCGCTGCCGGCTTTTTTCTTTACGCCAGCCTTGCTGCGGATCCATAAAATTCCTTTCCAGATCAGCCACACCAGTCCGATCAGCAATGCTGTGCCCAGGATTGCTGAGCCTGTCATCATAAAGCCGCTGCCCAGAATCGCAAAGCCGCTGCCAACCGCATGAAACATCGAAACAATTCCTGTCCCGATGAAAAACAGTCCGCCCAGAAGCAGTGCTGCCAGCACAAGGATCATTCCGATGCCGCAGGCTGCGCTGCAGGCCAACAGACCGAGCACGCAGGCACCCATGCTACTGCAATGCCGACTGCAGCGGCAAGCAGTCCGAGCCCTACCGGGACCACCACCGGCAGGGCACATAATCCGAGGAGGATCACCAGCACGATCTGCCAGGGCTTCCAGTTTGATTTTTGCTGTGTTACAGATTGTTTTGTTTTTGTTTCGTTCATTGCTATTCCTCGCTTTCTCTTTCTGAGTACAAGCATACCGACACAACAAAAAAAGCTCCCGCAAAAACTGTGGAAGCTTTTCCAAAACAATTCTTAAATTTTTCTAAATCGCAGTTTAGCGCGTCGTCCCTCTCTCCTCTGTACGAAAACCCATTTTAATTTCTTTTCCCGCAGGATTTCCATTCATCAGCTCCAGCAAAAGCCGCGCCGCCTCCTGTCCGCTGGTCTGGTAAAAAAAGTGCACGCTGGAAAGCTTCGGCGCAACGATCCGCCCGGAAACCGTGTCGCCCACGCCGGAAATCGCAACCTGCTGCGGAATCCGGATCTGATGCTCCTGCAGCCAGCCAAGCGCGCCGAGCGCTACAGAATCCGTTGCCCCAAATACTGCATCAATCTCCGGATGCCGCTCCCATAAGCGTCCCATTGCCTCATAGCCGTCCTCAACAGAAAAAGCACTTTCCTCATAAAAGCTGTTGTCCCAGTCTATTCCCTTTTCTTCCAGAACATCCAAAAATCCACGGAAACGTTCTTCCCCAGCTGCATGATCTCGCTTCGTCACACCAAGACACGCCGGATGCTTCGCATCCTTTAACATCATACGCGCGGATTCCTTTGCTGCAAGATAATCATCCTGATAGACGCAGCTGTAGCCTTCCAGCTTCTGTCCCAGCACCACGACCGGAACCTGCAGCGCGCGCAGTGCACGCTTGTGCGCCGGTGTGAAAATCGTCCCGATCAGGATAATCCCGTCCACCTGATTTTCGGAAAAGAGCTTTAAATACTCCACTTCCTCGCGTTCCTGGTTTTCCGTGTTTGCCAAAAGCAGCCAGAAGCCCGCCTGCTTTAACTCCTTGCTGATCCCGGAGACCATCCCGCTGATGGATTCGGAATTGATCTTCGGGATGATCACACCGATCTGCTTCGTCTTTTTGGTACGCAGCATCTGTGCCTGCGCAGACGGTTTATAACCGGTCTCCTCGATCACCCTGCGGATCTGCTCCCGCTTTTCTGCACTGACATAGCCATCGTTAAAGTAACGGGAAACGGTGGCCCGGGAGACATTTGCCAACTTTGCAATTTCATTTATGTTCATTTCAAAAAATCCATCCTCAATCTCTGCAGCATTTTTCTTTTGTGAGATTGATCTCAGTATAACATCCCGTCTGAAAATCTGCAAGCAGAATACAGCGCCTTATCCCAACACCTCCCGGTATACGCGCAGCACATTTTCTCCCATGACCTTATCACGCTGTCTGGCGGTAAGCCCTGCCTTTGCAAGCGCATCCTCCAGAACCGGCATTGCGTCTGCGCCCGGGAGCTCTGCATGGGTCCGAATTCCGTCAAAATCGCTGCCCAGTCCCAGGCAGTCCTCTCCGCCGACTTTTATGATATGTGCCGCATGGCGTGCCACGTCTGCAGCTGTGCCCGGATAGTCCTTTTGGGCATTTAAAAAGGACGGACAGAAGTTCAGTCCGGTCACACCGCCTTTTTCTGCCAGCAAACAGATCATGTCGTCCGTTAAATTGCGCACCGCCGGACAGATTGCGCGGGCGTCGGAATGGCTTGCGACAAAGGGACGCTTCGCATGGGACGCCACGTCATAAAAGCCTGCGTCCGACAGATGGGACACATCCACGATCATTCCGAGCCGCTCCATCTCTTCCAGAAATAAAAATCCGAACTCTGTCAGCCCATCCTTCGTGTTCGGAACCGTCCTATCCGGCTTGCCATCCCCGGAAATGGCAAAATTCGGAAAACCGATCTCGTTTGGAAAATTCCAGGTCAGCGTCAACATTCGGACACCTCTGTCATAAAATTCCCGCAGCTTTTCCAGGCTGCCCTGGCACACCGCACCCTCTTCGATTGTCAAAAGCGCGCTTATGCGCCCGTTTTTCTGATTTTCCAAAATGTCGTTATAGCATCTGACCTGACCAATCTGCTCCGGAAACAGTGCCATCTGCCGATCAAAGCAGTCCGCCAGTGTCAGCGCCTGCTGATATGGATCTTCACAATTTTCTGTACAGACGAACAGTGCAAAATTCTGAAGCAGGTAATCCCCCTGTTTCATCTTATCCAGACGAATATGCAGTCTGTTGTCCTGCAGTGTCCACCCTTTTTCTTTGTTTTCATAAAGTGCTGCGATCGTGTCGCAGTGCATATCAACAACTTTCATAAAATCCTCCATTCCGCAGGCGCTTTGTGCCGAAGGTGTCGTAAGGAAAACGTCCAGTTCGGCTCTGCGATCCCAGCTACTTTGTGATGCCTGCGTCACATATCGCTGTGTGTGAAAAAACCGGAACACACGTCCTGTGAGCCTATCACATGCGCATATTCCGGTTCTTTTATCTGTCTCAAAATTCGTCTTATTTCTTCTTTGTATCTGCAGGTGCTTCTGCATCAGCCTTTTCCACCTGTACGATCGCGCTCTTCTGCATCGGAATACGGCAGTTTTTGTTGTTGCCGAACTCAACGATAACGGTATCATCTGTGATGTCGATGATGATTCCGTAGAAGCCGCTGGTGGTCAGGACACAATCTCCGATCTCCAGAGTAGAAAGCATTGCGCTGGTCTTCTTCTGCTCTTTCTTCTGCGGACGATACAGTACGAAGTAGAAAAATACACCAAAAACTACCACATACATTAAAATAAGCGGAATCATGCTGCCTGCGCTTGCTGACTCAGATGCTGTCAGTAAAATACTCATTTTCTATATTCCTCCTGGTTTATAAAGTAAAACCCTGCCCTGCAGGATTCTCCCTGCCCGGTCTCTTTACCGTAGCCTATTTTCCATCATACACAATTCTTTGCATGCCGTCAAGTTTTCGCTTCTTATATGCTGCAAATTCTCCCTTATCCAGTGCATCCCGGATTTCTGTCATCATCGTATTATAGAAATACAGGTTGTGCATGACGCACAGGCGCATGCCCAGCATCTCTTTTGCTTTTAACAGGTGACGGATATAGGCTCTGGAATACCGTCTGCAGACAGGGCATTGACACCCGGCTCGATGGGCTGCATATCCAGCTCATACTGCGCATTGAACAGATTGATCTTGCCGAAGTTTGTATATAGATGTCCGTGACGTCCGTTTCTGGTGGGATATACGCAGTCAAAAAAGTCCACACCGCGTTCCACTGCCTCCAAAATATTTGCAGGTGTACCGACTCCCATCAGATAGGTCGGTTTGTCCACGGGCAAATAGGGAACTGTCTCTTCCAGAATATGATACATTTCCTCATGGGTCTCACCGACTGCAAGACCGCCGACCGCATAACCGTCCAGATCCAGGTCTGTAATCCGTTTGGCATGCTCTACTCGGATATCCGAGTAAATTGCACCCTGGTTAATGCCGAACAAAAGCTGCTGCTTATTGATCGTATCGTCCAGGCTGTTCAGGCGAGCCATCTCTTTTTTGCAGCGCTCCAGCCATCTTGTCGTCCGGTCTACGGAAGGCTGCACGTAGCTTCTCTCCGCTTTTGCAGGCGCACACTCATCGAATGCCATTGCAATAGTAGATGCGAGGTTTGACTGAATCCGCATACTCTCTTCCGGTCCCATGAAGATCTTATGCCCGTCGATATGGCAGCGGAAGGTTACCCCCTCCTCTTTGATCTTCCGCAGACCAGCCAGTGAAAACACCTGAAATCCGCCGGAATCGGTCAAAATCGGCTTATTCCAGCTCATAAAGCGATGCAGTCCACCCATCGCCTTGATCTTTTCATCACCGGGACGCACATGCAGATGATAGGTGTTGGAAAGCTCCACCTGTGTGCCCAGTCCTTCCAGATCCTCCGTAGAAACCGCACCCTTGATCGCAGCAACGGTTCCGACATTCATAAAAACCGGTGTCTGGATCGTACCATGCACAGTTTCCATTACCGCACGTTTTGCACGTCCCTCCTGTTTCAATACCTTGTAGGTCATCTTTTCACTCATCTTAATCTCCATTCCAGATTTTCTTTAATTTATCATCCGCTTTTTGGAAAAAGCCTGCGATCGCCGTACTTTTTTCAAAGGGTGCAAACAGTTTTTGCCGAAGCAGCTCGATCGCTGTACATACCAGGTAGATCGCTGCTATCACCCCAATACAGGCAAAGGGCAGATACCAGTGTCCAAGCCAGGCAGCGCCGTCGATTTTCGTCCAGAGACTCTCCCGGATATAGTAGTGATCATGGATCAGGTAAACGCCAAAGGACGCACCTGCAATCCGATTGATCAGGCCTGCCCCTCTTCCCGGTGCAATCCTCAGATTCAAAAATGCAAGAAACAAAAAAATCGACGCAGCTGTCACCAGAATCGAGCTATAGACATAAAACACACTATACCCCCACATCAGATCGTCCAGAAAGCTGATCGCGCCAAACGGAGAGGACAGCAGTGCCTCGATCACAAACCGGCTGAGGGGAATCAGCAGGGAGGTTCCAACTGCAGGCAGGAACCATTTCAGGAATTTTCCATCCGGCTGATAATACAAACGGATATAGGCTCCGCACAGATAAATCGTCAGAAACCACGATATACTTACACCGCCGGCGGTATTAAGGGCCGAAGAAAAATAAAAAATGTTTGGCCACACAGACACCAAAGCCAGAGCCAGAGCACACGCACAGGCAAGCTGACGCTTAGTCAGTGCCAGGATCAGCTTATTCATCACCGGTGCCAGCACATACATGCCTACATACATGGAAACAAACCAATAAAAATCCGATGAGATCGGTAAAATCGAATAGACCAGATATTCCAAGTCATGGGGTACATCTGTAAAAATCCAATAAATCGCCGTAATTCCCAAGGCATAAAACAGTACCTGAACCGCCATTTTTACAAGCTTCCAAAGGCTGAATCTCGATTTCCGTCAGAAAGTAGCTGCTGATCAACAGATACAGATTGATACAGGTAAAGGAAACGCCAAACAACGTCCAAACCAGATAATAAGAAGCAGTCCCCATCTTCGCAGCTCCGATCAGATTTCCATGGTTCATCAGGTGTGCCGTCACAACAAATACCATGGCGAGAAGCCTGAGAAGCTCCAGATTCGCCTGTCTCGTTCTTTTCATAAATCAGATATACCCCGTTTCTCTAGAAAATCGTTTTCACCATGCATAGATAAGAATTAGTATAACAGATTCCCTTGTATCCGTCAAAAAAATGTTTTATACTATAGGAAAATTTCCTTATCGAAAGGAGTGTGTTTCATGTCCGGTTCTGTTTTTGGCACCATTTTCCGCGTTTCCACATGGGGAGAATCCCATGGCAAGGCAATCGGCGCTGTCATAGATGGCTGTCCGGCAGGCCTTCCCTTATGCGAGGCTGATATCCAGCCTTATCTCGACAGGAGAAAGCCCGGCTCCGGCAAATATGTCACTCAACGAAAGGAGGCTGACGAGGTTCAGATCCTCTCCGGCATTTTCGACGGAAAAACAACGGGAACTCCGATTTCCCTGCTCGTCTATAATACCTCTCAGCGATCCTCCGATTATACGGAAATCGCCCAAAACTACCGCCCCGGACATGCAGACTACACCTTTGATGAAAAATACGGCTTTCGTGACTATCGCGGCGGCGGCCGTTCCTCCGGAAGAGAAACGACCGGACGTGTTGCCGCCGGTGCAATCGCCATAAAGATCTTAAACCGGCTCGGTATCGATGTCTGCGCCTATACCCGTTCGATCGGTCCTGTTTCCATTCATCCGGATACCTTTGACCGGGAAGCAATCACTCAGACCGCTACTGGTATGCCGGATAAAAAAGCTTCCGCCGACGCAGAAGCCTTTCTCGAAACCTGTATCAAAAATCAGGATTCCTCCGGCGGCGTGATCGAATGCTGTGTGACCGGTCTTCCTGCCGGGATCGGCGATCCGGTCTTTGACAAGCTTGATGCAAGGCTTGCTTCAGCGATCATGTCCATCGGTGCAGTCAAAGCTGTTGAAATCGGTGACGGCATCGAGGTTTCTTCCCGCAAAGGCTCCGAAAACAACGATGCCTTTTGCATAAAGGATGGACAGGTTTCCAAAGAAAACCAACCACGCCGGCGGTATTTTAGGCGGCATCAGCGACGGCTCTCCCGTCCTTCTGCGCGCTCATATCAAGCCAACTCCATCCATCTTTCAGCCACAGCAAACCATTGGCCGTGATCATATTGAACGCACGCTGCAGATCAAGGGACGCCACGATCCTGTCATCGTTCCCCGCGCAGTCGTGGTTGTAGAAAGCATGACAGCCCTGACCATACTGGACCTGATGCTGTCCAATATGGGGGCACGAATGGATCATCTTGAAAAAATCTATACGAAATAAGCACTTTTGTTTTCTTTGGCAGAAGCTCTGCACCAACTGCAACGCCAAAGATTTTTCTTTCCTATCAACACACGTTTCAAGGCGCACCCATAAAAATTCCCCAAAATTCCATTCCGCCCCACCGGCAGTTCTGTTTGCCGATGACGGGGAATTTTAGCTGTGTGAAAAATAAGCGATCACGCTTATTTTTTTCTATTCTTCCAGTCTGTGGAAAATAACGCAGTTAGGCTGATCCACCTTGATCTCCGGCCCGTTCATAACGATCAATCCGGTATCCGGGTGCACTGTAAAGAATGTCATTGTATTCGATTCGTGATTTAAGGAAACCAGATGTCTATTATCCGGGAACAGCATCGCATCCTTCGGATATTCTCCACTGATAGGCAGACAGAACAGTTTCGTCAAAAGTCCGGTCTCCTGATCAATCTTGTACATTGCGACGCTGTTATCCCCCGCATTGGAGCTGATCAGATACTGGAAATCCTCCGAAAGATTCAGCGCACTCGCTGCGGAATTACTCGCATGATAATCGTTGACTGTGGAGATCGTCTGTACCTTTTCAAAGAACGGATTGCCCTTTTTTTCTTCATAGGTATAAACATCTATGATATTTTTCAGTTCATGAACGATGTAAAGAATCCTTCCGTCCTTGCTGAATTTGATATGACGGGGTGCAGATTCCATTTCACTGCGGATAACATCTGCCAGTGTCAGCTTACCGGTCTGATGGTCGAGGCGGTATACCTTGACATGATCCATGCCAAGATCTGCTGCACACAGATAATGATTGTCTCTCGTCATCTTCACACAGCTGACGTGGGGACGGAAATTCCGCTCTGCAATACTGCCCAGTCCACGATGGAAAATCTCATCGGTAATCTCTCCGACGCTGCCATCCTCCTTTAAACGCAGCGCTGTGATCTTGCCGTCATGCCAGCCTGCCACGAACAGGAAACGATCTTCATAATCTGTGGAAAGATAGCAGCCGCGCATGCCATTAATGCCCGCCATGTTGATCGGTTTTAAATGTCCATCCTTTAAAATTTCATAGGATTCCACACCAAAGTCTGTAATGGAATACAGCCATTTACGGTTGTGCGAAATCGTCAGATAGGATGAGTTCGTAATCTCGACACGATCCTTTAATGTAAATCTTCCATTTTCTACATCTACATCATAAATCGTAATACCATGATTGTCTCCCATTGTATAGGTAGAGACATAGGCAACGTACTTTTTCTGATTTGTCATGTTCAAACCTCCTGCGGCAAAAATGTTCTGCTCATTTATTTTACCATACCTGTCCCGTTTTTGTTAATCCCTTTTTCACTTTTCGTTCCAGTTCCATCCTTGCATTCCTGTCCGTTTTTTTTGTTAATCCCGTTTTTTCACTTTTCGTTCCAGTTCCATCCTTGCATTCACAACGAACCCTAGCCCCAAAAAACGCCCCTAAAATGGCGTTCTGCCTGCACCCGCGAAAAAACTATGTAAAATATTATTTTCCCCATTGACAGACCCGTCAAAAAACGTATAATAAAGCTCAGTGCGTTTGTTTAGTATCATTAAACTTTTTGTTTAAAATAACTATGAAGGATCAGACATGAAAATCGGAGCAAAGGTAAAGGAACTGCGAGTGCAAAAAGGGACTGACACAGGAGGAGCTGGCTGATCGGACAGAGCTTTCCAAAGGCTTTATCTCTCAGCTGGAGCGGGATCTGACCTCTCCTTCCATCGCAACCCTGATGGACATCCTGCAGGCACTGGGAACAGATTTAAAGGATTTCTTTAATGAAGAACCGGAAGAGCAGATCGTTTTTAAAGAAAGCGACTACTTTGAAAAGCTGGACGAAGAATACGGCAACAAAACCGAATGGATCATTCCAAACGCCCAGAAAAACATTATGGAGCCCATCCGCCTGACGCTTGCACCGGGCGGCAGCACCTATCCAGACAACCCCCACGAAGGGGAAGAGTTCGGCTATATATTAAGCGGCAGCATCACGATCCATATCGGCAAAAAGAGCTACCGCGCCAAAAAGGGCGAATCCTTTTATTTTACGCCTAAGTCGACACATTATATTTCGGCAAGTAAAAAACGGGAGCAAGCCTGATCTGGGTTTCCAGTCCTCCAAGCTTCTAATGCTTGAAGCTGACGCAAACGATAAACACACTGTCAGGAAAAGTCGTCTTTTGCGCTGACATTTCATTATTTGAAGGAAGGGACAGTATCCGCTGTCGGATACCGCATGGGAGAAGTACCAATGAGCAACCGGCTGATCGATTTACAGCACATCACCAAAATTTACGATGACAACACCGTACTGGATGATCTGAACCTCTACATCCGTGAGAACGAGTTTTTAACCCTCCTTGGCCCCAGCGGCTGCGGAAAAACAACAACTCTGCGCATTATCGGCGGTTTTGAAAAGCCGGATAATGGCTGCGTTTTATTCAACGGCAAGGACATCACAAACATGCCGCCCAACAAACGTCAGCTAAACACCGTTTTCCAGAAATATGCCCTCTTTCCCCATATGACGATCGCAGAAAATATCGCCTTCGGCTTAAAGATCAAAGGAAAGACCAAAAGCTATATTCAGGACAAAATCCGTTATGCCCTCAAGCTGGTCAACCTTGACGGCTACGAAAACCGTATGCCTGATTCTCTAAGCGGCGGTCAGCAGCAGCGTATTGCCATTGCACGGGCGATCGTAAATGAGCCGAAGCTCCTGCTTCTCGATGAGCCCCTCGGTGCCCTGGACTTAAAGCTGCGCCAGGACATGCAGTATGAGCTGATCCGTCTGAAAAATGAGCTCGGTATCACCTTCATCTATGTCACCCATGACCAGGAAGAAGCTCTGACCATGTCCGATACCATCGTTGTTATGAACCAGGGCTACATTCAGCAGATCGGCACGCCGGAAAAGATCTACAATGAGCCGGAGAATGCTTTCGTTGCAGACTTCATCGGAGACTCCAACATCATCGACGGCATCATGATCCGCGATGAGCTTGTTTCCATCTTCGGACAGAAGTTCCCCTGCGTGGATAAGGGCTTTGGCACAAACAAGCCCGTCGATGTTGTAATCCGTCCGGAAGACGTGGATCTGGTCAAGCCGGAAGAAGGAACGCTGACCGGAACGGTAACACATCTGATCTTTAAGGGCGTTCATTATGAAATGGAAGTAACCGCAAACGGCTTTGAATGGCTGGTACACTCCACCGATATGTTCCCGGTGGGCACAGAGGTCGGCATCCGCGTCGATCCCTTCGATATCCAGATCATGAACAAGCCTGCTTCGGAAGATGAGGAGGCGGTATCCATCGATGAGTAAATCAGTGAAAAAAAATACGATGCCAAAGGCGCCGTGGCCCCACAACAGGCTCATGGCTGTGCCATATCTGCTCTGGTCTGCCGCATTTATCATCATCCCGCTGTGCATGATCTTTTACTACGGGCTCACAGACAGAAGCGGTGCATTTACCTTTGAAAATGTCGCTGCCATCTCCTCGCCGGAGCATATGAAGGCACTGCTTACTGCACTCGTGCTTTCCTTAATCAGCACAGTTGTCTGTCTTGCGCTTGCCTACCCCCTTGCCATGATCCTGGCAGGCAGGCATGTCAGCCAGCAGAGCTTTATCGTCCTGATTTTCATCCTTCCCATGTGGATGAACTTTCTTCTGCGCACCCTTGCATGGCAGACACTCCTTGAAAAAACAGGCGTCATCAACTCGGTACTGTCCTTTTTCGGGCTGCCGACTTTAAATATCATCAATACCCCCGGTGCGATTATCCTCGGCATGGTATATAACTTCCTGCCGTTTATGGTATTGCCCCTGTATAATGCGCTGACAAAGATTGACCCGAATGTCATCAATGCCGCCCACGATCTCGGTGCCAACTGGTTCCAGACCTTTTTACGCGTTATTTTCCCGCTGAGCTTCCCTGGTGTCATCAGCGGCATCACAATGGTGTTCGTACCTGCTCTGACAACCTTCGTGATTTCGAATCTGCTGGGTGGCAGCAAGATCCTGCTGATCGGAAACGTTATTGAGCAGGAATTCACTCAGGCAAGCAACTGGCATTTAGGCAGCGGTCTTTCCATTGTTTTGATGGTATTTATCCTGATCAACATGCTGATGACTGCGATTTTTGATAAAAACGGGGAGGGAACTTCCTTATGATAAAAACAACTGCCCACAAAATTTATATCGCCCTGATTTTTATCTTCATGTATGCCCCCATCGCAACGCTGGTCGTTCTTTCCTTTAACGCCAGCAAAACCCGGGCAAAATGGGGCGGCTTTACAACGAAATGGTACACTCAGCTGTTTTCCAACTCAGAAATCATGCAGGCACTTTACAACACGCTCCTGATTGCGCTGTTATCTGCTGTTTTTGCAACGCTGATCGGCACCATTGCTGCGCTATCCATTCAGGGCATGAAAAAAAAGAGCCGTGCTGTGTTGATGAGCATCACCAATATCCCGATGTTGAATGCTGAGATCGTAACCGGTATTTCCCTGATGCTTCTGTTTTTAACCTTTAAAGCGCGTTTTGGTTTTATCACCATCCTGCTCTCCCACATAACCTTCAATATTCCCTATGTGATCCTGAGCGTTATGCCGCGCTTAAAGCAATTAAACCCAAGTGTTTACGAAGCTGCCCTCGATCTGGGCGCATCCCCCTGGCAGGCATTTTTCAAGGTCGTATTTCCTGATCTGCTGCCCGGTGTCATGTCCGGATTTTTAATGGCCTTTACGATGTCCCTGGATGACTTTATCATCACGCACTTTACGAAGGGCCCGGCGTAGATACCCTTTCCACCAAAATCTACACCGAGGTTAAAAAGGGCATTAAGCCGGAAATGTATGCACTTTCCACACTTATTTTTATGACCGTTCTGGTTCTTCTGATCCTTGTCAACAAGGCTCCGAAACCAAAGGAAAAACAATAGAATGCACGCTCTGCGAGCATTTTATTGTCATGAATAACACTCCGGGATTCTCCCGTGATACACAGACAGCCAACTGTCTTCCTAAACTATTTTACTTACAGAAAGGAATCCATTCATGAAAAAGAACACCATTGCAAAACTCCTTACTGCTGCCCTGTGCACCGGTCTGATTGCAGGCATGACAACCGGCTGCGGCAGCGCTTCCTCTGCTTCTGACGAAAACGGACAGGTCATCGTCTACAACTGGGGGGAATACATCGATCCCGATACGATCACCATGTTTGAAGAAGAAACCGGCATAAAGGTGGTTTATGATGAATTTGAAACCAACGAAATCATGTATCCCAAGGTAGAAACCGGTGCTTCCGAATATGATGTCATCTGCCCTTCCGACTACATGATCAGCAAGATGATTGAAAGCGATCTGCTCTCCGAGCTGAACTTCGATAACATGCCCAATGCCAAGGCAAACATCGGCGAACAGTATTGGGAGCAGTCCAAGGGCTTTGATCCGGAAAACAAATATTCCGTTCCTTACTGCTGGGGAACCGTCGGCATTCTGTACAACAAAACCATGGTAGAGGAGCCGGTTGACAGCTGGTCGATCCTCTGGGATGAAAAATATGCCGACAGCATTCTGATGCAGGACTCCGTACGCGATGCATTTATGGTTGCACTCAAATTAAACGGCAATTCCATGAATACACTTGACGAAACCGCGCTCGCAGCTGCACGTGACCTGCTGATCAAACAGAAGCCTCTTGTACAGGCATACGTTATCGTCCAGGTGCGTGACAAGATGATCGGCGGCGAAGCAGCACTCGGCGTTATCTACTCCGGCGAAGCGATTTTCACTCAGCGTGAAAACTCTGACCTGGAATATGTCATCCCGAAGGAGGGTACCAATGTCTGGATCGATTCCTGGGTAATTCCCAAGAACGCTCCCAATAAGGAAAATGCAGAAAAGTTCATTGACTTTATGTGCCGCGGTGACGTTGCTTTAAAGAATTTCGAGTACATTACCTACTCCACTCCCAACGATGCAGCCCGCGACCTGATCGAGGACGAAGACCTGAAAAATTCCAAAATTGCTTTCCCGGATTTAAGCCAGTATTCCGGTCTGGAAACCTATACCTATCTCGGTGAAGACGGGGATTCCCTCTATAATGACATGTGGAAGGAAGTTAAATCCAACTAACTTATGGAACGCATTTTACATTATGAAATCAAAGCAAGCGACGATTCTCCTACCGTCGCTTGCTTTTTAAAACGGAGGGGTATTCCTCCGCCAACTTAACAGATTTAAAAAGATGCCGGAAAGCATCCTCATAAACGGTACTCCCTCCCCTATATGATCCGCCACCTGCAGGGAGGCGACCGCTTAACCGTACATATTCAGGAAACTGCGGTCTCAGAAAAAATACCCTCCGTTTATCATCCTCTGGACATCGTTTACGAGGATGAAGACCTCATGGTGATCAACAAACCAGCCGATCTTCCGATCCATCCGTCGATGCGCAACTACACCCATTCCCTTGCAAACGGGCTCGCCTGGTATTTTGCTCAGAAAGACTGTCCCTTCGTCTTTCGCTGTATCAACCGGCTCGATCATAACACCTCCGGTCTGACAATCATCGCAAAGCATTTGGTCAGCGGCAGTATTCTCGCAACCATGGTCCGGAACCGGGAAATCCACCGGGAATACCTCGGGATCTCTCGCGGCAGGGTCACTCCCTCCTCCGGAACCATCACTGCTCCACTGGGACGAAAGGACGGCTCCATCATCGAGCGTACCATCGACTTTGAACATGGCGAATCTGCCATTACTCACTATGAAGTGCTGGAAGAAAAAAACGGGCACAGCCTGATCCGCCTGACACTGGAAACCGGTCGTACTCACCAGATTCGGATCCATATGAAATATCTGGGCTATCCGCTGATCGGAGATTCCCTCTATAATCCTGATATGGAATGGATTTCCAGACAGGCGCTGCACGCAACCCGTCTGCGTTTTCATCATCCTATCACCAAAGAACCTCTGGAATTTCATGTTCCACTCCCGCAGGACATGCAAAACGTACTGGAGGGCATCCGGCCCGATGCCTGATGCCCTCCTTTTGCTTTCGACATACCTCTGCTTTCAACTGAGCGTACTATAGTGCAGCACTTATGTCTATTTCTGTCAATCTCTGACCCGCGTCCAAACCTGCATTTCGTTTTCACCGCGGTTTGCCCAGGTATAATACGGAATATACGAAAGTTCCGCTTTTTCAAACTCCGGCTTCTTCCAGACATGATACAGCGCTTCGCTTTCTTTTTCTATATGCGTATCAAGCTGCCGAAACCCTGCTGCAGTCAGCTTTTTGACCGGCGTTCCGCAAATATTTCCGTCCGACACCGTTACGTTTAACTCCGGGTCAATCAGCAGCTTCTGCAGATCTTTTCCGTTGTCTGTCTGCTTCCAGACAATAGACAACCGGCCCTCTCATCACGGCCACTTTCCCCATATCCTCACGCACGGCTTCCTTTGCCGCAATCATTCGAACCTCCATCGGAAAATGAAGCGTAAATTCTTCTTCCTCTCCCCAATCCTTTTGCAGATACAGGTAGCCGTCCTTTTCTTCCGTACCACCGGTAAAACCATCCAGCTCATATCTGCTGCACCAGTCCGGTATCCGCAGTGCAAGCTTTAATCCGGTATCCTTTGCGCGAATTGTGACTTTCACATCCCCCTCCCAAGGGAAGTTGGATTCCACACGGATATCTGCTGTCTTTTCGCCGATCTTCTTTTCCAGGGTGCTTCCCATATAAAGATGTAAAAACAGCGTATCCTCGTTTTCCGTATATGCATAGGAACCGATCGAGCTGAGCAGACGCGCCAGGTTTGGCGGGCAGCATGCGCAGCCGAACCATTTCTGGCGAACCGGCTTGACATGAAATTTTCGTTCATCCTTATGACATGCCTCCGGCAGTACCTCCAGCGGATTGACATAGAAAAAGCTCTTTCCATCCAGCGCCATGCCGCTGAGCACGCCATTATAAAGTGCCCGTTCCATAACGTTTGCATACCTTGCCTCCGGCTCGATTTCCAGCATTCTCCGCGCAAAAAAGACAAGACCGATCGACGCACAGGTTTCCGCATACGCCGTGTCGTTCGGCAGATCGTAGGCATAGGTGAACGCCTCGCCCAGATGGGTGCTGCCGATTCCGCCGTAACGTACATTCTTTTTCTCTGTGATGTTGTCCCAGAGTCTCCTGCACGCCCCATACAGCGTTTCATCCCCTGTCAGCCTCGCCACATCCGCCATGCCGGAATATAGATAAACCGCACGCACGGAATGTCCGAACGCCTCGTCCTGCTTGCGCACCGGCAGATGCGCCTGATTATAGAAATAGCGAAGTTCGTCCTCATGCCCCTTTTTTACTTCTTCGGGATGCTCTTGATCAAAGTAGTAGGGACGCTTTCCGCGCTCGTCCACGAAATACCGGGCAAGGTTTAAGTATTTTTCCTTCCCGGTCAGTTCATAAAGCCGCACAAGGGCCATCTCTGCGATTTCATGTCCCGGATAACCGTGAAGCTTTCCCTCTTCCGTACCGAAATTTGCCGCCACATAGTCTGCAAATCGTTCCGCTGCCTTCAACAGCTTGTCCTTGCCAGTCGCCTGAAAATATGCCACAGCCCCTTCAATCAGGTGTCCGAAGCAGTACAACTCGTGATGGTCCTTCAGATTCGTAAAGGTCGCGTCACGACCACTTAAAATATAGTAGGTGTCCAGATATCCGTCGTCCTGCTGTGCGGCGCAGACGATATCGATCGCGCCATCCGCGATTTTTTCCAGCTCCGGATCGGGATGCTGCGTTAAAGAATAACCAACCGCCTCGATCCATTTCGAAAAATCGCTGTCCTGGAACACAAACCCGTAAAATTCGTCATCTTTTAACTGCTTCGGATCCTCCGGAAGCACCTCAAAGCCGCGAAAGGTATACTTCGGCGCAATAAATGTGTTTCCTTTTTTTCTTTCTTTTCCCGGTTCAGCTTTCCTGCAGCCTTGAAATTGTGCATACAGAAGCTCGGTGCCGCGCCCTCCACGCGGTCATTTAAGGCATCCCACTGATACGGGATCACCTCCTTGCGTACGAGCTCCATTTCCCCTTTCCAAAAGGTGTCCGTCACCTGAATGTTTTTCAGCGAAACGGGTGTGGAATAATTGTGTTTATCCATGTTTCTCCTCATTTCTGCGCACGCTTTTTTTGCACATGCCGAGTTTGTGTCCAGTGCGCGCAGACACAAATCTCGCGATTGAAAAATTTTATTTTTCAATCCAGTCCCTTATTCTGAAGCATGGACAGAGTCCAGTCATCCAGCTTTGTCAGCTCTGCACCGACCATCAGCAGGGAACGGAAAAATGTCCACAGCGTCAAAACCGTCTTCTTAATCGTAGCTGTTCCAGCCCATCGGCGGTGTTGCGGCAAACTTGTTCTTGTTCATTGTAGACTCCTTTCTGTTCATTTTTCTATTTATTCAAAAAATGCTCCCTATTCGGATACTCCTGGCGATATGCCAGAAGGGCGGCTTCCTGCAGCAGCGAAAATTCTTTTTCCATGCGCAGCAGGCGGGGCGCCTGAAAGGCAATTGCGCTGATCTGTTCGGCGATTTTTTTTGCAATTCCTTCTTCTGATAATTGTCCCATGCCAAATACCAGGGAGGTGAAGCCTCTGCCCCCTCGGCTGATCTGAATGAACTTCAGAAATACATTATACAATTCCTCCAGAAGGATCTGTTGATAACACTCCTCTGACTGCATCGCTTCTGCCAGGCATAATGCAGAAAGAATCCGAGCTCCCATCCTTCTTCTGTCACCCCCTAGGTCCAGAGTGCTTCCCTCCGCCAGGTATTTCAATTCCATCAGGCATTTGACGAATTCATCCTTCTGTAGTCTGTATTTTCCGTATCGGGCTGTCCAGAGCCGGTTTCTGTATTCTTCCGCCCAGGCTTCTTCCTCTCCTGCATGCGCTTTTAAGATCTGCTGCCGTTTTACCGGATCTGTCTCCCGGTAAAAATCATGGCTCCATGTTTTTTCCATCTGCTTCTTCCTCTTCTGCGTTTAAATATTCCTCTATATTGCTGCCGTCTACCTTCTTGTATTCCGAAAAATAGTACCGTCCATCTTTCAGACTTTCCTGGTCGAGGTCCTTTCCCTCAAACAGCGTCACTGCCATTTTTGCCATTTCCTTTGCCTGGTCCACTCTGTCATTGTAAATGCTGCCCTGCATTTCTCCGGCCTTTACGGCCTCCAGCGCGTCTTCCAGGCCATCGATCCCAAAGATCACCGGCCAGTCTTTGCGGATATAGCCTACTTTCCGGTAGGCTTCCACAGCCCCCAGTGCCATCTCATCGTTATTGGATAGGACCAGTTCGATCTCTGTTCCATACTGGCTGATCAGACGGTTCATGCGGTTCTCCGCCTGTCCTCGGTTCCAGTCCGCAAACTGATAGCTTAGTTTTTCCAGTATAACATCATTTTTCATCAGTGTTTTTACCGAATACTCTGTTCTGCTGATGGCATCCTGATGTCCTGCTTCCCCTTCCAGAAGTACATACTGGATCTTTCCATCCTCATTTTTGTCCACTTCCGGATGGCTGTTGATATATTCTGCTGCGATCTCTCCCTGCATGATCCCGGACTGTTCCGCATCACAGCCCACATAATACAGCTTATCCCACTGCATCAGATCTTCCTTTACCGGCTCCCTGTTAAAGAAGATCACCGGAATATTTTCGTTTCTTGCCATCCGGATGATCCGGTACGTTGCTGTCCGGTCTACAAGATTGACGCAGAGCACATCACAGCCCGCATCAATCATTTCCTCTACCTTTTCGTTCTGTTCCTGCTGATCGTCATTTCCGCTTTTTATCGATACGATGATCCGCCGTTCTTCGCTTTCCATGGTTTTCAGATGCGCCTTCAATTCATCCGTCAGTGCGTTGATAAAGGGGTCGTCCTGACTGTAGGTGATTACTCCCACACGCAGAGTTTTCTCTGTCTGGCCTGACTGATCGGAACACCCGGACAGCGCAAGGACCAAACTCCCTATTATAGCAGATAATACTATTGCCATTCTTCTTTTCTTTTTATTCATAGGAATATAAAAACCTTTCTAAATCATCGTCCATAGAAAAACTATCTTTCTGAAACACCTTATATTCTGTTGTATATCCCTGCATTTTATAGAACTTATGCTCTATCTTTCTGACCATCTCTTCCACACTTCTATAACCGATTTCATATCCATCCGGCACAATAAGTCCCTGGATATTTCCCTGATCCAAAAGTGCGATCGTCCTCAGACTGTAGCCCACACCATAGAGCTCTGCGCCCATGTATTTTCCATTTTTTCTGCCTGTTCTCCAAGTTCTTCCAGAACTCCGGCATCCAACACCACAAGGGTATCTGCCCTTTTTTCTGCCCCTATCCGTTCCACGATGTTCTGTTCTTTTCTCCGATAGATACACCAGTAGATCTCACTGCCGCTGCCTTCCAGTGCCTCATTCAATCCGCTGATCTCTGACTGTACCGCCTCAGACATCTTCCAGTCGGCAATAATTCCAATCTTTCGCTCTTTCGTTCTCAGCTGTTCTCCCAGACTTCTTCCGATCTCCCGATAATCCGGCTGGATCGCAGGACTGGCAGCTTCTCCCTCTTTTACCGCCAGGCTGTCTGCCATCAGCAAATAGGGTTTATTTCCGCACTCTTTTTTCAGCATATTTTCGGTCTCGCGTCCGGGTGCGGGATACAGGATAAAGCCATCGATATCATTGTCCTTCTGTTCTTTGATAAATTCTCTTTCCGCCTCCGGTCCGTCGATCTCATCGGTGTTACAGATGATCATGTGGACATTGTTCTCTGCTGCAAACTGTTTCATCCCCTTGATCAGGGCATCCCAGCGCTTATCGCCGGACTCCGGAAGGATTACGGCAATCCTGGTCTCTGTAACGTTCTGATCAAAAATCTTCCATACAAAGAAGACCGCCAGCATCAGCAAAAAAGCTCAATTATAAGAAATTTAATCCGATTCTTTTTCATCTGCCGATCTCCTCTGGATATATTTTTGTGATTCCAGTCTTTCTGCATTTTCCGGTGTATATGGAATTGCAGGGATACGGATCGTGACCCTCGTTCCTTCATCCGGTTCACTTTCTATAGACAGACCATATTTTTCTCCAAACATCAGCCGGATTCTGGAATGCACATTGATCACCCCAACGCCGGAGCCGTGCTTCGGAACTTTGCTGTTGTCCGTCAGGATTTTTTCCAGAACCTCTTCCGGCATACCCATACCGTTGTCTTCAATGGTGATCAGGATGTCCTCCTCTTTTCCTTTTCTCCACTGACGATAATCCTGCCGTCCTCATCCTCATCCATATTTCCAACACCATAATAAATAGCATTTTCCAGAATAGGCTGGATCACCAGCTTTACGATGCAGTAGTTTTCGATCTCTTTCTCGATCCGGAATTCTGTTTTAAATCGTTCTTTGTACCGTGCCAGCTGGATATTCATGTAGCTTCTGCTGTGCTGCAGCTCGTCTTTGATAGAGATAATGGTCTTTCCCTGGACAGGCTGACACGAAGCAGTTTTGCCAGTTCAGAGATCATACGGACTGCTCCTTCATTTTCCTGGGCTTCCACCATCCAGGTGATAGATTCCAGTGTATTATACAGAAAATGAGGATTGATCTGGCTTTGCAGGGCATCCAGTTCACTTTTTCTCCGTTCATTTTGCTGTCGGATGATCTCATCCATCAGTTCTTCGATCTGCTCATAAGACTTCTGTACCGAATGTCCCAGATGACGGATCTCAGAGGAGCCTCCAATATAAATATCCGGCTTTCCTCCTGCTTCATAGGTCTTAACAGAAGCATCCAGCTCCCGGATTCGGTTTGGATATCTTCCGGGATACCAGCTGGTTTCCCTCCAAAAGCATGACCAGCAGGACTAAAATCGTGGCAAATACATAGTAACGGAAATGTTTTTAAAGTTTGACTCCTGCACACTCTTGGGCACAACACCGATCATCTTCCAGCCGGTATAAGCCACACTTCTGACAATCACGGTCTCGTTCTGACCATCGGCACGGATCTCGTAGGTTCCATTCTCATATTTTGTAGCTTCCAGACTGTTTTCTTTAAATAATCCGCGGTTTAATTCCGTTCCCCGGGGATGATAGATCATCTCTCCACCCTGGCTGCTCAGATAATAATAGATCCCATCGGAAGAATCGTTGATCTGTTTCATGACATCCCGGATCACAGAATATTTCATATCCAGTAAAAGAATGCCGGTTTCCGGTGTCTCTCCCTTATTGACATCTACATAGCTGCTCAGAGAAACCACCCACTGGTACCGATAGGCTCCGTCTTCAAACAATTCCTGGATATGGGGTGTGGAAAAATGTACATTTTCAATTGCATTTTCTGCATTTTTATACCACTCCTGAGTCTGCACCTGCACATTTTTCTTTTCTAACGCCACCGGCTCCGATGCGATCAGTTTTCCTTCATGGTCATACAATGCCACACTCTGAACCTTATCGGAGTTGGTCTCATAAAGAAGACTGAATTGCTCCACAAATTCCCGGCTGGATATATCAAACTGCTGAACCACGTTATAGTTTGCTCCATTAAAGATCTGCCGAATATCCAGCAGATCTGCATTTAACCGGTCTACAGTTCCCTCCACGGTTGCTTCCGTGTTGTCCACTGCTGTTTTTTCCAATGCCAGCTTGAAGCGATGGTACAGCAACAGTCCCATGACAATGATCGTGACCAATGAGATTGCCATAAGGACAGATAGAATGATCGTCTGTATGTTAAATACGGTACTTTTTCTACTTTTCGTTTTCTGTTTTTTTCCCGGAGGCTCTGTATTTGGATTGGGGAAACGCCGAATTTCTTTTTAAACACATAACTGAAGTAATTTGCATCCTGATATCCTACTTTTTCTGCTATCTTATAGCTTTTTTCATCGGTGTTGAGTACCAGTTCTTCTGCTCTGTCCATTCGGTAATCCGTAAGATAAGTGACAAAGGGCTGCCCTGTTTCCTTCTTAAAAATAGACGAAAAGTAGGAATTGGATACCCCAAGATCTGCACATACCTCATCCAGTGAAATGTCAGGCTCCATATATCTTTGCTTTACAATATTCTGTGCGTCAGTGATCATACGTCTGGAGGTACTGTTTCTGGTACTTTTCAGTTTTTCGCTGATGGCTGTAGACATATTGATGATCCAGTTTGTCATGGAGGTTTCGTCTAACTGTGTGACTCTTTCGTAAAGGTTTTGTACATTTCCGGAGATATCATTAAAATCCATAGAATTATTGGCACAAAACTTGAAAAATCCGCTGACAATCTCCATGGTAGCCAGATTATACTGACTGATGGTATCTGCATTCTTATGGAGTTTTTCTATCTCCTTGATCGCTTCTTTCCGGATCTCCTCCCGATCTCCCACGTGAATGGCACGGAACAGATCCTGCATTCTTGTTTCTTCCAGGGGAACCGTCTTTTTTGGACTCTTTCGGAACTATCTCTGCAATATTGATCGCTCGTTTGGTTCCATATAAGACACGGTAGGACACTGCCTCTCTGGCTCCCTCGTAAGAGATGCTGATATCATGCAGACTATTGCATACGGTTCCGATTCCTGCAGTAACCGCCGCCCCCATAATTCTCCATGCCCAGCGACAGAATCGGTCACAGCTATCCGTCAATTGGGCCATCTCCTCTTCTGAATGAAGCTCCATGATCAAAATTGTGTTGCCCATATAGATAAATTCCTGACAATTACAGTTCTCTGTCAGCCGCTGTTTCACTTCTCGTTCCACAGACATGGATAATAACTAAGGGATTCATCCCATCCGGCACATCATTTTCCGAGGTATGAAAGATAATACAGCAAAACAAAGGTCCCTTCATATCCACCTGATAATCCAAAAGGAATCGTTCATAGTCCTCTTCGCCAACTCTTCCCTCGATCAGGGAAATAAAGAAATTGGACTGAAGCTTTGGCAGCACTTCCTGAAAATAATCCTCCAGTTTTTTTTTACATTTAATTTTTTCTTCCCGTTCCTTGTCCAGGGTATTTTTCAGCTTCACCAGACTGTCTGACAGCTCCGTGGCGCTGATGGGTTTCAGCATATATTCTTTGATTTCCAGATGAACCGCTTCTTTTTGCATATTCAAATTCGTCAAAGCCTGTACAAAGCATAATGTAAATATTCGGATAGTCCTGGTTCAGCTTTCTGGCCAGCTCCAGCCCATCCATGTAAGGCATCTTAATATCCGTCAGCACCACGTCCGGCTGAAGCTTTTCCACCAGCTCCAGGGCCTTCACGCCATTGGTAGCACTGCCTACCACATCAAAGCCCAGATCATTCCAGCGGATCTTCTGTTTCATGATATCGATGACCTCCACCTCATCATCGACAAGAATCACTTTATATTGTTCCATGCTTATCCCCTTCTTTTTATCCCTTCTTTTTATCCCTTTCTTATTATAGCAGAATTTGCTTTCTTCTGAAGGAATATATAAAAAAATTTACCAAAGAGCAAATAAGAATGTGCCTTGGCACATCCTCGCGCCGAGGCGCGGTTGCTTTAGCAACCATCTGTGCGCATCCTCGCGGAGCGTTTTTATCGTATAGAAACGAAGTTTCCTATACGACAAAAGACCGCCCTCGCCATCCATCGGACGGCCGGGCGGTCCTGCTTTCCTATTTTCCTGTAAAAACGTTGTCGGAATCAAAAGCCTCCAACGTTAATATCCTTATTTTTTCTGTACATATTTCAGACAGTCAAGGGTTACGGCTGCCAGGATAATGATACCTTCAAAGATGAACTGAAGGTTTGTATCAATACCCAGAATCGTCAGGGCGTATGTCAGGGAGGTAAAGATCAGTACACCGGTTACAACTCCGGAGATCTTACCGATACCACCGGTAAAGGAAACACCGCCAACTACGCAGGCTGCGATGGCATCCATATCCCATCCCTGTCCATAAGCTGCACTGCCGGAACCAACCATACGGATGCATTCCAGCCAGGAGCCGAAGCCATACAGAATGCCTGCCAGAATAAATGCTCCCATCGTTACTTTGAATACAGAAATACCAGATACTGCTGCTGCTTCCGGATTTCCACCTACAGCAAACAGATTTTTTCCAAACGTTGTTTTATTCCAGATAAACCATACAATGATAACTGCTGCAACTGCCCACAGGATGATCGTCGGGAATTTGCCGATCTGCGGAATGAAGGTGTTAGGGATCGCAAAATCGATGGCACCGAAGGATACACCCCTTAGTAGCATAGGTTACCAGACCAAAAATGATCAGCATATTCGCCATTGTAGAAATAAACGGATGCATTTTTGAATCTTGCCATGAAGAAGCCGGCAATCATGGAAAATACCGTTGTAAAGATCACACACATTAACAATGCAAGCAATGCTTTCGCAGTAGGAGCCATAGCAGAGAAGTCAAATATATGCCCGAATACGGCACCTGTATTGATTCCATTATGCATGATAATGGTTGCTGTAACCATACCCAGACCAACCATACGTCCTACCGAAAGGTCCGTACCTGTCAACAGGATCAGGCCGGCAACACCAAGTGCAAGGAACATACGCGGGGATGCCTGCTGCAAAATGTTCAGGATGTTGGTAACGGTCAGCAGCTGTGTATTTTTTAACAATCGGTGTGATGATACACAATGCGATGAAGATCAGGATGATTACGATGTACAGGCCATTTTTGTACAAAAACTGAGATAAATCAAAGGTATATCTGTAATTTTCCAGTTTCTGTGTTCTCTGCTGCGGGAATGTGAATTTGGAGGCCCGCAACAGAGTCGATCAGGTGATATTTATGCATGAATGCTTCATGTCTTCTGTCCTTGATCTCCTGAATTCTGGATTCGTGAGCCATCTGTGCATCAAACAATTTATTTTTCAACACATACTTCTCAGTCTTAATCTCTTCTGCACCCTTCAGAGAAGCAACCTTTTTCTGATGCTCGCTCTTCAGATCTGCTTTGACCTTCTCATATCTGCTGTTTTCTTCTGCTTTTGCAGCTTTGCAGCTTTTGTTTACTACGTCGTAATAATCCTTTTTGTAATGCTTCGCCAGATAATCCTCTGCCTCTGCGATCAGCTTTTTGATCTCTTCCTTGTTGTCTGCTTCTATCTTTTTCGCATTTTCCAGCTCTTTTTTGCTGTTTTCAATGATCTTATCTCTCTGTGCTTTGGATAAGTTCTTATTTTCCTTTGCGATAGCGATCTGGTTTTTCAGATCATTCACCTTGTCCGATCCGTCTACGCGTAATGCGTCAATTTTCTTTTGGATCTTTTCCACATATTCATCGATGGGCTTCAAAAGCTTTGCTTCTTCTTCAGCCGAAATAATAACGCTGTTTTCTGCCATTTCCACTTTTCCTCCTGTTACAGATATTTCGCACTGAGTCTCAGTAATTCTTCCTGGTTTGTTTCTTTTGTATTTACAATTCCAGCCAGTCGTCCGTTGGACATAACACCGATACGGTTCGTAATACCAAGAATTTCCGGCATTTCGGAAGAAACAACGATGATCGTTTTTCCCTGTTTTGCCATATTGATGATCAGTTCATAGATTTCATATTTTGCTCCAACGTCGATTCCTCGTGTCGGATCATCCATCATGAATACGTTTGGAGAACGCTCCAGCCACTTACCGAAGATGGCCTTCTGCTGATTTCCGCCGGAAAGGTTCGCAATCATATCATCCGGTCCCATACATTTCGTATGCATGACCTTGATCTCATCGGCTGTTGCACGTACCATCTTATCATTGGATAATGCGATCCCGCTTTTATAATGATTCATATTTGCAATGGTAGTATTGAATGTGATATCACCCTTTAAGAACAGACCATTGGCTTTTCTTTCCTCTGTGATCAGTGCAAATCCATGATCCATAGCATCCTTCGGAGATGAGAAGTTCATCAGTTTTCCGTCATACATGACCGTTCCTTCTGCTCTTGTACGAATTCCGAAGATCGTCTCCAGAAGCTCGGTACGACCGGCACCAACCAGACCATAAAATCCAAAGATTTCTCCTTTTCTGATATCAAAAGAAATGTTCTGCAGTTTTGGTGCATATTTTGTTGATATATTTTGTACGGAGAGAATGGTTTCTCCCGGTGTATTGTCTACAGGTGGAAATCTGTTATCCAGAGAACGACCAACCATGGCGGCGATCAGTTCATTCATATCTGTTTCTGTGCTCGCCTTGGTCATAACCAGGCTTCCGTCCCGCAGCACCGATATTTCATCACAGATTTCAAATATTTCATCCATTTTATGTGAAATGTAAATCAGAGAAATTCCCTGAGCCTTCAACTGACGCATCATCTTAAAGAGTTTTTCAACCTCCGGTGCAGTCAGAGATGAGGTAGGCTCATCCAGTACGATAACTTTGGAATGATAGGAAATCGCTTTTGCGATCTCACACATCTGCCTCTGAGATACAGACATTTTTTTCATTGGTTGGGTCAGATCCACTGTAATTCCCAGTTTTCTGAACAGATCTGAGGTTTTTTTTTCATTCTTCCTTCGTCGACAACCCCAAAGGGAATTCTTTGGGTATCTTCCAAGGAACATGTTATCTACAACACTTCTTTCAAGACACTGGTTCAACTCCTGGTGTACCATTGCCACCCCGTTTTCCAGTGCATCCTTTGGTCCGGAAAAGTTCACTTCTTTTCCATCCAGTACGATGGTTCCTTCATCTTTCTGATAGGTTCCAAAGAGACATTTCATCATTGTCGATTTTCCGGCACCATTTTCACCCATAAGTCCCATAATGGTCCCAGGTTTGACATTCAGGTTAATATGCTTTAGAACCTTATTTCTACCGAACGATTTGCTCATGCCGTTAATCGATAAGATATATTTATTCTTATCATCTGTCATAGCTGTGCTTCCTTTTCTTAGTAAAGAAGGGTATCATTGCTGACACCCCTCTATAAATTCATCCATTTACATGCTTTTTCGATCTCTAATTATTTGGAAAGAAGAGATGTGTATGCTGCTGCATTATCGGTCTTAACCATGTTAATTGCGAAAGCATCATACTCGCTCGGGTTTCCAAGACGGTTTGTGATATTGGATTCTGTCTGTCCATCTCCACCGATGTAATCTACTTTCAGGTTCAGCAGATCATCATACTTCTCCAGCAGCGGCTGATAGGTAGAGCTCAGGAAGTTATCCGATGCGTTGTAGATGTTCAGCCATACTTTTTTAGACGGGCTCTTGCTTTCATCCAGCTGGTTGGCAACCTTGTCATAAACTCTTGTCGAATCTGTGAAATCGTTGTAGTTTTCGGCTGTTACAGCAATATTTAATGCATAGTAGGATCTATCTTCTTCGCTGTATCTGTAGTCTTCACCTTCTACCAGGCAGTTGCCGGCATCATCTGCTGTACCGATACCGGTATCAATATCTACACCGTCCAGTGCGTTACGCAGAACTCTCAGTGTCAGGTAAGCCTGCACGTCTGCATGCTGAGAAATTGTTCCGCCGTAGCCTTCTCCGATCGCTGCTACAGCATCGCTGTTTGCATCATAACCGAAGGTAGGAACCTTGTTGTCTTTTGCCCATGCGTTGAACATGGACATTCCCATACCATCGTTATTGGAAACAACAACATCGATCTGATCACCGAAGGAAGCGGTCCAGATTCCGATCGCATTACCAGCTGTTGCAGCATCCCATGTTGCACCTGCTGAGTTTTTCATTTCCTGAGAAGCAAGTTCTCTGATTGTATATGTTTTTCCATCTACTTCCAGAGTTGCATCCTGCACAACCTTTGCTTTTCCATCTACATTTGTTCCGGCCGGTGTAGAATCTACTCCGCCGTCTGCATCTACACCTGTTCCGAGTGCGGAACGAACACCACGTGTACGAGCGATAGAATCGTTATGTCCGATATCACCAATTGCAAGTACATATCCGATTACGCCGTCACCGTTTCTGTCGATCTTGTCTGCAGTTCGCCTTGATGTAGTCAACAACCATCTGTCCCTGCAGTTCAGCACCCTGGTTGGCATCGAAACCGACATAATAAGTATTGCCGTTAAAGTTCAGTGCTTCTTTGTCCAGCTCGCCGGTAGCACTGCTGGAGGGCTGACGGTTAAACCAGCACAGAGGCTTGTCTTTATTTTCTACAGTTGCATCTGCTGATGCAGCAGAATCTGCAGCTTCTGTTGCCGCTGCTTCTGTTTTTTTTCTGTTGTGGTTGTAGATGCTGTAGAATCTGTTTTGGCTCCGCCGCAGCCAACCATGGATAATATACCATAGCTGCTGCCATCATTGTTGCTAATGCTTTTTCTTTTCATTTTTTTCCTCCCATTTGGTTGTTTTGCTAAATTTCTTTCGTTCTCAGCTGATAAACCTATTATAATCACAAGAGGATTTATTAAAAATAGAATATTTTTTGATTAGTTATTGAAATTTTTAGCTATTTCACAGTTTTTTTAAGATTTTTACAGTAATCCTGTATAGTTTCTTTCATTTCAGGAGGTCAGGTATGTAAAAGATTTCACAGCCTCTTCAAACACGCCCGGTATCTTGCTGTAAAAATTCCGGCTGAGACAGCTGCAGTCAGCACTTCTGCCACCGGGAACGCACCCCAGACACCTGTAATACCGAATATCCTGCTTCCAATGGAAGCAACCGGAACGATAAGCACCAGATAGCGCAGCAAGGAAATGATAAAGGATGGGATTCCCTCCCCCAAGTGCCTCCAGTGCACCGGAAGCCACAACGCTGATTCCGGAAACCACAAATCCGAGGCTGATGATCCCAAGTGCAGCCGCCCCTTCCCGGATCGTTACACCGTCCTTGGAAAACATACCCATGATCGGTTCCGGAAGCAGCAAAAACAGCGCCGTACCGACCGTCAGGATCCCAAAGATCAGTCCGGTACACACGGATAGAATCTGCTTCATCCGCTTTTTTTCTCCTGCCCCGTAATTAAAGCTCAATATCGGACGCATGCCCTGCACAATACCGCTGGCAGGCAGATAAAGGAAGGTCTGCAGCTTGAAATAAACCCCCAGTACCAACACATAAACCGAAGAAAACGCGCCTGCGATTTTGTTCAGCAAAGTAATCAAAAGGGACGGCATGCCCAGAGTCAGGGAAGACGGGATTCCAACCGCATAGAGCCTGCCGCAGATCGCAGGATCCGGCTTCATATCTTTTATATGGATGGAGACGCCCAGTCCTTTTTTTTTCCTATGCCATACAATATACATGACAAGCGGCACGATCTGTCCGATCACGGTAGCGATCGCAGCACCCTTTACTTCCATCCGCGGAATGGGACCAATTCCAAAAATGAGGATCGGATCCAACACAATATTCGTCAGACAGCCCGCTGCCAGACATAAGGTCGGAACGATCATATTTCCCAGTGACTGATAAATTTTTTTTCATAAGCAATATAGACGGAGATCACAAGGGAAAAGCTCAGTACCCAGGTTCCATAGGTAATACCCATCTGATAGATTTCTTCGTCTGTCGTAAAAAGTCTCAGAAAAGACGGAAGAATTGCTGTCAAAAGCACCGACATCAGTACACCGTGCACAATGCTCAAAAACAACCCCTCAGAGGCGCTCTGATCCGCTTTTTTATGTTCTCCCATTCCCAGGAAAAATGCGACTGCTGCACTGATTCCGACCCCAAAGCCTACGCTGATGCTCGTGACCAGTGTCTGCAGCGGATAGACAAGAGAAATTGCCGTCAGCGCCTTCTCTCCGACCCTTGCCACAAACATACTGTCAATAATGTTATAAAGCGAATTTATCAGCATCGACAGCATCATCGGCAAAGACATTGACAATACCAGCGGCAGCACCTTCTTTTCTTTCATAAAATTCTGATCCATTTTTCTTTTTCAACAAAAATGCACGCTCTACGAGCATTCTATTGTCATAAAAAAAAAATATCCATTTTCGGCAACCATCTATCCTTTACGCATCTCGCGGAGCATTTTTATCGTATGGAAACGAAGTTTCCTATACGATAAAAAAAGCTATAAACCCTGCAGTTTTAATCTCAGAAACTGCAAAATCTATAGCCCTGTATCAGACAAACCCTATGACCAAACTGTTAGGATATTACCATATCCTGTCTAAAAAGGCAAGCTAAAGTCTTGATTTTTCCGTTCAAATCGTGTATGCTTGTTTGGAATCAAGCAGGCTTAAATGCCTTAAATCACAATCAGGAGGAACAATCTCACTATGGGTTATCAGTTAGTTATGATCCGCCATGGCGAAAGCGTATGGAATCAGAAAAACCTGTTCACCGGCTGGACTGACGTAGATCTGTCCGAAACCGGACACAAGGAGGCTGCACAGGGCGGCGTTCTGTTAAAGGAAGCAGGCTTCTCCTTTGATGTTTGCTATACTTCTTATCTGCAGCGTGCAATCCACACCGCTAACCATGTTCTGCAGGAGTTAAATGAAGAATGGATTCCTGTTATCAAAACCTGGAAATTAAACGAGCGTCATTACGGTGCTCTGCAGGGTCTCAACAAATCCGAAACTGCTGAAAAATACGGCGAAGCTCAGGTTAAGGTATGGCGTCGTTCTTTCGACGTTCAGCCCCCCCGCTCTTGAGCCTACCGACGAGCGTAATCCTGCTCTGCAGGCTCCTTACAAGAACGTAGATCCGAAGGAGCTGCCTCTGACAGAGAGCTTAAAGGACACCATCGCAAGAGTAATTCCTTTCTATGAAGAGAACATCAAGAAGGACATGCTGGCTGGCAAGCAGGTTCTGATCGCAGCTCACGGCAACTCTCTGCGTGCTCTGGTTAAATATCTGGACAACATCTCTGAGAATGAAATCACAGAGCTGAACATCCCTACCGGCGTTCCGCTTGTTTACGAGTTTGACGACAACTTCAACGTAACCGGTCATCATTACCTTGGCGACCAGGCTGCTATCGAAGCTAAGATGAACGCAGTTGCAAAACAGGGCGCAAAGAAATAAATTTCTTAGAAATAAATTTCTTTGAATAAAAAGAAGGACATGCTTTTCATCTCCGGATGAGCTGCATGTCCTTTTTTTATTATCGTATAGAAAACTTCGTTTTCATACGATAATAAACGCTCCGCGAGGATGCGCACTCGGCGCAGGGTAGATGGTTGCTAAAGCAGCCGCGCCTTGGCGCGAGAATGTGCCAAGGCACATTCTTTTTTATATAAGAATCCTCATTTCCCATTCGCGTTGTATGCTGCCGGGGCGCGCCGTAGCAAAAAAACAGCCGCCGTACAAACACGGCAGCTGTTTTTGTTATCGCTATCTGATATTTTATTTATCGATAATGCTTGCATGGAACTCCTGCAGAGACTGCACCGGAAGCTTGCCGTCACGTTTTGCGGAACGGATGCCTTCTACAGTTGCCTTTGCAGCAGCCATGGTTGTAATATACGGAATACGGTTCTTAATGGCAGCCTTACGAATGTAGCTGTCGTCGGTTGTACCCTTCTTGCCGCGGGGAGTATTGACAATCAGCTGGATCTGGTCATTCGTGATCTTATCCAGGATGTTCGGACGTCCCTCGTTGAGCTTGCATACCTTCAGGGCAGGAATACCGGCCTGTTCGATCAGGTCACAGGTTCTGCCGGTTGCCATAATTTCAAAGCCAAGCTGATAGAAGCCTCTTGCAACGTCAACTACCTCTGCCTTATCTCTGTCATTAACAGAAATCAGCACGCAACCGGAAGTGGGCAGCTTGGTCTTTTTGTCGCTTCTTCTGCCTTGAAGAATGCATCACCAAAGTCTGTAGACAGTCCAAGAACCTCACCGGTGGAACGCATTTCAGGTCCGAGTACCGGGTCAACCTCCGGGAACATATTGAAGGGGAATACCGCTTCTTTTTACACCGTAGTGAGCGAATTTCTTTTCTTTCAGCTCCGGCACCGGGCTCTTGCGTCCGGTATAAGGCAGGGGGTAACGATATCCGTTGCAATCTGAACCATGTTGATGCCGCAGACCTTGGATACAAGCGGAACGGTTCTGGATGCACGGGGATTTGCCTCGATGACAAATACCTTGCCGTCCTCAATCGCATACTGCATATTCATCAGGCCAACAACATGCAGCTCCTTTGCAATCTTTCTGGTGTAGTCTTTCAGAGTTTCTATCTGCTCTTCTGTCAGTCCTCTCGGGGGAATGATACAAGCAGAGTCACCGGAATGAATACCAGCCAGCTCGATATGCTCCATAACAGAAGGAACGAATACATGCTCGCCATCGCTGATTGCGTCCGCTTCACACTCGGTTGCATGATGCAGGAATCGGTCAATCAGGATCGGTCTGTCCGGTGTTACACCCACTGCCTGCTGCATGTAGAAGGTCATCGCTTCATCGTCATGAACAACCTCCATGCCGCGGCCGCCAAGTACATAGGAAGGACGTACCATAACCGGATAGCCGATTCTGTGAGCAGTTTCCAATGCTTCTTCCACATTGACAGCCATGCCTGCTTCCGGCATCGGAATCTCCAGCTTATCCATCATCGCACGGAACAGATCACGATCCTCTGCCATGTCGATGGTTTCCGGAGTGGTTCCGAGAATATTGACACCGTATTTCTTCAGATCTGCTGCCAGATTCAGCGGAGTCTGTCCACCGAACTGTGCGATAACGCCGACCGGCTGTTCTTTTTCATAAATTGCAAGGACATCTTCCAGAGTCAGAGGCTCGAAATACAGCTTGTCGGAAGTGTCGTAGTCTGTGGATACCGTCTCAGGGTTACAGTTTACAATGATCGTGGAGAATCCGAGCTTACGCAGTGCTTTTTTTTGCAGCATGTACGCAGCAGTAATCGAATTCGATACCCTGACCGATTCTGTTAGGACCGCCGCCGAGGATCATTACCTTCTGTTTGCTGTTGTCTACCGGGCTTTCGTCCTTGATATGATAGCTGGAGTAATAGTATGCGGAATCCTCAGTACCACTTACATGAACACCTTCCCAGCCTTCCACAACGCCAAGCTCTGTTCTGCGTGTCCGAATTGCTTCCTCGGATACACCCAGGATCTGGCTTAAATATTTATCAGAGAAGCCATCCAGCTTCGCCTGTTTCAAATCAGTATCTGCAGGAACCTGTCCGTGATAAGCAGCAACGAGCTTCTCTTCTTCCTCAACCAGCTCCTTCATCTGCTCGATAAAGTAATCCTTAACTTTGGTCAGTTTGTTGATTTCTTCTACAGATGCACCCTTACGCAGCGCTTCATACATGATGAAATAGCGCTCGCTGCTGGGAGTTGCAAGCATGGTCAGAAGCTCTTTTTTGGACTTCTGATCAAAATCCTTTACATGACCAAGACCATAACGGCTCTTTTCCAGAGAACGGATCGCTTTCTGGAATGCTTCCTTATAAGTCTTGCCGATGCTCATAACTTCGCCGACTGCTCTCATCTGAGTTCCGAGTTTATCCTCTACGCCCTTGAACTTTTCAAATGCCCAGCGCGCGAATTTCAGAACGATATAATCGCCGTCCGGAACGTATTTATCCAGTGTGCCATATTTACCGCAAGGAATTTCATCCAGAGTCAGACCGCTTGCCAGCATTGCAGAAACAAGAGCGATCGGGAAACCGGTTGCCTTACTTGCAAGTGCAGAAGATCTGGAAGTTCTGGGGTTGATTTCAATAACAACAACACGACCGGAAATCGGATCATGTGCAAACTGTACATTCGTACCGCCGATCACCTCAATTGCGTCTACGATACGATATGCCTGATCCTGCAGCTTCTTCTGTACCTCCTCGGAAATCGTCAGCATTGGAGCGGAACAGAAGGAATCACCGGTATGCACGCCAACGGGATCGATGTTTTCAATAAAGCATACGGTAATCATATTTCCTTTTGCATCGCGGACAACTTCCAGCTCCAGCTCTTCCCATCCAAGAATGGACTCTTCTACCAGAACCTGACCCACGAGGCTCGCCTGCAGACCTCTTGCGCAGACTGTCTTTAATTCTTCTTTATTATAAACAAGACCGCCGCCGGCGCCGCCCATGGTGTATGCAGGACGCAGGACAACCGGATATCCCAGCTTGTCCGCAATCGCAAGTGCCTCGTCTACGGGTAGGCGACGTCGCTTCTTGCCATCTCAACACCAAGCGCATTCATGGTATTCTTAAACTCAATACGATCTTCGCCGCGCTCAATTGCATCTACCTGAACGCCGATTACCTTTACATTGTATTTGTCCAGCACGCCTGCTGCCTGCCAGCTCGGAGCAAAGATTCAGTCCGGACTGTCCGCCCAGGTTCGGAAGCAGTGCATCCGGGCGTTCCTTTTCAATAATCTGCTCGAGACGTTCCACATTCAGCGGTTCAATATATGTGATATCCGCTGTGTCCGGATCTGTCATGATCGTTGCCGGATTCGAGTTTACCAGTACGATTTCGTAGCCCAGCTTTTTCAGTGCCTTGCAAGCCTGTGTGCCGGAGTAATCGAACTCACATGCCTGTCCGATAATGATCGGTCCTGAGCCAATAATCAGTACCTTATGAATGTCTTGTCTTTTCATAAATCCACCCATATTATCCTTTCTGTAAACGTATTCCCTAAAAACCCATTGTATATTCTAGCACAATTTGCAAAGGACAACAAGATTTTTTTCGATTAGTTGAAGCCAAAAAACTTCTGGCAGATTTTGTAGCCTTCCACAGAAATCCATCTTCCGGTTTTTCCAGGCAGATTCATACAGTTTCCTAAAAGACCGTAACGCAGCTTTCTGTAAACCTTCTTGTCCTTTTTGTCTGATGTAGTTTAACAGCTCACGCTTTTCTCGAGAGATTCCGGTGTGTTGATGCGGATCAGCAGGATAGATGAGATCGTCGTAATGATGTCCAGATAGCTCAACATATACTTTGCAAGGGGCTTATTGCCCATGATCTCGCTCTTCTTTTCCACAAAGTAGTCTGTCATGATCTGGTTGACCTTGATCTGCTGGTCGATTCGTCCGGTCATGACCTTTTCGTTGACGGACTGATCTGACCTGCCGATAAAATAGCGGTAGAAATTCACATCCAGATAGTACATGTTGCGGACATACGGCAGAGGCTCAAAGACATAAATATTGTCCACATAAAACGTATGCTCCGGAAGCTTTAAACCCGCATTCCCGCAAAAGCTTCGTCCGGTAAATAACGGAATGCATCAGGATATACTGACCGACATGGAAACGTCCGACATCTTCCCAGCCAAACATACGGTATTCCGGCAGGACATGTTTATAACGCATCACCTTTTTGCGGCGTTCACCCTCTTTTTCGTAAACAAAGTTGCTGATCAGAAGATCAAGTGTATCCACACCGCCGGTCAGCTCTCTCAGCTTTTCCAGAATGGCGAGATAGGCATCTTCTTTTACCCAGTCGTCACTGTCTACCACTTTAAAATAAATTCCGGTCGCATTTTCAATTCCGGTGTTGACCGCAGAGCCGTGTCCGCCGTTTTCCTTATGGATCGCCTTTACGATCGTAGGATATTTTGCCGCATATTCGTCTGCGATTTTGGCGGTGTCATCCTTCGAACCGTCGTTGACAATCAAAATTTCAACATCTTCTCCCCCCGGAAGCAGAGATTCGATGCAATGTGCCATATAATCCTGCGAATTATAGCAGGGAATTGCAATAGAAAGCAGTTTCATAGTGTTGTTCCTTTCATCTTCTGGATACCTGTCTGAATTTTCAGATAGGCGCTGTAGGCTGCAAATGCGGACGGGGAATCGGGTAATTTCTTTCGATTTCCTGTGTCTCAACAAAAAAGGAGGGATTCATCCTGACCCATGGGCTCCAGTTCATCCACCAGAACCTGATAGCCGGTCATGTGCCACTCCTTATGGGTGAAAATATGTTTTGATTCCGGAAGCTTCTCTATCCGGACAGCTTCCACACCCTGTTTTTTCAGCCATTCCTGACCTCTTCCAACGATGCCTTTTTGTCCATCGCCGGAAATTCATACAATCCTGCCAGCAGTCCCTTTTTCGGACGCTTACGCAAAACGACCTGTCTACTCGTTCGAATCACGAGAATCGTCTTATCTTCGATCGTCCTTGCCTTTTTGGCTGCCTTTTGCGGATACTGCTGCCAGGTGCCATGCAATCCTACAAGGCAGAATTCCTGCCACGGACAGTTGCTGCACTTCGGTGCACCGTTTGGCAGACAGACGGTTGCGCCAAGCTCCATCAACGCCTGATTAAAGTCACCGGGGCGATCCTTTGGCATGACAGGACGCAGATCATCCTCTACTCTTTTTTTTACCGACTGATCGGAAATATCGCTGTTATCCTCCAAAAGCCGGGCAATGACGCGCAGCACATTTCCGTCCACTGCGGGATTGGGCTGTTTAAAGGCGATCGAAGAAACCGCGCCAGCTGTGTAGCTTCCGATTCCTTTTAGCTTTAAAAGCTCCCTGTAATCCGACGGCATCTCTCCGCCGTATTCTGTCACAATCTGCTGTGCCGCAGCCTTTAAATTCCGTGCCCTGCTGTAATAGCCGAGCCCTTCCCAAAGTTTTAATAATTCATCATCATCCACTTCGGCGAGCGCTTCGATATCCGGCAGTCGTTCCATAAAGCGCGCAAAATACGGTTTTACCGCCTCGACCCGCGTCTGCTGCAGCATGATCTCCGATACCCAGACCCGATACGGCGTCGGTTCTTCCCGCCAGGGTAAGCTCCGTCTGCTTTTATCATACCATGTTAATAGCCCCGGCGCAATCCGGTTTAACAGTTCCTGTTTTCTCTGTACTTCAATATTTCTTGGGGTTTGTTGCTTCAATCCAGTTCTCCGTTTTTTTCTTTTTTGCTCACCGCAGGCGATTGCACTCATAACGCTCCAGTGTCATCAGGCAGCTTTTCAGCGTGTCGTACTGCTCCTCCAAGCTGCCCTCCGAAAGCTCCAGATCCAGGGAAGCAGCAATGGCATTCAACATATGAAGATCGACTTTGCCCTCCAGCGATGCAAATACTTCCAGCTTTTCTTCGTAGCTGTCCGCATCTAAAAAAGCGAGCAGACCGGGATCGGGCTGGGGCTCAACAGAGTTCTCAGAGGATGCTGCAACGGCCGGGGACTCAACAGTGCTCTCTGACGGCATTGCAGCGGGCCGGGGCTCAACAGGGTTCTCTGACGACATTGCAGCGGGTCGGAGCTCAACAGGGTTTTCTGACGGCGCTGGAACGGGCTGGGGCACTGCCGCTGCTTCTGCCATCGGGATCCGCATAAAGCGGTCTTTTCCCGCTGCATCAGGATATTTTTTTGCATCCACCTTTTCCAGAAACATGGAAAGCGGTCTTGCAAAAACCTGGAACTCTCCATAAAGTGCTTGATAGATCACAAGCTGCTCACCGGTCTCCGTGTGGGTTGCCAGTGCCACAATCCGATAAAGCTTTCCTTTAAAATGCTGATAAATTTCTCCTGCCTGGGGAATCTGATTCATCAATTTGCCTCCTGTCCCTTTCTGCAGTCGTTTCATCCATACGACTCTCTGATATCACAGTATACTCTAAATTCCAAAAGCTGTCATGCGAAAAGTTTTCCTCTTTACGAGCCTTTCATTTGGTTGTATGATGTCTTTGAAATCTAAAGACCGCATCATTCAGAAAAGAGGCATCTTCTATGTCAGACAAGGACACGCACACTTACCTTGAAGTCAACGGTGATTTCCGCATGCGTGAGCTCGATCACAACGATCTGGAGCAGTTCAACGCACTTTTACAGTATGCTTTTCAGGTAACCTCCTACGAGCTCTTCCAGACCGGCTGGGAGCAGGAGGAAATCAAATATGCCAAACGTCCGATTCTCGAGGACGCTTATGTACTCGGTTGGTTTTATAAAGAAAAGCTGGCATCCATGATCGTTGTTTATTCCATGCAGATCAACATTCAGGATAACATTATGGCGATGGGCGGCATCACCGGAGTCACTACTTATCCGGAATACACCGGACGCGGACTGATTCATTCCCTGATGCGCTATGTCATCGACTATATGCACAAAAAGAAGCTTCCATTTCCTTTCTATATCCATATTCCATTCCATTTTATCGGAAAATGGGCTGGGAGATTGTGTCCGACAAGCTCACCTTCACAGTCAAGGATACGCAGCTTCCAAAGGCCTTTCCCGTCCGGGGCATGGTCGAACGTGTCAGCCTGGATTCCGAGGATTTTCATAACGTGTATTCCTATTTCGCCATGCAGCACCACGGTGCACTCATCCGAGACAAGCTGGCCTGGGATGAATACTGGCGCTGGGAAAATGATGATATGATCGTAGCCCTTTATTATAATGAAGAGCACAAGCCCCTTGGTTATCTGGTTTATTACATTGCAAATGAAATTTTTCATATTAAGGAAATGGTTTATTTAACCAGCGAAGCCAGACACGGCCTCTGGAACTACATCAGCGCGCATTTTTCTATGATCACACAGGTACGGGGGGATAATTATTCCGGCGAACCCATGGCATATCTGTTTGAAGACAGTGAGATTGAAGAAACGATAGCTCCCTATATTATGGCACGAATCGTAGATGTTGAAAGCTTTTTGCAGGAGTATCCCTGGCAGATCCAGCCGGAGGATTTCAAAATCCATTTCCGGGTTACTGACGGCCTTGCTTCCTGGAATCAGGGAGATTTTCTCGTTTCCTGGCACGAGGGGGAAACAACCTGTGAGCGTGTCGAGGACAATCAGTCCATTAACGTCGTAGAACTCGACATTAACACGCTCACTGCTTGATGATGGGCTACAAGCGCCCGACTTATCTTTACGACCATGAAAAAATCTCGATGGAATACTATATGCTGACCTGGCTGGAGCGGCTGATTCCGGTCAAGAAACCGTATTTTTCGGATTATTTCTAAACTTCGCGACAGAAACCCCGCCCTGCAGGAATGCGGACCGGGTATACCAACACAAAAGCGGTACAGAGCTCAAAATCTGTACCGCCTTTTTCTGCACGTTGTTTCCGATAGCTCACTCTTTCTTTGCCGCCTGAATCTGATCAAACAGCTCCGCACAAGCAATTGTCGTCGCATGCGGAACAACCGGGCTTTCCGTCTTCTTTGCGCGCACGCAGCGGATCGTCTCTTCGATCTCGTAGGTAAAGCCCTTCTGCGTCGTCGTATCTGTGAATTCTTCCTTCAGCGTTCCATCCGCCCCATATAAGAAGCATTTGGATGCATAATGGGGATCGGGCAGCTCAATGCGCCCTTCCCGACCGTAGATCACCATGCTGTTGCCCATAGGCGCTGCAAAGCTCGTCACAAGATCTGCCAGCACATGTTCGAACTTCACCGTAACCTGATCGGTTAAGTCCACACCGGTCTGATCAAGGTTCGCAGCCGCATAGGTTTTGCGGACAGGCTCATTGACCAGCCAGGTCGCGATTTCATAGGCATAAACCGTGATATCCGTCGCAGCTCCGCCGCACAGCAGAGGGCTGTGATACCGATTGTCTGCTCCCTCCGGCGCGAGAAAACCGATTCTTCCCTGTAAGGCTTCCAGTCTGCCGATTTTTCCTTCTGCCGCCCATTTTTTTGCCTGGTTGACCGCGGGCAAAAACCGGCTCCACATCGCTTCCATTACAAAGGTTTGGTCTTTTTCTGCTTTTTCAAAAACCGCTTTTGCCTCTGCACTGTTTGTAAACATCGCTTTTTCGCACAACACCGGAACGCGATGCTCCAGACAAAGCATCGTCAGACGGAAATGGTCGTTTGGCGTCACTGCAATATAAACACAGTCCGGCTTTTCCTCTATCAGCATCTGCTCATAGTTGTCATACGCATGGGCTACGCTGCATTCCTCCGCAAATTTTCGTGCGCGTCCCAGATCCTTACTGGCGATCGCGCTCACCTCACAGTCCTCCACCAGCGTCACTGCATCGCAAAACTGATGTGCGATGTTACCTGCTCCCATAATGGCAAATCGAAATGTGCTCATGTTTTTTACCCCTTTTCTTATATTGTGTTCTTACGCAAAAGCTGCGTATTACTATGCATATTCCTCGGCTGCGTCGCTCAGACCTTTTCCTCGCCCCAGCGCAGCAGCAGATGACTCAAATACCGTACCGCAGGCATCAATGCCGCCGGGTCCACCTGAAAGGTCGGCTGATGAATTGTCGCCCCCTTTCCGATGCCGATTTTGATATAGCAGCCGGGCACTTTCTCCATGTAGAAAGAAAAATCATCTCCGCCGAGCGACTGTTCTTCCGGAACAGTCTGAAAGCCCTCCGCTTCTGCCGTTTCCTTTGCAAAAGCCGCCATTTCTGCATCGTTGCAAACAGCCGGAGGACCGGGAATCCACTCTACCTCTGCGGACGCTCCATAGGCAGATGCGGTCTGCTCTGCAATTGCTTTTAAGCGTTTTTCAAACAGGCAGCGATCCTGCCGATCCATGGTCCGAACAGTTCCCTCCAGCTGTGCTGTCTGCGGAATCACATTCCAGGTATTGCCCGCTTCCAGTCGCGTGACGCTGATGAGCGCAGGATGGAACGGATTAATATTGCGGGTCACGATCGTCTGAAATGCCTGAACCATGGCTGCAGCCGCCGGAATTGTATCAACTCCATCATCCGGGTGTGCGCCGTGGCAGCCGACGCCCGTTATCGTAATCACAAACCGATCTACTGCCGCCGCAACTGCGCCCTCTCGGATGCCGATGGCATTGACCAAATTGGTCGGATCAGAATGAAAGCCCCAGACGCGCGTAACCGAATCGAGTGCCGTCGTTTCCAGCACTTTCCGTGCGCCCAAAGAGGACTCTTCACCTGGCTGGAAGAAAAACCTCACTGTCCCGCAGAGCTCGTCCCTATGTTCCTGCAGCCAGATCGCAGTCCCGATTCCCGCCGTGATGTGAAAATCGTGTCCGCAGGCGTGCATCTTTCCCGGGCATTCCGACGCATAAGGTAAATCCGTCAGCTCAGTAATCGGCAGCGCATCAATATCGCAGCGAAGCGCCTGCAGCGGACCATCCTTTTCTCCCTTTACCTCCGCAATCAGACCGGTTTCCATCGGAATCGGCAGGATCTTTACATCCGCTGCTTTCAACAGCTTTTTAATCTGCGCAGTTGTATCGTATTCCTCATAAGACAGCTCCGGATGTCTGTGAAACCAGTAAAAAATTTCCATTAAATCCATTTCCTGTATCATCGCAAATCCCTCCGATGTCCTCCTGCAGTGTTCCTGCTGCAGTTCTTTCTGCTTTTGCGTGTTCCAGTCTTACTTTCCGCTATTGGGATCCAGCGCATCCCGCAGCGCGTCACCGATAAAGTTAATCGCAATGACCAGCACCACGATCATCAGCCCGGACGGAATCCAGAGCCACGGCTGTTTCGTCAGTACAGTCAACGACTGCGCGCCGTTTAACATGTTTCCAAGGCTCGCGGTCGGCGGCTGCACACCCATTCCGAGGAACGAAAGTGCCGCCTCATCCAACATCGACAACGCCAGAACCGACGTTGCATACACCAGAATCGGCGCAGCGGTATTCGGCAGAATCTCGGAAAACAGAATATACGGAAGCGGCATTCCTGCCACGAGATCACTTTTAATAAAATTACTCTCCCGCAGGCTCAGAACATTGCCGCGAACCAGACGGGCAATTCCCGGCCAGTCTACAAAGCCCAGAATCAGGATGATACTCCAGAGCCCCGGCTTAAAAATCGACGCCGCAACCAGCACCAGCAAAATATAGGGAAACGACATGACCATATCCGTAAAGCGCATGATAATCATATCCGCAGCGCCGCCAAAATACCCGGCGATCAGTCCTAGAATCACACCGATCACAGTAGAGATCGCCGTCGCCAGCACACCGACCAACAGGGAAATCCGCGTTGCATACAAAAGCCGGCTCAAGACGTCACGACCGATCTGATCCGTTCCCAGCCAATGCTCTGCTGTTGGCGCTTTGGAAAAGCCTCCGACGATTTCATCCGGATTGTACGGTGCGATGATCGGTGCCAAAAGCGCTGCCACCACCAAAACCGCTAAAATCACAAGGCTGACCGTTGCCAGATGATGCTGTTTAAAACGACGGATGACGGTCTGCAAATAGCTTTCTCTTGAAATATCTTTTTTGATACGATCTTTTTTCTCCATCTTCGCCGCTCCTATTTCAGCTGGATTGTCGGGTCTGCCAGTGCGTATAAAATATCCGTAATCAGGTTTGCCGCCAGCACAACGATTGCAGACAGCAGGCAGACACCCATAATAACCGGATAATCCCGGTTCGTGATTGCGCTCATCGTCATCAGTCCGAGTCCCGGCCAGGAAAAGACCTGCTCAATGATAACCTGACCGCCGAACAGCACCGGAATCTCCATTCCGATTACCGTAATAATCGGGATCAGTGCGTTGCGCAGCGCATGCTTATTGATGACAAGAAATCTTCCGATTCCCCTTTGCCTTTGCCGTGCGCAGGTAATCCTGCTGCAAAATTTCCAGCATCGCGCTTCGAATATAACGGATATTCGTACCCGCCATGGAGGTAGCCAGGACTAACACCGGCATCACCATATGCTTTGCCACATCACCCGCGCCGCCTGCAGTTCCGAGCGTCGCCATTCCGCTGGACGGAAGCCAGCCAAGCTTTACCGTAAACAGATAGATCAACAGCAAAGAAAGGAAAAATCCGGGCACGCTGCTTCCCAAGAAGGAAAGTGTAACAACCGTATAATCTCCTGCGGAATACTGCTTGATCGCACTGTAAATTCCAGCGGGCACCGCCATCAGCAAGCTGACCAGAAGCGATACGCCCATCAGCAAAAGCGTCGGTCCCAAATGGCTTGCGATCATCTCGCTGACTGCCTGATAGGACTTGATCGAATAGCCCATATTTCCATGTAAAAGCTGTTTTAACCAGACAAAATACTGCACATAAAACGGTTTATCCAGACCGAGGGCGATTTCCTTTGCCGCAACCGCAGCCTGAGAAATTCGGGGTCCCTGCAGCATCTGCAGTGGGCTGCCCGCAAGACACATAATCGCATAGTCGATGATCGTGATCCCGATCAGAACCGGGATGGCGATCAGGATGCGCTTGATCATATATTTTCCCATGTCACTTTTATCTCCATTTCTGCTCTACGACAACCTGCTGCATCTTCGCATCGTATGCGGGTGCGCCGCCAGTCAGCTGCGCAATTGCATATGGGCACGCCGCAAGATGACTGCTGCCTGGGAAAACACTGCAAAGCTCCGGCACTTCCTGTCTGCAGCTTTCCGTCGCGTACGGACATCTCGGATGGAAACGGCAGCCGGAGGGCGGGTTCGTGCTGGAGCCGATTTCTCCGGTCAGAAGCGGTTTTTGTTCCCGCTTTTCGGGATCTGCAATCGGCACTGCATCGATCAGGGCACGGGTGTAAGGGTGTACCGGATGATGGAACACCTCCTGCGCCGGCCCGATCTCCACAATTTTACCAAGGTACATGACTGCGATCCGGTCGCTGACATAGTTGACCGCGCCGAGTCCATGTCCAACGAACATGCACGTCAGCCCCAGGTCCTTTTGCAGGCTGCGCAGCAAATTCAGGATCTGCGCCTGAATCGAAACGTCCAGCGCACTGACCGGCTCATCGCAGACCAAAAACCTGGGATTTAAAGACAGCGCCCGCGCTATCCCGATTCTCTGCCGCTGTCCGCCGGAGAACTCATGCGGATAACGCCCGAGGACGTGTTTGGGAAGTCCTACCATATCCAACAGTCGGTCAACGTCCCTGTGGACAGTTTCTTTATTGGAAGTCCCATGATAGAGCATCGGCTGGGATAAAATTTCATAAATATGCTTTCTCGGATTCAGGGAAGAATATGGGTCCTGGAACACCATCTGCAGCTGCGTGCGCACGCTCTTTTTCTCTTTTCCGGAAAGCTTCTCCATATCCTTTCCATGATAAAACAGCCTGCCGCCCGTCGGCTTTTCCAGGCCGACCAGCTGTCTGCCCACCGTCGATTTGCCGCAGCCGGATTCGCCCACCAGACCGAGGGTTTCTCCCTCTGCAATCGAAAAGGAAACGCCGTCCACCGAATGCACATAGCCTGTCGTATGGGTAATAACGCCGCCCCGGATGGGATAATATTTTTTCAGGTTTTCTACCCGGATCAGCGGCTCCTTCTCCGTGTTTTTTTCTTCCATATTTATGCTCATCTTCACGTTTCTCCTTCTTTGGCGAGCATACATCTGACAAAATGTCCTTCCCCGATCTGTCTGTAGCTCTGAGGCTGATCGCAGCCTTTTGTCCGGAAGGCGCAGCGGTCTGCAAACCGACAGCCGGGGATCGAATCATAATTCTCCGGGACCATGCCGGGAATCGCGACAAGCTCCCTGTCCTTTTCGTCATAAATTCCGGGAACCGTCTGCAAAAGTGCCTTTGTATACGGATGTGCCGGTGCAGCAAACAGCTCCTTTACCGGTGCTTCCTCGATCATCTGTCCGGCGTACATAACGATCACGCGGTCCGCCATGCTCGCTACCAGCCCGATGTCATGGGTGATCAGGATCATCGACATCCCACTCTCTTTTTGCAGATTGCGCAACAGCGCCATAATCTGTGCCTGAATCGTCACATCCAGTGCCGTCGTCGGTTCATCTGCGATCAGCAAGCCCGGATTGCAGCACAGAGCCATCGCGATCATCACACGCTGGCGCATGCCGCCGGAAAGCGTATGGGGATATTTTTTCATGACACCGTGAGGATCGGGCATACCAACTTTTCCTAAAATCTGCTCTGCCCGCTTTCGCGCCTCTTCTTTTGACAATCTCATATGCTTTCGGATGCTCTCCATCAGCTGGTTGCCGACTGTAAAGACCGGATCGAGAGAGGTCAGCGGATCCTGAAAAATCATCGTCAGACGGTCGCCCCGGATTTTATCCAGCTCTTTTTCCGTCATCGTCAGAAGGTTCTTGTCCTCGAATACGACGCTTCCCTCCGTCACGGTTCCGCCTCTTCCAAGCAGCCCCATAATAGAAAGTGAGGTCACACTCTTGCCACAGCCGGATTCGCCGACGATACAGACAACTTCTCCCTTATCTACATGAAAATTTACATGGTCCACGCTGACAGTGCGTCCGTAGTCGCTGTCAAAAACGGTTGTCAGCCCCTCTACTTCCAGTAAATGCGGCATTTGCTTTTCCTCACTTTACTCATATATCAGATTCTGCCGCACACCTCCCAAAAAAGAGATGTGCGGCAGTTATTATCATAGCATAAAATATATGAAATACAAACTTTTTATCGGAAGAAAACTTCCTTTTTCTCTGATAAAAATGCTCCGCAAAGATCCCACTGCGGCAGAATGGAATTCTGTGAAACAGGATTCTTCTTTATTCCACTACGTCCCAGTTCTGGACATCGTTGAAGAAGCCGTATACGCTGGGAGCTGCGCCTGTAATCCGCTTGCTGACTGCCCCCTGTGCGCTGATAACATAGGCGGAGAACATCGGACATCTTCCTGTACCTTTTTATCCACAACGGAGAACAGCTCTTTTGTTTCCTCTGGATCACTTGTCAGCTGGGATTTGGTCAACGCGTCGTTTAACGTATCGTCGCTGTAGCCGGTCCAGCTTCCTTCACCGCCAAGCAGCCATGCTACATCCGGATAGGGATCCACCGGCGCATAGGTGTACTGTACTGCCAGTACATCATAGTCCTCTGTGCCTGCAACGCTCATCAGCGTTGCGAAGTCAACGGTCTGGATTTCCGCCTTGATGCCGACTGCAGCCCACTCTGCAGCGATGATGGAGGCTGCGTTTACAAAGGTCGAATCGCCGGAATTTACATAGAAACGGATTGTCTGGGAGCCGTCCCATCCAGCTTCTTCCAGAAGTGCTTTTGCCTTTTCCGGATCATAGGAAACCGGTGTAAGGGAATCATCATAGAACGGGCTTGCACTGGACAGAAATCCATCTACAATTTCGCCATGTCCGTTTAACAGTTCCTCCAGAATCTGCTGACGATCAATCGCATACAGCATCGCCTGACGAACTTTTACATCCGGAACGTTCTTTGTCTGGATAAATACGGACTGGTTGGTAACCGGGGAACCGTATACAACGTCTACGTTGTCCAGGGCTTCTACGCTCTCATAGTCCTCCTGCGGGATATCACTCATCGTCTGCTGGGTGATATCGATTTCGCCGGATTGCAGACCTGCATACAGCTGACTGCCGTCTACGATTTTGATGTTTAGCTTGTCGATCTTGGGCGCGCCCTTCCAATAATCCTTGTTCGCTTCATAGGAAATATAATGATCCACATCGAAATCCGTTACGATGAACGGTCCGCTGACAACATCGGGATGGTTGAACCAATCCGCTGTGGAAAGCTCTTCCTCGGAATACTGCTCGATCACATGCTTGGGCAGAGTCAGCAGATATCTCGCATAGCTGTTTTCAAAGGTAGTAATCGGCATTTCTTCTTTGGTCGTAAACTGTACCGTTTTATCGTCTACCTTCTGAATGCCGTCGATGCTCTCTGCACCTTCCTCTACAAAGCCATCGTCGCCAACACCTTCAAATACATAATACATCATTGCAGTATTGCCGATGACCGGGCTCGCCAGGCGAAGCGCGGTATAAACCACATCATCTGCCGTAACAGGCGTTCCGTCCGACCAGGTTGCAGCATCATCGATGTGAACGATAAAGTTTTTGTTATCTTCTGTTGTGATGGAATCTGCCAGCATGCCCTCGAAGTTTCAAGTCAGCATCCAGCTCCATCAACGGCAAAAACATCAGTCCGGTCGCATATTTGTTAATCTCGCCGCCGTTTAACAAAAGGGGATTGATACTGCCGATGGTATTGGTCACACCGACGTTGATAATCTTCTCTCCCGAAGCTGCTGTGTCTGAGGATGCACTCTCTGTGCTCACCGCTGCGCTTCCGGTTTCATCTGCTGCAGTTCCTGCATTCGATGCACCGCACGCAGTCAGTCCCAGCGCCATCGCTCCTGCCAGAAGCAGGCTTAAGATCCTGTTTCGTTTTTTCATAACTGCTCCTCCTTTTAGGCGAATCATCCGCCGCTCAATACCTATCTATCCGGTATGTTAGTGAGAATTGTATTCTATTTTTTTCGATCTGTCAAGACTCTATTCCCATATTCTTGACAAAATACGGGGTTCGCGTTATATTCGACAGCAGAGCGCACGATTCTTTCTATCCTATAAGGATGCCAGGATCAAAAGGTCTAAGCCCACAGGAGCTTACTCATAGGTGGGTAGGATTGTGGAAGTGCGCAGTACGGAACAATCCACTGACCTTATATAATATGCTTTACCGGAGGATTTTTCAATGAAAAATTACTTAAATTATCAGTCCTCAGAATATGACTGCGGTTCTGTTTCTATTACCAACGGAATCCGCTACCTGTTTGATCGGGAAGAAATCAGTCCTGACATCCTCAAATGTATTATGCTCTATACAATGGACACTTATAACGAACAAGGACAACCATGCCGTCACGGCACTTCCGCCGCCGCAATGCGTTTTGTCGGCAGTTGGTTAAATCAGCTGGCAGCTGTCCGCTCTTTTCCGATCCAGACGCAGTTTCTTTTCGGTAACGATGTTACACTGTCCCCGGACAGCGAAATCAGTCAGGCGCTTTTGCACGGCGCAGCTGTCGTGCTGCGTCTTTTTCTTGAAGTTCCGCACTATGTGCTTTTAACCGGCATTTCCAGGGACGAGGTGTTTTTCTTCGACCCTTATTATGAGGAAGAAGGGACTCCCGAATTCGACGCTGAATATTACGCCAAGGGCATCCGTTTTATTTATGACCAGCCCAAATGTGCCAACCGCGCAGTTTCTCTGGAACGCATCAACCGACTTTCCCACGGATACTATGAGCTGGGTGAATTTTCCTGCCGCGAGGCGCTGCTGATGTTCCGCACGTCCGGCGAATGCGAATGGAACGCGTAAACGGGTGGGGCTTACAAGCCCCACCCGTAATTTTTATTCATGACAATCGAATCCACACTGCGACGGAATGGAATCATGTCACCAATGCGCCCCGCCGCAGGCGAAGAATCCTGTTCTGCAGGATTCTATTTTTATTTTCCGCTGTCACCGTAGTTTGCCAGCACACGGGCACTGGGGTCATTGACATTACAGCCCTCCCAGCTCTTGTTTGGCATCCAGAAGTCCGGCACCATCCTTGCCTGTCCGGGATAATACTTTTCAAAGATTTCCCGATACAGCAGGCTTTCTTTTGTGAAGGGCTGTGCAAAATCATATTTCTGACGGAGCGTTTCGTATTCCTCGTCGGTGTAATACTTCTCTGCGTATTCTTTTAAATCATCCACCATGCTGTGTCCTACTGCATCGCTGAATGCAGCTTTTTCTCTCCACAGGATGTTTTCCGGCAAAATATGATCTGCTTCAAATGCCTTGCGCAGCAGATATTTTCCTTTTCCGTAGGTGTTTAACTTCTTCGCCGGGTCAATAGACATCACATAACGGACAAAGTCGAGATCGCCGAAGGGTACACGGGCTTCCAGGCTGTTTGCCGCAAGACACCGGTCGGCACGCAGGACATCATAGCAGTACAGCTCACGGATTCTCTTTGCTGCCTCTTCCTGAAAGGCTGCCGCGCTCGGTGCAAAGTCCGTATATTTATAGCCGAACAGTTCGTCGGAAATTTCACCGGTCAGCAGCACCTTTAAGTCTGTTTTTTCATGGATTTGCCTTGCAGACAAGGTACATGCCCATGCTCGCGCGGATCGTCGTGATGTCATAGGTTGCAAGCGCTTCGATAACGGTTTCCAGGCTTTCCAGCACTTCTTCCTTTGTCATGATGACTTCGGTATGCTCTGCGCCGATAAAATCAGCAACTTCTTTTGCATATTTTAAATCAATCGCATCTGTGTCCATGCCGATTGCAAAGGTCCTGATCGGTTTTTTCAAAATATCTGCTGCAATTGCACATACAAGGCTTGAGTCCAGACCGCCGGATAACAAAAAGCCCAGCGGAGCGTCTGCATCCAGACGTTTCTTTACCCCCTCCGTCAGCTTATCATGGATGTTTTTTGTAATCACATCAATATCCTCGTGCACATAACCATGGACAGCTGCGATATCCTCATATTTGACAAATTTTCCATCGTAATAATAGCTTCCGGGCGGAAATGCACGCACCTCGTCCACCCAGCCGATCAGGTTCTTTGCCTCACTGGCAAATGCAATCTTTCCGCTCTTGGAATAACCATAAAACAACGGACGAATTCCGATCTGGTCACGGGCTGCGATCAGCTTGCCGCTTTTGTGATCGTACAATACGCAGGCATATTCCGCATCCAGATGGGAAAACATTTCCAGTCCATATTCTTCATATAGCGGAAGCAAAACCTCACAGTCGGAACCGCTCTGGAACTGATAACTGCGCTCTTCCAGTTCCTTTTTGATTTTGCGAAAGCCGTAAATTTCACCATTGCAGATCACCCAGCTGCCGTCCCGTTGAAACGGCTGCATGCCGTCCGGGGTCAACCCCATGATCGCAAGTCTTGCAAAGCCGAGATACCCGAATTCGGTCTCAACGACCTGCTGGGCATCCGGTCCTCTCATCTTTGTCTTTAACAGATATCCTTCCATCGTTTCTTTGGTGACATCTTTTCCCGCGTAGCAGAGAATGGAACACATAAGCTTTTCCTCCTTTTCTTTTGCTGCGTTGCAGTTTTTCTTTCGCTTTCCGGGTGCAGATTCCATGCTCGCATGAGAAGCTGCGCACGGAAAGCTGCGAAGGGAACTGTAAGAACGCAAAAACAGCAGCCATTTGTCCTATTGGAGATAGGACGAATAGCTGCTGCTATATCCGCGGTGCCACCTAACTTGCCGCACTTCCTTGTACGGCCCCTTTTTCGCGTTCCCATGAAACGCTATCCCTGTAACGTGGGACTCCGGCTCGCCTACTTACAGATCCTGTGTTCAGCTTGCAGCTCGGAAGTGTTCTTTCCTACAGATATCCGCGCAGGACTCCCACCGCCGCCTGCTCTCTGTGCCGTCTGTCTGTACTACTTTTCTTCGTCATTGCTTTTTGTTTTTTACAAGATAGCATACCCGTTTCGCTCTGTCAAGAAAATTTTCACGAATGGCACGGGTGAACTGTAACAGAGCTTAAACTCTGCCTCTTACTCTTCTGCAAACAGAGGAGTAGACAGATAGCGATCACCGGTATCCGGCAGGATCACAACAATGTTCTTTCCTTCATTTTCGGGACGCTTTGCAAGCTCGATTGCTGCCCATACTGCTGCACCGGAGGAAATGCCTACCAGCACGCCTTCCTGATGACCGATCTTTCTGCCGGTTGCAAACGCATCCTGATTCTCTACGGTGATAATTTCGTCATAAACCCCGGTGTCCAGGACGTCCGGCACGAAGCCTGCGCCGATTCCCTGGATCTTGTGTGCGCCGGCTGTGCCCTTGCTCAGAACCGGAGAGCCTGCAGGCTCTACAGCAACAACCTTTACATCAGCCTTTTTGCTCTTTAAGTACTGACCTGTACCAGTCACGGTTCCGCCCGTACCAACGCCTGCCACCAGGATATCAACCTTGCCATCCAAATCTTCCCAGATCTCAGGACCGGTTGTCTTTTTGTGTACCTCCGGGTTTGCAGGGTTTACAAACTGTCCGGGAATGAAGCTGTTGGGAATTTCCTTTGCCAGCTCGTCTGCCTTTGCGATTGCACCCTTCATGCCCTTTGCACCTTCTGTCAGGACAAGCTCTGCGCCGTATGCCTTCATCAGCTGTCTGCGCTCTACGCTCATGGTTTCCGGCATTACGATAATGATACGGTAGCCTCTCGCCGCTGCAACAGACGCAAGGCCGATGCCGGTGTTGCCGGAGGTAGGTTCAATAATTACAGAGCCTGCCTTTAATGCGCCCTTTGCCTCTGCATCATCGATCATCGCTTTTGCAATTCTGTCCTTTACAGAGCCTGCAGGATTAAAGTATTCCAGCTTGCCATAGATGTGTGCCTTTAAGCCCTCTGCCTTTTCAATATGTGTCAGCTCCAGCAGGGGAGTTCTGCCGATTAACTGATCTGCGGATGTATAAACGTTGCTCATTTGCTCTTCCTCCTTAAACCTACTTACTTTATATGTTAATGTGATTATATTCTGCCTTTTCGGATCTGTCAACCCTTTTTAAACAATAGAATGCACGCTCTGCGAGCATTCTATTGTCATGAATAAAATATTCCATGGTTTTTCCGGCATCAGCACAGACTTTTCATTGAATAAAAGCACCGCCTCCCGGCAGTTGTTTTTGCGTTATGAATTTCTTCCCCGGCAGGCTGCTTCCAGCTGTGTGAGCGCCTGCAAAAGCGTTTTTTTCGTGCACGCCAGTACGATGCGTTCAAACTGTCCCGACTTTTTGTCAAAGACAGAGCCGCCATCCAGCCAGAGCTTTGCCTGATGTGCAATGAGATTTTCCAACGCTGTGTCCGACAGTCCCAGTCCCGAGCAGTCCAACCATGCAAAGTAAGTGCCTTCCGGTTCGATCAGACGGATCTTAGGCAGTCTTTCTTTTAAGAAGCTGCGCAGGACCTTCAAATTTTCCCGCAAATATGCCTGGCACTGCTCAAGCCACTCGCCGCCATTTTCATAAGCTGCCTGGCACGCGATTAAACCGAGGGCGTTCAACTGGGAATATCCCGCTGCGTTGATCTCGGCTTTGAATCTGTCCCGGACCTCTTTTCCGGGAACCCAGATATTGGAAACCTGCAGCCCCGCCAGATTAAAGGTTTTACTCGGCGCAGTGCAAAGAATCATCTTTTCTTCCAGCTGCGGACATGCCTTTGCAAATATCGTATGCGGATGCTCCGGAAAAGCGAAATCACAATGAATCTCGTCTGACACAACGAACACATGGTAGCGGTCGCAAAGCTCTCCCAGTTTTTGAAGCTCTTCTTTTGTCCAGACTCTGCCAACAGGATTGTGGGGACTGCACAGCAAAAACAGCTTTACATTCTGGGATGTGATCTTTTCTTCCAGATCGTCGAAGTCAATTTCATAATGTCCGTCTGTCAAAAGGAGCGGGCTTTCTACGATCTTTCTATTGTTATCGCGAATCACCTCAAAGAACGGGTAATAAACCGGCGGCTGAATCAGTACACTGTCGCCCTCTTTTGTCAGAGCGCGTACCGCCATCGCAAGGGCGAATACCACACCGGGGGTTTTTACAAGCCATTCAGACTTTGGCTGCCAGTCAAACCGACTGTCAAACCAGCGATACAGCGCGTCAAAATATTCTCCTTTTACCTCGCTATAACCGAAAATCCCATGGGAAACCGCATTCTGCAGTGCATCCAACACAGGCTTCGGCGCCTGAAAATCCATATCCGCCACCCACAATGGCAACACATCTACGTCACGTCCGCGTTCCACGGCGAAATCATATTTCAGGCTGTTTGTCTTTTTCCGGTCAATTTCCCGGTCAAAATTATAGGTTGTCATTTCTAATCTCCCTCTCAACAAAAATCCTGCCCTGCAGGATTCTTATGCCTGCAACGGGTCGCAAACACGACATTTTTCTGCTCCGCCGCAATGCAGTCCCTACAGCGTGGATTTTTTCTCAGGAAACAAACGCCTGCTCCAGATCCGCAATCAGCTCGTCCACATGCTCCAGTCCAACGGACAGGCGCAGCAGAGTGTCGGTGATGCCGAGCTTTTCTCTCCACTCCTTCGGAACATCCGGATGGGTCTGCTTCATCGGATAGGTGATCAAAGATTCTGTACCCCCAAGGCTCTCCGCAAAGGTGATGACGCGCACCTTTTCCAGCACGCGCTGTGCCGTTTCCACGCTGTCGACGTCGAAGGAAATCATCGCACCCGCACCTCTCGCCTGCTTTGCATTGATCTCATAACCAGGATGCGTTTCCAGTCCAGCATAATATACTTTTCTGACTTTCTTCTGCTCCGTCAGCCAGCGCGCGATGTTGCCCGCATTTTCCTGCTGCCGCTCCATGCGCACCGCCAGTGTCTTGATGCCGCGCATTACCAGCCAGCTGTCGAAGGGGGACAAACAGCCGCCGGTCGTCTTTGCAATCAGGCGGATTTTTGCTGCGAGCTCTTCCTTTGCAGAGCAGACAAAACCGGCGATCGTGTCGTTATGTCCGCACAGAAACTTGCTCGCGCTGTGAATGACGATATCTGCACCGAGCGCAATCGGGTTCTGCAAATATGGAGATAAAAAGGTATTGTCTGTGATCATCAGAAGGTTGTGTTCTTTTGCAAGCTCTGCGCATGCCGAAAGGTCAGTGATCTCCATCATCGGGTTGCTGGGCGTCTCGATATAAAGTGCCTTTGTCTCCGGACGCAGCACCCGTTTGATCTCATCCAAATCACCGGTATTGACAAAATCAACCATCAGTCCGTTCTTTTTGCCGATAGTATTGACCAGACGGGTTACGCCGCCGTAAAGGTCTTCAGAACAGATCACATGGTCGCCGGGTGCAAACAGATCAAATACCGCTGTCACCGCCGCCATACCGGAAGAAAATGCCGTCGTGTCATAAGCGCCCTCCAGCGCGGTAAGGATTTCCTCCAGATGCTGTCTGGTCGGATTTTTCTCTCTCGTGTAGTCAAAGCCGGTCGAATGTCCCAGACCGATATGTCCGAACGTCGCCGTCTGATAGATTGGAAAGCTCACCGCCTTTGTCGGCTCGTCCCAGGAAAAATCCAGATTTCCGTGAATACACTTTGTTTCTATATGATTGCTCATTTTTCTGCTCTCCTTTGCAGTTATTTTTCGGATATTTTCTATCATTCTAATTGGATGCTTCCCATTTGTCAACACCAACATAGTTGGTAGATATGTTTATAGTCGGTTCCACAGTGGCCTTCTCCCGGACGTTCCCCCGCGCCATTCGCAATACAATAGAATGCACGCTCCGTGAACATTCTATTGTCATGAATCGCGCCCTTCTCGCCCGCGGCAACACGGACGTTCCCCGCGCCATTCGGCGCCTGCGGCCAGTGGCTGCGCTCTTTTGCTCATGAAGTGGCGCTTCCTCCGTGACTTCATGTGCACAGATTCTCATGCGAGCATGGAATCTGTACCCACGAAGTCACGGGGGAACTGGTAAACAAAATAAAATTTATTCTTGACCGACCCCTTTCCCAATGCTATAATGCATCAGATGAACAAAGGCGTTCATGAGTGAAACACTTTCCTATTTAGAAAAGTGTTTGATTCATGGACGCCTTTCAGTATTTGTACAGCAAACACGAGAGAATGAGCGAGGTGTACTTATGGAACAAACTGTGTACTTACAGCTGGAGGACGGGACCTGTCTGACCGGAAAACATTTCGGCGCTCCTTTGAAAGAGGACGTCATCGCGGAAGTCGTTTTTACGACGGCTATGACCGGATATACAGAAACACTGACCGACCCCAGTTATTACGGACAGATGGTCGTTCAGACATTTCCCCTGATCGGCAACTACGGCGTCAATCCAAAAGACTTTGAAAGCAAAGGAATTCACATGAGCGCATACATCACCAGAGAATGGTGCCCATGTCCTTCCAATTTCAGATGTCAGATGGATCTTGACGCTTTTTTAAAGCAGCAAAATGTCCCTGGCATCTATGATCTGGATACCCGCTACCTGACCAAGCTCATCCGCGAGCGCGGCGTCATGAACGGACGGCTCACATCCCTCCGCCCGGACTCTGCAGCTGTTGAAGACTTAAAGAGCTGGGCAATCACGGACGCGGTAGCACACGTTACCTGCAGGGAGCCTTACCAGATTCCGTCCCCGCTTCCCCGCCATCACGTCGTTTTGTGGGACTTCGGTGCAAAACAGAATATCATCCGAAAGCTGCACGCATTAAACTGCGACTGACCATCGTTCCCGCTTCCACGACAGCAGCACGCATCCTCTCCTATTCGCCGGACGGTATCATGTTGAGCAACGGTCCCGGCAACCCGAAGGATAACCCGGCTATCATTTCCGAGCTGTCTCACCTCTGCAAATCCGGCATTCCGATTTTCGGCATCTGCCTGGGGCATCAGCTTCTCGCCCTTGCAAATGGTGCGGATACCGAAAAATTGAAATACGGACACCGCGGTGCAAACCAGCCGGTGAAAGATCTGCTCACCGGCAGGGATTATATCACCAGTCAGAATCACGGCTATGCCGTCAAAAACGATTCCCTCCCGGATAATGCAGTACTTCGTTTTATCAACCTAAACGACGGAACCTGTGAGGGCGTTTCTTATCAGGATTTTCCCGGCTTCTCAGTGCAGTTCCATCCGGAAGCCTGCGGCGGTCCTCATGACTCCGAGTTTTTGTTCCGCGAATTTGTCGCGCTGATGGAAAGGAGGGCATAAAGCATGCCGTTAAATCCCAATCTGAAAAAAGTAATGGTAATCGGCTCCGGCCCCATCGTCATCGGTCAGGCTGCCGAATTTGACTATGCAGGTACCCAGGCGTGCCGCGCTTTAAAAGAGGAAGGTCTGGAGGTTGTATTAGTTAATTCTAACCCCGCAACAATCATGACAGATGCCGCCATGGCAGATCATGTCTACGTGGAGCCTCTGACTCTGGATTTTCTAAAAAAAATCATCAAAAAAGAACACCCGGACAGCATTCTTTCCACCCTCGGCGGTCAGACCGGCCTGACGCTTTCGATGCAGCTGGCAAAGGAAGGCTTTCTGGCACAGGAGGGCGTTACACTTCTTGGCGCAAACCCGGAAACCATTGCCAAAGCCGAAGACCGTCAGGTTTTTAAAAGCACCATGGAAGCGATCCGGGAGCCTATCATCCCCTCTGTCGTTACAACGACGCTTGAGGGTGCTCTCTCCTTCGCGCACTCTGCAGGCTATCCGGTTATCGTGCGCCCCGCCTTTACCCTCGGCGGCACCGGCGGCGGCATCGCTGCAGACGAAGCACAGCTGCGCCAAATCGCTTCCGCAGGGCTCCGTCTTTCCCCGATCACGCAGATTCTGGTGGAAAAATGTATCTCCGGCTGGAAAGAGATCGAATTTGAGGTCATGCGCGACGGCGATGGAAACGTCATCACGATCTGCTCTATGGAAAATCTTGATCCGGTGGGTGTCCACACCGGCGACTCCATCGTTATCGCCCCTGCGGTCACCCTCGCGGATAAAGAATACCAGATGCTTCGAAGTGCTGCACTCCACATCATCGAAGCTATGGGCATTGAGGGCGGCTGCAACGTACAGTTTGCTCTAAATCCCGAGAGCTTCGAGTACGCTGTTATTGAGGTAAACCCCAGGGTTTCCCGTTCCTCCGCCCTCGCCAGCAAAGCGACCGGCTATCCGATCGCCAGAGTCGCTGCCAAAATCGCCATCGGCTACCGAATGGACGAAATCAAAAACGAAATCACCGGCAAAACGAAAGCATGCTTCGAACCGGCATTGGACTATGTTGTCGTCAAATTTCCGAAATGGCCCTTTGACAAATTCGTGTATGCGACAAGAAAGCTCGGAACCCAGATGAAAGCCACCGGTGAAGTCATGGCCATTGGCAGAAACTTCGAGCAGGCGCTGATGAAAGCCGTTCGCGGAGCAGAAATCTCCCATGACTGCCTGGCAGACGTGCATATGCGCGCACTCGACGACGAAGCCCTAACCGCCAAAATCCTGGCGCAGGACGACGAACGCATCTTCGCTGTTTACGAAGCGCTCTTCCGCGGTTTTTCCATCGAAAAAATCCATCAGCTGACTTTGATCGACGAATGGTTTTTAGCAAAGCTTTTGCATCTGTGCGACCTCGAAAAACGGCTGGAGACAGAGCCGCTCACACATGATTTTCTGCGGGAATTAAAGAGAAACGGTTTTCCGGATAAAACGATTGCACGCCTGTCCGGCAACTCTACTTTCCCCCACCTTCCGTATTCCTATAAGATGGTCGATACCTGCGGCGCGGAGTTTGCGGCAGAAACCCCCTACTTCTACTCCACCACTGACGAGGAGGACGAGGCTTCCGCTTTTATCGCGGAACACAGCTCCAAAAAGCCCGTCGTCATCGTCTTTGGCTCCGGTCCGATCCGAATCGGTCAGGGAATCGAATTCGACTATGCCTCCGTTCACTGTGTCTGGGCATTAAAGGATGCCGGATATGAAGTTGTTATCGTCAATAACAACCCGGAAACCGTTTCCACCGATTTCAACACAGCAGATCGCCTGTACTTTGAACCCCTGACTCCGGAAGATGTCGGAGACATCATCCGTGTGGAAAATCCGGTCGGTGCAGTTGTTGCCTTCGGCGGACAGACCGCAATCCGCTTGACCAAATGGCTTTCAGAAAACAACGTTCCGATTCTGGGCACACCTGCAGACAGTATTGACGCTGCCGAAGACCGGGGTCGGTTTGAAGCTCTCTTAAAACAGCTCCATATCAAGCAGCCCGTCGGAGATACCGTCCACACTGCAGAGGAAGCGATCGAAACAGCGAACCGCCTCGGCTATCCGGTTCTGCTGCGCCCCAGTTATGTCCTTGGCGGCCAGAACATGATTATCGCCTTTTCCGATGCGGACGTAAAAGAATATATGGATATTATTCTTTCCCATATGGAAGGGAACCTCGTTCTGATCGATAAATATATGATGGGCACGGAGCTTGAAGTCGACGCAATCTGCGATGGCGAGGATGTCCTGCTGCCCGGCATTATGGAGCACATCGACCGTGCAGGCATCCACTCCGGCGACTCCATCGCAGTTTACCCTGCCTGGAATTTAAGCCCCGCTAAAACCGCAAAGCTCGTGGACTACTCCACCCGCCTTGCCCTCGCCTTAAACACGAAGGGCTTGATCAACATCCAGTACGTCATCTGCCAGGATCAGGTTTATGTCATTGAGGTAAACCCTCGTTCCTCCAGAACCGTGCCTTATCTGAGCAAAGTCACCGGCATCCCGATGGTCGATATCGCCACCCGCGTCATGCTCGGGGAAAAATTAAAGGATATGCCTTACGGCACCGGTCTTGCCCCCGGTTTCCTCCTACACCGCGATCAAAGTGCCTGTCTTCTCCTTTGAAAAGCTGTCTGGACTGGACACGCAGCTCGGACCTGAAATGAAATCTACCGGTGAAGTGCTCGGCATCGCACCCACCATGCGGGAAGCGCTCTACAAAGGATTGGTCGGCGCAGGCTACCAGCTGACCGACAAGGGCGGCATCTTCATCACCGTGCGCGACACCGATAAGGATGAAATCCCTGATATTGCACAGCGGTTTGCAGATCTTGGCTTCCACCTGTATGCAACCGCAGGTACGGCAGCTGTACTGCGTGACCATGGTATGTCGGTTACCCTTGTCCATAAGATCAGCGAATCCGAGCACAACACCATCGCACTTCTGGAAAGCGGAAAGGTCAATTACATCATTTCGACCTCCAAAAAGGGGCGTACCCCTGCCCGGGACAGCGTAAAGGTTCGCCGCAAATCTGTGGAGCTTGGCATTCCCTGCCTGACCAGCCTGGATACGGCAGTTGCCCTGGCAGATATCTTAAAGAGCGGCTTTACGCCGGATACGGCAGAGCTGGTCGATATCTGCACGCTGCAAAAGTAAAGGGATCGTGCTGCAGCGAACTACACGATGACAAAAAGCTCGGAGCACAGCATCTATTCCTTTGCTGTGCTCCGGGCTTTTCTTTTCAATCTTTTCTACATCCGCGATGGCTCTCCGCCGTCACTCTTCCATCTGTTCCTTATGATATTGCAGCGTATACAGCTGGTAATATCGTCCATGCTTTGCAAGCAGCTCCTGATGCGTGCCCTGCTCCAGAATCTTGCCGTGGGATAGCACAATGATGTTGTCCGCATGCTGAATCGTGGAAAGTCTGTGGGCTACCATCAGCATCGTGCCGACGCTGCGCATTTTTTCCAGGGAATCCTGAATCAAAAGTTCCGTCTCGGTGTCGATATTAGCAGTCGCCTCATCCAGAATCATAACACTTGGTTTGTGGATGATGGTTCGCGCAAAGCTCAGCAGCTGACGCTGTCCGGCAGAGAAGTTATTTCCTCGCTCCCGCACCTCCTCATCTAGACCGTGCTCCAGCTTGTCAATAAAATGATCGGCATTCACATACTGGCAGACGCGACGGATTTCTTCATCCGAAATGCCCTCTTCCCGCAGAACGATGTTGCTGCGGATCGTGCCGGAGAACAGAAATACATCCTGCAGCATCTGACCAAAATGCCTGCGCAGGGAAGCGATCTTGATCTTGCGAATGTCGATACCGTCGATCAAAATCTCGCCCTTCTGGAACTCGTAGTTGCGGCAGATCAGGGACAAGATTGTGCTCTTTCCGGAACCGGTCGATCCGACAAACGCCACCGTCTCTCGCGGATTTACATGGAAAGACACACCCTGCAGCACCCATTCCCCGGGAATATAGGAAAACCACACATTGCGAAACTCGATTTCGCCGTGCACCTCTTCCAGCTCTATAGCATCGGGCGCATCTACCAGCTTCGGCTCCAGATCCATGATCGAGAACACCTTTTCCGCAGACGCCAAAGCCGACTGCAGCCAGTTAAACTGCTCTGCCAGGTTCTGGATCGGGGTGAAAAATTTCGAAATATACATATAAAAGGTAACGATCGTTCCGCCTGTGATCGTCTGTCCTAAAAACGCCACGCCGTTTAAATGTCCCATGCCGCCCAGATAAAACAGACATAGGATGGAACAGATGTAAAGCATATACACCAACGGACGAAATACACTGAACACGAAAATCTGACTCAGGTTTGCCTTTGCCTGCGTCTGGCTTTTCTCACGAAATTCCGCCATCTTTTCCTCTTCTCGCCCGAAAATCTGCGTAACCTTGATGCCGGAAAGGTTTTCCGAAAGATAAGTATTGATATCCGTCGTCGCATCCTTTACCCTGCGGTATGCCCGGCGGGAAAACTTCCGGAAGATCACTGTAAAGATCACGATAAAGGGAACAAAGCACAGCACCATCAGCGTCAGCTCATAGTTTAAGCAGATCATTGCAATTAATATGCCTACAATAACAAAGGCATTCTTTGTCAGGCTGACCAGCAGGTTCGTAAACATCATCGAAATCGCGTTGGTATCGTTGGTCACACGGGTCACCAGCTTGCCCACCGGAATCTCATTGAGCTGCTCATGAGAAAGGGATTCGATATGGGTAAACAGATCCTCACGCAGATCGGACACAATCCGCTGTCCAACCCGCTGCAAAATCACCGCCTGCAGATAGGTACTTCCCATTGAAAACAGCAGCACCACCACATAACCGCCTACCCGGGCATACAGGGCAGGCAGAACAAAATCACCTGCAACCAGCTCTTCGATATTACCGATGATCAGCGGCGAAATAATGTCATAGGCAATCGAAAACATCATCAGGAACAATACCAGTACAAACTGCTTCCAGTACGGCTTTGCATAGGCTACCAGACGGTGCATAATTTCGCCGTCCTTCATCGTGCGTTCAAATCCCATCTGGGACTTTTTGTCCTTTACCAGCACATAAGCGGCGATCAGAAGCGCCGTGATCGTGCCGATGACCGCGCCGGTCAAAAGCAATGGATTTACTTCAATCATGGCTGGCACCTCCTTCGCACTTTTCTACAGACTCCGACGCATGCTCTGGGGCATCAACGGAATCCGCTATGTCAGACGTCCCTACCGCATCGGACGAATCTGCCGTTTCGTCCTCCAGACGCTGTAAATCTACCATCCGCCGATATTCGGGACAGCTGTGATACAGCGCATCATGCGTACCGACCGCTTCTACTCTGCCATCCTCCAGAAATACGATCTTATCCATCCCCTCCACTGTCGAGATGCGATGTGCGATCAACAGGGTGGTCTTGCCTGCACGGGTGGTCTTTAAGTTATCGAGAATAATTTTTTCAGTACGGGTATCCACTGCAGAAACCGAATCATCCAAAATCAGAATCGGCGCATTTTTCAACAGCGCACGAGCAATGGAAATCCGCTGCTTCTGACCGCCGGAAACAGTCACGCCCCGCTCTCCCAGGATGGTTTCATAGCCTTCTTTAAAGTCCACGATATTATCCCGCACGTCCGCCAGCGACGCCGCACCGTTGATCTGATCGAAAGTTGCATCGTCCACGCCAAATCCGATATTGTGTGCAATGGTATCTGAAAACAGGAAATTATCCTGGGGCACATAGGCACAGGCATTGCGTACGGAATGAATGGACACGCTGTTCACATCCTTTCCGTCCACAAACAGCGTTCCGTCCGGCACGTTATAGGTACGAAGCAGCAGATCTACTACCGTAGTCTTACCCGCGCCGGTTTTGCCTACAATACCGACACTTTCACCGGCAGCTACCTGAAAGCTGACGTCCTGCAGTACATTATAATCGCCGTCCGGATAGCGGAACGTCAGATGCCGGAATTCAATACTGCCTTTTGGATTTTCAAGATTCCCTACACCATCCCGGTCCGTCACATCTACAGGGGCATCCATCAGCTCCGTAATACGATTCAGGGAAGCCTTACCGCGGGAAGTCTTTTCAATCAGCATCGAAATCGCCATGATCGGCCAGACGATGGATTCAAAGTAGCCGATGTATTCCACCAGCTGTCCGGCATTGAACTGACCACCATAAACCAGCCAGCCGCCGTAGCCCAAGATGACGCAGATGATCGACTCAACAAACAGCGTGACCAGCACCTCCAGCAGGGTTGCGATCTTTGTATAGGTAACGTTGATCTCTTCATTTTCACGGTTTAGCTTACGGAATGCTGTCAGCTCCTTAAATTCCTTGACAAATGCCTTGATCACCGCGATGCCGGAAAAGTTCTCCTGTGCGAAATCCGAAAGATCAGAGAAAGCCTTCTGCCGTTCCTCCCAGCGTTTTGTCATCGTCGTACCCATAATAGTGCCGATGCCAAACATGATCGCCGCAGGAATCAGAGCCAGCAGCGTAAGCTTGAAATCCATCCGCCACATTTTGTACAGCGCCAGCAGACCAAGCACCAGAGCGTCGAAAAACATCAGAATGCCGTCGCCGAAGCACTCCTGAATCGTATCCAGGTCATTTGTATACAGGCTCATCAGGCTTCCTACCTTGTTGACCTGATAATACTGCTGCGACAAACGACGGCTGTGATCAAACATTCGCTCCCGCAGATCTGCCTGTACAACACACTGCGGAACCGAAAAAGCATACCCGCCATAAAAAGCGCCCGATCACCATCATCAAAACAATCCAGATCATGGGCAGACAGATATTCTGAAACAGTACCTCCCTGGTAAAGGTCAGCGTCTGACCATCCACCACCACTTTTCCTAAGTTCACACCATTAATGACCAGACGATACAGCTCCGGAATCATCAGCTGGGCAATATCGACGATCAAAAGTGAGAGCAGTCCAAGCAGCAGCGCCGGTGCATTTTTCAGATAGTAACGATTGATATACTTGCCGAAAATCACGACTTTCCCCTCCTTTTTCTTTTGTTTTCCCCTATAATATTTTCCCAAAAAGTAAAATAGTCGTACTTTTTAGTATAAAGGATGTAAGAGGGGAAGTCAACGCAATGGGAGAAAAAGAGACTGCCGGATCCGCCTTTTGCGGAAGAAACGGCAGTCTCCTGATATGAAATTTTACAGCGGATCCCTTGAGGTTTTTGCATCACCGAAAAAGAACATAAAATCCTGCAGCCTGTTCGCTTTCCTGGAACATAAAATCCTGCAGCTCTGTTCGCATCATCCGGTCATTTTTCAAAAGTCTCTTCGCCTCTGCAAGCTGCAGCGTTCTGTCATAGGCAATGCTTTTTGAGCTGTATGTTTCCATCCAAGATTACCGCGTAGTGCGCAGTCTTGTCAGGATCATCCGGTCTTCTGTAGGAAATGCTTCCCGGATTTATCCATTCCATTCCCTCCCCAAGGGTATGAATGCATTGTCTGTGGGTATGCCCGAAAATCAATCGTCGCTTTCCGTCACACTCTGCTCCATAGCTGGCATTCCAATACTGATCAAAGGCATAGCGGCTTTCGACCGTCCCATAGCCATTGTCGTATTGATGCGCGATTCCATAGCTCCATCCATCTGCCTCAAAATATGCCTTTTCCGGGAGCTGCTTCATCCAATCGATATCTTTTTCACTCAGTCTTTCACAGTTATAATGCACCCATTTGTATTTTCCATCCGCTACATTTGTCCATTCTCCGCTCTCGTAAATATTTATGACATGGCGGTCATGGTTTCCATATACGAGGACTGTATTTTCCAACTGGCGAAACCGCTCCAGTACCTCCCGAGGTGAGATCCCGTAGTCCGTAAAATCCCCTGCGCAGCATAACAGATCATAGTCTGCTTCCTCCCGCAAAATTGTATCCAACGCCCGAATATTTGCATGAATGTCTGAAATTACAAGTACTTTCATATGCCTATATTCCCTTCTGTGTCAGTTACATAAAGCCAATAGGCATAGTCGGTCAATCCGAATAGGACACCGACCATTTGATTCTCCCTGTTTCTTGCAACAAGACTGATTGATACATGGTCAACCAGCTTTGCTATCCTTTCCTCGAACCGTTCCTTCGGATACTGCGAACCCTAAATCCATATGTTTTAGAAATTCGATATATTCTTTCGAGGATATTGACTCCTTATCTGTAACAATTTTATAAAATAATACGGTTTCAACCTGCTAACAGATCAAAACCGTTTATTTTATTTATCCAGATAAGTGTTTCGATATTCTTCGCGAATTGCCTCTGGCACAAGGCTTCCACCCGTTGCCCATGCAATATGTGTTGTATTTTTCATTTTATCTTTGAGATGATTTTCCAACAGATATTTCTGTGAGATTTCACTTTTTTCCATATATACAGGTCCCTGAAAAGCAGCACATGCACTTGGCTCAAGAAAAATATTCTCTGTTTCAAGAAGATCTCTCATATAATCATACAATTTTCCATCCCTAATGGTAAATTCACCACTGAGCAAATACTTCATAACTCCCCCAACGAATCCTGATGGACGTCCTACGGCAAGTCCATCTGCATGGGTTAACCCGGTAAGCCCAATATCCTGTACAGAAATTTCATGATTTAACCCAGTTGTCATTCCAACCAGCATACAAGGTGCCTGTGTCGGCTCTACAAAGAAACAATGTACACAATCTCCAAATATCAGTTTTAATCCGAAACTCACACCGCCCGGTGCTCCACCTACTCCGCATGGGATATAAGTAAACAAAAGGATGGTTGTCGTCTACTGTGATTTTTTGTTCTTCCAATTGTTTTTTCAGACGTTTCGCAGCTACTGCATAACCCAGAAAAAGTGTTCTGGAGTTTTCATCATCTACAAAATAGCTTTTCGGATTCTGATCAGATAATGCTCTTCCGTTCTTTACTGCTTCGCTATAATCAGATTCATACTCTTTTACTGTTACACCATGACTTCTCAGTAAGTCTTTTTTTCCACTGTTTTGCATCTGCTGACATATGAACAATGACCTGATATCCTACTGCCGCACTCATAATCCCGATACTCATTCCCAGATTTCCAGTAGAGCCGACCTGAATCGTATAATTTCTAAAAAATTGTCTACATTCTTCACTTGCCAGTTTTTCATAATTATCTTCTTTTTTTAAAAAACCATGCTCTAAGGCAAGCTCTTCTGTATGCTTTAGAACTTCATAAATGCCACCACGTGGCTTTTATTGAACCTGCTATAGCTAAATGACTATCTTGTTTCAGTAACAATGTACCTTCCAAATTACTGTTATATTTTTTCGTTCAGTAACTCTTTCATTCCAGGAATTGGAGTAAGCACAGATTCAATCATACCATTTCTGTCTTTCGTTTCCGGAAAACATTTCATGATAAATGGTGCGAAACGCTTCAGTCTTTGTTCTGCATCATCTACATCTGCCATTGTTAATTCTATATGCTTCATTGCTTCTTCGCAGTTAGTTTTATCTGGATTTATCCAGAATACTTCTTTTTCATTCTGTATATCCTTTAAAATTGGTACTTTTTTTTCCAGTTCTGCTACATCAATCATTAGCTTATTGCCTCCTTTGTTTCATATCAATGGGTTTTGAAAGTATATCACTTGCACCAAGCCGTAAAACTTTTTGTGCATATTCGAACGAATCATACAGTAACCCGGCAGCGTCAGAACTACTGTCTGACCACTGCCGGGTTCCCTCTGATATCCTTCTATAAAATTTACCGGAAAATCATCTGTGCAAAGTCTGCAAAGCATGGTTTCCACACATTCCAGTCACGTCCTCTTTCCGGTTTCTGTCATATCGGTTTCCAAATACCGGTACCTGTTATATCCGGTTTTATTTCGTTTGTAACCGGGTAAGAATACTGCTTATATCCATCATCTTTTCAACTACAGTAAACGCAACGTTCTCTCCATCGTGGATGAGACTCCAGGTTTCTCCGTATGCCTTCTTTTCAAGAAGCTCCGAAAGAAGGAAGGTGGAGGTTGCTCTCTTTGTAGCGAAGATAATCCTTCTCACACCCTGTTTCCTGAGTGCCTCGATGTCCTCCATTTTTCCCGTCAGCATGGCAAAATCGGAATCCGTCGCAATTGCCAGCACGTCTTTCTTCTGCGCGGTAGCAAACATCATGGCTTTTCCGTCCTGACCTACTACCTGATAAAAATGTCCTTGTACGGGAGCCTTGTATCCTGTGCTTTTTCCATTTCCCTGTACCGGCTCTGATGCAGATGTCTGCATTCTGTATTCCACAGGTGCTGCGGTTTCACCGGGAGATACCGGCTCCGGCTGTCCGGAACCCAAAGTAGTGCTTGTTGGCTTATCCTTTGTCATATCCGCACCGGGTGCGTAATACTCGATTTTACCTGTCGTCAGGTTGGAGGTATCCGGCTCTGTCTCCGCACCGTTTACAGGAATGTATTCCGAATAACCCCCATTATGGGTACCGCCGTTACCGATTCCTGCGCCTGCTCCATCCAGTGTATCTGCTGGGCCGCCTTGTACCTTCAGCGTTGCATCTCCTGAAACGGTGATCTTTTCTCCATTATTTCGTAAGCCTCCGCCGATGCCTGCTCCATTGGTGCCGCCGGCCGCAGCGACCTCGCCGTCGGTGATGGTGATGTTTTTGCCATCGCCTTGGTTGCCGCCGCCAATGCCAGCCCCGAAATCGCCGCCGGTAGCTGTGACTTTGCCGCCGGTGATCGTGATATCATTGCCATCACCACTGTAGCCGCCGCCAATGCCCGCTGCACCAAGGCCGCCGGTAGCTGTGACCTTTCCGCCGGCAATCGTGATGTTTTTGCCGCCTGCACTGGCGCCTCCACCAATGCCAGCCCCGCTATCGCCGCCGGTAGCTGTGATCTCGCCGCCGGTGATCGTGATATCATTGCCATCAAGCCGCCGCCGATGCCCGCTGCACCATCGCCGCCGGTAGCGATCAGCTTGCCGTTTTCATTTTCATCCGTAATGGTCAGTTTACCTTGATTACCATCACTCTTCTTTTCCAGAGCGGCATGATTCACACCACTCTTAAGGGTATTTGTGCCATCCAGCTCGATGTTTACATTGCCCTTTCCATTTGTAGAAACAGCAGCGTCTCTTGTATGGATGTTTACATCGGAGATGGTCACGTTTGCAGTCGCGTTCTCAGCCGCATTGACCGTGATTGTGTTGCCTCGTCTCTACAGAGCACTCTCCCGCTGCGTAATCACAGGAGCATCATCCGACGTTGAGGTGCCGCCCTGCGTTACCGTCTGTCCGGAATTGTCTGCGTTTACCGTAACGCTGCCATCTTCCAGATACCAGTTGGCGGCATAGGTTGTCATGGGCAGGCTTACGCTCATGACCAGTGCGATCATACTTGCTGTCAGCTTTTTTCTCTTCATTGGGTTTCCTCCCTCTTTTCCATTTTTTACATTATCCCCTGTAATGAAAATTCATAGTGCATGGCAAGTGCTTTGAACAGCTTCTGCATCACCTGTTCAGAGATCGTGCGGATATCGAGTCCCTCCACGAATCGAATCACCCGCTCGATTTCTTCCTCTGGAACGTTATAGGCCCGAAGGCTCATCGTGAAAAATAAGCGAAGCTTCTTCTCCAATGTCAGCTCTGCATCACACGGATGCGCCATGTAACCTCGCATGATGCCTGCAGATCCGATCTCCAGCTCGTAAAAGTCACGCTCTGTCAGGGCTCCGGCTGATAGGATCCGAAAATCTGATACAGCTCTTTGGCTGTTTCGCGCTGAATATACTCACAGGCTTCCTTCTGGGTATAGGCTTCAATATAGATTTCCCGCAGGTTTTCATTCAGCTCTGTAAGCGTCATCTGGATCGCTGTTTCCACTGCGTAAACATAGACCGGAGGGAGCTTTGTGCTCGCTGCACTTCTTGCCATCGAAAACTGATTCTCAAACATGAACTGCACAAGCTCTGTCAATACGCCGTCCTTTGCACGGAAAATGTTCTGGAAGCTGCTGCTGGACACGCTGGACTTCTCGATGATTTCCGCCATGGTTGTCTTTTTGTACCCCTGCTCCAGGAAAAGTTTTACGCATACCTGCAGGATGCGTTTCTTTGTTGGTTCGCTTAAACTTGTTGCCATTTGTCCCCTTCCTCATTCTATGTGACTATCTTTTGTTTTTTATCTTGTCTATACACCAAATATAGCATGAAATAGATGTTCTCGTCAAGGAGTTTCTGGCTCGTGTACCAGTGCATCGACTGCAGTAAACGCAACGTTCTCTCCATTGTGGATGAAGCTCCAGGTTTCTCCGTATGCCTTCTTTTCAAGAAGCTCCGAAAGAAGGAAGGTGGGGGTTCCAATCTGGCTTGTCTGTGGGTGAATTATCTCTTATCGTAATATACTTCTGATCAGCTCAATGTAGTTCACTTTTACAGTTTCATAGAAAATATTGTCAGAAATCAATTTCATAGTTGAATCAACATAATCGTCAGCATAAAAATCTTCTCGTATGAGTTCTTCTGCTACAGCCAGCAGATCAACATCCGCTCTTGCGGATGGGGTTATTTTAATATCCATTTCTGCTCTATGCTTTCTAACATCTGCAAAGAGCCTCTTGAAATCATCATCTATTGAAATATAATTTTTTAGTTTAAAGATATCATATAAGTGTCTGGAATTTCTCGTTGCCCTTCCTACCATATAATAATCACAAACAGCAAAAATTTTTATCTATGATTGTTCTGGATAGTGCCTGTGTCTTCATTTTAAATGGTTCTAATCCATAGTCTCTCAAAATCTCAGATTCTTCTGTTGCAAGACAATCAAATATTATACTCGTAATTTCCCTTTTCTTCTATTGGATAAGAATATGACATTAACGCTGTCTCCAGCTTCACATATGGCCGCAGACCTTTTCTATCTTCCGAGCAAACGGAATCATATAAGAAATCATAGTGATTATAATCCTTATCGCTTTCGATAAACTTCCAATTATCAATTGCTAAGTCTAAGTCTTCGCTGATTGGTTGTAGTAACTGATATTTGATTTTCTTTCTTCTGGCTTCTCCCAAATGCTCTTCAAATGTAATATCAATGTCCTCTGAAAAACGGTCTATTACATGATAAGCCTTGGAAAGGGATGTTCCACCCTTAAACACCACATTGGGATTTCTCTGTACCAGTTCTTTTAATATCATTGTCACATAGTAATCTTTTTTCAACGATACTTTCATCTATGCCCGTTCTTTCTGATACCGTTACAATAATATCCCTCAACAATTCTTTATCATCTTTATGCAAATACATCGTCCAACCTCAATTCGTAATAATATTTAAATATTGCAATCGGAAACTCTCTTATATAACTATCCACATCATTTTTTGTGATACCATGTATCCGCACAAATTGAGATACTTTGTCATGAGCCACATCATAGCTTTCATCCAGATACACATCCAGATTCTTTAATAAATCAAGTAACTGCAGCACATAAACATTTTCTTCATTTACCGGAACCACTGGTCTTCTTACTATGAACGTTCTCTTTCCAATTGGAACTTCTCGTACTTTTGCCGCCATGTTATTGCTAACAATCTCAACTTTATTCGGAACCTGTGTTGAAATCCCCAGCTGATTGGCAAATGTATTACCAGAATAGAAACCATCTACTTTTCCACCTCTGGAAACATACTTGTACCTGGCAACCATATCTGCATTTACGCCTACATTTGTTTTTAATCGTGATTTCTTAGGCAAATAATAAATGCCGTTCTCATATTTTTGTAGTTTTCCCTCATCGCACAGCTTTTTTAGCTGCTGGTTCACTGCAGATTTTGTAATTCCCTCAATCACTATATCAGAAAAGAATATAGGCTCTGCTTCTTTATAATTATTTTTCAAAAATTCATATAACATAAACCCCATCCCTTTCTTCTAAATTTTTATAACTATAACGGTTACTTTTTTGTTAATAATATTCTATTCCTGTTTTTAAAATCTGTCAATGTAATTATGATTGCCATGGTTAGTATATCCAAATCAGAATAAAATATAAAAAAGAACTGTCACCCTTAGGATTCCTCCCAAAGCCAACAGTTCTTAAATTTCCACTTACATCTTCATACTCTTTGCCAAACAAAAAGTCAATTATTTTGTGAACCCTACTTTCTTTTTTCCCTTCTCTTTTTGTCCCTCAATGTATGCCACTACCTGATCCCTGCTTCGGTCACTTACGGTGACTGCACAATACGATGGATTCCACAAATAAGATGGTACTGTAAAGAAGATACATATCCTCTACCATATGAAAGTTCATTTTTTCTTAACAGCAAACATTTGTTCTGTGTTTTAATTAAAAAATTTGGAACACCTTTGTAAAGATGCCGCCGTTCAATGCAACAGAACTGGCAGCGCTCCGTTCCTGCTCCATATCTACAGCCAGCAGCTTCGGCATGGGAATCCCCAGCTTCCGAAAAGTTTCGTAATCCCGCAGTTCAAATTGGAGCTTGTTTCAGTTCCGACCGCAAGGCTTTGAATTTCACTTTCCACTCGTCGGAAACCCGGTAGGAATCACAGATTTTCTGAATGGCCTTGCCGCAGATGGAATAAGGAAGCCCACAGCTTTTCATCCACCGATGAACAACCTCCGGCTCAAAAATAGTCAGCTCTGCAATCAACCAGGCTTGCGCCATCTGTACATAATAGTGATCGTCTGCTTTCATCAGCGGCAGCAACCGCTCTGCATGACCATGCCCCAGCCGGGAAATAAACATTACATAGCCCCAGCGACGAATAAATGGATCATCGGAATGGATATATTTCTGGGCATACCCTATCGCCATTTCAAAATCCAGCGCCGCCACATACCGAATGATTTGATCCGTGTGCCACCAATCCGTAAACAGTAAATTATTGTGAATAAAAGCCATCCGTGCAGCCACATCCTTAATTTGCTGTAAGTTTACATAATAGTAGATCCGATGAAACTGCTGCTCCGTCAAAAAAATATGTTCCCGAAGGGAGCTGCGTCCGCCTGTTCCTTGACATAGCGGCGGATCAGCCTGTCCACGTCTGCTGTTTTGTATTGCCCCCAAAGCGTCCAGATCCTGCTGAACGGACTGTGGTGTCAAAATTTTTCTTTCTTCCATAATCGTTTCTCCATATTTTTTCTTCCATTTCTTTCGTATGTGCCTGAAACAACGCTAACGCCTGTATCTGAATGCAAGATCATACAGCTTTTGCTTGCACTTAAATACTGCTTTTTCACAATACAGGAAAAGAACACCCCTCCCTTCGGTTCTACGATACTATATCACAGCTTGTTTTTCATATCTACATTGGGGACTGTAAGTTGTAAAAATCAGGGGGATAAGTTGTATCATACATCCACAAGAGAGGAAAGCAAAGTGAACTGCCGTGTCTTGCTTTTTAGCAGACACGGCAGTTTGTCATGAGCATCATATCTTTTTCGGGATTTGGATTTTCGTAATTCTGCAAACGGGATTTTCTATTTCTTTTTTCCACACCATTACATAATCTTTTTCTCCAGTAGCTTCATCCAATCCATCGCTCTGGATCTCAAAACCTTCCCTCTTGTAAAAAGAGATTGCCCGTGTATTTTTCCGATACACATTTAAGCGTAATTCGTTTCTTTTGTCTTTTGTATCATTCAGCAGAATTTTACCGATACCCTGAGACTGCATTTTATCAGAAACAAAAATGCCCTCGATATAATCGTTGTTCAGCCCTATAAACCCCTGGATTTTCTGATCACTTTCATAGACATAGACTTCCGCCTGTAACAGCATTTCTTTTACCAATTTAAAATTACGTTTCCAATATTGAGCAGAAATAAAATCATGTGCTTTTAAATTCGTATCTAACCATATATCGGCAACTCTGTCTATATCTGCTTTTTGTAATTTTCTGACCATAACCGGTATTCCTCTCAAACGCAACTTCGTCAAACCAAAGTTCACAATACCTGCAAGCTTGTTCCACCCTATCTTATCCCCAGCTCGTCCAGTGCTTTCTCCCAATAGGAGTCCGCAATATTATACCAGGGGTCCTGATAGTCGTTTAGTTTCATGACATGATTTAAGACCGTTCCGTGGGGCAGCTCTCCGGTATCCAACAAATGCTCCGTGATCCTGCACCAGTACGGCGATGCATCCCAAAGCCCGGATTCGTGAATTTCTTTTATTACGGTATCCACGTCATATTCCAGGGAAAGAAATTCCGGCTTCCAGTCCTTTCCGTCCGAGGTCAATATCATGTACTGTGTTTTTTTCGGGGACTTCAACGGAACTCCGACCGCTCCCGCGTTTATGATTCTCCTTTTTCCCGTCAGAAACGAATCCCTGCATATGGGTATGTACGCATATGATATAGCGTTCTTCGCATTTTTGAACGAATAATTCCTCCGAAAGCAGCGCTTTCTGATTCTCAAAAGGCGTTCCATGACAAGCCAGAACCGGTTCCATCCCGGCAAACCGGATGCTTTGGCTGATCGGCAACGTTTCAAAAAAATCAAGATCCTTTGCATTCAGACTGTTGTAATTATAAATCATTGCCATGACACTGCGGTTTCCACTTTTCCAGTCACAGTTTTGATCTTTTCTGCGATTGAGCCAGTAATCTTCTTTATTTCCCCTTATAAAAATGCAGGAAGCATTTTGTTTCAGTTCATACAGAATCTCCAGCGTTCTTTGCGGATAGGGCAAAAACTCGCCCAAATAAAATAAAAAAAAAAAATATAGGCATCCACATTCTGCTCCAACGCATGCGCCAGACAGCGCTGCAAGGCGATATAGTTTCCATGTATATCTGACATTACTGCTATTTTCATGTCCGTTCTCCATTTTTCTTTGCAGATCCTCTACCGTTGCAGTGACTGGAAAAGTGCAGGTATTTTTTCCGTCCTTTTACATGCAATCCGATGCCGATGCAAAGGAACGTAACTCCGAGTATGCCCCATACCAGTATAAAAAAATAAGAATATTAGTGTTGTTGTTTCCATTCTGTCACTCCCAGTTCATCGAATTGTGTAAATGCCTCTGTCAGTTCTGTTTCCACTCCACACAAAGCGCCTGAATTTAATTGTAGCATAGAAAGAAGCTTCTTCGCAAATACAAATCCTGCGTTGCATTTTCCTTATTCCAAATTTTCCACCTTGTTCTTTTTGACTTTCTTTAACAGGGCATATCCCACCAGGCAGGCAGCAAGCTCTGTGATCGGAAACGCCCACCAGATCATCGAAACGTCTGCCTGTCCGTTTCTGACAAACACGGAAAAAATACCAGCCAGCGGCAATAGGGATCACAAACTGTCTGAGCAGAGAAATCACCAGAGTCTCTGCACCGCTTTCCAGTGCCTGGTAGATTCCCTAATATGCCACATTGATTCCCGCAAAGAGAAAGCTGATCGAAATTATCCGCATCGCTCCAATGAAATACTCTCTCGACTGTCCGGCATTGAACAGCGAAGCAAACGCGCCCGGGAAAATTTCCGTAATTGCTGTTCCGATTACCATAAGCACAGCCGTATAAATCAGACCATATTTCATTCCGTCCTGAACCCTCTTTTTTACTTCCCATTCCATATGCAAATGCTATGATTGGCGTGATCGCGTCCCTCAGTCCGAATGCCAGAAACAGCACAAACTGCTGGACTTTATAAAACAGTCCGTATGCGGTCTGGGCGGAAGGATTGAATTTTAAAAAATCAGGTTCATCACATAAACCATGACAGACATCAGTGCCTGTGCAAGGATTGCCGGAAGCCCGATTGCGTAGATCTCTTTTATAATTCCGATGTCCGGTTTCAGATATTTTACGCCATGCTCGAATTCTTTATTGAATTTTATATGGAAGAAAAACAGCAATGCCGCAGATGCCACCTGTCCGATCACCGTCGCGTATGCAGCGCCCTGTACTCCCATTTCCGGAACGGGTCCGATTCCGTAAATCATAATCGGATCGAGGATGATATTTACTACCGCACCCACAACCTGACCAATGGTGGAATAAAGTGAACGTCCCGTCGCCTGCAGCAGTTTTTCAAAGATGGAAAAGAAAATAATTCCAAACGAAATCACGCAGCAGATGCTCAGATAATCCGTTCCCATCGAAATAACTTCCGGGTCAATGGTCTGGGAGGAAATATACGCTTTTCCCCCAAATATCCCAAACAACAGGCTCACCGCATAGATCACCGCGCCCAAAAACAGACTGTTCCCGGCGACCTTCGCCGCCTTTTTGGAGTTTCCTTGCCCAAGGGTCAATGCGAGAAGGGCATTGGTTCCAACACCGGTACCGATTCCGACTGCCACCATCAGCATCTGAACCGGAAATACGAGCGTCAGCGCATTTAACGCCGCTTCGCTCCCGGATTTCATATTTCCGACAAAGGCGCTGTCCACAATGTTGTAAACCGCCTGCAATGCCATCGATAAAATCATCGGAATTCCCATCTGAATCATGAGCTTATTGACCGGCATTTCTTTCATTTTGTTGCTTTCCGCTTTCATAAGTTTCCTCCTTTTTTCGCACAAAAAAACGAGCAGCAAAACTGGATTTACGCAATTTTGCTACTCGTTCGTAAGTTATTATATTTCTGATTTTTTGAAAAAGTCAAACAAAAATCTTTTACCAGACACCTTCAGGAAATCTTTTTGCGGTAATACAGATTTCTCCATTTTAAAAAATGCTTCCAGCTGCACACAGACTGTTTTTCAAATCTTCCCGATATCCCGGCTCGCCCTCCCACAGGGGAATTGACGGTCACACAGCTGCTTTCGGGATGTCCGGTCGCATGGATGATCTTTCCATTTCCCAGATAAATCGCCACATGTCCCGGAAAAAAAAGCAAATCACCCGGTTTGGCCTGTTCTATCGGGATTTCATGAACCGGATAGCCTTCTTTGATCGCTGCATCCCGCCAGATCAGGATCCCATTTCGAAAATAGCTCATAAACGCAAGACCGGAGCAGTCAATTCCACATGCTGTTTTCCCGCCCCAGCGGTACTGCGTCCCGAGATAGGAATACGCAGTCTGCACGATGCTTTCCCGGAAAGCTTCTTCCAACCTGAGTGCGTCTGCATCCTCTTGTTCTTTCGGCTCCGACTGTGATACTGCGTCTATACGCTCCGCCAGAACCGTCGGCCGCTGCGTCGCCCATTTTCTCCACCGCTCCTGTCCCTGGCACGGCTCCAGAAAACAGCTCCGCATATATCCTTCCCTAAGACCGCCCATTCCATCCGGTAAAAAGACGCGTCGCCAGCCCGGCTGCAGCAGGCGGGCTGCAGCGCTACTATCGCCGGAAGCCGAATCCTTCTCTGCCCAAATCAGACTCCCGGCATACAGTGTCGTGATACGCCTTGCCTGTACCCGTTTCGCTTCCAGCACGTCTGCAATATTCTGGCAAACCTGCAAAAGCTGCATGGCACAACCGGAGTTTTGTGCATCATAGCATACGCCTGTATCGCCTACACTTTCCATGGACACATACTCTTCTGCCGCAATCCATCCCTCGTATCCGTAATGTGTCCGGATTTTATAAAAGGAATCTTTCTCTTCCAGTACCTCATATTGCCATCCAAAGAGAATTTCATCTGCAACGCCGCCATTTTCCGGCGTACCCGTGCCAGGCTGCACGCCTGTAGGCTCTGCGCCGACAGCTATACCATACGCTGCATATGCAGGCGTTTCATACAACGTTATTACCGGTTTTTGGCAAATTCAGGTTTTCGCAACATTTCCTTTTCCTCTCTTCTTTCTACTTCATTGAAAAAAGATATGATAATACAATACAAAATTTATGCAATTCAGGCTTCCGGTATACGGAAAGTCTGTATGCATCCGTCAACCTATCTGTGCGCATGCGGACGATAGCTGCACAGCATTGCTTTCCGCGCAATGCATCAAAAGAAGCTGCTGCACATTCGTACAACAGCTTCTCCCATTTTTTGCAATAGAATATTTTTTATCTCATTCCAACTGTTACGATTTCAAAGCCTCTGACAGGAATTTCATACCAGCCGTCTGCATTTGCAGTTTCGGGACGAACCTCTTCCTCCAGAATATTGGAGAAGTACAGGGTTTCAAAAGAAGCGTCCTTCTTGATACGCAGAACGGTGGGTTCGCCGGAGCAGTTGACAAAACGTGCCATCCGGTCAGTGCCTTCTGCTTTCTCCTTGAGGTTGGAGAACATCATGCGCTCGCCTTCCCAGGTCAGCCAGGATTTCTCAGCCGGCAGGGTTCCTGCATGAACCTTGGTCTGTGCAACTGTATAAGGTACCTGGAACTGATATGCGCTTCTGAAGCTGTTGCTTTCAACCAGATCCCCTGCAAAGAAGGTCATCTCGTACTCTGCAGTGATATGACGCAGCTGCTGGGACAGCTCGGTGGGGAATACGCCCCAGTCGCCCAGTTCGCCGACACTGCGCAGGATGGTAACTGCCAGTGCATTCTTTTCCTCCGGAAGGATTTCATACTCATACAGACCGATGTTTGCAATGAGCATGCCGCCCTTTTCATCGTTTAAGCCCACAAAGCTCTGCTGATGCTCGCACTTGCAGGGATTCTCCCACAGCTTACTGTGCTCGTTGGGACGGTTCACCACTTCAAATACGCTGTCTGCATAGTGGTGTGTGCAGGAAATTCCGGTCGGTGCTACCACGCGGATTCTGTGATCCTTTGCAGTGTTATCGAACTCGGTTTACAAACTTCACGCTGCGGCTGTCTTTTTCCAGAGTAATTGTGGTGTGCAGAACGATCTGTGTCGTCTCACTGCTTCTGCCGCAGGTACGCTTCATGAATTCTACAAGACCTTCCTGCTCTTCCTTTAACTGATCGTCTGCGGAAACCGGAACGGTCAACACATTGGTCACTTCCACGCTTGCCGCAAAATCGGTATTTTCCACCAGCTTGATTTCTGCCTTTGTGCCCTTCGTCACAATTGCAGGATTTCCCTTCGGGCAGAAATAGATGTATTCGTTGCCCGCATCCAGGGTATCTTCAAAATAGCCAAGACCTTCGTAGGTCTTTCCGGTCTGCTTGTCCAGAACATTCAACGTACCGTCGTCGTTGATCGCAACGCTCAGGAATTCATTTTCCAGATGACGGTCATCGCTTGCGATGTTGCTGCCCTTTCCAGCTGCCCCAGCGGCTTCTGCAGGAACCAGCGCATAGGTACGGTAGCCCAGTGCAGGCAGTTTTTCTGCAAAAAGAGAAACCTTCACCTGTCTTGCCATGTAAGGCTGACGGAACTTGTCATCCGGCAGGTCATAGCCGAATTTTACGTCTGCATCTTCTACAGTTGCTTTCTGTACATTGCCTTCACTGTCCATAACAACGTACTCCGGCAGCTCCCATGCCTTCATATCGCGGCGTCCGTCCCAGAGCCACTTGTTGTAGTCACGCTTTGCATCCAATACGACTGTCACCTTACCGGTGCGCTCGTCGCCGGTAGTGTTGAACACAACAAACGGAACTGCGTTTTCGCCATATTTTTCAAATACAGAAGTATCTGTCAGGTCTGCAACATAAGTAGAAGCATCCTCGGAAAGGGTATGGGCGATCTCTGTGGAACGGTCGAAACGGACTTCAATTTCTTTGTTGACCTGATCCACGCTGCAGCCGCAAATGCTGTCGTGGGGATGGTTCTGCATCAGGATCTTCCATGCATAGTTGAAACGGTCATGGGGATATTCCTTACCGTTTTCTGCTGCAAATACAGCCAGAGGCTCGGATACGCGCTCCAGTGCAACCTCGTTTCTGCGGTTCTGGCGCTTTAAGGTTACATGGGAGGAACAGGTATTGACCAGCGTATACCAGCCGTCTGTCTCCTGACTGGTCAGCTCGCCTTTTACGGTAGAAAGCTTTTCACCTGCCTCTGCCTGAACCTTCTTGACATAATCTTCGAAGTTAGAATGAACAAACTCGATATCGGGATACAATCTGCGCGCGGTTTCAATCGCTGCGGAAAGATCCTTCTGAACCGGCTGATGGTCGCAACCGTTCATGAACAGCAGCTCATCTGTGGAAGCAAACATCTCCGCCTTTGCCAGACGTTCCTCCCAGTATGCCTTTGCTTCTTTTTCATCCACCGGGATTTCCATGCCGTTGCAGTACCAGTTTGCAAACAGGATACCCAGAAGCTTTGTGCCGTCGGGGACTGCCACTGCATTTCAGAATAAGCGGATTCGTACTCGCCGCCTTCTTTTAATTCATTGTTAAAACCAACCGGCTTTACGCCGCGGCCAAACGCAACGGCTTCCATGCCAGCCTGGGCCAGCAGCTGAGGCATCTGTCCCGCATTGCCGAATGCATCCGGGAAATAGCCAACCTTTGTCAGATTGCCGTAGGCCTTTGCTTCACGAATACCGGTCTGAAGGTTTCTGACATTTGCTTCACCGCTGGTTAAAAATTCATCCTGCAGGATGTAGAAGGGACCTACACGGAAATGTCCCTCTCTGACATGTCTTAACAACTCTTCTCTTTTTTCCGGACGGATTTCCAGATAGTCGTCCAGCACGATGGTCTGACCATCCAAGTGGAAGCTGTAAAAGCCGGGATCTTTGTCAAACAGTTCCATGTTGGTGTCGATCAGATCCAGCAGTTTCATTTTATGCCGCTCTAACGGCAGATACCATTCTCTGTCCCAATGGGAATGGGAAATAATATGTACAGTCTTTTTCTTCATAGGTTTCTCCCTCTCTTTCCTGTCCGGCAATTCTCCGGAATCTCTGGTTTTCTCATCCCCTATTCCATGAAAAAAATGCAACACCCAAAATAGTTAGGTTATCTCTAAAAAAATGTGGCAAGAACAGCCGCAGGGTGCAGCAAATCCATGCCACCCTGCGGCTATGAAATATAAATGCATGGATTTGTTACATAATTTTATGAACCCATCCTGCAGGTCCTTCGATCTTGCCCATCTGAATACCTGTCAGAGTGTCATACAGCTTCTGGATCACCGGTCCCATGCTTTCCATACCGCTGGGGAAGCAGATCTCCCTGCCATGGTCTACCACCTTGCCGACCGGGCACACAACAGCTGCTGTACCGCAGACGCCGCATTCTGCAAAATCAGAAAGCTCCGCCAGTTTAACCGGACGCTCTTCCACCTTCATGCCCAGGATATCCTTTGCAACGACTGCGATGGAACGACGTGTTACAGAAGGAAGGATGCTGTCAGACTTGGGAATGACAAGAGTTCCTTCTTTGTCGATGAAGATAAAGTTTGCGCCGCCGGTCTCCTCTACATAGGTGCGGGTTGCGGGATCAAGGAACAGGTTTTCATCGTAGCCGTTCTGATGCGCGGTTACATAGGCATGCAGGCTCATCGCATAGTTCAGACCAGCCTTGATATGTCCGGTTCCATGCGGTGCTGCACGGTCAAAATCACTGACACAGATGGTAAGCGGATGAACGCCGCCCTTAAAGTACGGTCCAACCGGAGTTACCAGAATGCGGAACTGATATTCATCCGCGGGCTTAACGCCGATAACCGGAGAGCTTGCAAACATATAAGGACGAACATATAAGCTTGCGCCGCTGCCGTAAGGAGGAACCCATGCAGCATTTGCCTTAACCACTTCTTCTACTGCTTCCAGGAAACGCTCTGCCGGGAACGGAGGCATCTCCAGACGCTTTGCGCTGTCCATCATACGGACTGCATTTAAGTCCGGGCGGAACGTTACGATATGTCCATCCTCTGTTGTATAATGCTTTGAGACCTTCAAAGATCTCCTGGCAATAATGAAAAATACCTGCACATTCGTTCAGGGTAACTGTCGGATCGTCTGTCAGTCCACCCTTATCCCAGGCACCATTTTTGTAGTTTGCCACATAACGGTAATCTGTTGTCATATAGCCGAATCCGAGATTTGCCCAGTCCAGATTCTTTTTTTCCATCTTGTCCACACTCCTTACCTCTGGCTCCCATCCGCCGGGTTCTTCTTTTTGCCGGCGTCTGTTTTGCAGTTTTCTATAGAATTCGAAAATATTATAGCACTATTCTTTCCGATAGAAAAGATTTTTTTCACGCGCCTTCTCCTGCCGCGCCCGTTTAGAAACCGCAGCGTGGACGCTTCCACTTATTCGCTGTGGCTGACCGCATCCTTCATCATCCGCACATAGGTGTATAAATGTCCGCCCGCATGAGAGCCGTATTTTTCGATCAGCTTTACAACTGCACTTCCGACAATAACACCATCCGCCGTTTTTTGGAAATCTCTGCCGCCTGATCCGGTGTGTGGATACCGAAGCCAACCGCTGCCGGAACGCTGCTGACACTGCGGATTTCTTTTAACATCCCACCGATATCGGTGGTGATATTAGTTCTCTCTCCGGTTACGCCCATCGACGATACCACATACAAAAATCCTTTCGCTCCTTTGGCAATCTTACGGATTCTCTCTTTGGAGGTCGGGGCAATCATCGAGATCAGGTCTATGCCATAGCGGCTTGCAACAACATCAACCTCTTCTTTTTTCCTCAAAGGGCAGATCGGGGATGATGATGCCGTCGATCCCCTACATCCTGGCAGCGTTCAAAAAACGCCTCGTAGCCGTAATGGAACACCGGATTCAAATATGTCATAAATACCAGCGGAATTTCTGTTTTCTCCCGCAGTTTCTTTACCATGTCAAAAATATCGTCGGTCGTCACACCGCCGGAAAGCGCCCGGATATCCGCCTCCTGAATGACCAGTCCCTCCGCGATCGGATCGGAAAACGGAATGCCGATCTCGATCAGATCTGCGCCTGCCCGCTCCATTTCCAGAATGTATTCCTCTGTCTTATCCAGGGACGGATCTCCCGCTGTCAAAAATGCAATAAATGCCTTTTTATTTTCAAATGCCTTTTGGATTCTGCTCATCTTTTTTCCTTCTGTCTTTCGGACAGCCTTTCCTGCAGGTTTTTTGCGCCTGCCAAAGTTTTTTTTTATCCTCTGTTTTTCGGGTTTACTCTGAAATATCTTCGCCGCGGTATCTTGCAATCGCTGCAACGTCCTTGTCGCCGCGCCCGGATAGACAAATGATGATCGACTGATCCGAAGACAATGTCGGCGCAAGCTTTCTCGCATGCGCAACCGCATGGGCGCTCTCTATCGCGCAGATGATGCCCTCCGTACGCGCCAGATACTCAAACGCTTCTACCGCTTCCTCATCCGTTACCGGTACATAGCTTGCGCGTCCGGTATCGTGCAGCCATGCGTGCTCCGGTCCGATGCCGGGATAATCCAGTCCTGCAGAAATCGAGTACACCGGTGCAATCTGTCCGTACTGATCCTGACAGAAATAGGATTTCATACCGTGGAACACACCTGGCGTTCCCTTTGCCATTGTTGCTGCATGCTTATCCGTATCGATTCCTTTTCCTGCGGCCTCGCAGCCGATCAATGCAACTTTCTTTTCCGGAATAAACTCATAGAACATACCCATTGCATTGCTGCCGCCGCCGACACACGCCAAAACAGCTGCCGGAAGCTTTCCTTCCTTTTCCAGAATCTGTGCCTTTGCCTCCCGTCCGATGACAGACTGGAAATCCCGCACGATCGTCGGAAACGGATGCGGTCCCATGACAGAGCCCAGTACATAGTGGGTGTCCGATACGCGGTTTGTCCACTCACGCATCGTCTCGTTTACTGCATCCTTTAAGGTCTGGGTTCCGCTTGTTACCGGATGCACCTTTGCGCCTAAAAGCTTCATTCTGTAAACATTCAGTGCCTGCCGGTCTGTGTCCTCTTTTCCCATAAAAATCTCACATTCCAGTCCGAGCAGTGCCGCAGCTGTTGCACAGGCAACCCCATGCTGTCCGGCACCAGTTTCTGCGATGACGCGGGTTTTACCCATCTTTTTTGCCATCAGCACCTGGCCGAGTACGTTGTTGATCTTGTGAGAGCCGGTGTGGTTTAAGTCCTCCCGCTTTAAATAGATCTTCGCACCGCCCAGATCCTTTGTCATTTTCTCCGCATAATATAACAGCGACGGTCTTCCTGCATAATTTTTTTAACAGATCATCAAGCTCCGCACAAAACTCCGGGTCATTTTATAAAATTCGTACTGTTCCTCCAGATGAATGATCTCATTCATCAGCGTCTCGGGATGTACTGTCCTCCGTGTATTCCAAATCTACCTTTTTCCATCAGTTGTATTCCTCCTTCTGCCGTGCTGCCGCTACGCACGCGAAAATTTTCTCCCCGATCCTTAAAACCGTCGGTTTTCTGCGCCGCTGCTGACGTCGAACGCCCAGGCTCCCTGTTCGCACAGCCTCTTTTTATTCTCTGCATTCAGCCCGCCCGCCAGGAAAAATGGGCGGCCGATAGATTCTATTAAAGTCCAGTCAAAGACTCTTCCGGTTCCGCCGCTGCCCTGATCTAGCAAAATGTAATCTGCGCAGCTTTCCCTGGCACGCAGCACATCTTCCTTCGTCCGAATAGAAAAACGCCTGGATCACCGGACAGCTGACTTTGCTTTTCAGTTCATTTATATATGCCTCGTCTTCCCTGCCCATGCAGCTGCACCCAGTCAATGACGCCATCCTCTTACCAGACCGACGATGGTTTTATTGTTTCGTTGAAAAACACCGACTGACGGATTTCTTTTTTTTAACATGCTGTGCAGCTGTTTTGCCTGCTCGGGTGAAACCTGCCGCCTGCTCCCCTTGCAAAGACGAAACCTGCAAAATCAACTCCGGCGTCGTTGACCCATTCGATATCGCAAGGGCGGGACAGCCCACAGATCTTGAGGCGTGGGTGTGCAGATTCTGCGATGTTTGCAGTTCGAATGATATCTTTGCTGCGCTGCTTTTGCTCACTCATGGCAGTCCCTCTTCAACTCCTGCAGCATCGCCGCTTTATCGCTGCTTCTCATCAGCGTTTTCGCCAATCAGCACCGCGTCCGTTCCATTTTTGTATAAAACGGCAACGTCCCTCTGCACCCCTGATGCCGCTTTCGGAGACGTAGAGTACCTCGGGCGGAATCAGCGCCCGCAGACGCACACTGTTTTTGACATCCACAGTAAAATCCTTCAGGTTCCGATTGTTGACGCCGATGATCCGCACTCCGGCACGCAGCGCCCGCGCAACCTCTTCTTTGTCGTGTGCCTCAACTAACGCCGATAAGCCAAGGCTATTCGCCTTTTTAAAACGACCAAGCTCTTTTCTCGGACAAAATCGCACAAATCAGAAGCACCGCAGAAGCACCCAAAAGCTTTGCTTCATAAATCTGATATTATCCACCGTAAAATCCTTGCGCAGCACCGGAATGCTCACCACGTGCAATCTCCCGAAGGTAGTCATCGCTTCCGAGGAAGTATTCCGGCTCCGTCAGCACGGAAATCGCAGATGCGCCCGCGCGCTCATACTGCCGCGCGATTTCCAGATACGGAAAGTCTACTGCAATCAGTCCTTTGATGGAGATGCCTTTTTGACTCGCAGATAACCGAAATCCCCGGCGCCGCCAGCGCTTTTTCAAATGGGAACCCGGTATCTGCAGCCAGGCTCTTTGCTTTTTTTCAGAACCTCCATCGGCTTTTTCTTTTTTTTTCCTCCACACGCGCCCGCGCAGCGTCCGCGAGAGTATCCAGAATCGTCTTTTTTCCTTTCATGCTTTCCACTCATTTCTGCGCACGCTTTTGCGCATGTCGAGTTTGTGCCAAGTGCGCGCAGACACAAATCCCGCGATTGAAAAATTTTTTCAATCTTCTTACTCCTGATTCGTCAGCGCTGCAAACTGCTCCAGCTGTGCAAGCGCCTTACCGCTGTCGATGACTTCCTGCGCTTCTCTGATCGCATCTTCGATTGAAATGCCCTTTGCGATATGGATTGCCGCTGCGGAGTTCAGAACGACCGCATCCCGTCTGGGTCCTTTTTTCCCCTTTTAAAATCGCCAGTGCAATCTGCGCGTTGTCCTGGGGGCTTCCGCCGGTCAGCTCGTCTTTGCTGCAGCGGGTAAAGCCGAACTGCTCGGAGTGATCACATAGGATAAAAATTCCCCATCCTTTACTTCGCAGACTGTCGTCGGTGCACTCATGGAAATCTCATCCAGACCGTCCTGTCCATATACGACCATCGCCTTTTTACGCCGAGGTTTGCAAGCACCCGTGCTAACGGCTCCACCAGTGCCTCGTCATAAACACCCATCAGCTCCATGTTTGCACCTGCCGGATTGGTCAGCGGTCCAAGAATATTGAAAATCGTACGGATACCCAGCTCTTTTTTCTGACCGGTGCGACATATTTCACTCGACAGGTGGTAATTCTGTGCAAACAGGAAGCACAGACCGATTTTTTGAGCACTTCTGCGCTCTTTGCCGGATCGATGGTGATCTTTACACCAAGTGCTTCTAAAACGTCCGCCGCACCGCTCTTGCTGGATGCTGCACGGTTGCCGTGTTTTGCCACCGGAACGCCTGTTGCCGAGATCACCAGAGAAGACGTTGTAGAAATATTAAAGGAATTGGAATGGTCACCGCCGGTTCCAACGATTTCCAGCACATCCTGATCATGTAACAGGCGTACACAATGCTTTCTCATCCCCGCCGCACATGCGGTAATTTCCTCGATTGTCTCGCCCTTCATCGCCATCGCGGTTAAAAATGCACTCATCTGTACCGGACTTGCCTTTCCGCCCATGATTTCATCCATCGAAGCTTCTGCGGTCTCATAATCCAGGTTCTGCTTTGCTGCCAGTTTTACAATCGCTTCTTTAATCATTGTCTTCTCCTTTTTCTCTGCATTCGCAAGTTGTAAAAAATTGTCAAGCATCTTTTTTCCCAAGTGGAGTTAAAATTGATTCCGGGTGAAACTGTACGCCGTACACCGCCTTTTTGTTTTATGCTGCAGTGCCATGATCTCGCCGTCCGATGTCCTGGCAGTCACCTGCAGGCATTCCGGAAAGGTTTCCTCCTGCGCCGCCAGCGAATGGTACCGTGCCACCGTCGTTTCCTCCGGCAGACCAACAAACAGCGGCGTTTTCGTATCGAGCTTTGTCACGGACTGTTTGCCGTGCATCAGCTGTTTTGCATAGGAAACAACTCCGCCGTATGCCTCGCAGATCACCTGATGCCCCAAACACACGCCGAGGATCGGGATTTTCCCGCCGAGCTTTTTGCACCACCTCAATGCAGCAGCCCGCATTCTGCGGACGCCCCGGCCCCGGCGACAGGATAATCGCTTCGGGCTTTAATGCCTCAATCTCTTCTGCCGTCAGCTCGTCATTTCGGATCACCTTAATTTCCGGATTGATCGCCCCGATCAGCTGATATAAGTTATAGGAAAAGCTGTCATAATTATCGATCAGTAAAATCATGCCCGTTCCCCTTTCTTTTCAAGTTTCTGCGCTTCCTGCAGCGCCAGCACCACTGCTTTCACCTTATTGATGCATTCCTGATATTCCTTCGGTGCTACACTGTCCGCCACAATTCCGGCTCCCGACCGGACGAATACTTTTCCATTTTTGCAAAATGCCAGCCGGATCGCGATACACATATCCATATTTCCCGCAAAATCCAGATAGCCAATGGCACCGCCGTAAATGCCGCGCTTGTTGTTTTCCAGGTCGTTGATGATCTGACAGGCGCGAAGCTTTGGTGCACCCGAAAGGGTTCCCGCCGGAAGCACTGACTGCAGAGCGTCCAGCGCCGTTTTATCTCCGCGAAGCTCGCCCCGCACGGTCGATCCCAGGTGCATGACGTGGGAAAATTTTTCGACCGAAAGATATTTTTCCACTTCTACCGGTTCCGAACCGGCAGAACCGCCCAAGATCATTTCGTCCGAGATCTACCAGCATGTTGTGCTCTGCCAGCTCCCTTTTCATCGGAAAGCAGATCGGCTTCCAGCTCCTGATCCTCCTTTTCGTCCTTTCCCCTGGGTCTTGTCCCGGCAAGAGGGAAGGTGTATGCCGTCTGATTGTCCACCTTTACCAGTGTCTCCGGCGAAGCGCCGGCGATTTCCAGATCGTCGCTGGAAAAATAGAACATGTACGGTGACGGATTTTTTGTCCGCAGAATCCGGTAGGTATCCAGCAGGCTTCCGTCAAATCCGGCTTCCAGACGGTTCGAAAGCACCAACTGAAAAATGTCCCCCTCATGGATGTAATGCTTGACCTGTTCCACCTTTTCACAGTAGCTTTCCTGATCGAACAGCGGCGTGAGCTCTGTTGTCAGCCTCCCTGCGGACACGTTTTTTCTGCACCCTTTTCGATGATGTCCTGCATCTGATCAAGGGTCTGAAGAGCTGTGCGGTAAACCGCTTCCAGGGTGTGGGACTCTGCTGCAGATACCGGGGCATCCGTTGCTGCTGCCCGCGCGCTTTTCCCCCTTGCCCGGAGGTCCGTTGCCGCTGCCGCGCCGGCTGTCTGTCCACCTTCTGCCTGCACGTCTGCTTCCGATATCCGACTGTTACAGATCAGGATGATCTTTTTGTCTGTAGTGATCAAATGCGATCATCTTACCAAACAGCATCAGATCGACGTCCCGGAACTTTTCCTGATCCTCTGCGTCCAGCCGAAGCGTCGGCTCCGCATATTTGATATAGTCGTATGCAAAATATCCAACCAGACCGCCGGTCAGAGGCGGGAGCTTTTTGATCTGCGGCGCGCGGTTTTCTTCGATCACCCTTGCAATCACCTGCGCCGGATTCTCTGTTTCAAACTGCTCGACATGATCTGTTGTAATTGTCACCTGATGGTTCATGCAGGTCAGCTCCATCGCAGGATCGAACCCAAGAAAGAAAGCTGTACCGTCCCCACTGCTTGTTGTCCTCCGCACTTTCTAACAAAAGCAGTGGTCGCTTACCGCCAGCAGTTTTTTCAGTACCTGCACGGGTGTTGCGATATCTGAAAAAATCTCACGCCAGATCGGAATCCTCCGGTAAGCTCCGGACGCTGCCGTTCTTTTCAGTTCTTCCAGTGATGTCTGTTCCATGCGACTGTTCCTCCTGTAAAAAGAATGTGTCTTGGGATATTCTTGCGCCGAGTGCGCATCCTCGCGGAGCGTTTTTATCGTATGGAAACAAAGTTTCCTATACGATAAAAAAAGTCTCCTATACGACCCCCGCCCATGACAGATTTGTCTGTCAAGGACGGGGCTCATCATCTTTTAAGCTGCAGGCACTTTATGCCTGTCTTCCCGCGGTACCACCTTGCTTTGCGATCGTACGCACTCTTTATCAGGGTACAGATATCTTTTTAAAGAATTCAAACATTCCAAAGGATACTAACATACCCCCCGGCAAATAACGGATGCCCTCTCCGTCACAGAATACTCGGAACAAAATTCTTTGACTGTGCCCTCTGTGGTCCATTTGATACTCCGCTTTCTGCCCGGCTCCCACCTGCTCGGTCTCTCTGGAAGTGCGCCTGTACCGTTATCTCCACTTCATCAGTTTAAATTGATATAAGTTCAATTTGTTAAAAGCATATTAAAACAGTCTGATTTCTTTGTCAATAATTTTTTTTTTTTAAAATTAGTTTTCTTCCGGAATATCTGCATCAGCACCGATGTCGAGCATATTCATCGTCCTGCGCTTCAACCGCGCTTTCTCAGACGCTTCCAGAATAAAGTTTTTGATATTTTTTGCATTTTTGATATGGGTCAGATACAGCTCCGGATTTGTCGTATCGCCGGTGTAGCACTTTACAGTACCAAGTCCGAACATCCGCTCCCCCAGCGTCCGGATCAATTCTACGTCCTGTACTTTATATATGTAGCAGTCGTTCTCCCGCTTGTTAATAAATCCCTCTTCCACAGTGATTTCAGCTCTTCTGTAACCATGTAGGTTGTAAAGGTAAAGGGAAGTCCCAAAAATCCCCATCTTTTTCTTTTCCCGAAATTCCATGCTATTTCCTCCTTTTTGCATCTGGTGGATTCGATACAGTTCATCGCGCCATTCGCAAAAAGCGCATCTTCGATGCTTCCCGTTGCTTCGCAGCTCTTTTTTTGCTCATGAAGTGGCGCTCCCTTCGTGGCATTCTGCAAACAGATTTTCATACAAGCATGAGATCTGCCCACAGGAACGTTCGAGTGAACTGTAGTATCATTATACGCCATCGCGATATTTTTTTCAATTCTTCCTTGCATTCAAAATATCCCTATGCTATACTTGTCCAAGCAAAATGAGATCCAAAGGAGGAAGCGCAATGACCATGCAGTCTGTCATGTTTTTTATTTTCAGCAGTTCTGTTTATTCGGAAGTTCGTTTTTTTTTTTCTTTTTGTCAGATTATTTCCGGCAGAGGACATGGATTTCATTTTTTGAAAAAGAAATACAGGCATTTTGTTTCAAATCGAAGGGAGTTTGATTCTCTTCGATTTTATTATGTCTGAAACTCAACTGTTCAAGGAGGATTATCATTCATGAGACACCTGATGAACCCACTGGATTTTTTCTGTGGAAGAGCTGGATCAGCTCTTTGATCTTGCCAACGATATCGAGAAGTACCCACAGAAGTATGCCCATGCATGCGAAGGGAAAAAGCTGGCGACCTGTTTTTATGAGCCAAGCACCAGAACCCGTTTAAGCTTTGAAGCCGCTATGATGAACCTGGGCGGCAAAGTGCTCGGATTTGCGGATGCATCCAATTCCTCCGCTTCCAAAGGCGAAAGTGTTTCCGACACGATCCGCGTCATTTCCTGCTACGCCGATATCTGCGCAATGCGCCATCCCAAAGAGGGTGCTCCGATCGTTGCCGCTGAGAAATCCCGCATTCCCGTCATCAATGCCGGTGACGGCGGTCATCAGCATCCCACCCAGACCTATGCCGATCTGCTGACCATCCGTTCCTTAAAGGGGCATTTAAACAACCTGACCATGGGTCTGTGCGGCGACTTAAAGTTCGGGCGCACCGTGCACTCCTTAATCAACGCGCTCTCCCGCTACGACAACCTCCGGTTCATCTTCATTTCCCCGGCCGAGCTGCGGGTTCCGGATTATATCACAGAGATGCTGCGAAAAAAAAAATATTCCTTATGAAGAAGTCATCCGTCTGGAAGACAAGCTGCCCGAGCTGGACGTTCTTTACATGACCCGTGTACAGAAGGAGCGTTTCTTCAACGAAGAGGATTATGTCCGCCTGAAGGATTTCTATATCCTGACTGCTAAAAAAATGAAGCTCGCACCGCCCGACATGCTGGTGCTGCACCCCCTCCCCAGAGTTAACGAAATCTCTGTCGATGTGGATGACGACCCGAGAGCCGTTTATTTCAAACAGGTGCAGTACGCGGTCTATGTTCGGATGGCGCTGATTCTGACCCTCTTAAATATATTCATGTGGACTGAGAAAAAGGAGATTTCTTATGTTAAACGTAGGTAAAATTGAAGAAGGCTTTGTACTCGACCATATTCAGGCAGGCATGGCAATGTCCATCTATCACCATCTGCAGCTCGATAAGCTCGACTGCACCGTTGCGATCATCAAAAAAAATGCGCGCAGCGACAAGATGGGCAAAAAGGACATTCTGAAGGTAGAATGCGATGTCAACATGCTCGACCTCGACGTTCTCGGCTTTATCGACCATAACATCACCGTCAATGTCATCAAAAGCGGGGGGATATCGTCGAAAAGAAGGAATTAAAGCTTCCCAAACAGATCAAAAACGTCATTCGCTGCAAAAATCCCCGCTGTATTACCTCGATCGAGCAGGAGCTGCCGCAGATCTTCGTCCTCGCTGACCCGAACAAGGAAGTTTATCGCTGCAAATACTGTGAAGAAAAAATTTGACAAACATAATCTTTAATGCTTAAAATAGGGGGTAGTATACAAAGGGAGAATCCCATCATGTCCTTTTTTTTGATGAAATTAAAACAGAAATCCAGACAGAGCAGAACCAGAAGTCAAATTTGGCAGAGCAGGTGTCTGCCGCCCAGGCTCCACAGGCTGCTTCTGAACCCCCCCACAGCTCCCGTTTTGCCGGAGCGCATGCCGGAATTCGTTCAGGAAGAGTTAAAGACCTTGCAGGAAACCATCCGTCAGGATGCCCGCAGCGGAAATACCAGACCGTCGGCGGCAAGCATCTTTTCGATGGAACCCGCCTCTGGCACGAGGGTGACTACCGTCAGGGAACGGCCCTGCTTGCAAACTTTTATCCGTTTCTGTCTCGCGACCGGATGCAGGTAAAGGAAATTCTGACACAGAGCAAACGCCTCTTTTCCGGCTACCGCTACGAGGTACGCTATACGCTTTCAAAGACGGCGCCTTTTATTTCAATTATTTTAAAGAAGAAATGAAAAAACAGGGCTTTGTCATCAGCGACCTGTCCGTTTTCCTTAAAAGACGGCAGCTTCGCACCGCTCCCGTTTACAGCAAGCGGCACCGTTCGGTATGATTTCGAGCTCGAGCATTATCTTTCCGATTATCCGAAGCTCTATTATACCTGGCACCTGGAAGTTGTGTGTAAAAAAAGAATCCTGCGAAGCAGGATTCTCCGCCTGCGGCGGGTCGCGCAAGCGACATTCTTCCATTCCGCTGCAGTGCGCATCCTCGCAGAGCGTGCATTCTATTGTCATGAACAATTGCCCCCGGCAACAGAGAACCAAAATTCTCTGCTGCCGGGGGCATCCTTTTATCCCAGCGCCACATCCAGCACCATCATCAATACAAATCCGACCGCAAATCCAACCGTTCCCAGATTCGAATGCTCGCCCTCCGAGGCTTCCGGAATCAGCTCTTCTACGACAACATAGAGCATCGCGCCCGCCGCAAATGACAACAGATACGGCAAAAACGGATCGATCACGCTGGCAAGTGCGATGGTCAGCGCCGCACCGACCGGCTCTACCGCTCCCGAAAGCGTTCCGTACAGAAACGCCTTTTTGCGGCTCATCTGTCCTTCGCTCTTTAACGGCATCGAAATGATTGCACCCTCCGGGAAGTTTTGGATCGCAATTCCGATCGCCAGTGAAAACGCTCCGGCGGCGGTAATCCCGGTGCTGCCCGAAAGCATGCCCGCGAACACGACGCCGACCGCCATGCCCTCCGGAATGTTATGCAGTGTCACCGCAAGGACAAGCATCGTCGTCTTTTTCAGGGAGGTTTTGGTCCCTCCGCTTCCTGTGTACCAAGGTGCAGATGCGGAATAACGCGGTCCATCCCCAGTAAAAACACCATGCCCAAAAGCATGCCAGCTGCCGCCGGTACAAATGCAAGCCGTCCCATTCCCGCCGCCATATCCATCGACGGAATCAAAAGCGACCAGACAGACGCCGCTACCATGACGCCGGATGCAAAGCCCAACAGCCCTTTCTGCAGCAGCTCGTTGAGTTTGTCTTTCAGAAAAAATACACATGCCGAGCCGAGCGTCGTCCCGGCAAGCGGAATCATCAATCCCCAAAAAACTGTCATGCTTCCTCCCATTTCTGCGCACCCTGTTATTATTCCTGACAATAGAATGCTCGCAGAGCGTGCATTTTATTTTTTTTCTCTTTTCTTATATTCCACAGCGGATTTCTTCAGTTCTTCCAATGCTTCGGAGAACTTCTTCGAAACCATGCTCGGGTTGCCGCGCAGCATATCGCGTTTTGTGAAATCCTTCAGGAAAGAGGCCAGCTCCGGACGCTGTAGGTTCACACCAAATTTTGAACGCAGGTCGAACAGCTCTGCCCGGTTGACATTCAATCTTCCGCTGGGCAACAGCTCCTTTGCACGCTCGAAACGCTTTTCGATACCGCTTACCAGCTCATCCCGGCGCTGTACAAAGCCAGCCCTGGTGCCCTCGACACTCTGGTTCCACTCTTTTTTGCGGTCTTTCCCAGTTTTCTTTCGGAAACCGCCAGAATCACATCCAGACGTCTCTGCATCTTTTCCAGTTCGTCCTTGGCCTGCTCCATCCGAACCAGTACATCGCGCAAATCCAGGGCCGCCTTGAAGGAAAGGGCGAAGTCCGCTGCAAAAATCACAGTCACAACCATCGTCACACCCGTCAGCACCGAAGACGGAAGCCAGAGTGCAAACGCTTCGATCGGCTTGTGGATCATCCGCGTCATCAGGATCGTCAGACCTCCCCATGCCAGCGAGGATCCCAGACAGATATGTCCCTGGAAATTGAATTTTTTATGGGAATAATCCCAGTAACGGACTTTGAACAGCGTTTCCATCAGCACGCCCGTGATATATTCCAGCACTGTCGCGCCCACGCAGCCCGCCACATACGTTAAAATCAGATTGTCCTGAAACGGCATCGACACGATCAGCATCATCAATGCGCCCGTTCCATACAGCGGCAGAAAAGGTCCGCGAATAAAACCGCGATTTACGAACCCGTTTTTCATGCAGTGAAACATAGGGCGATTCAAAGCACCAACCAAAAAAGCTGTAAAAGAAAAAGAAAAACAGCCATTGAATCCAGGTATATCCCAGCATACGTCCTGCCACTCAAAATGTGTTTAAATATACTCAAACACATCGAGAAATTGAAGTCCTTGCGGATACTTCTTACTGCTTCATTGTGTATGCTTTGGCGATTGTAAACAATACGCTACTCACAAGTTCTTGTACACTCCACAGTCGTAAATTCCTGCGATAGCCCGCAGTACATACTTACGTTTGCGTTCATTATGCAACTTCGTAAGTTAAAGCATCTCTTAGATTAAGAGCAGCATTGAAATCCCTATCCTCGACATAGCCACAATCACAACGGTATATTCTATCTGAAAGCTTCAAATCTTTCTTGATAGCACCACAGCAGTGACATATTTTGGATGATGGATACCATCTGTCTGCGACTCTTAATTCAATACCATTTTCATCACACTTCTCTTTTTTAAGCTTAGTTCTAAATTCATAGAACTTTTGTGATGCAACGGCTTTTGATAGATGTCTGTTCTTCATCATTCCTGATACATTCAAATCTTCAATCGTTATATAAGATGGCTTGGTTTTCACTATCTCGGCTATTGATTTATTGATAGAGTCAGTACGGATATTACCTATTTTTTGATGAAGTCTTTGTACTTTGAGCTTTTGTTTTTGTATATTCTTTTTGAGTGGACTCTCCTTTCTTTAAATTTTCATACTTGCGTGAGAGGCATCTTTGTTCTCTGCGCAGTTTCTTTTCCAATTTTTTAACTCTTGCTGACTTATTGATATTTTTATAAGTTTTACCATTAGAAACAATCGCCAAGTCTTTCAAACCCAGGTCAATTCCTATACCGTCATTGCTATTATTAGCAATCTTAGCATCGGGAATTTCTACAAGAACTGACACATAATATCTGTCTGCTTTGATGGATACTGTACCGCTTTTTGATTTTCCATCCGTCTTTAGTTGTTGGTATATAGCCTTTTTTCTTTCATGCGTATCCAACCTAAAGTGGGTATGTTTAACCTATGTCTCTCGCATCTACAATCTTTAGGATTATTCTTTACGAAATACATTTTTACATCAGACTTACCTTTCCTTTTGAAATTAGGAAAAGCACTTTGGTGTTTAAAAAATCTTGTAAATGCAGTGCATCCATCTTCTATAGATTTTTTTTACAGCTTTTGAATATGCTTCTTTGATCCATATTTTATCAGGATTATTAGGAATGTACTCATTATTGAGCCATACGCTAAAACTCTTGCCGGTCATAAACTTTTCACCCTTATCGTATAAAGCTTTGTTGTGACCGAGATAGAAGTTGTAGACGTATCTACAAGTGCCGATAGTCTTGTTGATCTTGATTTTTTGCTCAACGGTCGGATTTATTTCCGTTTTGAAGCTCTTTAGCAATTTCCGCATCCCCTTCTATTTGTTTTTTATACTTATGAAGACCGTACAATCTACAGGAGAAAACGTGAAGTATGGATACAATATCCTGTACAAGTTCTTCTTGCGGTGATAGTTCTTCATTATTCACTACCACTATGGTTGTATTAAACTTCATACAGAATTTTTTCAAACCAATCATAGCCAAATCTGACAAATCTATCTTTATGTGTAACTATAATAGTTTTGATTTTTTGTTCCATTACTTCATCTAATAATTGATTCCACTTTTTACGATTGTAGTTAAGCCCGCTTCCATAATCTTCAATACATTGATCTACAATGATACCTTTAGCATTGCAAAACTGACGTAAAAAAGTTACTTGATTTTGTAAATCATCTTTTTGGTTTCTTGTAGATACTCTGGCATAAATAACAATCTGACGATTATCGTTTTCAGTATTTATGCCCTTAAACTGAAGATATTGGTCATAAGTATAATAACGCCTATCAGTTGGAGTTCGATTTGCTTTTAGAATCCCCTCTCTATCCCAGCGTTGTAACGTTTTGACAGAGACACCCAATAATTCAGCAAAATCTTTTGGTTTGTAATTAGTGATATTAGATGTGTTCATAACAATGCCCTCCATGAGTATATTTTAACACATTTAATCACTATTGATGGTGATTTCGAGTACTTAAAGTTTCCTCCTATACAAAAAAGATCGGCTCCGATCACAAGCCGTCCCTTTTTGGTTGTGTTTTTTTCACCCCGGAAAATAAATTTTCCGAAACCTCTGACCGATACCGTGTCCCCGTCCTTTAACATCTGGCTGCCGTTTTCCGTCAACCTCCCGTTGACAAAGACCTTTTTCTGTGAAAAAAGCGTCTGCCCCTGGCTGCGCGACAGTCTCCAGACCGCGCTCACAATTCCGTCGCAGCGCAGGCTCGCCACATGCTCTTCCCGGTAAGAAAGTTTTTTTTCTCCGGCAACGCCTCCAGCTTTTCTACCGGCACGCAACGCACCTTTGTATGGCGCACCTGTTCGAGAGTTTCCTGTAAAAATACAGACATCGCAGACGTACAGAACACATACGCGCATTTGCCCTCCACACAGATATCCCCGATCGTGCTCCGGTCGATCCCAAGATTTAGAATCGCGCCCATAAAATCCCTGTGGCTGAAATTTTCCGCAAATTTTTCCGCCAGCGGCTCGATTTTTACCGCACAGATCGGAAACGGCTCTTCATATCCGAATTCCTCCGGATCTCCGAACCTGCCCATACACCGCTCTGCACCATCCATTCCGCCGTATAATTCGATATGTACTCCTGCCTTTGCAGCGCTTCTCCAGAGCACCTCCTGCTCTGCCAGCGATAAAAAGCCGGTAAAAACAAACAGATTCTGCTGCCAGGCGCGGTCTGCAAGCTCTGCAAACCGCTTCTCCAAAAGCTGCAGTTCCTTATCCCTCTCTGCCATAACCGTTTCCTGCCGATCAGGTAAAGCTGATAACCGGCTCTTTAGGCTGTTTTGCCTTTGTCACAGACTCTGCGTACAGCACAGGACCTTCGCCTTCATAATCCGCAAAATATTCTTTTTTGACTACTGCGGTCACTTTTACCCAGTCGCGTTCCTGATACAGATCGATCTTATCGTAAACGCACGCAAAGCCGAGGAAGGTCATATCCTCTGCACAGCAGGTCATTGCCATACGTCCGGGCACAAAATAGCCTTTCGGGAATTCCTCCGGCTTCATCACCATGCCGATAAACTCGATCGTCTTGCCGACATAGCGATCCACATGATCCAGACTGTCCAGATACCAGATGCCGTAGGTATTGTCATCCAGCACGATTTTATCCGCCTTTAAGTCATATGGGAGATCCTCTTCCATAATCTCGTCGATTTCCCCATCCTGATCCTCGAAAATAATCTCTGCAGTCTGGTTGAGTGCCTTGACATTTCTCTTATAGGTATTGAGGTCTTCGATACCATCACAGCGGTTGAAGATAATCATTTCGGATTTGCGGATCATGTCCGAAACCATGGATTTCATATTCGTAAAATACATAGGGAAGGTGGATGCATCGATCGTTGTGATCTGCTGCTCCACCTTCCAGTGCCACGGCAGGCGCAGGTCGCGGAACTTCCACATACCGTTATATTCTATGATAATGCGCTCCGGATGATACTTCTTTTCCAGCTCGACCATCTTTTCCGGAGTAAAATCCGCCTCTTCCTCGATGGTTTCCACGATCGTCTTGCTGCGCTTTAAAACGTAAGGGTCGTATTCTTCCTCTCCCTCCTCGCACAGCAGAAGCAGGGTTTTGCCGGAGCTCTGGAAATACGGCTGATCCAGTGTAAAGTTAATGAACTCTGTCTTCCCGCTCCCTAAAAATCCGTTGATAATATAAACCGGCTTCATACAGTTTCTCTCTCTTTTTATTCTTGATAATAGAATGCTCCCAGAGCATTCTATTATTTTCTGAACAGGTTTTCCAGCTCTGCTTCCTTTAGCTTCGAACCGATGACGCAAATCTTACCGGTTACATCAGGCTTACCAGCACGCACATTGCTCTCTTCTGGAACATAGTCGAAATAAATCCATGTGCCGTCTGCTGCCGGAATCATACCCTTTGCACGCAGAACGATGCCGTACTTTTCTTCGTTGTCCAGCTCTTTTAAGAAGCCCTCAACCTCTTCTGTCGTGTAGGTTGCAGGAGTTTCAAAGCCCCAGCTGGTGAAGATTTCATCGGCATGATGGTGATGGTGGTGGTCATGATCGTGACAGCCGCAGGTGCAGTTTTCGTCGTGCTCATGATGATGCTCATGTTCGTCTTCGTCCTCATCATGGTGATGATGGCAGCAATGCTCGTGTTCGTCTTCTTCCTCATCATGGTGATGATGGCAGCAATGCTCGTGTTCATCTTCTTCCTCATCATGGTGATGGTGGTGCTCATGCTCGTGTTCATCTTCTTCCTCATCATGGTGATGATGGCAGCAATGCTCGTGTTCGTCTTCGTCCTCTTCATGGTGATGGTGGTGCTCATGCTCGTCATGCATTGCCTTTACCTGCTCCATCAGCTCTGCTTCCAGATCCTTTGCCCCCTCAATAGTAGCAAGAATCTCCTTGCCTTCCAGCTGTGCCAGCGGTGTTGTAATAATGGTTGCTTTCTCGTTGTGCTCCCGGATCAGCTCTACCGCCTGTTTTACCTTTTCTTCGGATGCAACGTCTGTACGGCTTAAAATAATCGTTCCGGCGTGCTCAATCTGGTTGATGAAGAACTCACCGAAGTTCTTGATATACATTTTGCATTTGGAAGCGTCTACGACAGCAACCGCGCTGTTTAACTCAACCTCTGTGCCAAGTCCCGCATTCTGGACTGCTTTCATAACGTCAGAAAGCTTGCCGACGCCGGAGGGCTCGATCAGAATACGGTCGGGATGATAGGTGTTTAAAACTTCCTTTAAAGAAGTTCCGAAATCGCCTACCAGGGGAGCAGCAGATACAGCCGGAATTCATTTCTTTGATTTCGATTCCAGCGTCCTTTAAAAATCCTCCGTCGATACCGATTTCACCGAATTCGTTTTCGATCAGGACGGTCTGGGTTCCTGCCAGCGCTTCCTTTAACAGCTTCTTGATCAGGGTTGTCTTACCGGCTCCAAGGAAGCCGGATACAATATCTATTTTTGTCATGTTTTCCTCTCATTTCTGCGCCCGCTTTTTTTTGCGCATGCCGAGTTTGTGTCAAGTGCGCACAGACACAAATCTCGCGATTGAAAAATTTTATTTTTCAATCTTAAATCTCTGTTTCTTTGCTTTGACTGCTTTCTGCAGGATTCGTCATTCCTAACCAGTCATCCCTATATTCTGCGCTAAAACGGGATAATTGTCAACACCTCATTGTGGGACAACACCGACAATATGGGACATAGAATACTGTCTCATTGTGGAACACCCACGACAGCTTTCACCAGCCGGAACGCCTCTTTGCAGGTATCTGTCAGATTTTGCATCGCAGCGTCCCGATCCATCGCCTCTTCCAGGCTGACTGCCCTTTTCTGAATGCAAAACGCTGCGTCGATTCCGATCTCATGGCAGACTGTAAAGCCCTCCTGCAGTGCTCCGGCAAAAGCGATCACCGTACAGCCATGCTTTTTCGCGAGCTTTGCCACGCCTACAGGGGCTTTCCCCATCGCAGTCTGTTCGTCCATCCTGCCCTCTCCGGTAAGGACAAAATCCGCGTCCGCCATCTCGCGTTCCAGTCCGGTCTCTTCCAATACAATCCGGATTCCCGGCTCGAGCCGCGCACCTAAGTAGCTCTGGAATGCAAACCCAAGACCGCCAGCAGCACCCGCACCCGGACAATTTTCATCTGCCTGTGGAAAGTGCTCTTTCGTCAGCTGTGCATAGGAAAAGAGCCATTGATCCATCTGCCGGATGCTCTTTTCATCAGCACCCTTTTGCGGTCCGAATACGCTGCTGCAGCCAAGCTCTCCGCAGAGGGAATTTTCCACGTCACAGGCAACCCGAAACGTGCACTCCTTTAAAATCGGCAGTACATGTCCACTCCGAATTTCCGCAAGATCGGCTAACCCGGCCGCCCCGTTTCGCACCGGCTGACCACTTTTATCCAGAAATTCAAATCCAAGCGCCGAAAGCATCCCAACTCCGCCGTCGTTTGTCGCACTGCCGCCGATCCCGACAATAAAATGCCTGCAGCCTTTCCGAATCGCATCCCGGATCAGCTCCCCAACGCCGTAGGTCGTTGTATGTAGCGGATTGCGTTCTTCTTTGGAAAGTAACGGCAGCCCTGCAGCTGCCGCCATTTCTATTACCGCTGTTTTATTTTTTTCCAAAATACCGTAGGACGCTGAAATTTTCCTGCCGAGCGGGTCGCTTACCAGCGCTGTTTCCATGCGTCCGCCCATTCCGGTTGTCAATGCTTCCACCGTGCCTTCCCCGCCGTCCGCCAGCGGACGCACGACGATCTCAGCGTCCGGGAAAACTGCTTTTACGCCTGCTGCCGCCGCATTTCCAGCCTCCATCGAAGTCATGCTTCCTTTAAAAGAATCGATTGCAATTACTGTTTTCATCCTGGACTCCATCCTGACTGCATTATCCTTTTCTTCGCACCATTTTCTCACAAGCGCTGCCACTGCTGCTTTTTCATTTTCCATCCTTGCGCCAGTCCTATTTTCTTGCCGCCGGCAGCCTTGTCCGAAACAGCTGATGCCCGAGCTGTTTTCCATGAAACGGCACCAGTGGATACAGATAGCTTCTGCTGCTCACCGTCCGGTTAAACAACAGAGAAACCGCCAGAATCACGATTCCTCCAACATATCCCCAGACGCCAAAAATTGCCGTCAGCACCAAATTGATAATCCGCATAAATTTCAGCGCATAGCCAAGCTCCAGGCTGTTCTGTGTGTAGTTGGCGACTGCGACAAATGCCATGTACAACATGACCTCACTATTAAACCACCCACTCTTTACGCTGAACTCTCCCAAAACCAACGCCGCCATGACCGACAGCGGCGTGCTGAGCATATTCGGGGTGTTGACCGCCGCAAGCTTCAGACCGTCGATTGCAAGCTCCAGCAATAAAAGCTGCCAGATCAGCGGAATATAGACCGTATCCCGCACTGCGATGAACTCAAAGCCTTTGGGAATCCACTGTGGATATTCCATCAACAAAAGAAACGTCGGTGTCAGAAAATACGTTACAATGGCGATCAGCAGGCGCGACAGTCTCAGATACGTTCCCGTGATCGGCGGAAAATAATAATCGTCCGCTTCCTCCAGCACGTCAAACAGGGAGGTCGGTGTGATCAGCGCCGCCGGCGAGTTGTCCACCAGAATGATGATATTTCCCTCCAACACCTGTGCCGCCGCGGTGTCCGGACGTTCAGAAAATCGGAACTTCGGAAACGGATTCCACCAACGTCCCTGATACAGGCACTCCGCAAGGCTTTCCTGGTTCAGCGTCAGCGCATCCACCTGCAGGTTCTGAATCCGGTTCCGGATCTTTTCAAGGAACTGCTTGATCTACCCGATCCTCCATATAGCACAAAACGATGTCGGTGTGGGACGTTTTTCCTGCCTGCAGCATTTCCATCCTCAGCTGTGTGCTTCGGATCCTGCGGCGGATCAGCGCTGTATTAAAGACAATGGTTTCCACAAAACCGTCCTTCGAACCGCGCAGCACCTTATCCTTTTCCGGCTCACCGACACTTCGCGCCGGATAGGTTCTGGCATCGATCAAAATGCCCTGCTCATATCCCTCCAACAGCAGGGCGGTCACGCCGGACATCACCTGTCTGCAGATTTCATCCAGATCGTCGCATAGATCGACCTCTCCATAAGGCACAAGCTGCCTGCTCATCTCTGCCGCGTCCTCCGGCATCTGCTCTTTCGTGATTCCGATAAAATGCTGCAGCAGCTTCTGCATCACTTCATCTTTACAGAATCCGTCGATCATATACAAAGCTGCATTTTTCTTCCCGATCTCCACATTTCGGTACAATACGTCAAAGCTTTCCCCAACGCCCAGCTGTCGATCCAGATAGTCTCTGTTCTTCGCCAGATCGCCGCTCACTTTTTTCATCGTCATGGAAATCTTCCTCCCGGACTTTTTGCTTTAGTCTGTCCGAAAGGGTTCTCTTTTATTCTACCTCTGTCTGAAGCTCCTGAAGCATTTTTGCAATCCGCTCCTGCGCCCGGGCGATCGTCTCGTTGACCGTATTCACATGCTCTTTATAATAAGTATCTTTTTCCTGCTGCTTTTGCTGTACATCCGCATTCTCCGAATCCTGCGTTTTGGCTTCCTGCGCCGCCTGTATGTCCTCGCAGGCTTTTGCAGCTTCTGCGATCGCGTCGTCGGTCGTCTTATTGACCGTATCAGTCAAGCTATTTTCATCCGGTGCGGTGGGCGCCGGAACTGTATCAGATGTGGTGTCGAGTGCGACATCGGAAATTGTGTCGGACGCAGGGTGGACTGCAGCCGTAACGGTCATGTTCTGTCCTGCAGCGGGCGCGCCCCCTGCTCTGTGACTGCCGTATCGTTTCTTTGACTCGCATAGTCCGTTTTTACGATTTCCTGCGATTTTTCCCTGTAGTCATCTGCTTGTCCCTGCGTTTTTTCGGCACGGCTAGGATTTTCTGCATATCCCCACTGCGTTCTTTCTTCGCTGTAGCTGTCTGCGTTCCACTGCCGCATCGCTTCGCTGCGTTTTCCAGCACTATTTCTGCCTGCATTTCCTGTAACCTTAAAGAACATCTGTCCCAGACCATTCTTCAAGCCGTCCAGGCTACTCTGTCCTGCACTTCTTGCATGATCTGACTTTAAAGCTGCCAACTGCTGTTTTAACTGCCGAATCTCCTGCTGTTGTTTCTGGAAAATCGTCTGAGCCTCTGCCTTTTTGCGCTTTAATTCTGTTTTCAGGCTGTCCTCCCGACTCTTCCATTCTGCCAGCCGTGCTGCAGTGTGTTCTTTCTCCTTTGCAAGCGCAAGTTGCTGCGTTTTCAGCTGGACACTCAGATCGTCAGCTTCCGCTTTCAATTCCTGCTGCTCTGCACGCAATTTTTCTGCTTCGGTTTCCAGTTTGACTTTCTCAGTCCTCAGACTTTTCAGCTCTGACAAAGCTTTCTCTTTCTCAGCTTCTAAAACTTCTGTTCTTGCCTGTAATTCGTCCTTTGCCTTCTGCAGCGCTTCAACTTCTGCCTGCTGTCCGGCTTTTTCTGTATTTAAGGTTTCAACTGCCGCTTCCAGCCCGATCTTTTCTTCCTGCAGCTTGTTCAGCTCGGTCTGCAGCTCTGCTTTTTCTGCACGTAGGCTTTCTGCCTCTGCCTGAATTTTTGTCTGCGCTATCCGCAGATTTTCCAGCTCCTCCAAAGCCTCTTCCGTCTCCGTCTGTAAGGATTCCGCCCTTGTCTGTAATTCGTCCTTTGCCTTCTGCAGCGCTTCCATTTCTGCCTGTTGTCCGGCTTTTTCTGTATTTAAGGTTTCAACTGCCGCTTCCAGCCCGATCTTTTCTTCCTGCAGCTTGTTCAGCTCGGTCTGCAGTTCTGCTTTTTCTGCGCGCAGACTTTCTGCTTCTGCTTGCAGTGTGCCAAGTTCCGACTCCATCGCATTCTTTTCTTCTTCCAGCTTCTCCGTGCGTTCCTGTTCATCCGAAAGCTGCTGGCTCAGTTTCTGCCGCATCAGGTTTTCCTCTTCCAACTGCTGCGCATATTCCTGCTGTGCGCGTTCCGCAACCTGACGTCCCCCTTCTATCTCCGCCTCAACCTCCTGCATGTAGTTCCATACTTCTTCTTTTTGAAATCCGCCGAATAAAACTGTTTTAAATAATTCCTTATTTCCCATCTGCCGATCCCTCTCTATATAAAATAAATTTTTAGTTCGTTAAAAATATATAAGAAGGCTAAGTTTTCTCACATACTCTTACAGTATACCATACTCAAAACAGAAAAATCTATATGAAGCAGCACAAGATCTTTCCGTTAAAAACTTCTTTTTGCTATTTTAGGTTATAGTTCATCTGCACCATTCGCCAAGCTGCATCTTCAATGCTTTCGCAGCTTCCCATATGCCTTTATTTTATGTTATACTGTTTTCCAAATACCAGGATCAAAAACAAGAAATCAAAGCGAGGTTATGTATGGATCAGCTGAATGATAGGTCCGTTGTGGAACAGCGGTATGCTACAGCAACCAATTTGCAAACGAGAATTTCCATTCATGATAAATATTCGACAAACAAGATGGGATTCGGAAACTGGATTTTTTCCAATTATAAAATTGCCCCCGGAATGCGCATTTTGGAATTAGGCTGCGGGACAGGCGATATGTGGAAAAACAAAGAAGATTTGATCCGTCTGTGTTCCAGGCTGACTCTTTCAGATTTTTCAAAAGCGATGATCGCAGCTGCCAAAAGCAATATCGATGACATAATCGAATATCTTTATTCTCTTTCCAGTATGACGTCGATCACCGGCATTCCCAAACAGGCTAAAAAAGATATTTTGACCGCTCATTCTGCAAATGGAATTTTAAACGTGCCAAAAGAATATGGCATGTTTATCGTATCATAGAACAATCGGGAGTTGATTGAGGAGTGATAGATTTATGAATGCAAATGTTGATTTAACAGGTGTTGTGCTTGAAACAGATAGACTAATCATTAGAGAATGGAGTGAAATGGATTTAGAAGACTTTTTTGAGTATGCAAAAGTTGATGGAGTAGGTCAAATGGCTGGATGGAATCCACATACATCAATTCAAGAATCAAAAACCATTTTGGAGATGTTTATTAATGAGAAAATGACCTTTGCTTTAGAATTGAAAGAAAATCATAAGGTAATAGGTTCATTAGGACTTGAAACGCTTAGTCTTTTGTTGCGTGATGAGTATGAGAATTTAGTAGGAAGAGAACTAGGATATGTATTAAGTAAAGAGTATTGGGGAAAAGGTTTAATGCCAGAAGCTGTTAATAGAGTAATTAAATTCTGCTTTGAACAAGAAAATTATGATTACTTAATGTGTAGCCATTTTGTTATAAATAGTCAATCAAAAAGAGTTATTGAAAAAAGTGGTTTCCGCTTTGTAAAGGAAAATACCCAAATTGCAAGAGATCGACATGAGTATATTTCTTTGTATTATGTATTAGATAATCCCTTAAAAAAGAATTAGACAACTTCCAGTTTTGCAGAAAGGGGAAAATGATGTTAAGACTAAGACCTTATCATATAAAAGATGCTGAAACAATACTTTCCTGGGCAAAAGATGAAAAGGCATTTTATAAATGGACAGCAGGCGTACTGGGAACATACCCGTTATCGCTTGAGCAATTTCATTCCGTAAGTGATTTGATGGCTTTTACAGCGATAGATGATAACGATGTGGTTGGATTTTTTACAATGAGAAGACCAACAGCGTCATTTGATGAATTAAGATTTGGCTTTGTTATCGTTGATGCAAACAAAAGGGGGAAAGGCTATGGAAAACAAATGCTTCAGTTAGGATTACTCTATGCAAAAGAAATCTTTGGCGCAAAGAAGGTTACATTAGGTGTTTTCCGTAATAATGATCCTGCATATTATTGTTACAAGACCACAGGATTTCAGGATGTAGCATTAGATGAAATGGAAAAGTATCAGGTATTAGGCGAAGAATGGGATTGCTTGGAGTTAGAGATACAGCTATAATTCGGAAATCGGATATTAAAAACAGAAAAATAAACTTGAACCTGTGGAAGTAAAAAAAGAAAAAAGTTCTCAGAACGTTAAGAACCCGTGCACATGGAGGTATTTATCACTTTGAAAACAACAGGTATCATCGTAGAATACAACCCGCTTCACCCGGGACATATTTACCATATGGAACAGGCGCGGAAGCAAACCGGCGCGGACTATCTGATCGCAGTCATGAGCGGCAGCTTTGTCCAGCGGGGCGCTCCGGCGCTTCTGGACAAGTATACCCGTACCCGGATGGCGCTGCTTGCCGGAGCAGACGTTGTGATTGAGCTGCCCGTCTGCTTCGCCACCGGAAGCGCCGGGGATTTTGCCGCCGGGGCAGTTTCCCTGCTGGACAAGCTCGGCTGCGTGGACGGTCTTTGCTTTGGCAGCGAATCCGGCGACATTTCCTTATTTGAAAAAACGGCAACTGTGCTGCAGTGCGAATCTGCTGCTTTTTCCAATGCTTTGAAAAAAGCATTAAAATCCGGGCTATCTTTCCCTGCCGCACGCCAGCAGGCGCTGCTTTTATGCCTCAATATGGCAAAAGATATGCCATCAACAACTTGCCCCGACAACAATTCCACAGCAGAACAGATTGTTGCCCTGCTTTCTTCCCCCAACAACCTTCTGGGATTGGAATACACCTTGGCGCTGCTGCGGCGAAACAGCTCCATCCGCCCGTTCACGATCTCGCGCGTTGGCAGCGGCTATCACGATCCGCTCGGCGGTGCAGCTGACTTTCCCTCTGCATCCGCGCTGCGCAGTCTGCTCGCCAAACAAGGGAAGCAGGCTCTTTTGTCGCAGCTGCAGTGCTATCCCGAACTGCAGCCCCTGCTGCCGCTCTGGGAGGAAGTTTTATCGCAGAACACGTTTTTATTCTCCAATGACTTATCCAGTCCATTGCACTATCGACTGCTCACTGCCGCTCCGGGTTCCTTTGGGACGTATGCTGAGGTCGGAAAAGAGCTTGCCGACAAGCTCGAGGCGAACCGCCTTTCCTTTACCGACTGGGACGATCTCTGCGCAAGACTCAAGACCCGCGAAATCACCTACAGCAAAATCAGCCGCTGTCTGTGTCGGATTCTACTCTCTGTTTCGCAGGAAATGCTCCTTGCTGCCCGTGATAACGACTATACGCCTTACGCCCGGATTCTTGGTTTTCGTAAGAGTGCGTCTCCCCTGCTGTCCATGCTCAAGAAAAACAGCAGCATTCCGCTCATCTCCCGCCCCGCTGCTGCAGCCCGCAGCCTTTCTCCGGAAGCACTCGCCCTCTATGAAAAGGATGTGCTCGCTGCACATCTGACGCAAACTGCACGCTGCGCAAAAACCGGGCAGCTGCCGGTTCACGAGTATACACGCCAGCTGATTCTGCTGTAGTCAGACAACAAGACTGCGCCGCAGCTGCAGTGCCCGCGTTTTACAGCACGCTGTGCCACCCTGCCGCATCCTCCGACAATCTCATTTCCCACTCTCCGGAATTCGCCATTTTTCTCTGTTGCATCCTGTTTTAAATCGCAATATAATGAAAACAGAATAAAAAACGGAGGAAAAATCCATGAACGAACAGCAAAAGTACCAAAAACGAAACCTACTTCTGTTCCCCCTCGGGACGGTCGGAAGAGATGCTGTCTACGCCCTGATCAACAGCTTTCTTCTGACTTTCGTTTTATTTACCCGCTCGTTAAACGCCGCACAGCTGACTGCGATCACCGCAATTATGGTCGCTGCCCGGATTTTTGACGCACTAAACGACCCGATCATGGGAAGCATCATCGAACACACCCATTCCCGTTTCGGCAAATTTAAACCCTGGCTGACAATCGGCGTTTTATCCACCTCCGTCGTCATTTATCTGTTTTTCAATACAGACCTGCACGGTTGGAGCTTCGTCTGCCTGTTCGGCATCCTTTATTTTTTGTTCAGCATCACCTATACCATGAATGATATTTCCTACTGGGGTATGATTCCGGCGCTCGGCTCCGATGCCAACGCACGCAATCAGTTTACCTCCCGTGCTACGCTGTTTGCAGGAATCGGTTCTACGCTGGCTTCTATCCTGATTCCAGTCTTTTCTACCGGCAAAAATGCCATCGGCGGAAGTTCCTTTACCGCCTATGGACGCATCGCCCTGATCATTGCGATTTTAGCGCCTCTGTTTTTGAGCATCACAATCTTCGGTGTACGCGAACGCCGTGACCCTCCCGCAGCGAAGCAGGAACGCTTCCGCTTCCGCGAAATCATCCAGACTATCCTGCGCAACGATCAGTTAGTCTGGATCGCAGTCATCTTTTTGCTGCAGCAGATCGGTAATGGACTGATCGTCGGCGGACTGGGATCTACCTATATTTATCTGACGTTCGGCTATGAAGGCGGTCTGTATTCCCTGTTCACAATGGTCGGCATGTCCGCAACCGCGTTTCTGATGGTCTTCTACCCTGCCATTTCCCGCAAATGTCCGCGCAAACAGCTGATGTCCATCATGGCAGTCATCGCGGTGATCGGCTACGCGTTCCTCCTGATCTCCGGCTTCCTGGCAAAGACCGGTACCCTCGGCTTTGCCCTGCTCGTGTTAGGCTACATGCTCTCCAATTTCGGTCAGTATTGCTATTACCTGATTATGATGATCTCCATCCTCAATACGGTGGAATATAATGAGTACAAATTCGGACGAGGGATGAAGCCGTCATCGCTTCCCTTCGCCCATTCATCACAAAGCTTGCCTCCGCACTGACCGCTGTCCTGACATCTGCAACCTATCTGCTGTTCGACGTTACCAGCTACACCAACCAGATTTCTTCGCTGGAGCAGCAGTGCACCCAGGGGCTGATTACCGAAAGTGAAAAGCTCGACTTAATTTCCGGCGTGCTCTCCAGCACGACCTCGCTGCAGAGCACCGGACTTTTGCTGTGCATGTCCCTGCTGCCCTGCGCAATGATGCTTCTGTCCTACTTCCTTTATAAGAAAAAATATATTCTGGACGAAACAGAATACGACCGCATCTGTGTCGAACTGGAAAAGCGGCACGCTGCATAAAGCTATTGCTTTCCCTCCCTGCCACAGGCGAAAAACTGTGAAACAAAATTCTTTCCAAAAAAATCGAAAGACCGTCGGTTCGCGCCTTCCCAAGGCTCTGCAAAACCGACGGTCTTTTTTCATTCATGACAATAGAATGCTCGCAGAGCGTGCATTCTATTGTTTATATTTTTTCAGAATTCGTCCTGCTACGATACCGCTTAGTTCTTGAAGCTATGGATCGGCGCAGGAATCCGTCCGCCGCGGTTTACAAATGCGTCACAGCTGAACTGGTTGACCGGCATAATCGGCGCATAGCCCAGTAGTCCGCCAAACTCAACGGTTTCGCCAACACCCTTACCGATAACGGGGATCAGACGAACAGCGGTTGTCTTGTTATTGATCATACCGATCGCCATTTCATCCGCAATGATTCCGGAAATCGTGGTTGCCTTTGTATCTCCGGGAATCGCGATCATGTCAAGGCCTACAGAGCAGACACAGGTCATCGCCTCGAGCTTTTCCAGTGTCAGCGCACCTGCTGTCACCGCATCGATCATACCCTGGTCTTCACTGACCGGAATGAATGCCCCGCTCAAGCCGCCAACATAGGAAGATGCCATAACGCCGCCTTTTTTCACCTGATCATTTAACAGGGCAAGGGCTGCCGTCGTTCCAGGTGCGCCGGCATGCTCCAGACCGATTTCACATAAAATATCTGCAACAGAGTCGCCGATTGCAGGCGTCGGAGCCAGCGAAAGATCGACAATACCGAAGGGAACCTTTAACCGCTTCGAAGCCTCTTTTGCCACCAGCTGACCGACTCTCGTAACCTTGAATGCGGTCTTTTTGATCGTCTCGCAGAGCACCTCAAAGCTCTCGCCGCGCACGGATTCCAGTGCAGTCTTTACAACGCCGGGACCGCTGACGCCGACATTGATGATACGGTCAGCCTCTGTCACGCCGTGGAACGCGCCCGCCATGAACGGATTATCGTCCGGCGCATTGCAGAATACCACCAGCTTTGCACAGCCTAAGGAATCCTGCTCCTTTGTGTACTCCGCCGTCTCTTTGATGATTTCGCCCAGCAGTCGGACAGCATCCATGTTGATACCGCAGCGGGTGGAACCGACGTTGACAGAGCTGCAGACATTTTCAGTTCTGGACAGTGCCATCGGAATCGAACGGATTAAAAGCTCATCCGCATGGGTCATGCCTTTATTCACCAACGCAGAATAACCGCCGATAAAGTTTACGCCTACCTCGTGGGCAGCTTTATCCATCACTTCTGCGATCTTTGCAAAATCCTCCGGCGTCTTACATGCGGCACCGCCGACCAGCGCAATCGGAGTCACGGAAATACGCTTGTTTACAATCGGCACGCCGAATTCCTGTGCAATCTCTTCGCCGGTCTTTACCAGATCCTTTGCGGATTCGGTAATCTTTTTATAAATTTTATCCAGACATGCGTTTAAATCCGAATCGATGCAGTCCAAAAGGCTGATTCCCATCGTAATGGTGCGTACGTCCAGATTTTCTTTCTCCACCATGTTATTGGTTTCGGTTACTTCATAGATATTGATCATGCTATTTTCTCCATTTCGCAGATGTATTTGTCGTGATTGAGCCGTTTACCGCGCCATTCGCAAAAACGCATCTTCGATGCTCGCCGCGCTGGCTGCGCCATCGCTTCTTTTGCTCATAGAGTGGCGCTTCCTTCGTGTCTTTCTGCAAGCAGATTTTCATGCAAGCATGAAATCAGCTCACAGGAAGCCACGAGTAAACTGGTGTCTCAGATTCTGTGCATCTGGTCAAAAATTTCTTCCCGCTGACATTTGATAATAACGCCAATATTCTCTCCGAGCGCATCCAGCTCCTGCGCAATGGTTCCGAACTCCTTGGATACATTATTCATATCCACGATCATCATCATATTAAAATATCCCTGCACAATGGTCTGGGAAATATCCAGAATGTTGATGTTGTTATCTGCCAGATATGCACATACTCTTGCAATAATTCCGACAGTGTCCTTCCCTACTACAGTGATAATGCTTTTCTTCATGCTTTTCTCCTCTTTTCCGCGCACGCTTTTTGCGCATGTCAAGTTTGTGTCAAGTGCGCGCAGACACAAATCCCGCGATTGAAAAATTTTATTTTTCAATCTTTCTTCTCTCACAGTTCCTCATTTTTTTAAAAACAGATCATCTCTGAAACCTCATTGCGCTTCGCCACCTGAATCGGGAAATCACCCCCATGATACGGATTATCCGCCAGGTCAATTTCCATCCGCACGGTCTCATATGCAAGCTCCGGCAGGTTGTTTTCCTGACTCAGATGTCCCAGAATCACTTTTTTCAGGTTATCATGCAGCACCCTGCTTAACAGTCTGCCCGAATTTTCATTCGAAAGGTGCCCGCGGTTTCCGAGTATCCGCTGCTTGAGATAATAGGGATAGCTCCCCACCTGCAGCATATTTACATCGTGATTTGCCTCCAGTAAAAGGACATCCATCCCCTTTAAGCATTCCACGGTGTAGTCATTATAAGTACCAAGGTCTGTACACACAGCAGCATGGCTGCTGCCATAAGAAAAACGATAGCCCACCGGATCTGCGGCATCGTGAGAAATACGCATCGGATTTACCGTCAGATCCTTAATTGTAAACGCTTCCTCTGCACAGATGGGATGAAAAAGCTCTTCCGGGATCTTTCCCACACTCTTCGTTTCCTGAATCGCGTCCGCAGTCTTTTCCGTCGTATAAATCGGAATTCCATACCGTCTGCTTAAAACACCAAGTCCGGCGATATGGTCAATATGTTCATGAGTGATCAAAATCGCATCAATATCCCGTCCTGTCAAACCAATATCGTTCAAGCCGTTTTCCACGCGCTTGCCGCTGATGCCTGCATCCACCAGCACATGGGTCGTATCCGTTCCCGCATAAATACAGTTTCCGCTGCTTCCGCTGGCAATACTGCATAATCTCATCTGCTCAGCCCTGCTTCCTTTAATCTTTCGTCTATCTGTCTGTAAGTATCCCCCAGGTCGGCACTATTGTCAATCACCACTTTACAGTGACATCGAAATTCTTCTTCCGAAAGCTGACTCGCAAAAATCTGTTCTACCTTTTCTTCGGAATATCCACGATCCTGCATCAGCCGCTTCCTGCGTACTTCTTTTTGTGCAAAAATGTACCATAGCTCATCCAGCAGCTCGCCATAGCCTTCCTCAATCAAGAGCGCCGCTTCCACAAAAAAGGCGTCGATTTTTCCAGCTTCGCGTTCGGCTTCGATCTCCTGCAAAATATAGGCTTTGACCGCCGGATGGATGACCGCATTGATCGCTTCCAGCAACTTATGGTCTGCAAAAATTTTCGCCGCCATTTTCTGCCGGTTGATCTGACCGTCCTCTTCCAGCGTGTCTGTTCCCAGAAGCCGGACGAGAGCGTTGTAGCAGGGATTTCCCGGCTCGCGAACCTTATGCGCTGCTTCATCCGCCAGCAAAATCCGGCAGTTGCAGTGTGTCTGAATATATGCTAAAATCTTCGATTTTCCGGCACCAACCCCGCCGGTAATTCCTATTGTTTTCATCATTTCGTTCCTTTTATTCATGACAATAGAATGCTCGCAGAGCGTGCATTCTACTATTTCGCGTCATACCAGTTTTCGCCGGTGTGCAGATCCACCTCCAGCGAAACGGAAAGCTCTGCCGCATGCTTCATCTTATCCTTTAAAAGCTCTGCCACCTCCGTAGCTTCCGCACGATCGGTCTCGATCAGCAGCTCGTCGTGAATCTGCAGACTGAGCCTGGAATTCAATTTCCTGCGATGCAGCTCTTCCCAGACATGGATCATCGCAAGCTTCATGATATCTGCCGCCGTACCCTGAATCGGAGAATTCATCGCCACGCGCTCGCCAAAGGAACGCTGCATAAAATTGCTGGATTTCAGCTCCGGAATCGGACGTCTGCGCCCGTAGAGCGTCGTCACATAACCGTTTTGCTTCGCATCCTCCACCTGTTTGTCCAGAAATGTCTTGACCTGCGGATAGGTTGCAAAATACTGCTCGATATAGGTTGCTGCCTCTTTCCGCGTGATGCTCAGATCCTGACTCAACCAAAGGAGCTGATGCCGTAAACGATACCGAAATTGACCGCCTTTGCATTGCGCCGCTGTAAGTCCGTGACTTCCTCAAACGGCGTATGGAACACCTTGGATGCCGTAATTCGATGGATATCCGCGTCACTTTTGTACGCCTCGATCAGCTGCTCGTCCCCGGAAATATGCGCGAGCACACGAAGCTCAATCTGGGAATAGTCCGCGTCCGTAAACAAGTAGTTGTCCTTTGGCACAAATACTTGCGGATCAGCCGTCCCAGCTCTGTACGCATCGGAATGTTCTGCAGATTCGGTTCCGTTGAAGAAATTCGTCCGGTCGCCGTGATCGTCTGATTGAAGGACGTGTGGATTCTGCCGTCCTCCTCGATATAATCCGCCAGACCGTCCGCATAGGTCGATTTTAATTTCGTCAGCCCCCGATATTCCAGGATATCCGCAACAATCGGACTGTCTGCTGCGAGCTTTTCCAGAATGTCCGCAGCGGTCGAATATCCGGTTTTGGTTTTCTTTCCGCCCTTTAAGCCCATCTTTTCAAACAAAATTTCTCCCAGCTGCTTCGGCGAATTGATATTAAATTCACAGCCTGCCGCTTCGTGGATTTTTGTTTCCAGCTCGCTTAATCCTGTCCACCAGCGCATCACCGTATGCCTGCAGCTCCTGTCTGCGTACCAGCACGCCCTCTTTTTTCCATCTCATAAAGCACACGGGATACCGGCATCTCAATTTCGTCAAACAGCTTCTGCATCCCGGCTTCTTCCAGTTTTTGGGAAAGCACCGGCACAGCCGCATAGCACACATACGCCAGTGTTCCGGCATATTCATAAAATTCTTCCGGTCTCTGCGCATATGCTTCCTTTAAAGAAAGCTTTTCAAACAGCTGCTTTCTCGTGCGGATCATGCGATCGAGCTGCTCCTTTGCAATGTCCTCCGGCTCATAATCGTTTTTGAGCGGATTTAACAGATACGCGGCAATCAAAACATCGAACAGCGTCTTTGTACCGCAGCTGTCCTGGTCTTTTTCTCCATTGGACAAAAGCGCCGGATACGCTTTTTTGATTTCAAACGTAGAAAGGCCTATGCCCGCCAGATACAGATCGGAAAGCTGACTGCAAAGCCACTGCGCGGTCAAAAAGCCCTCCGCCGGAAGCACTGCGATCTTTTCTTCGCCCCAGCACAGCGCCAGTCCGCAAAACTCGGTTTCTTCTATTTTTCTGCACTTTTTCTGATCGGATAACACTGCAAAGCCACAATATCCCGCTTTTTTGACCGCCTCGAAAATCTCCTGTGCCTCTGCCAAATCGCTCGTCACATGAATTTTTGCCGTCAAGCTATCCTGCTTTGTCTCTTTCTGCTCGAATCGTCCAAGCAGATTTTTAAATTCCAACTTCCGGAACAGCTGATACGCATCCTCTGTATACAGCTCTCCCAGCCGCGCTTCATTCCAGTCAAGCACCACAGGACTGTCGATACGGATCGTTGCAAGATCGAGACTCAGATATGCCAGATCTTTATTGGCGATCAGCGATTCTCGCACCGCTTTTTTGTCACCTCTTCGACATGCGCATACAAATTGTCCAGTGTCTGAAACTGCTTTAACAGCTCGGAAGCCGTCTTTTCACCGACCTTGGGCACGCCGGGGATATTGTCCGCCGTATCGCCCATCAGCGCTTTTAATTCGATAAAGCCGGCAGGCGTCACGCCGTACTTTGCTTCGACGTCTGCTGCATAATAATCCTCGACCTCTGTCCGCGCGCCCTTGGTCTTCGGAATTCTGATTTTAATTTTGTCACTCGCGATCTGTAAAAGATCCCTGTCCCCGGAAACCAGGGATACATCCATCCCCTCTTTTTCCGCGCGCTTTGCAAGCGTCCCCAAAATGTCGTCCGCTTCCAGTCCTGGCTGCTCCATCGTCCGGATTCCCATGGCATGCAGCACCTGCTTCATCACAGGAACCTGCTCGTGCAGCTCCTGCGGCATCGGCTTTCTCGTCCCTTTATATTCCGGGTACATCTCATGCCGGAACGTCGGCGCTTTCACGTCGAACGCGACCGTCAGATATTCCGGCTTCTCTTCCTCCAGAAGCTTGAATAAAATATTTAAAAAGCCATAGACCGCATTCGTGTGAAGCCCCTCGGAATTGGATAAATCCGGCACGCCATAGAAGGCGCGGTTCAAAATGCTGTGTCCGTCAATTAAAACCAGTTTTTCACTCATTTATAATACCACCATCGTCAAAATCATAGTCGCCGCCAGAATCGCCATCGCTTCTGTCGCATACAGCCCATGCTGTAAGGAACTCAGGATATGCAGATGTCGCTTCTCGGTGTCAATCCGCATGCGCAGCTCTCTGTTTAAATCGAACGTATCGCCGTTTTCCAGGCGCTGCATCCCGGTTGTCACCAGAAACTGTATGCTCAGCTCCTCAAGGCAGGAACTGCATCCATCCACATGATTTAAAAATTTCTTTTCCGTGCGGTTATCCAGTTCGTCCTTCAAAAACTGAGGAATCAGTTTTTCGGTCTGTTTGCAGTCCAGATCTGTCATATCACAGAGTCTCCTTTCATAAAACATCAGGGGCATCCCAGGCTGTGCCTAAAATGCCCCATTAGTATCTCATATTTTTTTTATAACATTGCAATTCCTTTACAATAGGTCTGTGCAACCGCATAATCGTCTTCCAGAACAACGATATCCGCATCGTAGCCGGCAGTTAATTTGCCCTTCCGGTCGTCTACCCGAAGAACACGGGCAGGGTTGATCGTGCAGGAATTTAAAGCTGCATCGAAGGGAACCATCGCCTCTTCCACAAGAATCCGCAGACCCTTGTTGATATTTAAGGTGCTTCCGGCGATCGTATCAGTTCCTTTTAATCTTGCCAGACCGTCCTCTCCGATCTCGATCGGATGACCGCCAAGCTCATAATTACCGCCGGGCGGGCAGTGCTTTGCACGCAGGGAATCACTGATCATAATGGAATAATCTCTTCCTTTCGCGGTGAAGAAGTTATTCAGTGCAGCCAGATGGGAATGACAGCCGTCACAGATGATCTCACCGTAAATATCGCGGACGCGCAACGCGGTTCCGACCAATCCGGGCTTTCTGTGATGATAAGGCGTCATGCCGTTGTATACATGTGTCATGCTCATCGCGCCATTGGCGATTCCCATCAGCGCCTGCTCATACGACGCGCTGGAATGTCCCATGCTGACTACTACACCGTTCTGGCTGCAGTATTTTGTCAGAGCAAATTCCGGATCGTGCTCAGGAGCCATCGTGATATATTTGATCATGCCATGTGCGGCTTCCTGATACATTTTAAACTGTTCTACGGTCGGTTTTGCAATCGCTTCCGGGGGCTGTGCACCCTTGTATTCCATATCCAGATAAGGTCCTTCGAAATGGATCCCCAGAATCTCTGCACCCTCGTAGCCTTCTTCCACAACCTTTGCGACATTTGCAACCGCTTTGGTCAGAACCTCCGGCATCTGAGTTACGGTTGTCGGAAGAATCGAGGTAACGCCTTCTTCCGGAATCCGTCTCATCCAGTCGCGCAGACCTTCCGGCTCGCCGTCGTTGGTATCGAATCCATAAGCACCATGCGTATGCACGTCAATAAAACCGGGAACAATCCGCTTATTGCCGTAATCCACATCTGCAGTCTTTGTCCCAAAAGGATATACATTTACGATTTTTCCATCGGCTACTTCCAGCTGAGCGGGAACAAACTGTCCTGCCAGCCAAACTCTTCTGCTCTGTAAAACCATGGTCTCCTGCCTCCTTCTTTGGCAAATCAAACGTTCAGAAAGCCTCCTGCAGACAAACCTGCAACGGCTTTCTGATTTTTTTTGACCCTGTTATCATTTTCAGCAACAGAATGCATTAAAGTGCGGACAGAGCGTCCTCATCTGCGATCAGAACAAAGTTCGGATGCAGCTGCAGAATAGAAGCCGGAACCTGAGGTGTGATCGGTCCAAAGAAGGATTTCTTTAAAATCTCTGCTTTATCTTTGCCGCTGACAACCATCAGAACGCATTTTGCACGCATGATCGTAGCAATACCCATGGTGTAAGCCTGACGCGGAACTTCGTCGATGGAGTTAAAGAAACGCTTGTTTGCTTCGATGGTCATCTCTGTTAAATCTACGCAATGAGTCTCTTTGTCGAACTCGTCATTAGGCTCGTTGAAGCCAATGTGTCCATCATGTCCAAGACCCAGCAGCTGCAGATCAACACCGCCCATGGATGCGATCACTTTATTGTATTCCTCACAGGCTTTCTGACTGTCAGGCTCTGTGCCGTCCGGCAGATGGGTGTTTGCAGGATCAATATTTACATGAGAGAACAGATTGTCATGCATGAAGTAGTAATAGCTCTGCTCGTTCTCCTTGGGCAGGCCCTTGTACTCGTCCAGGTTTACGCTTCTTACGTTGGAAAAATCGTAGTCGCCATTTTCATAGCCAGCTACCAGATTTTTGTATGTGCCGATCGGTGTGGAACCGGTTGCCAGACCCAGTACGCAGTCAGGCTTGTTGATGATCAGTGCACCAATATAGTTTGCAGCTTTTCTGCTCATATCGTTATAATCTTTGGTTTTGATAATTCTCATATCGCTTATTCTCCCGTTTCTGATAATGTTATTTTGTGCCGGAACCTCTCCGGCTACTCTATTCATTCTAATACATTCCGACTTTTTTTCTCAATTGTTTTAAAAAAATAATCGTCCTCGCTTCACTTGTAAGGTTACTGTTCACACGCGCCTTGGCTGTGTCGGGAAACCAAATGTGCAGATCCTGCGGCTGTAAAAAACACCAGAAGGTACGCTTTACAAACATTCCGCTGTTTTGAAAAAGAATCGGAAGCCCCTCTTGCGAGGAGCCTCCGATGTGCCAGGTTTTTCGTGCCGCAGGGCACTGTCAATATTTAATTTCCTGTATCTATCGAATGGAGGGCTTTTCCCTTCGATAAGAATGTAAACGATAATTCCTGTACTGTAAAAATGTTTTACAGCATCTTCTGGATTTCGTCTGCTACAAACTGAACCTTGGTTCCGACGATAACCTGAACATTGTTCTTGTTGGGGCGGATAACGCCTGCAACGCCTGCAGATTTGATCTTCTTCTCGTCAACCTTGGTGTAATCCTTGATTTCGAAACGAAGTCTGGTAATGCAGTTATCCAGGCTGACAACGTTATCCTTGCCGCCGATACCTTCCAGCACGATCTCACCAACCTTGGTGTAGTCGTTATTTGCCAGAACAACCTGCTTTTCAGCTTCTGTATCATCATCCTCACGGCCAGGAGTCTTCAGATCAAACTTCACGATCGCGAAACGGAATACCAGATAGAATACAACGAATGCTGCAATGCCCAGAGGAATGATCATCCAGGTATTTGCTGCTGCCGGCAGGGATGCAGAGAACAGAAGGTCTGTTGCGCCTGCGGAGAAGGAGAAGCCTGCACGGAAGCCAACTAAAACAGTGATTACGGTGAAGATGCCGTACAGCAGAGCGTATACAACATACAGACCGGGTGCAAGGAACATGAATGCGAATTCAAAAAAGGCTCGGTAACGCCGCAGATGAATGCACACAGAGCTGCGGAACCAACCAGACCGATTGCAACTTTTTCTTCTTCGTGCTCTTTGCAGTCTGGATCATAGCCAGCGCTGCACCGGGAACAGCAAACATCATACAAGGGAAGAAACCGGACATGTACATACCAAGGCTCCAGCTTACGTCTGCGCTGGTCTCACCTGCCCAGAAGTGGGACAGATCGCCAAGGCCGATGGTGTCAAACCAGAATACGTTGTTCAATGCATGATGCAGACCAACAGGGATCAGCAGACGGTTTAAGAATGCGTAGATACCTGCACCTACAGCGTCAAGGCCTACAATCCCTCACCAAGAGCTACCAGACCACCGAAGATCAGAGGCCATACAAACAGCAGCACTGCAGAAACAACGATGGAAATAACGCCTGCGATGATCGCTACACAACGTTTGCCAGAGAAGAATGCCAGCCAATCAGGCAGCTTCGTGCTCTTAAACTTGTTGTAGCAGGTAGAACCGATCACACCAGCTAAAATACCGATGAAAGGGTTCGCGATTTTTCCAAATGCCAGCATAGCGCTTTCTTTTTCTGCCATAGAAGGCATGATGGTTGTAACCACGCCTGTGGAAAGCAGAGTTGTCATCATCAGCCAGGAAGCCAGAGCTGCCAGGCCGCCGGTGCCATCATTTTTATCGGACATGCCGACACCAACACCGATAACGAACAGGATCGCAATGTTATCGATCAAAGCTCCGCCTGCTTTTACCAGGAAGAATCCCAGTGTCTGAGCAAAGCCAACTACGTCACCACCCTGCATGGTGGACGGACAAAGTAAATAACCGATACCCATCAGGATACCGCAAATGGGAAGGCAAGCTACCGGAAGCATTAAAGCCTTACCAAGTTTCTGTAACCATTTCATAAAAGTTACCCCCTTCTTGTTTAATACAATGCAGATTCTTTCTGCACTGTGGTTTCCGCCCTGGCCGCGGATTTATTCATAAAGGTACACACCTTAACGAATACTTTGGAAAACTGTCAGCGTTATCGATTTATAAATTTTCTTTTAAAAACGCTTCCAGCGCTGCTGCGCAGGCTTCTTCATCCTCTCCTTCTACAGTAAAGGAAAGTGTATGCTCTTTCTTTGCGCCCAGCATCATCAGGGACATGATCTTCTTTGCATCTCCCTTTTTTGCACCGCTTTCTACTGTAACGGTGCTTTTAAACTTTGCGGCTTCCTTTGCCAAGAGCCCTGCCGGTCTTGCATGAAGACCGAGCTCATCCTGAATTGTGTAAGAAAACTGTGTCATGTTCTGTTCCTCCTGTGGTCACTTCTTATTCTCTTTGCAGTGCCGCTTCAGAAATTTATGTGCGGCATTGCTTTTATTCATGACAATAGAATACTCGCAGAGCGCATGCATTCTATTATTTTCAGATTTCCCGAATCGCCTTGCGAAGCCCCAGCACATAGGTCGGGGAAACGGACAATTCGTCAATCCCCATATCCACAAAGGTCTTTGTCAGCGTCGTATCTGCTCCAAGTTCTCCGCAGATGCCGACCCACGCGCCGCCTTTATGACCATTTTCGATCGTCATCTGGATCATCCGAAGCACTGCAGGATGATGGGAATCATAAATGGTATCAAGGCTCTGGTTCTGACGGTCGATCGCCAAAGTGTACTGCGTCAGGTCGTTTGTACCGATACTGAAGAAGGATACTTCCTTTGCCAGCTCTTCACTGATCATGACTGCTGCAGGTGTCTCTACCATAATACCCAATTCAACTGGTGCAATCTCAATTCCTGCCGCTGTCAGCTCTGCCTTAACCTCTTCCACGATCTCTTTGATTCGAAGGATCTCTTTAACTGAGATAATCATCGGGAACATGATGGCTGCAGTACCATAAACGGACGCTCTGTAAATTGCACGGAGCTGTGTTTTAAACACGTCAATCCGATCCAAACAGATACGGATCGCACGATAGCCCATCGCCGGATTTTCTTCTTTTGGAAGCTTGAAGTAATCCACCTGCTTGTCCGCTCCGATATCAAGTGTACGGATGATAACCTTTTTGCCTTCCATCCGGCTCAATACTTCTTTATAAATTTCAAACTGCTCTTCCTCGGAAGGATAGTCTTCCCGTCCGAGATACAAAAATTCGCTTCTGAAAAGTCCGATACCGCCTGCATCATTTAAAAGCACCTTATCCACATCTTCCGGGCTTCCGATATTCGCATAAACGTTAATCTTTCGACCGTCTCTTGTTACATTATCGAGTCCGATCAGCTTTTCAAGCTCCGCACGTTCTCTGCCGCAAGCTTCCTTTTTCTGAACTAATTCGCAAGCACAGCCTCTTCCGGATCCAGATAAAGCTTTCCATCCAGACCATCTACAACTGCATCTATGCCGTGGTATTCTTTTAACAGCTCCACATCGGTCTGCACCAATGCCGGAATATTCATCGAACGTGCCAGAATCGCTGTATGGGAATTTGCTGAACCGTTGCGGGTTACAAATGCGAGAATCTTACTTTTATCAAGAGAAACCGTCTCACTCGGAGTCAGATCATCTGCCAGTAAGATCACCGGCTCCTCTGAAGCAATGCTGCCGTCCCCGATGCCTGCCAGGATACGGATCACACGTCCGGAAATATCTTTGACATCTGCGCTGCGCGCTTTCATATAATCATCATCCATGGAAGCAAATACTGCTGCGAACTGCTCTCCTGTGGTATGCACTGCATATTCTGCATTGACCTTTTCACTCCGGATCAGTCCGGTAATCGCATCGAGATAATCGCCATCATCCAGCATCATCTTATGCACATCGAAGATCATCGCCTGTTCTTCGCCTGCTTCTGCAAGCGCTTTTTCATATAAGTCATCCAACTGTCCGATGGCAGTCTCCTTAGCTGATTCGAACCGGGCAACCTCTGCCTCTGCATCAGCAACCTGCTTCTGCTCCAGGACATATTCCTGCTTTTCATAAAGGTAAATTTTCCCGATCGCAATTCCCTTCAGAACGCTTTTTTCCCTGACAAACTACCATTTCATCATCCTCTTTGAACATTTATTTTGCAGGATGCAGCTTCATAACCGCATCTGTTGTTTCCACGTCCTTGCCGGTAAAGGTTTCTACCTGCTCATATGCATCAGAATTGCAGATGATCATCGGTGTGATCGTTTCTCTTCCACTCGCTTTGATCTTGTCCAGGTCTGCAACGACAAGCAGATCGCCCTTTTTCACATCCTGACCCTCTTTTACCTTCTGTTCAAAGGGCTCACCTTTTAATTCTACAGTATCCAGACCGATATGGATCAGAATTTCAGCACCATCTGCAGTCGTAATGCCTACCGCATGACCGGTCGGAAATACGGTACTGATCTTGCCGTCTGCCGGAGCGTAAACATGTCCGTCCTGCGGGATCACAGCAATGCCCTTACCGAGGATTTCCTCAGCGAAGGTCGGATCCGGAACCTCCTTAATGCTGACACATTTTCCCTTCATCGGTGCTGTAAGCTCAATCCCTTTATCCTTTTTTAAAACGATCAAAAAATCCCATTTTCTTTCCTTCCTTTTTTTTTTTTGATATCTACATATTTCAGCTGGACTGCGAGATAGATCACTTCCTCCTCCGTCATCTTGCAGGAAACCACGGATTCTATATAGTCTCTCATCGCTCTTGCCAGCTCATACTCATTTCTGTAATTTGCCCTGACAAATTCGTTAAAGCGAGCATCCTCTGTAATCCAGCCCTCTTTGTTCTGGATCAACCGGTTCAGCATAAATTTCAGATTTGTGATCAACCGGTCCTCATAAACCAGGTCTTCCGGAAAATGGTAATCTGCCCGAATCATTCCGATCAGGTGACGGATGATCTCCGTCATAATCTGAGTATCTCTCAGGCGCATCCCGCCAAATTCGCTGTTGACCAGATGAAACGCGATCGATGCAGCCTCATCCTCCGGCAGTCTCACTTTGATCCGCTCCTCGATCAGATCGAGGGCATGACAGCCAATCTGGAATTCTTCCGGATAAAATCTGCGGATTTCGCTGTAAAGCGCATTTTCAAACAGCATGCCGTCCTTAAACCGTCTCAGTGCGAAATCGATATGGTCGGTCAGCGCAAGATAAACGTTTTGGTTGAGCTGCATGGAAAGATGACTCTTCGCATAGGAAATAATCTCATCTGAAACCTGCACGCATTCCATTGGCATATTGGCAAGCAGCTCCTGAAAACGTGCCTGTAAATCCGGACTTCCCAGATGAAAAATCTTCTCTACCTGTGCAGCCTTGATCTCCTGACCGCTTTTTTTCTGGAAGCCGATGCCCCTGCCCATCGCCACGATCTCCCGTCCCTGATCATCCAGCGCGGAGATCACATTGTTATTGATTACCTTTTCTATCCTCATGCCCCGCTCCTGAAATGCAGCCCATGCGCAACAATCAACTGTCCGGTATCCCACATGGCCTTGCAGACTCTTTAGAAACAAAAAACCAAATTTTATAAACCAGTTCTGCAGAAATATATAATATCTGAAAAACTAATTTATAAAACTTGGTTTTGCCTGCCTGCCAGTAACAATCCAATTTATCTTATCGTGCTGTCGTACCAACTGACCTTAGTATACTGAACATCCATTCAGAAGTCAACCTTTATTTTTCATTTTGTCTTATTTTGTCCTTTTATTTTTTATTTTAGCATCCAGATTGCACAATCCGCCGGACCTTTCTTTTTCCAGAAGTGTCCGGCGGAATCGTCATTTCTTCTTATTATATCCTATTTTCAGGACATCTCATTAAACAATTCTAATTTTTGTCCAACATCATGCTTCCATCAATGCTTCCATCTCGTCAAGCAGGCTGTCAAACAGCTTCAGTGCGCGGTGTACCGGCTCTGCGGTGCGCATATCAACGCCAGCACCCTGCAGCAGGGAAATCGGATCTTTGGAGCAGCCGCCGGACAGGAAGTTTAAGTAATCCTTCACCGCAGGCTCGCCTCGCTCAAAATCCGTTCAGACAGCGCCATCGCAGCGGAAAAGCCCGTCGAATACTGGAACACATAATAGTTGTAATAAAAATGCGGAATTCTCGCCCATTCGCGGTCGATTAAGTCATCCACAACAACCGCATCCCCATAATAGAATACGTTTAAGTCGTGGTAAATTTTGTTCAGGCCCTCTGCCGTTAAGCTGCCGCCGTTTTGTACCAGCTCGTTGATCTTTAACTCGAACTCTGCAAACATCGTCTGGCGGTACAGAGTCGTACGGAACTGCTCGAGGAAATAGTTGATCAGGTACGCTCTGGTCTTTTTGTCCTGCGTTTTTTTCAGCAGATGCTGCATCAGAAGCGACTCATTGCAGGTAGATGCGACTTCCGCAACAAAAATTACATACTCTCTGTCCACAGGCTCCTGATTTTTGGTGGAAAGATAGGAGTGCATCGCATGTCCCATCTCGTGCGCCAGCGTGAACTCGGAATCCAGCGTGCCCTTGTAATTTAAAAGCACATACGGATGCACAATCTGTCCTGCGCTGTACGCACCGCCGCGCTTGCCTTTGTTTTCGTAAACGTCGATCCAGCGGCTTTCAAAGCCGTGCTTTAACACTTCCCCGTACTCTTTTCCGAGAACGGCAGTCGCATCCAGCACTTCCTCCTTCGCTTTTTCAAACGGAATCTTCACATCCGCATCCGCAACGAGGGAGGTGTAAAGATCGTACATATGAAGCTCATCCGTCTTCATCAGCTTTTTGCGCAGACGCATATAACGGTGTAGGATGCCGATGTCCTCATGAACAGCTTCGATCAGGTTATGATAGACTTCCACAGGCACGTTGATCGCATCCAGCGAAGCGTGCAGGGCGTCCGGATATTTGCGCGCCTTTGCAAAGAATTTCAACTGGCTGACCTGCGCGTTCAGCAGTCCTGCTGCCGTATTTAACACCTTGCCATAGCCGCCGTAAAGGGATTCAAACGCCGCTTTTCTCACATTTCGATCCGGGCTCTGCATCAGCGGGATAAAGCTTCCGCCGGTCACTTCCAGCTCTTCTTCGTTGCTGCCTTTTATCGGGTCAAAGGTCAGGTCTGCATTTACCAAAGACGAATAAACTGTTCCGGGCGCCTGCGCCATCTCCCCTGCATCTGCCAGTATCTTTTCCAGCTCCGGCGATAAAATATGATCCTTGCATCTGCGCACTTCATTGATGCTTCTGCGATACTTTAACAGCTCCGGCTTTTCCGCATAAAATGCTTCCAGCTTTTCCTCCGGAATGCTCAGAATTTCCGGGTCTGCAAAGGAAATCAGACCGCTGCATTCTACATATAAGCCCATCGCGCGCGCAGACAGCGTCTGTCCTGCCGCGTCCGCCGTATCCTGATCCTTGACGCGGGACGCATAACCGTAAATTTCGCTCAGCATGCAGTCGAGCTTTTCTGTCAGAACCGACCAGTCATACAGCGCCTGTGCGCTCTCACCCAGCCGTCCGGCATATTCTGCCGCTTCCTCTGCGACCTTTTTCGCCGCCGCAAAATCCTTTTCCCAGTCCTCTACAGTCGCATACATGTCCTCGATCGCCCAGGTGTCCTCTTTCTTTACCTGGCTGCGCATCGGAATCTTCTGATTTTCTTCCATGTCAAATCCCCTTTTCTGAAATCGCTTATTCCGTTTGAAAAAGTCTTACTTTTTCCAAACGCCTGTGCCTATTATAAGGGACATGCGAAGAAACCGCAAGCGCTGTAGCGGCAAAGCTTCTGCGCCGTTTTGCCGTGAATAAAACAATAGAATGCACGCTCTGCGGAGCGGATTCTATTGTCATGAATCAAAAGATTTTCGAAAAGTAGAAACGTCCTCCTCACAGCTTTTTCAGATAAATCTGCCATGCTGCGTAATCAGAATCCGCGCCCGGGAGCCGCAGTCCGCCACGCATCAGCGCAGCTCCTGTCAGCACCTGCTTTTGCATCCTGTCTTTTTTATCCCCTTTTAAATCTGTCAGGCTCACTTCATAGGAAGCATCGCTGCACAGTCCTCTCGGATAGACAAACTTCGCCGCGCAGTTGGTCTGCACATGCTGGTAAACCGCACTGATCAGCGCTTTGGATGCGTCCTTTGCTGCCATTTCCCATACGACGCAGTTGTTGTCCTGCGGGCTTGTCAGACGAAAATAACTGCCATCCGAAATCAGGTCGTAATACTGCTTGAACACCTCGATCTGGCGCTTTACCTCGACCTTTTCTTCCTCCGTCATCTTGTTTAAATCCAGCTCGTAGCCAAACGTGCCTGCCATCGCCACACAGCCTCTTGTCGCAAGCGGCGTCACTCTGCCGGTCTGGTGGTTCGGCACTGCGGAAACATGCGCGCCCATTGTCGAAACCGGATAGCCAAACGACGTGCCGTACTGAATCTGCAGGCGCTCGATCGCATCCGTATCGTCGCTGCACCAGATCTGCGGGGAATAATAGAGCATCCCGGCATCAAACCGTCCGCCGCCTCCGCTGCAGCCCTCCAGTAAAAGGTGCGGATAGGCCGAAAGCATACCGTCCAGTACACGGTATAAGCCCAGCATGAACCGGTGCGCCATCTCGCCCTGCTTTTCGGCAGGCAGGGATGTAGAATATTTATCGCAGATGCTTCGATTGAAATCCCACTTCACATAGCTGATCGGCGCGCTTGCAAGCACGCTGCAGAGCCGTTCCAGGATGTAATCCTGTACATCTTTTCTGGAAAAATCGAGAATCATCTGATGTCTGCTCAGATTCGGCTTTCTGCCCGGAATCTTTACCGCCCAGTCAGGATGTGCCCGGTACAGATCGCTGTCCTCCGAAATGCATTCCGGCTCGAACCAGATGCCAAACTTCATTCCAAGTCCAACAATACGGTCTCCCAGCTCCTTTAAGCTGCAGCCCAGCTTCTTTTCATTCGGGAACCAGTCGCCCAGACCGGAACGGTCGTCGTCACGCTTTCCAAACCATCCGTCGTCCATGACGAACAACTCGACGCCAAGCTCTGCCGCATCCTTTGCGATCGAAACGAGCTTGTCCCCGGTAAAGTCAAAGTAAGTGCCCTCCCAGTTGTTAATCAACACCGGACGGCGCTTGTTTTTCCATTCGCCCCGGCAGATGTGCTCCCGGATGACCTGATGGAAATTATGGCTCAGCTTTCCAAAGCCCTCGGACGAGCAGCTCAAAATCACCTCCGGCGTATCAAAGCTCTCGCCCGGCTCCAGCATCCACGCAAAGTCGTCCGGATGGATGCCGCAGATCAGACGGGTCTGATCGATCTGGTCTTTTTCTGTTTCCATTAAAAATTCGCCGCTGTATACAAAAGATACACCGTAGCAGAGCCCTTTTGTCTCGTTTGTATCCTTTTCACATACGACTGCAAACGGGTTGTAGTGATGGCTGGATGCGCCTCTCACACTGCCGATCGCAGAAATACCGTGCGCAATCGGAGTGCGCTGCAGGGTGCGCTCCATTGCATGCTTTCCATAAAAGGTCAGCCATTCATAGTCGCCGGACAGCCAGTCCAGACACATGCTGGCAGCCTTTAACAGGACAACTTTTACCCATTGTCCGGTTCACAACTTTCACAGCCCTTGTAATGATGTCCAGCTCTTCCAGAACGCCATACTGTAAAAGCACTTCCAGTCCGCTTTCCGGATCCCGCAAAAGGATGCCAAGGGTTTCCGCTTCTGTTTCATCCGCATAAACAGCCGGCAAGCCCGGAATGCTGTATTTTCCTCTGGAAAGCTCATATCCGGCATAACAAAGCGTTACCGCCTGGCTCCCGTTTTCATTTCTGACGCGCAGGGCACTGATCCGGTAATCCCCCGTTCCGAAACAGCTGTACTCCTGCGGCGCAAGATCTGAGGAAAGTCTGTCGTCAGCACAGGACGCTTCATACGCATAGCCGGAAAATCCGCGGTCATCCGGCGGAATCCGGTAAGAAAGATCGGAATTGTCCGTCTTTTCCCCGTAATAGGTATGCAGCAGCATGCCGTAGGCATCCACTTTCATCTGATACGTCGTATTTTTGGTCTGCAGCGTAAAAGTACGCTGCTTTTCATCTGCATAAACTGCCATGGCAAATCCCCTCCTGTTTTTTCTTAAGGCAGAACGTCTATCGAATGTACCTTCTGCTCCGTTTCATGCCTGATTGTGCCATCGGTTTTTATTTTACCATATCCCGCCTTCTGTCTGCAATCCATCCTTTGATCCCTGCAAAAAAACTTTTTACAAATCCTTATGCTGTTTTTTCGAACTGGGAATTATACAGCTGCGCGTAAAATCCGCCCTTTGCAAGCAGTTCTTCGTGCGTGCCCTGCTCTGCAATATCTCCGTTCTTCATGACCAGAATCACATCCGCGTCCCGGATCGTCGAAAGTCGGTGGGCAATGACAAAGCTCGTTCTGCCCTTCATCAGGTTATTCATCGCTTTCTGGATCTGGATTTCTGTTCTCGTATCGACGGAGCTGGTCGCCTCGTCCAGAATCAAGATCGGATTGTCAGCAAGAATTGCACGTGCAATCGTCAAAAGCTGTTTCTGTCCCTGCGAAACGTTGGTCGCGTCTTCATTTAACTCCATCTGATAACCGCCCGGCAGCGTCCGGATGAAATGATCCGCATGTGCCGCTTTTGCCGCCGCGATGACTTCCTCATCTGTTGCATCCAGCCGTCCGTAACGGATATTTTCCATAATGGTTCCCTGGAACAGCCAGGTATCCTGCAGTACCATGCCAAACATTTCACGCAGCTGTCCTCTGTTGAAATTCCGGATATCGTGTCCATCCAGGCAGATTCTGCCGCTGTTTACGTCATAGAAACGCATCAGCAGCTTGACCATTGTCGTCTTTCCGGCGCCGGTCGGTCCAACAATCGCAACCATCTGCCCCGGTTTTACTTCACAGGAGAAATCCTGAATAACGATTTTATCCGGTGTATAGCCAAACCGTACATGCTCAAAGCTTACGGCACCGGTCAGATGATCCATTGATACCGGATGCTCAACGGTCTGCTCTTCCTCTTCCTCGTCCAGGAATTCAAAAACACGCTCTGCGGCAGCCGCTGCGGACTGCAGCATGTTTGAAACCTGTGCAATCTGTGTGATCGGCTGTGTGAAATTTTTCACATACTGGATAAACGCCTGGATATCGCCGACCTCGATCGTGCCGTTTACCGCCAGAACACTTCCCAGCACTGCAACCGCAACATAGCCGAGGTTTCCGACAAAGGTCATGATCGGCTGCATCAGACCGGAAATAAACTGGGATTTCCACGCGGATTCATACAGTCTGTCGTTTGTCCGTGAAAACGTTTCCTCCACCGCTTCTTCGCGGTTGAACGCCCGGATGACCATATGGCCGCTGTAGGTTTCCTCTACCTGTCCATTTATTTCACCGAGACAGCTCTGCTGCTCCACGAAATACTTCTGGGAATGTTTGACCACAAATCCGATCAAACCGCCGGAAATTGGCAGAATCACCAGTGCGATCAGCGTCATCAGAGGACTGATCGACAGCATCATAATCAACACGCCGATCATCGTCGCAATCGAGGTAATTAACTGGGTCACGCTTTGGTTTAAGCTCTGTCCCAGCGTATCGACATCGTTCGTGATTCTCGAAAGCACTTCGCCGACCGTTCTGGATTCGAAATATTTCATCGGCATCCGGTTGATTTTTTCGGAAATTTCCTTTCGCATCCGATAACACAGCTTCTGCGTCACGCCGGTCATCAGCCAGCCCTGAATGAAGTTAAACACTGCGCTGATACAGTAAATTCCAAGCAGCAGCAACAAAATCCTGCCGATTTTTTCAAAATCAATACCGCCGGTACCGCTCACCTTTGCGACCAGACCGTTGAACAGCTCTGTTGTCACCTTACTGAGCACTTTTGGTCCGATAATATTAAATACCGTACTTCCGATTGCAAATAAGATTACGACGCCGAGCACAATCCGATAGCTTCCAAGGTAGGCAAACAGCTTTTGGATCGTTCCCGTAAAATCCTTTGCCTTTTCCCCGGGCATCATTCCCCTGCCCGGTCCGTGTCCCATCATTGGACGCTTTTTATTTTGCTCCTGACTCATTCTGCCATGCCTCCTTTCAGCTCGCTTTCCGACAGCTGTGAGCGTGCAATTTCCTGATAGGCGCTGCAGTTTTTCATCAGCTCTTCATGGGTTCCTTTTCCAACGATTTTTCCATCCTCCAGAACGAGAATCTGCTCCGCATTCATGATTGTGCTGATTCTCTGCGCAACGATCAGCACCGTCGCGTCCGCGGCCTGTTCGTGCAGCGCCTTTCGAAGCGCTGCGTCCGTTTTGTAATCCAACGCAGAAAAGCTGTCGTCAAACAGATATACCTCCGGATGCTTTGCAATGACCCTGGCAATCGCAAGACGCTGCTTCTGTCCACCGGACACGTTACTGCCTCCCTGCGCAACCGGACTATCATAGCCTTCCGGCTTTGCATCGATAAACTCGGTTGCCTGTGCTGTCTGCGCCGCTTCTTTCATCGTTTCGTCGCTGATTTCATCTTCTCCTGCGAGCTTGATATTGGAAGCGATCGTCCCGGAAAAGAGCACGCCCTTCTGGGGAACCAGTCCCATCACTTCCCGTAATTTATGCTGGCTCAAATTTCGGATGTCCACACCGTCCAGCGTAATTTTTCCTTCCGTCACATCGTAAAATCTCGGGATCAGCTGAATCAGCGTTGATTTGCCGCAGCCTGTGCTTCCGATTACAGCGGTCGTCTGTCCGGGTTTTGCCGTAAAGCTGATATGCTCCAGTACGTCCCCCTCTGCCCCGGGATATTTAAAGCTTACGTCCTCAAACCTCAGTTCTCCCCTGCACTGCGTCAACTTTTCATCCTCCGTTTTTTTTGCATCCACAATGCTGCTGTCCGTCCGCAAAATTTCCTCAATTCGGTCTGCTGCCACACCTGCACGCGGAAGCATGACGGAAACCATCGTAATCATCAAAAAGGACATGACAATCTGCATCGTATAGGTCATAAACGCCATCATATCGCCAACCTGCAGGTTTCCGGCGTCGATTCCCTTTGCACCGAACCACACGATCATGACGGTAACGCAGTTCATAATCAGCATCATCGCCGGCATCATAAAGGTCATGACGCGGTTGGTGAACAGCTGTGTTTTCATCAGGTTCCGGTTTGCTTCATCAAACCGTTTTTCTTCGAATTTTTCTCTGGAAAATGCACGGATAACCGAAAGCCCAGTCAAAATTTCCCTGGAAACCAGGTTCATCCGGTCCACTAATTTCTGCATCAGCTTAAATTTCGGCATTGCAACGCTCACCAGGATCAGTACAACCGCCATAATGACCGCTACCGCAAGCCCAATGATCCACGCCATGCCCGTTTTTGTGCCAACCACCTTCAAAACACCGCCGATTCCGAGGATCGGGGCATAGCTTATCATCCGAAGCAGCATGACCGCGACCATCTGTACCTGCTGAATATCGTTCGTGCTTCTCGTAATCAGGGATGCTGTCGAAAACTGATGCATTTCTCCACTGGAAAACGACAACACTTTGCCAAATACCTGACCGCGCAGATTTTTACCGATCGATGCCGCCGCGCGGGACGCAAGGAAGCTGACTGCAATCGCGCACACTGCCATCAGCAGCGTAAAGCCGAGCATTTTTCCCCCCGTTTTTAAAAGATATGCGATCTGGATGCTGCCCGGGTCTTTACCCAGCGCTTCATATTCCTCTTTCACAAATAAAATCGCCTTCTGGTTCAACAGGGAATCACTCATATCGCCCAGCTGGTCTGTGATCGTCTCCCGCAGCGAAAGCAGCTGCTCCTCGGAGAGAGAGCCGTTTTGCAGCGCCTGGAGAAGCTGAAGCTGCTCCAGGGTGGGCGCCGCTGCATCTGCTCCGTCATTCAGCGCGGTCTCCGCACTTTCGTCCATCGCAGACAGCATCACCATCGGCATCCGGAACGCATCGTTTAACGCTTCCAGATCCGCTGTTTTATTCGTTGTCCGCTCGTAAGTACCGTCCTCTGCCTGTTCATAACAGGAAGCGGTCAGCTCTTTTTCCCCTTCTGTCATTAAATTCTGCAGGCTGCCCCAGGTCTCCTCCCGCATCCATTCGGGCGCAGCATAAGTGATACCGCCCTGCTGAATTCCGACGTCCACGATATCCGATGTATACTGCGGCAGTGCCAGATCACAGTACGCCTGCACGATCAGCAGAAGTACAATGGCCAGCACTGATTTTTTACATTGTTTTAAATAGCTCAGTAGCCGAAACATTTTCTGTTCTATTCCTCCATTCCATCCAAATTCCTGAATGCTGCAATTTCTGTTTCCAGTACATCTCCGAACCGTTCCCACTGTTTAATCAGCTCACGGAATCTGCCTTCGCCCATTCTTTCTACAACTCGCTGGGCAAACACTTCCATGATGCAGTGTCCCTGATCTCTTCTTTCCTGTCCGGTCTCCGTCAGCGAAACATAGCTGCTTCTTCGGTCTTTCGGGTCAATACTGCGCACGCACAGCCCTTTTTCCTCCATGCCACGGAGCAGTCTGGAAAGTGCCGACGGTAATATTTCCATTTTTTTCTGCAGATCGGAAATCGCTGCGCCGTAAATTGCATCGTGCTGCGCACTCAGCTTATGAATCATCTCCAGCACTGCAAATTCCATATTTCCAACTCCGGGATGCAGTACAGAATAATCCATCCTCCGAAACCTGCACATGACATGCTCAAATTCTCTCGCCAGTTTTAACGCGTCATCCATTTCTCCTCCTGTATCAAAGCGCCTGCAGTGCAAAGAGCTCACCCAAAGCGCCGATTTTCCCTGTCTGCTTTTTTCATTAACATTGATAATATTTAACATTGTTAATTACGTTGGCCTATTCTACTCTTCTATCTACAGAAATACAATAAAAATTCCATAAACTTTTCATAAAAAATCACACAATCTGCCTGCCTTGACTTTTTTTCTCTCCTATGCCACAATTTTTCTATCTGGCAGGCTAAAGCAGGCACGTTTTTTGCGGTCTGCATCCGGGCAGCTTCCTTGCCCGGAATATTTTTTCTAATCTGAATCATCCTTACTATAACGGTTTTTCCGGGAAAGAGGTTCTTATGAAATTTTTTTCGTCCACTCACTATACGCCGCAGCAGCTGCAGAATATCGCGATCGATTTATTCTGCGACATCCTCGGCAGCATCCTTTCCGCGATCGGCATCTATACCTTTGCAAAGCTCGCAAGCTTCGCGCCTGGCGGTATCTCCGGCGTCGCCCTGATTTTGAACCACCTGTGGAACCTGCCGATCGGTACAACCTCCCTCGTCATCAACATTCCCCTGATTTTGCTCAGTTACAGGATTGTCGGGCGTAAATTTATGATCAAATCCATCCGCACGATTCTGATCAATACCTTTTTTCTGGATTTCGTCTTTCCGCTCACGCCTGCCTATGACGGCAATCCTATGCTCGCTGCGCTTTTTTCCGGCGTATTTTTCGGCTGCGGTCTTGCGCTGATCTACATGAGAGGCTCGTCTACCGGCGGTACGGACTTCCTTACTATGTCCATCAAAGCGCTGCACCCGCACCTTTCTATCGGCGCTGTCACGATGGCAATCGACCTCGTCATCATCCTGATTGGTTGGCCTGTTTATGGTAATCCCGACGCAGTTTTATATGGACTTATTTCTACGTTTGTAACCTCGACCGTCATCGATAAAATCATGTACGGCACGAGCGCCGGAAAGCTCGCCATCATCATCACGACGCAGGGACCTGCCATGGCAACGCATATCGACGAGGTCTGCGCAAGAGGATCGACGCTGATCCGCGCAAAAGGTTCTTATACCACGACCGAGCGCCAGGTACTGCTCTGTGCCTGCTCCAAGGCCGAAGCGTACAAGGTTCGCCGCGCCGCACATCAGACCGATCCGGACGCATTTGTCATGATTACGGAAACCAGCGAGGTCTTCGGAGAAGGCTTTATCGATCCAACCGATAACGTAAAAATACAATAGAATGCTGCAGAATGCTGCGCATTCTATTGTCAGAAATAAATCGGAGGCGAGGGCAGCAGCTGCCTTCGCCTCCTCAGAAAGAGAAAGGAACAGAACATCCCTATGAAATTTCCCAAATTTTTACCGGACGGCGGCACGATCGGCTTTGTCGCCCCTTCCTTTGGCTGTGCAACCTCCCCTTATCAGGAAACGTTTGAACACGCCCAGAAACGCTTCATCGAGCTTGGCTACCGGCTTGACCTCGGACCAAACTGCTATGAAAGCAGCGGCGTCGGCATCAGCAACACCCCCGAAAAATGCGCGCAGGAGCTGATGGATTATTATGTAAAATCCGACAACGACTGTCTGATTTCCTGCGGAGGCGGCGAACTGATGTGCGAAATTCTTCCATATATGGATTTTGACCGCCTTGCGAAAGCCGATCCCAAATGGTACATGGGCTATTCCGACAACACGAATATGACCTATCTTCTCGCAACCCTTGCAGATACCGCCTCCATCTACGGTCCCTGTGCCGGCGCTTTTGGCATGGAGCTGTGGCATCCCGCTATTTCCGATGCCTTCCACCTGCTGACAGGGCGCGCACAGACCGTATCCGGCTACCCCCTCTGGGAAAAGGAAGCCTTAAAAGATGAAACGAATCCCCTTGCGCCCTATCATGTGACTGAGCCGCGCGTCCTGCGCTGCTACGGGACGGAGTATGCACAGAGGACTAACGGCACAACGCATTTGTACAACGACCAGTTAAACAGCGACCCGCAGCTTGCGGGCGGTAACCTACAGACAGGCGCTGTATCGCCAGCCTCTGCCCCAAGCTTTCACGTCTCCGGCAGACTCCTCGGCGGCTGCATGGATTGTCTCGTCAATCTGACCGGAACCCGTTTCGATAAAACGAAGGACTTTATCGAGCGCTACAAAGAGGATGGCATCATCTGGTTTCTTGAAGCCTGCGATTTGAACGTCTTCTCTATCCGCAGAGCCATGTGGCAAATGGAACAGGCTGGCTGGTTCGAACACGTCAAAACCTTCCTGATCGGTCGCCCGCTGTGCTTCGGACAGGACATGATGGGCCTCGATTCATATCAGGCGGTACTGCCCGTCGCACTTTCCCACCATGTCCCGGTAATTATGGACGTCGATCTCGGACATCTTCCACCAATGATGCCGCTGGTCGTCGGCAGCCTCGCTGACGTGACTGTTTCCGGAAACGATATTCGAATCGACATGCAGCTGCGCTGACGATAAAACAAGCCGAACGCGTTATTTCATGCCGGGCACACCTTAATTCCCGTATACCCGGATCACGCCGGACACTTCTTTTAACACCGACATGCCTTTTAAGATGCTGAGCGCATCGTTAAAATGTTTTTCCCGCACCGGGTCGGTGATGATGACAAGCTCTGCAACGCCGTCATGGCTGCGCTTCTGCACGACCTGCGCGATGCTCACGTCGTTATTGCCCAAAATCCCGGCAATGTTGGCGAGCGCGCCGGGCTTGTCCGTTACCTGAATCCGTAGGAAAAACCGACTGACCGTATCCTCTGCGGATTTCACCGGAAGATTCCGGTAGCAGCCATAACCGATCTTGCCGCAGGAATGGTGCAGAATGTTTCGCATCACGTCGATTACATCGCCCATCACTGCGCTCGCTGTCGGTAGCTGTCCTGCGCCGCGCCCCATAAACATCGCGTCGTCGCAGGCTTCCCCGTGGATAAATACCGCATTGAACGAATCCCGGACAGTTGAAAGCGGATGCTGCTCCGGCAAAAGCATCGGATGTACTTTAACCTCTACGCCGCCTTCTGTCAGCCTCGTCATGCCGATCAGCTTGATCACATAGCCAAATTCCTTCGCATAGCGGATATCCTCCGCCGTGATGTGTGTAATACCTTCGGTATACACCTGGGAAAAGGTCACGTTGGAGTTAAACGCGATCGATGCCATAATCGCCACCTTGCGTCCTGCATCGTAGCCTTCCACATCCGCAGTCGGATCGCTCTCTGCATAGCCGAGCTTTGTCGCAAGGGCAAGTGCCTCTTCGTAGCCCATCCCATCCTCCGTCATCCGCGTCAGGATATAGTTGGTCGTCCCGTTGACAATGCCCATCACTTCTGTCAGTTCGCTGGCTACCAGGCTCTGGCGCAGCGGACGGATGATCGGAATTGCACCTGCAACCGCCGCTTCGAAATGCAGGTCACATTTTCCGGCTTCCGCCGCATCGAACAGCTGTTCTCCATATTCTGCGAGCAAATCCTTATTCGCCGTTACAACCTGTTTGCCTGCGCGGAGCGCTTCCTCCAGCCAGGTCAGCGCCGGCCGAATTCCTCCCATCACCTCAATCACGATTTCGATCTGGGGATCGTTTAAAATCTCGTCCCAACGATCTATCAGAAGCTCAGACGGAATGCCTTCCCGCGCTTTTGTCGTATCGCGCACCAGAATTTTATCCACCACCAGGCGCGCGCCCGTTTTGGAAATGATCTCTTCCTCCAGATCCTTTACCAGTTTATAAACGCCGCTGCCCACGGTTCCTGCCCCAAGCAGTGCTGCATGAATGATTCTCTCCTGTCCCATCACCATTTCCTCCATCTCTATCACAATTCCTCTGCAATGCAATCTTCGTAGAGCATTTTTATCGTATAGAAAGGAAGTTTCCTATACGATAAAAAAACAGGGAACAGGTATTGACTGCCTGTTCCCCTATTCCAAACTGCGGGTTCGCAGTCTGGGCATATTTTTACTTTAAGCTGGAAATTACATCCGCAACAGATTTGCCGGACTCCTTGATCGCTGCATACAGAGTCTGCAGATCAGCCTGTTCTTTTACTTTAGCAAGTTCCTTTTTTCGTGTCTTGAGTGCCTTTAAAGTTTCCTCAGTTTTGGAAATTTCGCTGTCCAAGTAGGTCAGTTCTTCTTCATAGGTCATGTTTTTTTCTTTCTTCTTGCCATAGTTGACGCATCCTCCAATGAAATAATTTCATGTAAAAAGGATAGCACGAAAAAAACAGGATGTCCAGCATATCCTTTCTATTTCCGTTCGTTTGTGTGCTGTCGTTTGTCTGTGCACACTATTTCGTAAAGCATACCTAAGCTGCTTACAGCTGCTTACCGGTCAGCATCTCATATGCCTGCAGATATTTTGCAATCGTCTTGTCTACGATCTCCTGAGGCAGTGTCCAGTCGTTATCCGGGTTGGCTTTGAGCCAGTCGCGGGCAAACTGCTTGTCAAAAGAAGGCTGAGAATGTCCGGGTTCATAGCCTTCCGCAGGCCAGAAACGAGAGCTGTCGGGTGTCAGCATTTCATCGCCGATCACCATGTTGCCATCCTCGTCCAGACCAAACTCAAACTTGGTATCCGCAATGATGATACCCTTGCTCAGTGCGTACTCTGCACATTTCTTGTACAGGGCGATGGTGTTGTCACGAAGCTGTTCTGCAAGCTCCTGCCCTCTGCCAGGGAAATATTTTTCCAGATGCGTAACGCTCTGCTCAAAGGAAATATTTTCGTCGTGATCGCCGATTTCCGCTTTGGTGGAGGGAGTGTAAATAGGCTCAGGCAGCTTATCGGATTCTTTTAAGCCCTCCGGCAGACGAATGCCGCATACCGTGCCGTTTTCCTTGTAGCTTGCCCAACCACTGCCGGTGATATAGCCGCGCACGATGCACTCAATGGGAAGCATCTGAAGCTTTTTACACATCATGGACTTGCCTTCATACTTCTCCTGCTGGAAAAACTCCGGCATATCCTTGGTATCTACAGAAATCATGTGGTTAGGAAGAATATCCTGTGTCATATCGAACCAGAACTTGGACATCTGAGTCAGGACGGTTCCCTTTTTTCGTTACCTCATTATGTAAGATCACATCAAAACAGCTGATACGGTCTGTGGCAACCATAATCAGGCTTTCGCCGTTGTCATAAATCTCACGAACTTTTCCTTCTTTGATCGGTTTTAATTCCTGCATGTTTTTCTCCTCATCTTCGCATGTGCGTCATTTTTTCAATGCAAAGTAAAAGTAACACCATCTACACGGCATTGTCAAGATGCTGCGAAATGAAAACCGAAAATTAAACTCATTTTTCCCTTGAAATCGCAATCTCTTTATGGTAAAATCTTTTTTGTTGCAGGAGTTTTACGCACATCAGCCGGCGTGGCGGAATGGCAGACGCGGCAGACTCAAAATCTGTTTATGGTGACATAGTACGGGTTCAAGTCCGTCGCCGGCACGAAAACCCGAAGTTTTTATAACTTCGGGTTTTTTTCTATCGGATCAAAAAGCAGGTTCGATGTAACTAACTTTTTTTTATTTCTGGAGGATAAACAAATGATAACACCCATCATCCTGTTTCTCGTCGGACTGGTTCTGCTGATTAAGGGCGGCGACTGGTTTGTGGACGGTGCAACAGGCATCGCTCACAAGTTCCATGTCCCGGATCTGTTAATCGGCGCAACTGTCGTTTCCATCGGCACTACCCTGCCGGAGGTCATGGTTTCCGCTACCTCTGCAGTCAGCGGCCATGGTGAAATCGCCTACGGAAACGCCATCGGTTCCATCATCTGCAATACGGCGCTGATCGCGGCAATTTCCATCGCAGTCAAGCCGTCCCGCGTGGATAAAAAGACACTCACCATTCCGGTTATTTTCTTTTATGTATCCACCGCACTCTACCTGTTTACCGCCTACGTTACCAAGCGCTTCGATCGCGTAACCGGTGTGCTGCTTCTGCTGATTTTCGTCACATATATCGGCATTCAGGTCTATCAAGCGATGCACGGCAAGAACCCGGAGGCTGCAGCAGCGGACGCTGAGGTCGCTGAGGTCGCAGCGGCAGAGGCCGACACCGCTTCTAATTCGACCGGAAAGGATCTTCTTTTACTGGTCATCGGTGCTGCTTTTATCGCAATCGGCGCAAACCTGTTAGTTGATAATGGCATCATCATCGCCGGACTGTTGGGCGTTCCCGAATCCGTTATCGCCCTCACCTTTGTTGCTCTAGGCACCTCCCTGCCGGAGCTTGTTACCGCAATCACCTCTCTGCGCAAAGGACACGGTCTGTTATCCCTCGGCAACATCATCGGCGCAAACCTGTTTAACCTCGTTTTGGTAAGTGGTGTTTCGATCCTGTTATCTCCCTTCGATCTGCCTAACAGCAAGCAGATCGGCGCTTATAACGCATCCCTCGTTGTAGATATTCCTGTCATGCTCAGCGTTATGCTGATCCTAACGATTCCTCCGCTCATCAAAGGCAGAATGACACGCCTGCAGGGTATTATTCTGCTCGCTATTTACGCGGCATTTTGCATATTCCAGTTCGCTCTGTAAAACAGGCTGCGCCGCTGGCGATCCTATTTTAGCAACAGATGAGATTGTCACCCTGCAGACAATATGTTTCTCTGACATTTCATAAAAACGCCCGAACCGGTTCGGATCCTTTCATCCGTCCAGTTCGGGCATTTTTTCATTCTATTGCATGTTTCCTCAACTGTGCGTCCTTTCCCAGTCCGCATCAGGCTTTATTTTTCAAATTTCAGATTTTTATAAAAATCAAAGCAGTCAAACGTTGCGAAGTAATCCTTCGGTGTCTCTGCACGGCGGATCAGCTTTGCAGTGCCATCCTCCTGCAGTAAAATCTCCGCGCTGCGCAGACGTCCGTTGTAGTTATAGCCCATCGAAAAGCCGTGTGCGCCCGCATCATGAATGAACAGATAATCTCCCATGTCAATCTTTGGAAGGTTTCTGTCGATTGCAAATTTGTCATTATTTTCGCAAAGGGAACCGGCCACATCGTATATATGGTCGCAGGGCGCATTTTTCCTTGCCCAGCACCGTGATATGATGATAAGCACCGTACATCGCGGGACGCATCAGGTTCGCCGCGCACGCATCCACGCCGATATATTCTTTATAAATATGTTTCTCATGTACTGCCTTCGTTACCAGCGCACCGTAAGGTCCCATCATGAAACGTCCCATCTCGGTATAAATTGCGATATCTCCCATGCCTGCCGGAACCAGAACCTCTTCGTAAACCTTTCTGACGCCCTCGCCGATCGCCAGAATATCGTTCGGCTCCTGATCGGGACGATACGGAATGCCGACACCGCCAGACAGATTAATAAATGCGATGTCCGCTCCGGTTTCTTTTTCCAGCTTCACAGCAAGCTCAAACAGCTGCTTTGCCAGCTGTGGATAATATTCGTTCGTCACCGTGTTGCTCGCCAGAAATGCGTGAATACCAAAGCGTTTTACTCCCTTGCTCTTTAAAATCCGATACGCTTCAAAAATCTGTTCCGTCGTCATACCGTATTTGGAATCCCCCGGATTGTCCATGATGCCGTTGCTCAACGTGAACACGCCGCCCGGATTATATCTGCAGCTCATCGTCTCCGGAAGCTTGCCCAGAATCTGCTCTACAAAATCGATATGCGTGATGTCATCCAGGTTGATAATCGCGCCCAGCTTCGCTGCGCCAGGGCATATTCCTCTTCAGGCGTATCGTTGGAGGAAAACATAATCTCCTCGCCCTTGGCGCCGATCGCATCACAGAGCATCAGTTCCGTTTCGGAAGAACAGTCACAGCCACAGCCGTATTCCCGTAAAATGTCAACCAAAAACGGGTTCGGGGTCGCTTTGATCGCAAAATATTCCCGAAATCCAGGGTTCCAGGAAAATGCTTCTTTTACTCTTTTCGCATTTTCGCGGATTCCTTTTTCATCGTAGAGATGAAACGGAGTCGGATACGTCTTTGCGATTTCTTCAATCTGTTCTTTGGTTACAAATGGTTTTTTGTTCATCGTTGCTCCTTTATCTGCCTCTCTTATCGGTTCTCAATCTGCCAGTCGATCGGTTCCACTCCATGTGCTTTTAAAAATTCATTGGTCTGGCTGAAATGCCTGCAGCCGAAAAATCCGCGATATGCAGACAAGGGACTCGGATGCGGCGCCTTCAAAATCAAATGCTGCGGATTCGTCAACATCGAAGCCTTCTGCTGCGCCGGACGTCCCCAGAGCAAAAAAACGATCGGACGGTCCTGCGCATTAACCGCTTCGATGACTGCATCCGTAAACTGCTCCCAGCCTTTTCCCTGATGGGAATTTGCCTGATGCGCCCGCACAGTCAACACGGTGTTCAACATCAGCACGCCCTGCTTCGCCCATTTTTCCAGATAACCGTTGTTTGGAATATAGCATCCCAGATCATCATGCAGCTCCTGATAAATATTGACAAGCGACGGCGGCACCTCCTCTCCCGGCTGCACAGAAAAGCAAAGCCCATGCGCCTGATGCTCGTTATGATAAGGGTCCTGTCCCAAAATCACGACCTTCACCTCGCGAAGCGGCGTAAAATGAAATGCGTTGAAAATATCATCCGCCGGAGGATATACCACATGCGTCGCATATTCTTCTTTTCACAAAAGAAAATAACTTCGCATAATACGGTTTTCGAAACTCATCCTTTAATGACCCGGCAACCAGTCGTTGCTGATCATTGCCATCTTACCGCGACTCCTTCCTTCTGCAGGTATTCCTTGACCTGTCCGATTTCCAGCTCTTTATAGTGAAATAAGGAAGCCGCCAGCGCCGCATCTGCCATGCCATCTGTCAGTGCCTCCTTGAAATGCTCCATCTTGCCTGCACCACCGGAAGCGATGACCGGAATCGACACGTTCTGTGCGATCGCCCGGGTCAGCGGAATATCATAGCCTGCCTTCGTTCCATCGCAGTCCATGCTCGTCAGCAAAATCTCCCCGGCTCCCAGCTCCTGCGCCTTTCTCGCCCATTCTACCGCGTCCAGACCGGTATCGATCCGTCCGCCGTTTTTATAAACCGTCCAGCCCTCTGCACCGTCTGTTCTGCGCCTTGCATCAATCGCAACGACAACGCACTGGCTGCCGAACTTTTCCGCCGCATCCGCGATCAGCTGAGGATTGGAAATCGCCGCTGAGTTGATGGAAATTTTATCCGCTCCTTCCCGCAGCAATGCCTTAAAATCCTCAACCGTGCGGATTCCGCCGCCGACCGTAAACGGGATAAACACCTGCTCAGCAACCCGTCTTACCATGTCCACGACCGTCGCCCGCGCATCCGAGGACGCTGTAATATCCAGGAAAACCAATTCGTCCGCACCCGCCTTATCATACGCCGCTGCGATCTCCACCGGATCTCCTGCATCCCTCAAATTGACAAAATTAACGCCCTTTACTACCCTGCCATTATGGACGTCCAGACAGGGAATGATCCGTTTTGTAAACATCCTCAGTTGCCCTCCCTGCCTAATCTCACAAAGTTCTCCAAAATTTTCAGCCCAGCCTCCGAACTTTTTTCCGGGTGGAACTGACAGGCGAACAGATTTCCTTTTTCCACAGAAGCATCGATGGAAACGCCATACTCGGTTCTCGCGGTGACAATATCCTCCTCCGCCTTCAGATAATAGGAATGTACGAAATACACATACGGCTCCCTGGAAAATCCTTCAAACAGCCGTCCTTTTTGCGGAAAGGAGAGGGAATTCCAGCCGATATGCGGAATTTTAAGCGGTCTTTTATCTTCTGCAACGCCGTCTGGAATCCGCAGGATTTTTCCCTTTAACAGACCGAGTCCCTCCACGCCAGGGCTTTCCTCGCTCGATTCAAATAACAGCTGCAAACCAAGACAAATTCCAAGAAACGGAGTATTCTTGTCGACAATCTCAGAAATCACATCAATCAGACCATATTCTTTTAATTTCCCCATCGCATCCCCGAATGCCCCAACACCCGGAAGGATGACTTTTTCTGCTGCAAGCAGCTGTTTCGGGTCGCGCGTCAGTATCCTATCCTCGTGCAAATATGCCAGCGCCTTCTGGACACTTTTTACATTTCCTGCATCATAGTCGATAATTGCAATCATTTGGTTCCTCATTATTTATTAGAAATACTATTTTTCTTCCAGCAACAGCGTAACCGGATGCATCGGTACACTATATCCGCGCTCCTTAATCTCTTCCGTCATCTGATACAAATGGGAATGAACCCGGTACAGACAGGATTTTTGATTAAAATATGCAACCTTTTCAAACGGAAAACGGATCAGCTGCGGCAGCTCCATCCCAACGCCCAGCTCCAGAATCACCAAATTTCTGTTTAATGTCCCCTGCAGCCATTTGGTGTAAGTTTCCCAGCTGTCTGTCGGATACACTCCACTATCCGTTTCTTCCTCTCCCTCTTTGGCTGGCGTCAGAATTCGATTTTCTTTCAGTCCTGCCTGTTCCAACAAACCGTCCTTGCATAGAGAAATCACAAAATAATTTTTATCCTTCAAAAGATCTGCCAGAACTTCATATGCCTTCTGAACCTGTTCTTTTTCACAGCCGCCCGCTTTCTTTTGGCTTTTATGAAATGCGAGCAGCGCTGCCGCAGCGGGATCTGTCTGCGCGGTCTTGGCAAGCTCTGTAAAAAAAGGATCTTCCTGCGCTTCCTCTTTTACTGCAAACTCCGTTCCAATCCCGACAAGCACCATCTGCGCCTGTTCAATGGACTGTCTAATTTGTTCCAACATATCGTATCAACCTTTCTTAACTTCCTTTCGCCTGCAAATGCAGCCTGCAGACCGGAATCCAGAAACATTATATCAGACTTTAGTGTAGTAAACAACTACATTTCTTATGGGATATATTCGCCTGCGTCGGGTCGCGAAAGCGACATCCTTCCATTCCGACGCAGTGCGATCCTTACGGAGCGTTTTTGCATTCGCCATCCGTTCACACGCGCCATTCGCAAACTCGCATCTTCGATGCTTTCCGCTGCTTCGCAGCTCCTTTTGCTCATGAAGCGGCGCTCCCTTTGTGGGACTCAGCAGGCAGATTTTCGTACAAGCACGAAGCAGCCTGTTTGGTCCCAAAAGTGAACTGAGATAACAAAAAACGTCTGTTGAGTTCTCAACAGACGTCCTTGTCATTATAGGTTCATACCTTCAAAACTGAACACTGAAATCCTCTTTTGTATCTTCTACATCCATTCCCAACCTGTCAGGATAAGCCCTCGACCGATTAGTATTTGTCAGCTCCATGCATTACTGCACTTCCACCTCAAACCTATCTACCTCATACTCTCTAAGGGGTCTTACTTATTGGGATAACTCATCTTGAGGGGGCTTCACGCTTAGATGCCTTCAGCGTTTATCCCTGCCGGACTTGGCTACTCTGCCATGGCTTTGGTAGCCAACAGATACACCAGCGGTCCGTCCACCCCGGTCCTCTCGTACTAAGGGCAGCTCCTCTCAATTATCCTCCGCCTGCGCCGGATAGGGACCGAACTGTCTCACGACGTTCTGAACCCAGCTCGCGTACCGCTTTAATGGGCGAACAGCCCAACCCTTGGGACCTGCTACAGCCCCAGGATGCGATGAGCCGACATCGAGGTGCCAAACCACTCCGTCGATGTGAACTCTTGGGAGTGATAAGCCTGTTGTTATCCCCAGGGTAGCTTTTATCCGTTGAGCGATGGCATTCCCACTTAATACCACCGGATCACTAAGTCCTACTTTCGTACCTGCTCCACCCGTCGGTGTCGCAGTCAAGCTCCCTTCTGCCTTTGCACTCTTCGGATGGTTTCCAACCATCCTGAGGGAACCTTTGAGCGCCTCCGATACCCTTTCGGAGGCGACCGCCCCAGTCAAACTCCCCGCCAGACATTGTCCCACTACCGGGTCACGGCAGCTGGTTAGAAATCCAATACTGCAAGGGTGGTATCCCAACATCGGCTCTGCGGCAACTGGCGTCACCGCTTCTTAGCCTCCCACCTATCCTGTACATACAGCATCGGATCCCAGTATCAAGCTGGAGTAAAGCTCCATGGGGTCTTTCCGTCCTGGCGCAGGTAACCAGCATCTTCACTGGTACTTCAATTTCACCGGGTGCATTGTCGAGACAGCGCTCAAATCATTACGCCTTTCGTGCGGGTCGGAACTTACCCGACAAGGAATTTCGCTACCTTAGGACCGTTATAGTTACGGCCGCCGTTTACTGGGGCTTAAATTCAATGCTTCGTTTCCTGACATCTCCTCTTAACCTTCCAGCACCGGGCAGGCGTCAGCCCATATACCTCACCTTTCGGTTTCGCATAGACCTGTGTTTTTGCTAAACAGTTGCTTGAGCCTATTCTCTGCGGCCTGCTCTCGCAGGCACCCCTTCTCCCGAAGTTACGGGGTCATTTTGCCGAGTTCCTTAACAATGCTTCTCCCGCCGGCCTTAGGATTCTCTCCTCATCCACCTGTGTCGGTTTACGGTACGGGTATCATATGAACAATAGCGGCTTTTCTTGGCAGCCAGCTCACCTGCTTCGCTACTTTAGTTCGCTCCGCTTCACGTCTTCGGATTGCCGTGCGGATTTGCCTACACGACTCCTACCCCGCTTGCACCGGTTTTCCCTTTCCCGGCTCAGGCTCTCTTTCTGCGTCCCCACAGTTCTGTCATATGATAGTACAGGAATATCAACCTGTTGTCCATCAGCTACGTCTTTCGACCTCGCCTTAGGCCCCGACTTCCCCAGGGCAGATCAGCTTTACCCTGGAAACCTTGGATATTCGGCCTGGAGGATTCCCACCTCCATCTCGCTACTCATTCCGGCATTCTCTCTTCTTAACAGTCCACAGCACCTTACAGTACTGCTTCTTCCCGTTAAGATTGCTCCTCTACCAATATACAATGTATATTCCTAAGCTTCGGTGTCGTGTTTTAGCCCCGGACATTTTCGGCGCAGGACCTCTCGACTAGTGAGCTATTACGCACTCTTTGAATGGATGGCTGCTTCTGAGCCAACATCCTAGTTGTCTTCGAAATCCCACATCCTTTTCCACTTAACACGCACTTTGGGACCTTAGCTGTAGGTCTGGGCTCTTTCCCTTTGACTACCCAACTTATCTCGTGCAGTCTGACTCCTGTGAATCATCATTACGGCATTACCGGAGTTTGATATTCTTCGGTAGACTTTGACGCCCCCTAGGAAATTCAGTGCTCTACCTCCGTCTGACTGTCACAGGGCTAGCCCTAAAGCTATTTCGAGGAGAACCAGCTATCTCCGGGTTCGATTGGAATTTCTCCCCTATCCACACCTCATCGCCACCTTTTTCAACAGATGTGCGTTCGGACCTCCATTGCCTTTTACGGCAACTTCATCCTGGGCATGGATAGATCACCCGGTTTCGGGTCTACTCCGGCTGACTGGACGCCCTATTAAGACTTGGTTTCCCTTCGGCTCCACACCTGTAGTGCTTAACCTCGCCAGCCGACGTAACTCGCCGGACCGTTCTACAAAAAGTACGCGGTTGTACCCTTATGATACTTCCACAGCTTGTAAACACAGGGTTTCAGGTTTCTTTCACTCCCCTCCCGGGGTCCTTTTCACCTTTCCTTCACAGTACTATGCGCTATCGGTCACTAAGGAGTATTTAGCCTTACGGGGGTGGTCCCCGCTCATTCCCACAAGATTTCTCGTGTCTCGTGGTACTCTGGATCCTGCCTCCCTTCCTTGCCTTTCACGTACGGGGCTTTCACCCTCTCTGGCCGGTCTTCCCAGGACCGTTCTGTTAGGTTTGGTTGTGGATTCTGCAGTCGAACCCCGGAATGCACGCACTCCGGTTTGGGCTCTTTCCCGTTCGCTCGCCGCTACTTGGGAAATCGACAAATTTTTCTTTCTCTTCCTCCGGCTACTTAGATGTTTCAGTTCACCGGGTTCCCTCCGTATACCTATGGATTCAGTATACGGTGACTGAGGTTTACTCAGCCGGGTTTCCCCATTCAGACATCTGCGGGTCAATGGATATTTGCT